>VSSQ01000132.1_pt1 | contig 103905 bp, 103 predicted proteins | sample 4763081 | NCBI WGS metagenome assembly VSSQ01 (sample SAMN12137344, study PRJNA551015) | bioreactor metagenome | isolation source: SDC9 anaerobic chlorinated ethene degrading culture | place: USA: Knoxville, Tennesee | collected 2015-01-01
TATCTTCATATTCATCTTTTGCATTTGGTCTAAGAAGATTTTCTAAACTTCTAAACTGGATTATATGTTTTTGATAACCTTGATTCTCTTCATTTCTTACTTTACTTTCACTTGCCATTATTGGATAGTATCCAGCATCTCTAAAAGTATCAAGTAGTTTATATGTTGGAACGAAAGCATATTTATCACTAACTCCTTCAATTGGATTTTCACTAAAAATTGATGGAGCAACATTAAGTAACTCTTCATTTGTTAGGGGTTTTATATTTTTTGACATGGGTTTTTCCTTATTTATTTTTTTGATTTTTAAATTGTTAGGTTTATATTTTAATTACTATTTGTAAGTAAATTAACCAACTTAAATACATAACATTTTGAACTTATTTTTTATCTTCATCTTTTAAGACCTCTTTTATTGCAGTTGCAATAGCAATTACAACAGATAGTATTGTCATAGGAGACATTTTAAGCTCCTAAGATTGGAGTATAAAAACTATTATTTATGGATAGGTTTTTTATACCTATAACCCTATTTTCTCTTACCAATTTTTTTAACTCTAATTCTTCTTTTTCTAAAGATAATTTTTTCTTCTTTAAACTATCTTTGATTTTTGAAAAGAGTTTAACTCTATAGCCATCAATTAGTTTTTGGTTCAAATTTGAAGGAATATTTAATACCAAACCATTTTCCTCTTTACTCTTTTTTACATTTTTTCCTATTTGCATTTCATCTCCTAAGATTTTTATTTACAAGGACTTATTTTTATCCTTGTCTACTCTTATGATATGTGATTGAAATTTTTTAGTTTAAAAAAGAAAGATAGCTTCAAGGTTTGCCCCTAAAAGCTATCTTTTATATTATAAGTTTTATCTAAGATATACTTTTTTGTATAAGTTATCAATATCTTTATATGGTAATTCAATAAGTTTTGATATTTTTTCATTATTTAAATCTTTAAAATCTAACATTATTAGTTTTTTTGCTATATCCATTTTTATATCATATGCTTTTTGATCAAATTTCAAATCATAAACTTTAATATTTTTACTTTTTAAATGTACTCTAACTTGATAACTAAAAATATGATTTATATTCATTTCTTTACTTGAAGTTCCAAATATAGATGATATTTTTCTTCCAATAACTGTTTTATTAGATTTAAAATCAAATTCTGCAATTTTATATAATAAATGAGCAAGATTAGAACACAAAATATTATTATTTATATAATAGCTTAAAGCTTCTTCATAGAAAGAAATATCATGTTCTAGCAAATTAATATGTAGTTTTTCCAATAAGTCAAATCTATACATAAATTCTTTATGTATATTTTTTGTATCTTTCACAAACTCTTCCAAATTTGTTTTTTCTATAAAGCTATATAATAGTTCACTATAAATATTATTTGTATTACCACTTATTAAAGATAAAAATATATTAATACTTTTTTTATCTTCTATATAAATAATACCTCTTTGTAGGTAATAATGATAATACAATTCTCCAGTTATTGTTTGATTATAATTATTTACATCATTAATTAATATAATATTATTACTTGTTTCTAATTGAGCACCTTTAAAAACATTACTAATTTTTATCACTTTATATAATGTATTATAATATCCTATTTTTTTTGTATGTATTAAAGATATAGCATTTTCAATATCATTACTATTTTCTATTCTTAGTACTATGATTGGTAACGCTGTTCTTTTTTCTGCTTCCTCAATCCATGTTTTAATTTTATTTTCTATCATTATTTTTCCTTTTATCACCAAATAACTGGTTATAACCAGTTATTTGGTGATTTATTTACAACAATTTTTATCTTATAAGCATTTGCTCAAGATTAAAAAAATATTTTTGTTCATTATTTACAATATAAGTTTGAATATTACTCATTCCAAATAAAGATGGATTATACTTTTGCAATTCTCTTAATAATTCTGAATTTGTACTAAAACTTCTATTGCCGTAAAGAGCTTTAAAAGCAGGAAGTAGATTATCAACTCTAAAAACATTATGTTGCAAATCAGAAAATATTTCCTGTTTTAATTGGAGTTTATTTTCATCTATAATAGTATTAAAAAGATTCCAATTTCTAAATCTTATTGCCTCTACAAACTCAATTATATTTTGTTGTAATTTAGTTAATTTTGGTTGCTTTGGTTGTAGCTTTAACATCTCTTTATATTGTTTCATTTGATATTGTCGTATCAATTCATCTTTTTCAGTAGTATTTAAAGCTGTATTCGCCATTTGTACATCTATTTGAATACTTTTCAAATATACAGCAAACTGTTCTAAATCATTTTTTATAGCATTTGATAAAGACTCATAACTTCCAAAACCTAAAAAATTGCAATGAGCTAAATTTCCACCAGTATTAAATACGGTAAATCTTCTATCACTAGGCTCAATTTCTAAAGCATATAATTCATTTGAAGTTATTAATACTTGTCCAAAAATAGGTATCTCTTTATCCATATTTTTATACTTCTTCTCTGCTGTAATAGTTCCGTTAGTTACTAAAGCCTTTAAAAAGTTTTTAATACTATTTTTTTGGCTTTTATTTGCTGATATTTCATCAAGATTAAAAAACATCGTATTTTCTACTAAAGAGCCTAGGAATCTTGTATCTAAACTCTTATCATTAATAGTTTTTACAAATTCTTCACCAAAAAATGGCTTTATCACTTCATTAAAAAAAATACCTTTTCCAGCACCTTGTACTCCTAAAAGTACAAGGGCTACTTGAGATTTTTTAAGTTCTTGGAAAAAATATGCCAACCAATTTATTACCCACTGAACTTTTTGATAATTGTGATTTAACAAATGAAGTAAGAATAAGAAAGTTATTGATTTTTCAAATTTAGATTTTACGAAATCTATTTCATCTCCTTTCATCTCTAAATACTTAGATAATCTAAATGTATTTCTCAAATATGTTCCATTTTCTTGTTTGATAAATTCTTCTTTATTATTAGGCTCAAATGTTGTACCACTAACCATAATTAAATCATTAGGTCTAATTTTAAATTCATTTTCAAATTCATCAACTAAGTTCTCTTTTTTACTTCTAGATTTAATAAAAGCAGATAAATCAACATCTATACCTAAAAAGTTGCTAAGGACTATTTCTAATCCTTTAAAATCTTTTGTAAATTTACATTCTTCATTTGGAGATAACATATAAGCTATTTTTCCATCTGATGTTAGAAATATTGATCCTCCTCTTTCTTTTAATTTTTTTAATACGGAATGATTTTCATCTTTTAACCAACTACTATCCTTTTTAACTGTTTTTTTATTTTTTTTAGAATTATCGTTAGGTACAATATTTCCTAAATTTTCATTCATTCTTTTCTTCCTTTTCTTTAGTTTAATATTTGAGTAATGATTTATATTATCTCACCAGTCGCTATTAAATATTTTTATTCTTCTATAAACAAAACAATTTTTTAGACTTAATAAAAGATGTTTAAGTTCTTTTTCTGTATTGTTTGAAGTTCTCTATACTTTTCTTTCTAAAATAAACTCCTTTTTTATAAACTCTTTATCCGTATTTTAAGCTAAAAAAAAATTTCTCTCTCAGAAAAAATGAAATCAGAATTCCTAAGTAAAAAAAAATCAAATCTACTAAAATTTCATCAGATTTAAATCAGTTTATGTAGTTGCAACTATGAATTTAATATTAGGTATTAATTTATGGAAAATAGGAAAAAAACAAAATATAGAGCTAAAGAATTAGCAGAGTATTTAGGGATAGGTTTATCAACAGTTTGGAAATGGGCTAAAGAGGGGAAAATTAAAGCTCATAATATTTCAAGAGGTGTTACAGTTTTTGATATAGAAGAAGTTTTAATAAATTTAGGAATGAAAGAAAATTAACAAGATAAGAGAATTACCTCTTATTTTGTTTGATATTTTTTAATTTTTGGTTTTAAGACTAATAATAAAATCACTCCAGTAATCCATTAATAAAGAAAGCTGTTTTATATAATCAGCTTTATGAGCATAAGCTCTAACAACTTTTGATGATTCTTGATGGTCTAATGCTCTTTCTTTAATTTCAAAACTGAATTGATTATTTACATCTAATGTTTCAATCATACTTCGAAAAGTACCTCTGAAGCCATGAAGTGTAATTTTCTTACCATTTTCTTCATCATCGAAACCCATTATTTTTAGGGCTTTATTTGGACTTTCAACATTAATTGATGTTCTATGGTTTGTACCTAAGAAAACCCATGTTTGATAACCAGTTAAATCTTTCTGTTCTTTAAAAATATTAATTAATTCTTCACTTAGGGGCATTTTGAAATCATCAAAATTTTTATCTTTTACTTTCATAAGTTTTCTAGGAATAGTTAAAACTTTATTGTCAAAATCAATATATTCCCATTTTAAGCTACATAAATTAGTAGCTCTTAGTGGTAGATGTAAAACCGTTTTTAAAGCATTTTTTACAGAGTAATGACCTTTATAGTTATAAATATTATTCACTAAGTCTTTTAAATTTTCTATATCTGTAATTTTTGGGAAATGTTTAACTTTTTGTGTTACTAGAAAATGATTCTTATTCACTTCCAGTAGTATATTTTTGTCTATATAGCCTTGCAAAATTGCAAAACTATATATACTTTTTAAATAAGAGAATAATCTATTTGCTGTCTCTGGTGAAGTTTTTGATTTATTAATAAGTGTTTCAACTATATCTTGAATTTTTATATCTTTAATCTTTTTATTACCAATATGAGGAAGTACATCATTTTCAAACCTAACCTTTTTCCATTCATGTTGAGCTTTAGCACTTCTATTTTCTTCTTTTTCCCACCAATTATAAAAAATATTTTTGAAATCACTTTTATCTTCAATAGCTGATTTTTCTTTTTGTTCTTTAATGTAATCAATAGGGTCAATATTACTAAATATTAAATCATTATATTCATCTCTTTTTTTTCTAGCTTGAATTAATGATATTTTTGGATAAGTTTGGAAAGTTGTTATTCTTCTCTTCCCATTTAATGTATATCTGAATTCCCAAATTTTTTTATTGTCTACAGTAACATTTAATCGAAGACCTGAACCATCATTAAGAAAATAAGCTTTTTCTTTTGGTTTAGCTTGTTTAACTTGAATATCTTTTAGTAAATTAATATTAGACATAATACAATCCTCTTAGACAATTGATTTATAGGTACTTATGAGCATATTTTGGGTGGTTAATTTTAATATTTTTAATAAGTTAAAGTATAACCACCCAATTTACAACCCAATAATTATTAGATGATGATAGATTAATATAGATTAGAAAACGCTTTAATCGTGAAGAAACTTCGATTTTATGGTAAGTTGCTAAATTGATATAGATTGATTGAAATTATGAAGTGGAGGAGGTAGTCGGACTCGAACCAACGCATGTCGGATTTGCAATCCGAGGCATTACCAGCTTTGCTATACCTCCAACAAAATATTGGATAAGTTAAATCAAATAATGATAAAAAGTTAAATGATTTAATTTTGAAAAAATGGCAGAGAGCAAGGGATTCGAACCCTCGGAGGCGTGAACCTCGCCGGTTTTCAAAACCGGTACAATCGACCAACTCTGTCAACTCTCTACACATCAATGGTGCGAATGGTGAGAATCGAACTCACACTCCGAAACCGGAACGGGATTTTAAGTCCCGCGCGTCTACCTATTCCGCCACACTCGCATTTGGTAAGTCATTTTCAAGTCGTTAAACTCAAAATGGACTGGAAGTATATACATTTTTTTATTTTTTGTCAAGAGTATTTTTTAGAAATTTTAGAATTTATAAAATAGATCAATATTTTAATAAAAAACAAAAAGCAATAAATGTATAATCTAAGCATATTATTTAATGAAAATCAAAAGGATTAGAAATTGAGAAGTGATGAAGTAAAAAAAGGATTTGATAGAACTCCACATAGATCATTATTAAGAGCAACTGGCTTAAAAGATGAAGATTTTGATAAACCGTTCATTGGTGTTGCAAACTCTTTTATAGAATTAATTCCAGGCCATTTTTTCCTAGATAAAGTATCAGCTATTATAAAAGAAGAGATTCGTGCGAATGGTTGTGTACCATTTGAATTTAATACTATTGGTGTTGATGATGGTATTGCCATGGGACATGATGGGATGTTATTTTCTCTTCCTTCAAGAGAGTTAATTGCAAACTCTATAGAAACAGTTATGAATGCACATAAACTAGATGCAATGATTGCTATTCCAAACTGTGATAAAATTGTACCAGGTATGATCATGGGAGCATTAAGAGTAAATGTTCCAACTATTTTTGTAAGTGGTGGACCTATGCAAAAAGGTTACACAAAAGATGGAACACCAATTGATTTAGCAACTGCTTTTGAGGCTGTTGGAAAATTTGAAGCAGGTGATATTAGTGAAGAACAATTAAAAGATATTGAATGTAATGCCTGTCCAAGCGGTGGTTCATGTTCTGGAATGTTTACAGCTAACTCTATGAATACACTTATGGAAGCTATGGGAATTGCATTACCTGGAAATGGAACTATTTTGGCTTTAACGCCTGAAAGAGAAGTTTTATATAGACAAGCTGCTAGAAGAATTTGTGAAATTGCAAAAGATAAAGCATCAAGAGAAAAATATAAATTAAGAAATATACTAAATGAAAATGCAGTTAAAAATGCTTTTGCTGTTGATATGGCAATGGGTGGAAGTTCAAATACAGTTCTTCATATGCTTGCTATTTCAAAAGAAGCTGGTGTTAATTTTGAATTAAAAGATATAAATGCAATTTCAAAAAGAGTATCTCATATTGCAAAAATTTCTCCATCTTTAACAACTGTTCATATGGAAGATATAAATAAAGCTGGAGGTGTAAGTGCTGTTATGAAAGAGATGACAAAAAGAGGTGATGATATATTAGCTGATAACCTTACAATCTCTGGAGAAACTATTTTAGAAAAAATTAAAGATGCATCTATCAAAGATACAAATATTATTCATACTATTGACAATCCATACTCACAAGTTGGTGGATTGGCTATTCTTTATGGTAATTTAGCCGAACAAGGTGCGGTTATTAAAACAGCTGGAATTACAGGTTCAAGAGTATTTACAGGAACTGCTGTTTGTTTTGATGGACAACCTGAAGCTATCAAAGGAATAGTAAGTGGTAAAGTAAAAGCTGGTGATGTTGTAGTTATCAGATATGAAGGTCCAAAAGGTGGTCCTGGAATGCAAGAGATGCTTGCTCCTACGAGTTTAATTATGGGAATGGGACTTGGAGATAAAGTTGCATTAATTACTGATGGAAGATTTAGTGGGGCAACAAGAGGAGCATCAATTGGACATGTAAGTCCTGAAGCTGCTGAAGGTGGAATGATTGGATTACTAAAAGATGGTGATGAAATTCATATTGATGTTGACCAATACATCTTATCAGTAAATTTAAGTGATGAAGAAATTGCAAAAAGAAAAGCTGATTTTAAACCACTAAAAAAACCATTAAATTCATCTTGGTTAGGTCAATATAGAGCACTTGTTACAAATGCAAGTAGCGGAGCAGTTTTAAAAACTGATTTATAGTAAATTGGGCAAAATAGCCCAATTGAATTAATAATTTATTAACTATTTATTCAAAAATAGTTTACTTTTTTACTTTAACATATCATAATAATTTATTTAAAAAAGGATATAAAAGTGAAGAAAAAGCTTTTACTTATTTCTACATTAATAGCAACTCAACTCTTTGCAAAAACAATAGAGTTAGAGATGATGGAAAAAGATCCACAAAGAGTTACTCCAAATTCAACAAGCGAAATCTTATCATTTAATAACAGTATAAAAGATTCTATTCATTCTATAGTAAATATATCTGCAAAAAAAAGTGTTGATTCAGATATGGATAGTTTACCTTTACAGATGTTTAATGATCCATTTTTCAAAAGATTTTTTGGAGACCAATTTGGAAACCAATTTAAACAAAATAGAGTTCAAAGATCACTGGGCTCGGGAGTAATTGTTTCAAAAAATGGATATATTGTTACAAATAATCATGTTATTGAAAATGCAGAAGAGATTACAGTAACAATTGGTGATGATACAACTGAGTACAATGCAAAATTAATAGGAAAAGATGCTGATAGTGATATTGCAGTAATTAAAATAGATGTAAAAACGGATTTAACTCCTATTAAATTTGCTCATTCAAGTAGTGTAATGCTTGGGGATGTAATTTTTGCAATTGGAAATCCATTTGGTGTTGGAAGTACAGTTACTCAAGGTATTGTTTCAGCTTTAAATAAAAATAAAGTTGGAATAAATAAATATGAAAACTATATTCAAACAGATGCTTCTATAAATCCTGGAAATAGTGGTGGAGCATTGGTTGATAGTAGAGGTGCATTGATTGGTATAAATACAGCAATTATTTCTAAAGGTGGTGGAAATAATGGAATAGGATTTGCAATACCAGTTGATATGGTAAAAGATGTAGTTGAAAAACTTGTAACTGATGGAAAAGTTGTAAGAGGGTATCTAGGTGTTGTAATAGCTGATTTAGATAAGGAAATGCAAAAAGTTTATAAAAGAAAAGAGGGTGCATTAATTTTAGATGTATCAAATGACACACCAGCTTCAAAATATGGTTTAAAACGAGGGGATTTAGTATATGCAATAAATGGTAAGGCTGTAAAAGATAGAACAAGTTTACAAAATACTATTGCATCATTTAAACCAAAAGAAAAAGTTAAGTTAGATATTGAAAGAGATGGAAAGGATATAACATTAAACATTGTTTTAGAGGATAGAGCAACTAATCTTGGTCAAACTCCAACAGCAGAGGGTAATCTTTTCTTAGGTGGATTAAAATTAAGTGCGATTGACAGTGTTACTCAAAAACAATATAGGTTGTCATCTGATACAATTGGTATATTGATTTCAGATGTTGAACCAAAATCTAAAGCTGAAAAAGCTGGTTTTGAAGCAGGAGATGTTATCATTCAAATAGAAGATGTAGAGATTAAAAATTTTGCAAACTTAGAAAATGCAATAAAAAAATATGAGAATAAAAATAAAAGAGTTTATGTAAATAGATATGGTCAAACGATTTTATTTATTATTCAATAAAAAGGATTTCCCATTATTAAAGTACTCATGATAGAAGATGATTTAGAATTAGCTCAAATCATTACAGATTATTTAAAATCATTCGATATAGAAATTACAAATACAGATAGTCCATATAATGGACTATCTATGTTAAATGTTCATAAAGATTATCAGTTGATAATTTTAGATTTAACGCTTCCTGAAATTGATGGATTAGAGTTGATTCCAAAAATTAGAGAAAAATCAAATATTCCAATTATTATTAGTTCGGCACGTGATGATATTTTGGATAAAGTTATGGGATTAGAAAGAGGTGCAGATGATTATCTTCCAAAACCTTATAATCCAAGAGAACTTCAAGCTAGAATAAAAACAATTTTAAAAAGAGTTGATTTACAAAATGAGCCTAAAAAAGCTGAACAAAGCTCTTTATTTGAAATAAGAGAATCTGATATGCAAATACTTTTCAAAGGTGTTCATTTAACTCTTACTTTAGCAGAATATGATATTTTAAAACTTTTAATACAAAGAAATCATGGAGTTGTAGCAAGAGAAGATTTTATATATGCAAGTGATAATATAGAAGATGATTCTTCTTTAAAGAATATTGATGTAATTATCTCAAGAATTAGAACAAAACTAGCAAAAATTGATGATAGTACAACTTATATAAAATCAGTAAGAGGTATTGGATATCAACTTATATGATAAAAAATATCTCTATTTCTACTTTTGTAAATATAATATTTGCATTAGCTTTTTTATCTATTTTTGTAACTTTTACAATATTTGTTAATTATGATAAACAAAAACATGAACTAACTTTACAAAATAGATATGAGTTAATTGCAGAAAATATTTTGATTACATTTCAAAACAATCCAACTGTTGAAATCCTTTTATCTTTATACAAAAAATTTCAAGTTTCTCCTATTGAAGATAAAGATGAAAAACTTGAGATTATAAAAAACGCTCAAGAACTAACTATTACTCAAAATTATTTAGGAACTTATAGAGTTTATAAATATAATGATATATATTATATTTATGTGCAACAATATGGCTACAATGTTATGTTAAAAGATTCTGCTAATCATCGTTATAATATGGCATTTATTGTTTTAGGATTTATTGTTTCAATTCTTACTTTTTTAATTTTATATGAAATATTAATGAAAAAGTTAAAACCACTAAAAATGTTAAATAAACAAATTATTGAATTTTCTCAAGGAAATAAAGATATAAAATTAAATTACACAAGTACAGATGAGGTAGGAACAATAGCAAAAAATTTTAATGAAGCAATAAATATTATAAATAATCAGTCAAAATCAAAAGATTTATTTATGAGAAATATGATGCATGAATTAAAAACTCCTATTACAAAAGCGATGTTTATTGCTGAAACGTTAGAAGATGATAAAACAAGAGAAAATCTTCAAAGAGCTTTTAAAAGAATGGATGATATTATCAAAGAACTTGCAACAGTTGAGAAATTAACTTCAAAAAATACTATGATATATAAAGAAAAAACAAATTTCATGAATATATACAAAAAAACTTTAGAAATTATGATGATAAATCCACAAAGTGTTGAGGCGAATATAGATAACTTTAACTTTGAAGTTGATACTTATATGATGTCAATAGTTTTAAAAAATCTAATTGATAATGCTATCAAATTCTCATCAGATAAGAAAGCAGTGATAAATGCAAATAAAAACTTTATAGAGATTATCTCGTTAGGTAAACCTTTAAAAAATGATTTATCACACTATACTGAAGCTTTTTGCCAAGAAGAGAAAAGAAGTGAAGGTTTTGGTTTAGGGCTTTATATTGTAAAAACTATTGTGAATCTACACAAATATAAACTAGAACACAAATATGAAGATGGAAGAAACTATTTTATTATTAATATGACAAAATAGTTATATTCTACAATCTTTCATTATTTCAAACCAATTTTTATTAAAATTCTTTTTAATAAATTTTTTTTTATGAGGAATAGTACAATTAGAACAATCATGATGTATGAAATTCTCAGATTCAAATTTTGAACCATTTTTTGAATCAATACTACAATAAGAATATAATATTTTATTGTCTTGTTTTTTTAAACCTTTGTCATTAAATCTAAAATATGGACAAGCACATAAGTAGCAGTTTAAATTCTCTATATTGTGACACTTTTTATTTTCTTTATAAAGAAGACAAAAATTTGGTTCATTAATCACCATATTTTCAAATTTAAAATAATCTATTATTTCATCAATATTATAATCTTTCAGTTTTGTTATAATTTTTTGATGTTCTTTTCCTTGATTTAAAAACCACTCTTCATAAGTCATTGAATTTCCTAATTTATCTTGTCAAGTAGTTTACAATTAATATTTTTAAGGGTAGAATAAAAATAGATTTTAAGGAGAAGAAATGCTTAAAAATATATTTCTTTTAGCAACAATTTTTATTCTTTCTGGTTGTATTCCAAAAACAACACCTTCAATTATTGAAGAAAGATTTTCAAATCAAAAAGAGATATCAACATTTGATAGTTGTACAAACTTTTCATATATTTCACAAATTGATGATATAAAATATGGAAAACTTTTTGTTGAACATATAAATTTAAATAGCGATTGCAAATGGAATGGCTTAGCAAGAGGATATTTTATATCTCTTTTTATGGATACTATAAAAGTTAAATCATATAAATTAGTTGAGAGAATTGATTTTTCTAATATTGAAATAAGTACATATTTAGTTGATGATACTTTTTATGTGAATATTATAAATCAATATAAAGTTTTTGAAGATATTTTTATAATAGATTATAAAGGATTTTATACAACAAATCTAATAAAAAAATATGACAGTAACTACACAAATATTTATTTGCAAAAACCAAGATTAGATACAAATTATTCAAATAGTTTAGTAAGAATGAATTTTATAAATTCATATTTCTCAAAAGAGAGAGAATCTTTTGCGAATTAATCTTCTAATTATTATTTATTGCCTTATCGTTGTAATGTCAGTTATGTATGCAACACAACCATTGCAACCACTTTTGGCAAAAGAGTTTAATATTACAGTTATTCAAGCTTCTTGGTTTACAGCAGTTATTTTACTTTTTATGGCAATTTCTCCTATTATTTATGGATACACTTTAGAAAAAATGTGCGCAAAAAAGATGTTGATAAATGCTTCTTTTATTTTACTTATAACAAATATTTGTTTGGGATTATCTACAAATTATGAAATGTTTTTATTTTTTAGAGTTTGTGAAGCTTTAGTTGTACCTGCTATTTTAACTTCTTTGATGAGTATTTTGGCAAATATTGATAAAGAAAATGTAAAATTTAATATGTCAATATATGTTGCGGCAACTGTTTTTGGTGGACTTGTTGGAAGAATATTTTCTGGATTTATTGCTACAACATTTTCTTATGAATATGTATTTTATTCTCTTTCTTTAGCAATTTTAGTTTCTATTACTTTGATAAAAAAGTTGGACTATAATGGTGATGCAACTATTATAAAACCAAAGATAAATGATGTTATAAATATTTTACAAGATAAAAGATTTGTTATAATTTATTTCGTAATGTTTTGTATATTTTTTGTTTTTGCTGGTGTTTTAAATGTATTACCATTTAGAGTAAAAGATATCTCAGAACATTTTTCGGAGTTTCAAATATCATTGTTATATTTGGGTTATGGAATGGGTATTTTAGTATCTTTAACTTCAAAAAAGATTATAAAATTTTTTAAAAATGAAATAAATACTATTTTAGTTGCATGTGGTTTTTTTATATTCGTAACAATATTTCTAACAAACAATGACATTATATATTTATTTTTACTTCTATTTTTATTTTGTATTGGAATGTTTACAGCTCATACTGTAAGTACACAACTTGCAAATTCTATGAAATCTTCTCAAAAATCTTTAACATCTGGAATGTATTTAACTTTTTACTATTTAGGTGGAGCAATGGGTTCTTTTTTACCTACAATTATTTATAAAAACTTTGGTTGGGATTTTATGATATATCTATTTGCGCTTATTTTAGTTGTAGTAGAAGTAGTTGTTTTTATCAATAAAAAATTGTTTTGATATAATCTATAAAATAGAAAGGAATTTCAATGGAAAAATTAAGTTTAAAATCATCTTTTGTTTTAGGTTTTTTTATTTTTATTGGTTTAGGAACTTTGGGATATTTTATTTCAAGTAGTTTTTTAAAATCAAAAGAGCTAGAAAGAACAGTTATTGTAAAAGGTTTGTCAGAAAAAGAAGTACAAGCAAATATTGTATTATGGCCTATAAAATTTTCTGCAACAGCATCAACTTTAGATGAATTATCAAAAAAAGTTGAAAGTGATACAAATAAAGTTTTAGAGTTTTTAAATAAATATGGAGTAAAAAAAGAAGATATTACAGTGAACTCTCCATCAATCATAGATAAAAATGCAAATGAATTTACAGAAAGAGACTATACGCTAAGATATTTAGCAAATAGAACTATAAATATATATTCTCAGGATATTGAAAAAATAAGAGATGTAAGTGGAAAACTATTTGAATTATCACAAAATGGAATTTTATTTAGAGTAGATGATTGGGATTCAAAAATAGAGTATCTATATACAAAGTTAAATGAAATAAAACCAACTATGATTGAAGAAGCAACAGCAAATGCTAGAGAAGTTGCACAAAAATTTGCTCAAGATTCGAATAGTAAATTAGGAAAAATCAAAAAAGCAACTCAAGGACAATTTGAAATAACTAGTAGAGATAAAAATAGCGAACACATAAAAAATATTAGAATTGTATCAACAGTTGAGTATTATTTAAATGATTAAGAGATAGTTTAATACTATCTCTTAAAATTATAAGTTTTCTTTTGCGTAGTCTAAAGCTTTAGTTTTAGCTTCTTGGATTTTAGAAGTATCTTTTCCACCTGCTTGTGCAAAATCAGGTCTTCCACCTCCACCTCCACCAACGATTGGAGCAATATTTTTTATCCAATCACCAGCTTTAATATTTGTATTTTTACTTCCAGCTACAATCAAAACTTTGTCATCTTTTGCTTGTAATAAGAAAATTGCAACTTTTTCATTTGCATTTTTTGTATCATCAACAATTTTCTTTAAATCACCATTTTCTACTACTGAAACTATAACTTTTGTATCATTTATAATAGTTTCTTCAATAGGAGAAGAAGTTTTACTTTGAGAAGTTTCTATCTCTTTTTTTAAATCTTTGATTTGTTCTTTTAGTTTTTTTATACCTAAAATTACATCACTATTTTTAACTTCTGCTTGAATTTCATTCATTTTTGAAATTATATCTTTAGTATATTTTATTGCTGCAGTTCCACAAACAGCTTCTATTCTTCTTACTCCCGCACTAACACCTGATTCTTTTACTATATAAAAACTTCCAATATCAGCTGTATTTCTTACGTGAGTTCCACCACAAAATTCAACAGAAATATCTTCAAAACTTACAACTCTTACAACATCACCATATTTTTCACCAAACATAGCAATAGCGCCTTTTTTCTTTGCTTGTTCAATAGGAAGTTCTTCAACATTTCCTGAAATTCCTCTTGCTATCATAGAGTTAACTAAGTCTTCAACTTCATCAATTTGTTCTTTTGTCATAGCTTTTGGATAAGTAAAGTCAAATCTTAGTCTTGAAGCATCATTTAAAGAACCAGCTTGAGAAACAGTATCTCCTAAAACTATTTTTAGAGCACTTTGAAGTAAATGAGTTGCACTATGGTGTTTTGCAACCTCATTTCTATTTACAACGATTGCATCAACACTCTCACCTTGTTTTAAAGATGAATTAACAACTTTTACTTTTGAAAGATTTAGTCCATGAAATTTTGTAGTTTCTTCAACAATAGCAATATGTTTATTATCTTCTAAAGCTCCAATATCTCCATTTTGCCCACCACTTGTAGCATAAAATGGAGTTTTATCTAACATTACCCATCCAGTAGAATCTTTTTCTAAAATTTTTACTTCTTTAAAATGTTCATCTAAAAGAGCGATAATTTTTGATTTGTAAGTTGTATTGTTATATCCAACAAATTCATTTGAACCAAATTTTTCTAATAATTGTTTAAAATCACCTTCGTTTGAAGTGTCACCACTTCCTTTCCAAGCTGCTTTTGCCATAGCTTTTTGGTTATTCATTAATTCATCAAATTTAGCTAAATCAACTTTTAAACCTCTATCTCTTAACATATCTTCTGTTAAGTCTAAAGGGAAACCATATGTATCATATAATTTAAATGCAGTAACACCAGAAAAAATATCTTTTGTTTTTTCTAGTTCTTCATTAAATAAAGACATCCCTAAATCAATAGTTTTAAAGAATCTATCTTCTTCTAAAGTTAATTGTTCTTCAATGAAATTTTTATTTTCAACAAGTTCTGTATAGTGTCCACCCATTATTTCTATTAAAGTGTTAAGAAGTTTCGCCATAAATGGTTTTCTAAATCCTATTAAATAGCCATGTCTAACTGCACGTCTTAAGATTCTTCTTAAAACGTAAGGTCTTCCTTCATTTCCAAATAATATTCCTTGTGAAAGCATAAAAGAACAAGCTCTTAAATGGTCAGCAATTACTCTATATGAACCAATATTTTCTGAAGTTGCATTTTTAGAAGAAATTTCTTCAATTTTTTTAATTATTGGTTTGAAATTAGATGAATCAAAGTTATTAAATACACCTTCTTTAATTGCAATTACTCTTTCAAGACCCATTCCAGTGTCGATAGATGGTTTTGGAAGAGGATTTAGTTTTCCATCAGCTGTTCTTTCGTATTGCATAAATACTAAATTCCAGATTTCTAAAAATCTATCTCCATCTCCTCCCATATAATCTTCTTCACCATTGAAGTTTTCTTCTCCTTGGTCATAAAAGATTTCACTACAAGGTCCGCAAGCACCAGTATCTCCCATTGACCAGAAATTGTCTTTATCTCCAAATCTCATAATTCTTGATGGATTTATGTACTTTGACCAAATATCAAAAGCTTCATCATCATTATTATGAACAGTAACCCATAATTTGTCTATAGGAAGTGCTAAATTAACTGTAATAAACTCCCAAGCATAAGCAATAGCATCTTCTTTAAAATAATCTCCAAATGAGAAATTTCCTAGCATTTCAAATAAAGTGTGATGACGCGCTGTATAACCTACATTTTCCAAGTCATTATGCTTTCCTCCAGCCCTTACACATAATTGGCATGATGTAGCTCGTTTGTTTTTAGGTGTTGGAACAGCTCCTGTAAATATATCTTTAAACTGTACCATACCAGCATTTGTAAACATTAATGTAGGGTCATCAGGAACTAAAGGCATAGATGAAATAACTTCATGTCCTTTACTTCTAAAAAACTCTAAATATTCTTTTCTAATATCCATTAAATTATCCGTTATTTGTATAAAATTTTTCTATTTTATCTAAAAATTTATTTAGCCTTGATTAGTGAAGTTTATAAAATATAAAACTATATTTAAGTTTTTAAAAGTTATAATTTTTTATGTTTTAACAAACTATGTATATATTTAATGATAAATAAAATTTAATAAAAGGATAAATAATGGGAAAATATATTGAATTAACAGCTTCAAATTTTGACGAAGTAACAAGTAAAGGTGTGTCTATGGTAGATTTCTGGGCTCCTTGGTGTGGACCTTGTAGAATGATTGCTCCAGTTATAGAAGAATTAGCTTCTGATTTTGAAGGGAAAGCAAATATTTGTAAAGTAAATACTGATGAAGAGCAAGATTTAGCTGTAAAATTTGGTATTAGATCAATTCCTACTGTTATTTACATAAAAGATGGTAAAGTTGTAGATCAAACAGTTGGTGCTTCTTCAAAACAAGCATTTACTGATAAAATTAATTCTCTTTTATAATTAGTTAAAAGATTTAAACTTAAGAAGGAAGATGTTTTTACATCTTCCTTTTTTTATTTAAAAAATTCAATATTTTAAGATAGATATAAATTATTAAATGATAAAATTTTTCCATAATGTTTGTTTTATATAATCTATAACTTACAAATATTTTAGTATCATATTATTTTTATAAAATATATGAGATGAATTAAAATTAAATTAAGGATTTCAATATGTTAGATTTAGCAATTATAGGTGGAGGACCAGCTGGCTTAACTGCTGGGTTATATGCTACTAGAGGTGGCTTAAAAAATGTTATTATGTTTGAAATGGGAATGCCTGGAGGACAAATAACAAGTTCTTCAGAAATTGAGAATTATCCTGGACAAGTTGAAATTGTTTCTGGAATGGATTTAATGATGAAATGGCCAGAGCAATGTCAAAGATTTGGACTAAAACATGAAATGGCACAAGTAGAAAATGTTACAAAAAATGGTGATATTTTTAAAGTAACAACATCAGATAAAAAAGAGTATGAAGCAAAATCTGTTTTAATAGCAACTGGTTCTGTTCCAAGACGTGCAGGATTTAAAGGCGAAGATGAATTCTTTGGAAAAGGTATTTCTACTTGTGCAACTTGTGATGGATTTTTCTATAAAGGAAAAGAAGTAGCTGTTGTTGGTGGTGGAGATTCTGCAATTGAAGAAGCTATATATTTAGCAAAATTATGTAAAAAAGTATATTTAGTTCATAGAAGAGATACATATAGAGCAGCACCTAGTACAGTTGAACACATGAAACACACAGAAAATATTGAAGAAGTTACAAATGTTAGTGTTGAAGAGGTGTTTGGTGATGCAAGTGGAGTTACAGGATTAAAAGTAAAATGTAATAAAACAGGTGAAATTAGAGATTTACCAACTCCAGGTGTATTTATTTTTGTGGGAAGAGATGTTCTAAATGCACCCTTAAAACAAGCAGATGGGTCTTTTTTATGTGATGTAAGAGAAAGTGGTGAAGTTGTAGTTGATTTAAAAATGAGAACATCAGTTGCAGGACTTTATGCAGCAGGTGATATTAGAATTGATGCAGCAAAACAAGTTGTTTGTGCAGCAGGAGATGGTGCAACAGCAGCAGTTAATATTATTGAGTATTTAGGATAAGGAAATAATTTAAATGGTTAAAATAGGTATTTTAGGAAGTACTGGAAGAGTTGGTTCACTATTAATTGATGATTTGCAAAATGATAAAGATGCTAAATTATCAGCAGTTCATGTTACTAGCAAGTTATTAAAAACTTTGCCACAAGATACAATTGTTACAAATGATATAAAAGTTTTATTCGATTCTTGTGATGTAATTATTGATTTTAGTAAACCTTCTGGAACAGAAGCTCTTTTGACTGAAGTTATTGAAAATGGTGCAAAAAAACCATTGGTGATTGCAACAACTGGATTAAATAAACATCAGCAAAATTTGTTGCTTGAAGCTAGCAAATTAGTACCTATTTTATATGCAACTAATATGAGTTTAGGAGTTGCTGTTTTAAATAAACTTGTAACTTTAGCATCTAAAACTTTAAGAGATTTTGATATTGAAATTGTTGAACAACATCATAGACATAAAATTGATGCACCTTCTGGAACAGCTTTAACTTTAGCTGAACATGCAGCAAGTGCAAGAGATTTGAACTTAGATGATGTAAGAATTTCTGGACGTGATGGAAATATTGGTGCTAGAACTAAAGATGAAATTGCTGTTATGGCATTAAGAGGTGGAGATATAGTAGGACGACATACAGTTGGTTTATACAATGATGGAGAATTCTTAGAATTAAATCATACAGCAACTGCAAGAAATACTTTTTCTAAAGGTGCAATTAAAGTTGCTAAATGGATTGTAGGAAAAGATGCAAAATTATACTCAATCAATGATGCTTTAGGTCTATAAGGAAAAATAACATGTGTGCAATAGTTGGAATTTTTGGAAATGATAATGCGGCGAGATTAGCCTCAGTTGCTCTGTTTGCAATGCAACATAGAGGACAAGAAGCTACTGGTATTTCTTCATCATGTGATGGAAAAATTTATACAAAAAAAGATAGAGGTTTAGTTTCAGAGGTTTTTACTGATGATGCCTTAAAATATCTAAAAGGGAATATGGCTATTGGACATAATAGGTATTCAACAGCTGGTGGAGATTCTATTTTAGATGCACAACCAGTTTATGCAAAATATAAACTTGGTGAAATATCAATTGTTCATAATGGAAATCTGATTAATAAAGATGAAGTAAGACAAGATTTAATTAATAAAGGTGCAATTTTCCAAACAGGAATGGACACTGAAAATCTAATTCATTTAATAGCTAAAAATACAAAAGATAGACTAAGAGATAGAATAAAAGAAGCTTTAGAAAAAACTATTGGTGCATATTGTTTTATTGTTCAAAGTAGAAGTAAACAGTTTGTAATTAGAGATAGATATGGAATTAGACCTTTATCTATTGGAAAATTAAAAAGTGGTGGATACATAGTTGCTAGTGAAACTTGTGCTTTTGATTTAGTTGGTGCAGAATTTATTAGAGATGTAAGACCCGGAGAAATGCTTATTTTAGCTGAAGGTTATGAACCAGAATCTATTCAATTATTTGAACCAGAATTTAGACCATGTGCTTTTGAATATGTATATTTTGCTAGACCAGATTCTGTAATAGATGGTAAAAATGTATACACAACTAGAGAAAATATGGGTAAAGCATTGGCTGAAAATGATAAAAATAAAAATATTAAAATAGATATGGTTGTTCCTGTTCCAGATAGTGGAGTACCTGCTGCACTTGGTTATGCTGCACAAAGTGGAGTACCATTTAAGTACGGAATTATTAGAAATCACTATGTAGGAAGAACTTTTATTGAACCAACTCAAGAGATGAGAGATTTAAAAGTAAGAATGAAATTAAGTCCTATGAGATCTTTGATTGAAGGTAAGTCATTACTTGTAATTGATGATTCAATTGTTCGAGGAACAACTTCAAAAAGAATAGTTAAACTTTTAAAAGAAGCTGGTGCAAAAGAGGTTCATTTTAGAGTTGCTAGCCCAGAAATAAAATTCCCATGTTTCTATGGAATTGATACTCCACATAAAGAAGAATTAATTTCAAATAACATGAGTAAAGATGAAGTTTGTAAATATATAGAAGCTGATAGTTTAGAATATTTATCTATAGATGATTTAGTAAATGCAATCGGAAATGATAGAAATTATGCACTTGAAAGTTTTGATGGAGATTACTTCGTAAAAGCGTAATGAGTGAATTAAAAAATGTATTAACTGTCGGAAGATACTTAAAAAATAAATTTGGTGAAAAAGTTTACAAAATTCCTATTTCAATATCTGGATTTACTTGTCCAAATATTGATGGAACAGTAGCCCGTGGTGGTTGCTCTTTTTGTGAAAATGACTCTTTTAGTCCAAATTTACAAGAAAAAAGAACAAAATTCAAACTTAATCCTAAAATTAGTGAAAATCCATATTTAGAAAATCAATTAAAACAGCTAGAAATGCAGTTTTTTGCTACAAAAAAAAGACTTGAGAATAAATTTGGTGTAAAAAAATTTATAGTTTATTTCCAATCTTTTACAAATACTTATGCTCCATTTGATACTTTAAAAGCTTTATATGAAAAAGCTTTGAGTTTTGATAATGTTATTGGATTGAGTATTGGAACAAGAACAGATTGTATGACTGATGAAATTTTAGATTTTTTAGTTGAAAAATCTAAAGATAAAGAAATTTGGATTGAGTATGGAATCCAGTCATTTTTTGATGAAACACTTATAAAAATCAATCGTGGTGATACGGTTTCTAATATGAAGTATTGGATAAAAAGAACAAAAGATAGAGGATTGAAAGTTTGTGGACATTTAATCTATGGTTTGCCAAATGAAACACAAGAGATGATGCTTGAGACTTTTAAACAAACTTTAGAGTTAGAAGTTGATTCGATAAAATTCCACCCTTTATATGTAGTGAAAAATACACTTTTAACAAATGATTTTAAAAAAGGAAGATTTACTCCAATCAGCGAAGAGCTATATATTGATACAGTTGTAAAATCTATTATAAACTTGCCTTCAAACATATCAGTTCAAAGAATAACTGCTGGAATAGATGATAGTAGTTTATTATCACCACAATGGTGTAAAGATAAACATCGACAAATGAAAAATATTAGATTAGCTTTAGAAAAAGAGGGATGGAACTATTAAATAGTACCAAAAGGTACTATTTCATTTTTAAAAGGTAGTCAACTACATTTTCAATAAATGCATCATGTTTTTTATCTTTTCTATATGCAATATAAAGTTTTCTCAACATTTTTTGATTACCGATTCTTGATTCATATAAAGCACCAGCTTTTAATAGTGATTCAATTGCATTTCTTGAAACAATAGAAACAGTTGGAGTTAAATTTTTATCTGAGTGTAAAACAGTCTGAACTATTGTTGTTGCTGATGTAACTTCACTAGTTACATTAAATGTATCACAGTCAGGATAATTTGCTTTTTCAAGATTTTCTTTAAATAATAATCTTGTATTTGATTCAGGATTTCTACAAACCCATTTATAAGATAATAAATCTTCAGCTTTAGCTTTTAATGGAAGCTTTTGATTTGAGAATATTACTATTTCGTCTTCCATCCATTCTCTATAGATGATTTCTTCATTTGGAATATAGTTTTCAACTAAAGCTATATCTATTTTTTTATCAAGTAAATCTTGAATAGCTTCATGAGAAACTGAAACATTTATAGATACATCATTATGAATATTTTCTTTTAAATTATTTAAAAATCTAGGAAGAATGTAATTCCCAATTATAAATGATGCACCAAATACAAATGTTACATTTTTATTCATTATTTTTAATAGTTCTTTCTCTGCATTGGCAACACATTTTTCAATTTTAAGAGCAATTCCGTGAAGTATTTGACCCTCTTTAGTTAATTTTATACCATTTTTTTTTCTATCAACAATTTGAACGTCTAAATAGTCTTCAATAAATTTCATTTGTTGAGTTACTGCTGGTTGAGAAATCCCAAGTTTAGCAGAAGCTTTTGAAAAAGATTTTTCTCTAACAACAGTTAAAAAAGTCTCTAATTTTGCAAAATCAGTGAGCATTATAATCTCCAATAAATAAATTGAAAGAATAATAACATTTATTTATATATAGAATAATTAAGAGAAATAATGAATTTATATTATATATGGTATAATAAGTAATAATTGGAGAGAAAATGTCTGAAAATCTGTTAATATCATTGAATGATTCACAAAAAATTGCTGCTCAACATATTGATGGTCCGCTACTTATTCTTGCAGGAGCAGGAAGTGGGAAAACAAAAACTATCACAACAAGACTTGCTTTTTTAATATCTATTGGTATAGATCCAAGTTCAATTTTAACTTTAACTTTTACAAATAAAGCAGCAACAGAGATGAGAGAAAGAGCCTTTTCTTTAATTGATTCATCTAAGATATTTACTCCACCTTTACTTTGTACTTTCCATAAATTTGGTTTACTATTTCTAAAATTTCATATGAGTGAATTAGAGAGGAAAAACAATTTTATTATAATTGATACAGATGATAAAAAAAGGATTTTAAAATCAATCAACAAAGAGATACCTTCTGCTCTTTTAGCTTCGGAAGTTTCAAAATATAAAAACTCATTAATGTCTCCAAGTGAAGTTAAGGCTACTGCTCAGTTAAAACTTTATCAAGAAATAGCACAAATATATGAAGATTATGAGAACTATTTAGAAAAAAACAATTTAGTTGATTTTGATGATTTGCTTCTTCTTCCTTATAAAATATTGAAAAATAATGAGAGTTTAGCAAAACAAATTAGTCAAAAATATCAGTATATTATGGTAGATGAATATCAAGATACAAATGAGTTACAATATAGACTTTTAAGACTTTTATGTTCAAGTCATAACAACCTTTGTGTAGTTGGTGATGATGACCAATCTATTTATGGATGGCGTGGCGCAACTATAAAAAACATATTGAACTTTTCTGATCATTTTGAAAATAGTTTAGTTATAAAATTAGAGGACAATTATCGTTCAACAGATACTATTTTAAATCATGCAAATCAATTAATAGAACATAATAGAGATAGATTAGGAAAAAAATTAATAGGAACTAGAACAAAAGGTGATTCTATAAGAATTTATGAATCAAATGATGAAAATGACGAAACAAGAAAAATTGTAGAAGATATAAAAAAACTTATAGATAGTGGAGAAAATCCTAAAAATATAGCAATTTTATTTAGAGTAAATGCACTTTCACGTTCGTTAGAAGAAGGATTTAATAAAGCTGGATTACACTATAAACTTGTTGGTGGAATGAAGTTTTACGAAAGAAGTGAAATTAAAGATTTAATTGCATACTTTAGAATCTTAACAAATTTAAATGATAATTTTTCTATAAAAAGAATCATAAATAAACCAAAAAGAGGTATTGGAAAAACTACAATTGAAAAACTTGAAGAAAAATCTATTGAAACTGGTAAATCTATTTTTGATTTGATTCAAGATCTTGATGCTGAAGGTATTAGTTTAATTGTTGGTAAAAAGAATGCAAGAACACTAAAAGTATTTGAAGCCTCTATTCTAGATTTAAGAGAATCTTTAACTCAATCAAAAATGAGATTTTTAGATAACTTTGAGGAGACTTTTGATTATAGAGCATCTTATGACAATCTTCCTGATGGTTTTGAAAGACAAGCAAATATAGATGAGTTCTATGGATATATAAGAGATTATTTTATTCAAAATCCTCATTTAGATTTAAAAGATTTTTTAAATGAGATTGCACTTGAAAGTGAAAATGATGACTATAGTGGTGAAGCTGTCTCAATGATGAGTGTGCATGCATCAAAAGGTTTAGAGTTTAAACATCTATTTATTATTGGTTTAGAAGAAGGTTTTTTCCCAATTACTGGTGATGGAAGTGATTTAGAGGAAGAAAGAAGATTAGGTTATGTTGCAATTACAAGGGCAAAAGATAATCTTACTTTATCTTTTGTTCATTCAAGATTTTATAAAGGAAAAAGAACAGTTCTTTCAAAAAGTAGATTCTTAAGTGAATCTGGACTTATAAAAGGAAGTTTAACTATTCAAAAACAAGCAGATTTTAAAAAAGGCGATATTGTTTCTCACAAAATCTTTGGAATAGGAAGAGTAGAAAAAGTAACGAGTGCTGGTAAAGATTACAAATTGACTATTAATTTTGGTGGAACAAAAAGAGATATATTATCTTCATTTGTGGAAAAAGCATAAGTTGTAGGATAAGCTTTTGCAAGTAAGATTTTATGAAAAAGAACAATTAAATAAATTGTTAGTAGTGAATAAACCTATATTTATGAGTTCGAATTTTTATTTAAATAGAATAAAAAGAAAATATAAAAATAAAAAAGCTGGATTTAGCGGAACACTTGACCCTTTTGCAAAAGGTTGTTTAATCGTTGCTTTTGGACAATATGCAAAGCTTTTTAAATATTTATCAAAAACTCCAAAAACATATAAAGCAGTAATTTGGCTTGGAGTAAAATCAAAATCTTTAGATATAGAAGAAATTGAAAGTGTAAATTTAATAGACAAATTAGATAAAAGCCATATTATAAAAGAGTTAAATTTGCTAAAAGGAGAAATTGAATATATTCCTCCAAAATTTAGTGCAAAAAAAATTGATGGAAAAAGGGCTTATGAATTAGCAAGAAATGGACTTGAAGTTGAATTAAATAAAACAAAGATGACAATTTTTGATACGAAATTTGTTTTATATAATCATCCATTTATAACTTTTGAAGTAACTGTTAGCGAAGGAACTTATGTTAGATCTTTTGCACAAATTCTTTTGGAAAAATTAAATAGTTTTGGTACTTTATCTTATCTTGAACGATTAAATGAAGGTGAATTTTTTTATGAAAATGAAAAAGAATTAAACCCATTAGATTTTATAAAATTGCCTGTAAATAAATATTTGGGTACAGCTGAATGGTTAGAAAAAGGTAAAAAGATAGGAATTGAGTATGTTGAAAAGAAAGATAATGGAAAATATCTTATACTAACTGAAAAGTTTTTTTCTATTATTGAAATAGTAGATAATGATATAAAATATTTAATAAATAAAGTACCAAAATATGGAATATAAAATGACTGAGAAATCTTATGCAAAAGTAAATATTTTTTTAAAAATAGCAAATAAAAGAGATAATTACCATGAACTTGTATCAAGATTTGTACGAGTTCATAGTCTTTATGACAAAATCTCTTTTATTAAATCTAAAAGGAAAGCTTTTGAAATTATAGGGAATTTTGGTTGCAAAATGGAAACAAATACTATTTTTAAAGCATATGAACTTATTAAAAGCTATAAAGGTGTTGAAGATTTTTTTCAAGAGTATAGCGTAGAAGTAGAAAAAAATATTCCAGAGTTTGCAGGGCTTGGTGGTGGAAGTTCAAATGCAGCTACATTTTTGATTATGGCAAATAAATATTGTAAACTAAACTTATCAAAAGATGATTTATGTAAAATTGCAGTTAAAATTGGAGCTGATGTACCTTTTTTCATCTATGAATATGATAGTGCAAATGTTACAGGCATCGGAGAAATTGTTGAAAAATTTGATGAAGAAATTTTAAACATAGAAACTATTACTCCTAATATTAAATGTAATACTGGTGAAATTTTTAAAATATTTAGAGAAAAGTTTTATAAAGAGATATCAAAAGAAGAAGCTAATAAATTGCTTAGTATGAAATCTATTGATATATTAAAACAATTTGGTATAGAAGATGCAAATGATTTATATAAAAGTGCATTGAGTTTATATCCACAATTAGCTGATTATGAAAAAAAAGATTGGTATTTTAGTGGTAGTGGAAGTTCATTTTTTAGGATAAATAATGGCAAATAAAAAAGATACAAAAAAGAATTTAGTTTTTAAAAATAAAAAAGCATTTCATGACTTTACTATCTTAGAAACTTTAGAAGCTGGAATTGTCTTAGAAGGTAGTGAAGTAAAAGCAATAAGAGAAGGTAGAGTTAATTTAAAAGATTCTTTTGTTCGTATAATTAAAGGTGAAGTATTTTTACTTAATGCTCACATCTCTCATTTAAGTACAACTCACTCAACTTATAGACCTGATGAAAGAAGGTCAAGAAAACTTTTACTTCATTCTAAACAAATAGATAAAATGTACTCTAAAGTTACAAAAGATGGAATAACATTAGTTGCATTAAAACTATACTTTAATGATAAAAATATGATTAAAATTGAAGTTGCAACAGCTCAAGGTAAAAAGCTTCATGATAAAAGAGAAGATTTAAAAGCAAAAACTATGAAACGGGAAACGGAGCAAGTTTTAAAATCTTTTAAATAGGATACTTTTTATCTCTTTTTATAAGTTAAAATTATAATTAAAATAATAACTCATTTGTTAATTAATTGTTAATTTTTTTGTTAATTTTAAGTTTCTCTTGGCTATCATTTTGTTCAATGAGTGACTTTTTGTGACTTGTATATAAAATTAGTAGGAGGAGATTGATGCAAAACGGTGCACAAATTGAGTATGACTACTCAGTTGCAAAAGCCTTTACATTTGCAACAATATTGTTTGGTATCATAGGTATGACAATCGGTGTTGTACTTGCGTTTCAATTAGCTTTCCCAGAGCTAAATTATTTAGCTGGAGAGTATGGTACATTTAGTAGATTAAGACCTTTACACACAAATGGTGTTGCTTTTGGTTTTGCTTTAAGTGGTATTTTTGCTGGATGGTATTATATATCTCAAAGGGTATTAAAAGTTTCATTAAAAGAATCACCTTTTTTAATGGCTATTGCTAAACTACACTTTGTTCTTTATTTTATTACTATTCTTTTAGCTGTTGTAACATTATTTATGGGGATTACAACATCAAAAGAGTATGCAGAATTAGAGTGGCCACTAGATATTTTAGTTGTTGTTTGGTGGGTTTTATGGGGTATTTCAATTTTTGGAATAATTGGAATTAGAAGAGAAAGAACTTTATATATTTCAATTTGGTATTTCATTTCTACATTTATTGCTGTTGCAATGTTATACTTATTTAATAATATGGAAGTTCCAACTTATTTAGCTACTGGATATGGTTCATGGATTCACTCTGTTTCTATGTATTCTGGAACTAATGATGCACTAGTACAATGGTGGTATGGACATAATGCTGTTGCATTCGTATTTACTACTCCAATTATTGCATTAATTTATTATTTTTTACCAAAAGAGTCTGGACAGAATGTTTATTCTTATAAATTATCTATCTTAGCATTCTGGGGATTATTATTTGTATATTTATGGGCTGGTGGACATCACCTTATTTATTCAACAGTTCCAGATTGGATGCAAACAATGGGATCAGTTATGTCAGTTGTTTTAATTTTACCATCATGGGGATCAGCAATTAATATGCTTTTAACAATGAAAGGTGAATGGCAACAATTACAAACAAATACATTAATCAAATTTATGGTTTTAGCTTCAACATTCTATATGTTATCAACAATAGAAGGACCAATTCAATCAATTAAATCAGTAAATGCAATTGCACACTTTACAGACTGGATTCCAGGGCACGTACATGATGGTGTATTAGGATGGGTTGTATTTATGATTATGGCAGCTTTATATCACATGGTACCAAGAATGTATAAAAAAGAGTTATACTCAAAATCTTTAATGGATACACAATTCTGGTTACAAACAACAGGTATTGTTTTATACTTTACTTCAATGTGGATAGCAGGTATTACACAAGGTATGATGTGGAGAGCATATGATGAGTATGGTTCATTAGTATATTCATTTATTGATACAGTAAATGTATTACACCCATATTACACAATTAGAGCAGTTGGTGGGTTATTATACCTAATTGGATTCTTTATATTTACATATAACATTTATAAAACAATTAAATGTGGTAGAGTACTTGATAAAGAGCCAGTAAATGCAACTCCAGTAGCTGCGTAAGAAAAGGAGAGATTATGTTTCATTGGTTTGAACAAAGACCGTTTTTCTTTGCGGTACTAGTATTTTTATTTGTTGCATTTGCAGGGATAATAGAGGTAATTCCAGACTTTGCAAAACAAAGTAGACCAACAGTTGGTACAAAACCATATTCAGTATTAGAATTAGCTGGAAGAAATGTTTATATTAAAGATTCGTGTAATGCGTGTCACTCTCAATTAGTAAGACCATTTAAATCTGAGACAGATAGATATGGAATGTATTCTTTATCAGGGGAATATGCTTACGATAGACCATTCTTATGGGGATCAAAAAGAACAGGTCCAGATTTAATGAGAGTTGGAAATTATAGAACTACTGATTGGCATGAAAACCATATGTGGCAACCATCAGCTGTTGTTCCTGGAAGTATTATGCCAGCATATAAACATCAGTTCTCAAATATAGCAGATGTTGAAACAGCTTATGCAGAAGCTTTAACAGTAAAAAATGTATTTAATACTCCATATGATCAAGAAGGTATGCCTAAACTTGGTACTTGGGAAGAAGCAAAAGCTGCTGCTTTACAAGAAGCGAAAGTTATTGCTGCAGATATGAAAAATGAAGATGTTAAAAAAGCTGTTGCAAACGGTCAAGTTCCTGAAATAGTTGCATTAATTGCATATTTAAATTCTTTAAAGTAAGAGGTTGATGATGGATTATGAAACACTTTTAACAGTACAAGGCTATACTAAATTCTTTTTGATTTTAGCTGTGTTCATTATATTTTACTCATATGCTTATTCTATCTATAGAAGGGATAAAAAAGGGGAAAGAGATTTTGAAAAATATTCAAAACTTGTACATGATGATTCAAGTGTTTCAATTCCTCTTGAAGAGAGAAAAAGAGATAAAGATATAGATAATAAGGAGAAATAAAATGAAGTCTATGATTATAGGTGGAATAATTCTTATCATCGCATTAATGGCAGGAACTTACTTTGTAGCGGGTGATGCTTTTAACAGTGATGATTATATTAATAGCCTAACAATGTTAGGGGCAGTAGCAATTATTACAATTAGTGTATTTGTTGTTTTAAAATATGTTAATCAAATGAAAAATGATACTGCAAGTGGAGAGTTAGCTGAAGAGAAATGGGATGGTATTGGTGAATATAAAAATCCTATTCCAACTGGATGGGGATTAGCATTTATTGGTGCTATTTTATGGATGTTCTGGTACTTTACTGTTGGTTATCCAATAAATGGATTTTCGCAAATTGGTCAATGGAATGAAGAGACTAATGACTATAATGCTAAATTTGAGCAAAAATGGGTAAATCCATCTGAAGAGACTTTAAAAGCTATGGGTCAATCAGTTTTCCTAGTTCAATGTGCTCCTTGTCACGGTGTTGATGCAGAAGGAATTGAAGGAAAAGCTCATAATTTAACAAAAAGAGTTTCTAAAGAACAAGTTGTTTATGCTATTAAAAATGGTGCAAATAATTTAACTACAGATTTCCCTGCAGGAATGCCACCAATGATGTTAACAGAAGATGCTGATATTAATGAAGTTGCTACTTATGTTGCAAGTGGATTTAAAGGTCAACAACCTGCTGCTTATGCTGTTTGTGCAACTTGTCATGGTGAAGATGGAACTGGTATGCCTTTTGTTGGTCCAAATCTTAAAGCTTATGATGATGCACTAGTTATAGCTGTATTAAAAAATGGTAAAAAAGGTTTAATTGGAACTATGCCAAGCTTTAATGAAAGACTTAACGAAACTCAAGAAAGAGCATTGGCTTCATATTTAAGAAGTTTAGGAGAGTAAGATGGCTGGAAATACACAAATGAATGAAAATGAAAGAGGTATTTTTAAACTAAATGGAATTTCAGGTATGTTAGTAGCTGTTGTTTTATTATTATCAATCCTTGCTATTTTAGTAGTAAATGCTGTACTAGTTCAACAAAGAGAAGCTACAAATTACTATAAAATTAATCAAGACTTAAATGGTTTAAAAATGAATAGTGCAGAGAATCATACACATTACCAACTTGTTGGTAGTGATAAATAAGGAGTAAAATATGGAAAAAGTTATTGGTATTTTACTTGTAGTTGCAGCTGTAATGACTATATATTTTGGTTATTTTGATGCAGCAAAAGTATATGTTGGTTAAATGAAAAAAGTTAAATTTTTTAAAGTAGGAGTGATTTTTTCACTTTTACTTTTTTTCTGCACAAATCTAAATGCTGAAAATTATATTCTAAACGATGATAAATTAATCGATGACAGAGCAAAAGAAAAAATTAATCAAATTGGTGATGAAGTTAAATCTAAATTAGGTGTTAATATATATATTTATGCAAAATCTACTTTAGGTTTAGATGATGACATTAAAACTAAAGAGAAGATTGAAATAGTAAAATCAAATGAAAATCAGATTTTACAAAACTTAAAAGCTCCATATATTCTAATGACTATTTATGTTGAAGAAAATATGGTTAATTTAATATTTACTGAAGATTTTAAAAATATAATTGATAAAAATGAGATTTTAGATGGCTATGTTGTACCACTTTTAGCTTCAAAAGATAAAAATTCACTTTATGCAAAAGTTAGCGCTGCTACATTAAATGGTTATGCAGCTATTGCTGATACTTTAGCCGATTCTAAAAATATAAAATTAGAAAACAGTATAGGAAATTCTGGTAAAGTCTCTGGTACAATTTGGAGAGTATTTATGTATACTCTTGTTGTTGTAGCATTATTAGTATATACTTATGCAGTTTTAAGAAAGAGAAAATAAATTATGAAAAGAAATTATTGGCCGTTGTTTTTTGTAGGGATTTTTAGTTTTGTATTTTCAATGATTGTTTGGACTATTTCAAAAGCTGTAAGTGTTCCAACTGTTGAAGATAGAAGTTTTATGAAAAAGTATCAAGATGTAGATGAACATTTTAATGTAATGATGGAATCAAATCAAAAATTTTTATCAAAATACAATTTTGAAATGTATTTAAATGATAAAGAATTTGATTTAACTACAGAAGATATAAAATATTCTCAAAGAGTAATTGAAAAATATTCTGAAAATAAAAATCTTCTAAAAATAGGTCAAAATAATATAAAAATTGTTATAACAGATAAAGTTACAAAAGAAAAAAAAGATGTAAAAATTGATTTAGTAGTTTCAAAAACTATGACTAATGATAGTGATATATCTATTTCAAATGATAATTTTACAAATGCAAATAATACTTTCTCTTCAAATTTTGATATAAAAGAGGCAAATAATTGGATTATAACAGGTAGTTTCAACGTTGATGAAACGATAGGTTATATTTATATTAAAACAAATGCTATTTAAAAAAAAGCTTTTAGTTTTTCCCACTTCACGAGCAATCAGAGATTATATCTCTAAACAAAAGAGTAATAATACTCTTTTGCCTTTCATCTTAACTATTGATGAATTTTTAAAAAAATCTATATCTTTATCAAACCTAAAATATTGTGAAGAAGAACATAGAGTTCTTTTTCTAAATGAGGCAATAAAAAATATTGATATAAAAAAGTTAGGAATTTCTGATAACTTTACGAAGTTTTTAAAACAAAGTGATTATATATATAGATTTTTTTTGGAATTAGCAAGTGAAAAAGTTGAAATTGAAGAGATACAAAATGTTGATACTTATGATTTTTATTTAGAACATTTAGAAATATTAAAAGCTATTAAAAAAAAGTATATAGAAATTTTAGAAAAAAACTCTTATGTTGATAAAATAAATTTAGATAAACATTATGAAATAAATGGGAATTTTTTAGATAAATTTCAAGATATTGAGTTACATTTTGAAGGATATTTTACGAAAGTAGAGTTTGAAATTGTAGAGAAAATATCTGAAAAAATAGATACAAAAATTATATTTTATTCAAATTCTTATAATCAAAAATCATTAGAAGTTTTTAAAAATCTTAATATTAATCTAAAAATTGATTACAAATATAAAATAGATTTAACAAATAAAATTATTATAAATGAAGAAGAGATAAAAAGCTTATTAGAAAGTCATGAAATAAAAGGGTTTTCTTCAAGATTAAACCAAATAGCGTATATAAAATCTTGTATAGAAAAATCTGTTTTAAATGGAGTAAATCCTAAAGATATTGCTTTAGTTTTACCTGATGAGAGTTTTGTAAGTAGCATTGAATTATTTGATGATGAAAGGTATTTCAATTATGCTATGGGGAAAAGTATAAAAAATAAAGAACTTTATCAAATATCAAATGCAATCTATTTATATCTTAGTGAAGATGAAGAAAAAAATATTTCAAATATAAGTTATTTGAAGATTGATAAAGAGTTTATTGATAAAAGTATAAAACCTTTTTGGAATAAAGTTACAAATAAAGAGTTATTTGTATCTATTACAGATTTTATAAAACAAAAAGAAAAAAACATAGAACTAATTGAGAAATATGATGAACTACTTTATAAGCTAAATATTACACTTTTTTCAAATGAGAACAAAATTTTATTAAAAGATGTATATAAAATATTTTTGCAAAAACTATCTTCAATTACTTTAGATGATATAAATTCTGGAAAAATTACAGTTTTAGGATTACTTGAAACAAGAGCTGTTACTTTTGATACAGTAATAGTATGTGACTTTAATGAATCTTATATTCCAAAAATATCAGTAAAAGATAAATTTTTATCTACAAGATTAAAACAATTAGCTAATCTTCCAACACAATTTGATAGAGAATCTTTACAAAAGTATTATTACAAACGATTGATAAGTTCTTCAAAAAATGTTTTTATATCTTATGTAAACTCTGAAACAAATCAAATTTCAAGATTTGCTAATGAACTTTTTGAAAAGAACATTGCAACTGATACAAATGATAGTTTTTATAAACATATTTTATATGATAACCACAAAATATCATATTTTGATGAAGAGATAGTTTCAAAAATAGATTTAACAAAATTTATTTGGTCTGCAACTTCATTTAAAAACTTTTTAGAGTGTAAAAGAAGATTTTATTTACAATATATTTTAAAAATAAATGAACACACAATTTCTTTAAAACCAAAAGGTTACGAGCTAGGAGATATTATTCACTCTATTTTAGAAGATTATTATTCTAAAGATAATAAAAACTCGATAGAAGAATTATTTTTAAAGTATAAAAGTTCAAACCCTTTTTTAACTTTAGATTTAGAAGTATGGAAGAAGAAACTTCAAAATTTTTATGAATTTGATAAACAAAGATTAAAAAATAGAGAAATTATTATGATAGAAAAAGAGTTTAACTGCTCTTTTAATAATATAAACATAAAAGGAATAATAGATAGAGTTGATAAGTTTGAAGATAATTATGAAGTAATTGATTATAAAACTTCTTCAACATTAAGTGTTGATACTTTAAAAACTTATGAAAAAAGCGTTGATTTTCAATTAGAATTTTATTATATAGCTTTACAACAATTATTTAAAAATTCAAATATAAAAGCTTTTTATTATGACTTAAATGAGTGTCTTTTAAAAGAAGAAGTAGCAATACAAGAAAAACTTGAATTATTATCATCAAAGTTTGATGAACTCAAAGAGTTATCTAAGAATCAGATAAATTTTTTAAAGTGCGAGGATAAATCAAACTGTTTATATTGTGCATATAAAATTATTTGTAATAGGGAGTAATATGATAAATATTTTAAATCTGGATCATTTAGTGTTGACTGTAAAAGATATAGAAGAAACAGTTAAATTTTATGAAAAATTAGGAATGAAAAAAGAGATTTTTGGTAAAAATAGAGTTGCACTTAAATATTCAAATCAAAAGATAAATCTTCATAAATTAGGTAGTGAATTTGAACCAAAAGCAAAAAATGTGAAAGAAGGAAGTGCTGATTTATGCTTTATTGTAGAACAAGATTTAGAGGATATTGTTTTATATTTGCAAAAAGAAGAAATTAAAATTGAAGAAGGAATTGTTGAAAGAACAGGGGCAAATGGAAAGATAAAATCTATCTATCTACGAGACCCTGATTTGAATTTAATAGAGTTATCAAACTATATTTAGTTTGTATTTGTTGCTATTAAAACATCTTCTATCATTTTAGTAATATCTCCATCAAGTATTGCATCAACATTTGAGTATCCAATATTACTTCTACTATCTTTTACTTGTTGGTATGGTTGTAAAACATAAGATCTGATTTGATGACCCCAACCATTATCACTTTTTTCGATACCATCTTTAGTTGCTCGTTGTTTTTCAAGTTCATATTCATAAAGTCTTGATTTTAGCATTTTAAAAGCACTGTCTTTATTTTTATGTTGACTTCTATCATTTTGACATTGAACAACAATTCCTGTTGGAATATGTGTAATTCTAATAGCTGATTCTGTTTTATTTACGTGCTGACCACCAGCTCCACTTGCTCTATATGTATCAATTCTAATATCTTTATCTTCAATTACAATATTAATGTTATCATCAATTTCTGGACTCACCATTACTGATGAAAAAGATGTATGTCTTTTTGCATTTGAGTCAAATGGAGAGATTCGTACTAATCGATGAATACCATTTTCTGCTTTCATATATCCATAAGCATTTTCACCTTTAATGATAAAAGATACATCTTTTATTCCTGCTTCATCACCATTTTGATAATCAAGAAGTTCAACTTTAAAATCATTTCTCTCTGCCCATCTTAAATACATTCTATAAAGGATACTTGCCCAATCTTGGGATTCTGTTCCTCCAGCTCCTGGATGAATAGAAACTATTGCATTTGAACTATCATCTGGATTTGAAAGCATTACAGATATTTCAGTTGATTTGATTAAATTTTCTAAATCACTTGCTTCTTCGTAAAGCATCTCTAAAGTTTCATCATCTTTTTCTGCTGTTGCCATTTCATAAAGCTCATTTGTTCCAGTTAATGAATCAAATGCTTTATTAAATTTATTTAGTTTTCCTAAAATTCTATTTTTTTCGATACCTATTTTTGTAGCATTTTCAACATCATTCCAAAAATCTTGAGATGCTTCTTCATTTTTTATCTCTTCTAATCTTTTATTTAAAATATCAGGCTTTAGAATACCTTTTATATTATTTAGTTTTGTATTTAGAAGTTTTAATAGTTCCGAATATTCGTATGCGTCCATTTAGTTTTTAATCCTTTGAAAAGTGTTTATAAAAGTTGTTTTGTTAAAGAGAGTTGAAATAGGGCTATTGCCCTTTTTTCATTTTTTAGAAGGATTATTTAAATCTTTTAAATAAGCGTAAATACCTTTAATTGTTTTACTATTTAAATTACTTGTATGTATTGCTGCATTTAAAGAACTTTCTTTACCATTTTTACCTAATTCATAATCTTTTAAAGAACTTTGCATATCTTCAACTGATAAAGAATTTAAAGCTGTACCAGCTTTTACAACTTCACCTTTTACACCATGGCAAGTTTGGCATTGATTAACATAGATATTTTGAGCATCTACTTTTGCTTCTTGAACCTCTTTTTCAATTTTTGCTTTTTCTTCAGCTTGTTTTTTTTGCTCTAATTTTGCAAGAATATTTGCTTCCATTTGAGCTTGATTTCCTACAAATTGAGTTGTTCCAAACTGTTGAGCTGTTGGAGTTTTTAGAATATAGATAAAATTCATACCTGTTGGTGTTTGAGAAATTTTAATATCATCAACTGCCCAACCTTGTTTTTTCATATCATTTACAGAGAACTTTCCATCACATGCACCACCATTAAGTGGAATATTTTCAATAGTACTCATAGAAGAATGGTTTTCTTTAAAGCACATAGTTGTATCAGCTAAAATAGAAGTTGTTCCTAATAGTAAAATAGAAGAAAGAATAGCTTTTTTCAAGATAAAATCCTTTTTTTTAAATTGCAAGATTTTATCATAATAAGATTAAATTTTTATAAGAAATTAAATTTCATACATCGAACAATTATCGATTCTTAAATATACAAGATAAGACTTTACATTTGAGGTTTTAAATATCTCTTTTATAGCTTCTTTATAATATAAAACTTGATTTTTGTGTTCTTCATCTAATTCTTCTTTTGTAGTTTTATAATCTAGTATATAATAAGTGTCATCTTTAAAAATTAGTAAATCAATAATTTTCAATTCTTCTTTATATATCAAAGATTGTTCACTAGTTAATACAGAATTCGTTATTAAGAATTTGAAAAAATCATTATTTATTAGATGAGCTAATCTATTTTCTATATCAATAAAATCTTTATCACTTAGATAATTTGAAAATCTTGTTCTTGCTAAGTTTAATGTATATTTTAAGTCATTAAAAGAAAAATTATTTAACATTTCTAAACAATAGTGTGTTGTCAATCCAAAATATCTTGAGTGTAGATGATTTTCTTTTAACTCTTTTTCTTTAGTTATTTGTTTTTCTTGAGTTCCTAAATTAAGAGGAGTATATGAAATTATAGATTTTTCTTCGATATCTTTTACAAGATTAGAACTATTAATCATTTTTCCAATTTTACAAACATTCATATTTAATATATCAAAAACGCTTGATTTCTCTTTTTTAAAAATAATCATATTGTTTTTTGCTCTTGTCATTGCAACATATAAAATATTTATTTCATCTTCTAAGCTTAATTTTTTTTCTTTATCGATGGCTTTTTTATAATCTTCGTTGAAATTCTCATAGCCTTTTATTTTATAGAAAATATTTTTTAATTCTAAGTTTTCATAATCAAAAAGAAGTGAAGATTTATCAACATTTTTTCTTTTTATTCTATCAAGAAGTATTACAGTGTGAAACTCTAAACCTTTTGATTTAAAAATAGTTAATATTTGAAGTCCTTTTGATTCACTATTTTCCATAATAGCTTCGAGTTTATCAATTTCATAAACAAAATCAACAATATTATTAAAACTCGAACTTACTTCTATTAGTTTTATTATATTTTCATCTATAATTTTTAGTTTCTTTGATAACTCTTTTATAACTTCTTGAACAGATTTTTCTTCTAAAATAATTTCTAAATCTAAAGTTGTTAAAAGTTTATTTCCAATTATTGCATTAAGATTTTCTTTATAAATCTCTTCTTTAAAATAAATGTATTTTATTGCATTTATAATTGCTTTTACATTTTGTTGATTTATGAGTTTTGAAGTCATTTCAGTTGAAATTTTAATACTTGGAAACTTTTGTTTTAAATAATAATATAAAGATAAAACATCATCATTTGTGTAAGTTAATATTGCTATATCATTAAAATTTACGCCATTATTTAATAACTCTTCTATTTTTTCTGCAATATTTAGAAACTTTTCTTCCTCTTCCAAATTTGTATCTTTTATAACTTCTACATAACCATTTGCTCTTACTGATTCTTGTTTAAAATACTCATAATTTGGCAAATTTAAAAAAAGTTCATTTACAAAATTTATTACATTTTCACATGAACGATAATTTGTATTTAAAACTTCAACTTCCAAAATCTTATTTGTATTTGCTACATAATCAAAAAGTTCTCTTTTTCCACCACGAAATCTATAAATTGATTGTTTTGTATCGCCAACATAAAAAAATGTTTTGAATTTTGTAACATCGCCTGATAAAATTTCATCAATTAATGGTTCTAAAATTTTGTATTGTAAAAGTGAAGTATCTTGAAATTCATCTATTAAAATATGAGAATAGTTTGAATCAAGTCTAAAATATAAAAAATCTTTATCTATTTTTGTAGATAATAAATCATAAACTAAATTTGAAATATCATTAAATTCTAAATAGTTTTTATTTTTATTAAACTCAAATTTAAAATCTCTAAATTTTAAATATACCTCAAATATTTTGTTTAAACTAAAGCCAGTTCTTATTTTATAGTAAATTGATAACTCTTCTTTTAACTTAAAAAAATCACTTTTGCTTGATTCATTTGCACATTTTTTAAAATATGAATAATCTTCAAAATTCTCTTTTTCAAGCCAAGTTCTTCCAAATAAATCCTCAAATGTCTCAAAATCAACTGCATTTTTTGCACTATTACTTGCATTTGCACAAGATAAAATTGACTCTTTTATTTTAAAAGCCTCTTTTAAAATAATCTCTTTTTGTAGTTCAATCAAACTTGCATCGATGTTTATAACTTCTATATCTTCATTTTTTTCTAAAATAGTTTTAAATAACTCGAAAATAGAGTTGAATTTCTTTTTTTCATAAAACGATAAATCTATCAAAGTTTGAAAATCTTTTTCATTAAGTGATTTTAAAAATTCATAACTAAGTTTTTCAATATCATCGTTTTTTATTTCAAAATCATCACTTATTCCGATATATCCACAAAATTCTCTTAAAATTTTATTTACAAATTTATCTATTGTAAAAATAGATAAGTTTGCATTTGAAAATTGTTTAATTAAGATATTTTTTTTACCAAGAATTTCTTCTTTACTTAAATTTACTTCATTTTCTATTGCATTTAAATATGCTTCATCATCTCCTAAAGTAAGAAGAGTTTTATAGATTCTTTCGCTCATTTCATTTGCAGCTTTATTTGTAAATGTTAGAGTTAAAATCTCATTTGGTTTTGCACCAAGAAGAAGTAAACAAATATATCGAACTGTTAGTGCAAAAGTTTTACCACTTCCTGCACTTGCTTTTAATGCTAAGTAATTTTTCATGGACTAATGATACTAAAGTAATACTTTTTTGTTAATAAGATTGTTTTAGCTATAATCTTAACTTTAAAAATCTCAAGGATATTTAATGGCACAAACAAATCCAAAAGTTCAAACTCTAATAGATGCTATTCCATATTTTAAAAAATTCTATGGAAAAACGATAGTTATAAAATATGGTGGATCTGCACAAACAAGTGATGATTTAAAAGAAAAATTTGCTCAAGATATAGTTTTATTAACTCTTTTAGGAATAAAACCTGTTGTTGTTCATGGTGGCGGAGCAAGAATTACAGAACTTTTAAATAAACTTGAAATTCCATCATCTTTTGTTGATGGATATAGAGTTACTTGTAAAGAGAGTATGAGAGTTGTTGAAATGGTTTTAAGTGGAGAAATTAATAAAAATATTGCTTCTTTATTAAATTTTCATGGTGCAAAAGCTATTGGAATTTCAGGAAAAGATTCTGGAATTATAAAAGCAGTTCCAAAAGATGGTGGAAAGTTTGGTTATACAGGAGATATAACTTCTGTAAATGGCGAACTTATAAATAACCTAATAAAAGAGGGATTTATTCCTGTAATTGCACCAATAGCAAATGGAGATGAAGCAAATCATCCAGGATTTAATATAAATGCTGATGTTGCAGCTTGCGAAATTGCAATGGCATTAAAAGCTCAAAAAGTTATATTTTTAACTGATACAATTGGTGTTTTAAATAAAAATGGTGAATTAATTCAAACTTTAGATAAAGCAAATGTTGAAATGTTTAAAAAAGATGGAACAATTGCTGGTGGAATGATACCAAAAGTTGATTCTTGTATTGAAGCTATTCATAATGGTGTAAATAAAGCACATATTATTGATGGTAGAGTTGAGCACTCAATTTTATTAGAGTTATTTACAAGTGACGGAATTGGAACACAATTTATCAGAGTTGATAATCCAAATAATGGTATTGATATCGAAAAATTATTAAATAAACAAGATTAAAAGAGAAAAGGAAAGTAAGTGAATTTTATAGAAACAAGAGGAAATGACGGAATAAAACCTGTAGAAGTTCCATTTAGTGAAGCTATTTTAAATCCAAGTACATCTTTTGGAGGGCTTTATGTACCTAAACATTTGCCAAAATTAGAAGATAATTTTATTCAAAATCATGTAAACAAAAGTTACAAAGAGCTAGCTTATGATATTTTAAAAGCTTTTGAAATTGATATCGATGAAAATGAAATCAAAAAAGCTTTAGATTTATATGATAATTTTGATGATGCTTCAAATCCTTGTCCAGTTGTAAAGGTAAAAGAAGACTTATTTGTTCATGAACAATATCATGGACCAACACGAGCATTTAAAGATATGGCATTACAACCTTTTGGTTCAATTTTAAGCTCAATTGCAAAAAAAAGAGATGAAAAGTACCTTATTCTTGCTGCCACTTCAGGAGATACAGGACCAGCAGCATTAAATACATTTAAAAATAAAGAGAATATTCAAGTAGTTTGCCTTTATCCAGATGGTGGAACTTCTGATGTTCAAAGACTTCAAATGGTTTGTGAAGATGGAAAAAACTTAAAAGTTTTAGGAATCAAAGGAAACTTTGATGATGCTCAAAATGCTCTTAAAAATTTACTTGCTTCAAAAACTTTTAAAGAAGAGTTGGAAAAAGATAATATTAAATTAAGTGCTGCAAATTCAGTAAATTTTGGAAGAATTATATTTCAAATAATTTATCACTTTTGGTCATATATTCAACTTCTAAAACAAAATGAAATTACATTTGGTGAGAAAATTTATTTAGTTGTTCCAAGTGGAAACTTTGGAAATGTTTTAGGAGCTTTTTATGCGCAAGAAATGGGACTTCCTATTGAAAAACTTTTAGTAGCATCAAATGAAAACAATATCTTAACTGAGTGGATAAATACAGGAATTTATGATATTAGAAATAAAGAACTAAAACTTACAAAATCTCCAGCAATGGACATTTTGAAATCTTCAAATATTGAAAGAGTGATTTATTCACTTTTTGGAGCAAATAGAACAAAAGAGTTAATGGAAGAGTTAAACAAAAATAATATATTTGAAATGAGTAAAAAAGAAACAGAACAACTACAAAAATATTTTTCTGCTATTTACTCAAATGACACTTTTGGAGCTAAGACAATTAAAGAATTTTTAGATATTGGATACTTAATGGATCCTCATACTGCAACTTGTATAAAAGCATATAATGAACTAAAAGAAAAACCTTTAAAAACTGTTATTTATTCAACTGCTGAATGGACAAAATTTTCACCAACTGTGTTAAATGCTTTAAATGAAAACTCTACAAAATATGCTGATAAAGAAGCTTTAGAAGAAATTTCATTGAAATATAATGCAACTTTATCTCAAAGCATTAAAGATTTATTCACTGCAAAAGTTAATCATTCTTTAGTAATAAATAAAGAAGATATTGAAACTCAAATCGTAAAATTTATTAGAGAATTATAATTTTCTCTAATAAAAAACTTATATAGATAGTTTATACAATTAAAATAAAAAATCGCAAGCTTATTCCTTAAAATAATTTGATTTACATCAATATATTTTAAGAAAAATTATTATAAAATCAAGCCTAATTCTAAATTTTATATAAAGGAAGCCAAATATGTCTAATAAAACAAATAGACGAGATTTTATTGGTTATTCATTTGCTGCAGTTGCTGCGGTAGGTGGTGCTGCGTCTCTTGTTGGAATGAAACAAGTATGGGATCCACTTCCAAGTGTTCTTGCAGGTGGATTTACTGAAATAGATTTATCTTCAGTGAAAGCGGGTGAACCAGAAACTTTTACATGGAGGGGGAAACCAATCTTTGTTTTGAAAAAAACTGCTGAGATGGAAAATAGTGATAGAGATTTAATAATTGGTAATGATAGATATACTGTTGCTATTGGTCTTTGTACTCACTTAGGTTGTATTCCTGCTTGGAAAAAAGATAAGTGGAAATGTGCATGTCATGGTGGGGAATTTAATCCTAGTGCTAAAAATGTTTTTGGACCACCACCTAGACCGCTAGATTTACCTCCATTTGAAGTAAAAGGAACTACAATCGTTCTTGGTAACGAAGGTCCTGAATATCAAAAAATCGCTGCAACGTTAAAAGCATAAGGAGTAATAAATGGCAAAATTTGAAAAAGCTAACTCTGTTGGAGAATGGTTAGACCAAAGATTAAATCTAACTACATTCAATAAAGTTATGATGACTGAATATTGGATTCCTAAAGATATAAATTTCTTATGGGCGATGGGAGTTTTACTAGCTACTACTTTTGGTATTTTAGTAATTTCTGGACTATTTTTAATGATGTATTACAAACCAGATGTTAATTTAGCGTTTGATTCTGTTAACTACACAATTATGCAAGAAGTTGCATTTGGTTGGTTGTTTAGACATATGCATGGTGTTGCAGCTTCTGTTGTATTCTTAATTATATATATTCACATGTTTACAGGAATTTATTATGGTTCTTATAAACAAGGAAGAGAAATGATTTGGATTTCAGGTATGTTATTATTTATGACATTCTCTGCTGCTGGATTCTCTGGATATATGTTACCTTGGGGACAAATGTCTTATTGGGCTGCAATGGTTATTACAAACTTATTTGGTGGAGTTCCTGTTATTGGTCCTGATTTAGTTGTATGGATTAGAGGAGATTTCAATGTTGCTGATGCTACATTAACAAGATTCTTTATGTTACACGTATTCTTGTTACCAATTACTATTATGGGAATTATTGGTTTACACTTCTATACTTTAAGAATTCCTCACGTTAATAATCAATCTTCTGATGAATTTGATTTTGATGCAGAAGCTGAAAAATATTTATCTGGAAATAAAAAAGAATCAAAAGTTATTCCTTTCTGGCCAGTATTTATCTCTAAAGATTTAGCGGTACTTGGAATTTTCTTAATTTTCTATTTCTATTTAGTATTCTTCCATTATAACTTTGCAATGGATCCAGTAAACTTTGATCCAGCTGATTCAATGGTAACACCAGCTCATATTTATCCTGAGTGGTATTTCTTATGGTCATATGAAGTGTTAAGAGGTTTCTTCTTTGATATAGCTGGAATTAAAGCTTTTGATATTGGATTAATGGCATTTGCTTTCGCTAATGGTATTTTCTTAGTATTACCTTGGTTAGATAGAGATCCAAAAATTTTACCAGCACACAGAAGACCAGCATTCTTTATTTGGTTCTGGTTATTAATGGTAGATTTAATTGTTTTAACTGTTTATGGTAAATTACCTCCTACAGGTGCAAATGCATGGGTTGGATTCTTTGCTGCAGTTACATTTATTTTATTATTCATTGTACTTCCAATAATTACAAAAATTGATGCAAAAAGAAGGGGAACACTATGAGAGAACTTAAAATTTTAGCAGTAGTAATAGTTTTAACACTAATTACTTACTGGGGAGTTGAACCATTTGCTCACTCACAAATGCACCCACATGTATCTCCTGCAAATTTTAATTTTGCTGCAGCTGATAAAGATTCAGCAAAAGAAGGTATTGAAAAAGCTGAAAAAGCTTTAGCAGAAGCAGAAAAAGCTGGAGTTGAAAAAGCTATTCATTCAGCAAAAACTGATTTAGAAGCTAAAAAAACTTTTGAAAAAGAGATTAATGATTTCTGGGCTTCAAATGAAGAGTCTATTAAAGCAACTGCAGATGTAGCTAATGGTGAAACTTTAGTTACAACTAACTGTACAGCTTGTCATAGTATTGAATCAAAAGGTTTCCCACAAATTATGGATAATGCAAGTGCAGGAGCAGCTTATGGTGTAACTCCTCCTGATTTAGGAACTGCTGGAAAATTATACACTAAAGAATATTTAGTTGCATTTGTTAAAAATCCAGCTCTTGCTTCAAAAACATCTCATAAATTTGTAGATGGAAAAGTTCATCCAATGCCAGGATATGATTGGATGCCAGCTCAAGATGTTGCAGATATTGTTGCATATTTACAATCAATTGCTCCAAAAGAGATGACAAATAAAGAAGTTTTCCACGATGCTTGTCAAAGATGTCATGATATTAAATATGCTGATATGAAAGGTAAAACTATGTCTTCATTTACAGCACATAGCGATATTAAAGCTTATATGGGTAAATTACCTCCTGATTTATCTCAATATATCAGAAGTAGAGGACATGAATATTTAGAAACATTTGTTAATGACCCTCAAAAACAACTTGAAGGTACAGCTATGCCAAGAGTTGGTTTATCTGAAGAGTCACAAAAACAAGTAATCTCTTATTTAGAAGAAGTTGGAGATTCTAAAAAAGTACAAAGAGAAGAGTTAGGACCTAAATTCTTAATCTATCTGGTAGTTTTTGCAATATTTGCATTCTTATGGAAAGCAAGTAAATGGAGAGATGTTCACTAAGAACATCCTTTCAAAATAAAAAAGGTATAGATTTTAAAATCTATACCTTTTTTTATTTATTAAAGAATAATTTTTGAGCTAGCAGAAATAATTGCTGTTTCAGAACGAAGTATTAAGTTTGAATCAAATCCAACAATAAAATTTTTATTGAATTTATCTCTTTCATTTTTAGAAAATCCACCTTCACAGCCAATAACTAAAGTTTTTATATTCTCTTTTCTTTCATCAAGTGAAGTATTTGAAAAATCAAGAAAATAAACTTCATCATTTTTTTTGATAAATTCATCTAAATTTTTACAAATTTCTAATTTAATAATACTTGAACGACCACACTGAGAAGAAGAATTGATAAGTATTTTTTCTAGTTTTTCTATATTTATTTTGAAGTTTTTTTGTGAAAAATCACTGTATATAAAAGTGATTTTTTCAATCCCAATTTCATTTAAAGACGTAATATATTTTTCAATAGTTTTTGGATCAACAATACACCAACCAAGGTGTAGTTTTTTTCCATTTTCTAAAATTTTTTCTTCTTTTGAAAGTAAATTTAAAAGAGCTTTTTTCTTGTCAATAAAAGAAATTTTATACAAATAAATATATTTATCTTTTAAATTTCTAAAATAGATTTCATCATCAATCTTATGCCGTCTAGCTTTTATTAAATAATTGTAAACTTCATCTTTTATTTCTAAAGATTCATTTCCACAAAATTCATCATAAGTAAATTGCATTAAAATACCTTAGAAATTGCATAAACAAAAATCAAAACTGAAATTTCAACAATATAGATCTTTTTTGCATATTTATAAAAATCATTTTGAAGTTCGATTTGCTCACTTTTTATAACTCTCATTTTTTTATATCTTTTTATTTCAATTACAAGTAAAAATATTGAAGCTGGAATCATCAAAGCTATTGTAAGATTAAAGTGTTGAGCATAAAAAGCTACAATAGTTCCTGTATAAATAACAATTGCGTTTGTTAAATGATATAAAGGTGTCATAAATTTAAGTCTTTTCGCTAAGCTAATAAAGTTTTTTTGACTTAAAACAGAGTATAAATTAAATAACATTATACATAAGAAAAAATATATTGTGTAAACATGAGTTTGAATTGCATCTTGCATTAGTTCCATTAATCGTTTATCTCACTTTTAAAAAATTTTGGTATTATAGCCAACTTGTCATAAGTTTTAAATTTTAAATTTTAATATGATTTTAGTGTAATCAAAGGATTTATATATAATATGAATAAAGTATCAACAAAAAAAGCAATATGTATTTTAAGTGGAGGAATGGATTCTACTTTAAGTTCATATATTGCAAAAAAAGATGGTTTTGAAATAATTGCTGTACATTTTAATTATGGACAGAGAACTCAAAATAGAGAATTAAAAGCATTTAGAGATATTTGTAATGAACTAGATATAAAAAGTAAATATGAAATTGATATTCCATTTTTTACTCAAATTGGAGCAAATGCCTTAACAGATATGACTATTGATGTTCCAACTGGTGGTTTAGAAGCTGGTGTTCCTATAACTTATGTTCCATTTAGAAATGGTATTTTTTTAGCAATTACTGCAGCAATTGCTGAAAAAGAAGGAGCAACTGCTATGTACATTGGGGTTGTACAAGAGGATAGTTCTGGTTATCCAGATTGTACAGAAGAATTTATTCAAGATATGAAAAAAGCAATAAATCAAGGAACTAAAGAAGATACAAAAATAGAGATAATTACACCTTTAGTTCATCTATCAAAAGCTCAAATTGTTCAAGAGGCTATAAAACTAAATGTTCCACTTGAACTTACTTGGTCTTGTTACAAAGAGGAAGAAGAGGCTTGTGGAGTTTGTGATTCTTGTAGATTAAGATTAAATGGATTTGAACAAGCTGGAAAAAAAGATCCAATAAAATATAAGGAATTTCAATGAAATGGGAAATTTCAAAAGAGTTTGACTTTTGTTATGGACATAGAGTTTGGTCTCAAACTTTAAATATTGATTTTTCTTTAGATGCTTGTTTGAAATGTAGACATCTTCACGGTCATCAAGGGAAAGTCATTGTATATTTAGAATCAAATGAATTAAATAATTCAATGGTTACAGATTTTAAACATTTAAATTGGTTTAAAGCTTTTTTAGATGATGTACTTGACCATAAATTTATTTTAGATATTAATGATCCATTGTTTTCTACTTTGGTTCCAAATATAAAAAAAGAAGATTTAATAAAATTTGAAGAAGGTTATTTTTCAATAAATTTAACAAATTTCAAAAATGAAGAATTAGAATTGTATGAAAGTTATGTAGTCGTTGATTTTGTACCTACAAGTGAAAATTTATCAGCATGGTTTTTAAAGATTGTACAAGAAAAAATGAATGGATTAAATATTAAAGTATCAAAAATTGAATTTTTAGAAACACCAAAAAGTAAAAGTACATTTTATGCTTGAAATAAATGAGATATTTGGACCAACAATTCAAGGAGAAGGAAAACTTGTTGGAACACCTTCTATTTTTATAAGATTTGGAAAATGCAATTTTAGTTGTACTGGTTTTGGTGTTATTTATGAAACTCCAAGTGGTATAAAAAAATGTGCTTGCGATTCTTATTATGCTGTGGACAAAGAGTTTAAAGATACTTGGACGAAATATCAAAGTTATAATGATATTGTAGCTGAAGTTGATAATTTAATTTCAGCATATAATTATAATTACAAAATTGATATTGTAATAACTGGAGGAGAACCCCTTTTATATTGGAATAAAAAAGAGTTTCAAAAATTATTGAAACACTATATAGAAAATGGGCATAAAGTTACTATTGAGACAAATGCTTCTTTAAATATAAATTTTAAATTTGATTACCAAAAAGAAATTTTATTTTCAATGAGTGTAAAATTAAGTAATTCTTTGGAACCTTTACATAAAAGAATAAATAAAAATACTTTGGTAAAAATCTTAGAAAATACAAAAGATTCTTATATGAAATTTGTAATTGGAAAAGATTTTCTGAATAAAGCAAAAGCTGAAATTATTGAAATATTAAAAGATATTCCAAAATGTGAAGTTTATTTAATGCCATTAGGTGATACAGCTGATGAAATAAATAAAAATTGTGAAGATGTTATAAATATGGCAATAGAAAATGGTTTTAAATATTGTGATAGGTTACACATCAGAGTTTGGAATAATAAAAGAGGAGTTTAAACTCTAATAAAAATATTGATATAATAAGTATCAAATGTAAAAAATAAAAGGATTAAGATGAAATTTACTGGTTCAAATGTATTAGTTACAGGTGCAAGCAGAGGAATTGGAGCTGAAATTGCAAAGACACTTGCAAGTTTCGGATTAAAAGTTTGGATAAATTATAGAAGTGGTGCACAAACTGCTGAAGCAATAAAAGAAGAGATTGAAAAAGCTGGTGGGAAAGCTGCAATAATTAAAGCTGATGTTACAAATGAAGAAGAATTTGTAAATGCTATTAAAACAATTATTGATGCTGATGGAGAATTAGCATATTTAGTAAATAATGCAGGAATTACAAAAGACAAATTAGCTTTAAGAATGAGCGTACAAGATTTTACTGATGTTATAAATGCAAATTTAACTTCAGCTTTTATTGGATGTAAAGAAGCTTTAAAAGTTATGGGTAAAAAAAGATTTGGTTCTGTTGTAAATATTTCTTCAATTGTTGGGGAAATGGGAAATCCTGGTCAAACAAATTATTCAGCATCAAAAGGTGGATTAAATACAATGACTAAATCTTTTGCAAAAGAAGCAGCTTCTAGAGGTATTAGATATAATGCAGTAACTCCTGGATTTATTCAAACTGATATGACAGATGAATTAAAAGAGGAAGTAAAAGCTGAATATGAAAAAAATATTCCACTTTCAAGATTCGGGCAACCAAGTGAAATTGCTGATGCAGTAGCATTTTTATTAAGTGATCATTCTTCTTATATTACAGGGGAAATTTTAAAAGTAAATGGTGGATTATACGTTTAATTACTATAATCAAAAAAATATAATTTTATAGTTTAAAAGAGTTTTTAAAAACTTTTTTGCTATAATACAGCGATAATTTTATAAAAGGAAATAAATATGGCATTATTAGATGATGTAAAAGCGGTAGTTGTAGAGCAATTAGATTGTGATCCAGCTGAAGTAAAAGAAGATTCAAAATTCATTGAAGATTTAGGTGCTGATTCACTAGATGTAGTTGAACTAGTAATGGCTTTAGAAGAAAAATTCGACATCGAAATCCCTGATGAAGATGCTGAAAAAATCTTAACTGTTGCAGATGCTATAAAATACATCGAAAATAACGCGTAATTTTAACGCTTTTAAATAGAAGATTAAATCTTCTATTTACATATTTAAAATATTGAGTTTTTTTATTATAAAAATTGAATAATTCGAATAATTAATTTATATTGGAGCATATTTAGATGAGAAGAATTGTTATTACAGGTTTGGGTACTATAAATTCAACAGGACACAATGTAAAAGAATCTTTTGAAGCAGTTACAAATGGTGTTTGTGGTATTGATACAATAACATTATTTGATGCAAGTGAATTTCCTGTACAAATAGCAGGTGAAGTTAAAAATTTTGACCCTGAAACTGTAATGGATAAAAAAGAAGTAAAAAAAGCTGATAGGTTTATTCAATTAGGAATTAAAGCTGCATTAGAAGCGATGATTGATTCTGGTTACGTAACACAAGAAGATAAAAAAGTTGATTCTTCTATTGCAGATAGATTTGGAATTATTTCAGGTTCAGGAATTGGTGGATTATCTACAATCGAAAAAAATTCTGTAACTTGTGAGAATAAAGGACCTAGAAAAATTTCACCATTTTTTATTCCATCTTCTTTAGCTAATATGCTAAGTGGTTTTATCTCAATCGAGCATAATTTAAAAGGACCATCTTTAGGACATGTTACAGCTTGTGCTGCTTCAACTCATGCTTTGAATGATGCAGTTAAAACAATTGTGCTAGGTGGTGCGGATAGAATTTTAGTTGTTGGAGCTGAATCTGCTGTTTGTGGAGCAGGTGTTGGTGGATTTGCTGCAATGAAAGCATTATCAACAAGAAATGATAATCCTAAAAAATCATCAAGACCATTTGATATCGATAGGGATGGTTTTGTTATGGGTGAAGGTGCAGGAGCATTAGTTGTAGAAACTTTAGAATCTGCATTAGCTAGAAATGCAAAAATTTATTGTGAAATTATAGGTTTTGGAGAGTCAGGTGATGCAAATCATATAACTTCTCCTGTAATTGATGGACCATTAAGAGCAATGAAAGCTGCTTTTGAAATGGCTAAAAATATAACTGGAGAATATCCAAAAATTGATTATATCAATGTGCATGGTACTTCAACACCAGTTGGTGATAAAAATGAAACATCAGCAATAAAAGAATTATTTGGTGGAAAAGAAAAATGTCCTCCAGTTTCTTCAACAAAAGGTCAAATTGGTCATTGTTTAGGGGCTGCTGGTGCAATTGAAGCAGTTTTTGCAATAAAAGCACTAGATGAAGGAATTATTCCTCCTACGATAAATGTTGAGAATCAAGATCCTGAATGCGATTTAGACGTAGTTCCAAATGTTGCAAGAAAATTAGAGTTAACTACTGTTATGAGTAATAACTTTGGTTTTGGTGGAACAAATGGTTCCGTAATTTTTAAAAAATATACAAAATAATTTATAAACCTAACCATTAAAGAGCTAAATTGTTTAGCTCTTTTTTAAGGAAAAACTTTGGCGACTTACTTAGAATTTGAAGAAAAAATCAAAAAAATAGAAGAAGATATTATTGTAGCAAAAACAAAAGCTGACGAACCTGCTGTAGATATCTTAGAAAAAAAATTAGAAAAAGAAGTTGAAAAAACTTTTAAAAATTTAAATGACTATCAAAAATTACAATTAGCAAGACATCCTGATAGACCTTATGCTCTTGATTATATTTCAGGGCTTTTAAAAAATGCCTATGAAGTTCATGGAGATAGACATTATGTTGATGACCATGCAATAGTATGTTATTTTGGTTTTATTGATAATCAAAAAGTATTAGTAATTGGTGAACAAAAAGGAAGAGGAACAAAAGAGAAGCTTCAAAGAAATTTTGGTATGCCAAGTCCTGAAGGATATAGAAAAGCTTTAAGAGCAGCTAAGATGGCTGATAAGTTTCAAATTCCAATTCTTATGTTAGTTGACACTCCGGGTGCATATCCTGGAATTGGAGCTGAAGAGAGAAATCAATCTGAAGCTATAGCAAAAAATTTATTTGAATTTGCAGATTTAACAACACCAACTATTTCTGTTGTTATTGGAGAAGGTGGTTCAGGTGGAGCTTTGGCTATCTCTGTTGCTGATAGATTAGCAATGATGAGATATTCAGTTTATGCAGTTATTTCTCCTGAAGGCTGTAGTGCAATTTTATGGAATGATCCAACAAAAGTTGAAACAGCAGCAAATGCTTTAAAAATAACAGCTGAAAACTTAAAAGAATTAAATTTAATAGATGATGTTATAAATGAGCCTTTAATTGGTGCACATAGACAAAAAGAACAAGCAACTTTTGCTTTAAAAGAGTATTTTTTAAAATCTTTAGCGGAGTTAAAAAAATTAACTCCACAAGAGCGATTAGATAAAAAATATCAAAAACTTATGAACTTAGGTTCATTTACAAAATAGACAAAAAAGATTAAATATCTTCTTTGTCTCTTACCAATCTTCCAACTGATTCTCCGCCAATCATGTGAAAATGTAAATGATGAACTTCTTGCCCACCATGATTTCCTATATTTGTAATTAATCTATAACCACTTTTATCAATATTAAGTTTTGTAGCTACTTTTTGAATAAATTTACTCATTGAAGACATGATATTTGTAGGTGTTACTTGAAACGAATCATAGTGTTCTTTTGGAATGATTAGCACATGAATTTTTCTTGTTGGATTTATATCGTTAAAAGCTAAAAAGTTTTCATCTTCTAATATAGTTTGATTTGGAATTTCACCTTTTATAATTTTGCAAAATATACACATATTTTTTCCTTAAAAATTGGATTAAAAGCGATTATAACCAAACTCTAATAAAATCTTATGTATAATCGCAAGCTTATAGTATTCAATAAAATTTTTATAAAAGTCAGGAGAAAAAGTGACTCAGTGGATTGAAAAAATTAACAATGCGAAATCACTTGAAGAGTTAGAAAATTTAAGAATTGACACTTTGGGAAAAAAAGGTGTATTAACTTTAGAATTTGCTAAAATGAAAAGTGTTCCAAATGAAGATAAAAAAGCTTTTGCAGAAAATTTAAATATACAAAAAACTTTAATAACGCAAGCTTTAGATACAAAAAAATTAGTTTTAGAAAAAGATGCTTTAAATGAAAAATTAGAAGCTGAAAAAATAGATGTAACAAAATTTAACAATGAACTATCTTGTGGTGCGACTCATCCAGTTGTTGAAACAATGAATAAAATTATTACCTATTTCCAAAATTTAAATTTTGCAGTGGAAGAGGGACCACTTGTTGAAGATGATTTTCATAATTTTGAAGCTTTAAATTTACCAAAATATCATCCAGCACGTGAAATGGCAGATACTTTTTATAATAAAGATTTTACACTTTTAAGAACTCATACTTCTCCTGTTCAAATTAGAACTATGCTTAGTCAAAAATCTCCTATTAGAATGATTGCTCCAGGAACAGTTTTTAGAAGAGATTTTGATATTACTCACACACCAATGTTTCACCAAATTGAAGCTTTAGTTGTTGATGAAGCAGATAAAGTATCTTTTGCTAATTTAAAACATGTTTTAGTTGAGTTTTTACAACATATGTTTGGTGAAGTTGAAGTTAGATTTAGACCATCGTTTTTCCCATTTACAGAACCATCAGCAGAAGTTGATATCTCTTGTGTTTTCTGTAAAGGTGAAGGATGCAGAGTTTGTTCACAAACTGGTTGGCTTGAAGTTTTAGGCTGTGGTGTTGTAGATGAAAATGTATTTAAAGCAGTTGGTTATGAAAATAAATCTGGATATGCTTTTGGATTAGGTATTGAAAGATTTGCAATGCTTATTCATAATATCGGAGATTTAAGATCACTGTTTGAAAGTGACACAAGATTATTAGGACAGTTCAAATGATTATTACAAGAAGTTGGTTAGAAGAGTTTATTAATATTTCAAATATTTCTACAAAAGATATTTGTAAAACACTAAATGCAATAGGTCTTGAAGTTGATAGTCTTGAAAGCTTTGATATTGCATCAAAAGTTGTAGTAGGAAAAGTTTTAGAAAAAGAAAAACACCCAGATGCAGATAAATTAAATGTTTGTCAAGTTGATTTAGGTGATAAAACAGTTCAAATAGTTTGTGGAGCTTCTAATGTTGATGCTGGACAATTTGTAGCAGTTGCTACTATTGGCTGTGATTTAGGTAATGATTTTATAATAAAAGAGGCAAAATTAAGAGGTGTTGAATCAAATGGTATGATTTGCTCTTCTACAGAACTTGGACTTCCAAAATTAAATGATGGAATTATGGTTTTAGATAATTCTATTGGAGAGTTAGTTCTAGGAAAAGAGTTAAGAGACTATAATAGACTAAATGATGATATTATTGAAATTGGTTTAACTCCAAATAGAGGTGATTGTTTAAGTATTTATGGAATTGCTAGAGAATTAAGTGCTTTTTATGATATAGATTTAATAGAACAAGATAAACAAATAAGTTATAGCGAATTTAGTATAGGTCAACTTTTAGAAATAAATTGTGATAGCCATATTAATGCAGATTTAACATACAGAGCTATTGATTTTAGTAATTTTAAATTATCATTAATAAATAGATTAAGAACAGCAATTATTGGAAAATATGAGAACAGCAATGATATAAAAAATATATTAACTTATGCTACTCATGCAATGGGTGTAATATTAAATGCCTATACAAAAGAAAAAGCAATTAAAAATGGTGAACTTTATATTTTAGATGTTAAAAAAGATGAAAATGGTTTCGATGCGGTTTATGGAAATGAAAAATTAAGTACTATTTGTGTCGAACATAAAGAAATAGATGTTTCTAATATTAGTGATTTTATAGTTGAAGCTTCATATATAAATCCAGATTTAATATCAAAAAGAGTGTATGAAAAAAAGATAAAAACAGGTGAAATTTATTATAAAGCAACAAGAGGAAGTGAACCTGATATAGAATTTGGAATGAATTACTTTTCATCATATATTTCAAAGTTAGGTGCTTTAATTTATAAAGGAAATGAAAATTTCATTGAAGATAAAGAAAAGGCATCAATTGATGTTAATGTACATAAGGTAAATTCTATTATTGGTCAAACAATAAATAAATTTGAAATAGAAAGAATTTTAGTATCTTTAGGATTTGAAGTAAAAGAGTCTATTGATGATATTTTAATAGTTAAAATTCCTCATTTTAGACATGATATAAAAAACATCGCTGATATAACAGAAGAAATTGTAAGAATAATTGGGATTGATAATATTATTTCAAAACCTTTAGAGATTGATGAAGTAAACAGAGTAAATAAAACTTCAAAAGATTTAATCAAAAAAAATAAACTTAGATTTAAAGCTATTGAAAATGGTTTTTTTGAAACTTTAACTTATGTTTTTGCCTCTAAAGAAGATCTTCAAAAATATGGATTCAAAACAGTAAAAGATGATTTAGAACTAATAAACCCTATTGTAAAAGAGTTGAATACATATAGAACAACAATACTTTTAAATCTTGTTGAGGCTTGTTCAAATAACTTTAAAACCGGTTCTCGTTCTACAGCTTTTTTTGAAATTGGAACTATATTTGATGAAAATAGAAATGAAAGTAAAAAAATTGCTTTCATTCAAACTGGAGCAATGGAACTTGAAGATATTTCAAATGCTGGAAAACCAAAAAATATTGATTTTTTTGCTTTTGCTAAAAAAATATTAAATACTATTGGAAAATTTGATTTAGAACCAATGAGCGAAATTTCAAATTCATTTATTCATCCATATCAAAATGCGAATGTTTTTATTGATGGAAAAAATGTAGGGTATATTTGTAAATTACATCCAAGTGTTTGTTTAGATTTTGATTTAAATGATACATTTGTTGCTGAAATTGATTTTGAAGCTGTAAAAGATGAACTTTTAAAAACTTCTTCTTATTCAAAATTTCAGTCATCTAAAAAAGACTTAAGTATTATTGCACCAAAATCTTTAGAATATAAAGAGATAAAAAAAGCAATAAATTCTTTAAATAATCCAAATATCAAACAATATAACTTAATTGATATTTATAGTGATGAAAAGTTAGGTCAAAATGAAAGTTTAACAATTAGATTTGTTTTACAAAGTGATGAAAAAACTTTAGAAGAAGATGATATTAATTCAATAATAAACTCTATCTTAGAAGTTTTAAAACAAAAATTATCTATTGGATTAAGGTAAAAGGATAAAAAAGTGGAAAAATTTAACATCAAAAAATTGACAAAGCCATTCAATATTGAAATAGATTCAATAGCAAGTGACAAATCAATATCACACAGATGTGCTATGTTTTCACTTTTTTCAAATCAAACTTCATATATAAAAAATTATTTAACAGCAGAAGATACTTTAAATACTTTGAGCATCGTTGAACAACTTGGAGCAAAAATCAAAAGAGATGGAAGTTATGTTGAGATAACTCCAACTCCAACTTTAACTGAACCATCTGATGTTCTTGATTGTGGAAATTCTGGAACAGCAATGAGACTATTTTGTGGTCTATTAGCAAGTGTTGATGGAAGTTTTATTTTAACTGGTGATAAGTATCTAAGAAATAGACCAATGAAAAGAGTTGCAGATCCTTTAAGAAGTATTGGTGCACTTATTGATGGAAGAGAAAATGGAAATAAAGCACCACTTTTTATAAGAGGTGTAAAAGAGCTTAAACCATTTACTTATCATTCTCCTGTTGATTCAGCACAAGTTAAATCAGCTATGATTTTAGCAGCTTTAAGAGCAAATGGAATTTCAAAATATAAAGAAAATGAATTAACAAGAGATCATACAGAACGAATGTTAAATGGAATGGGTGCAAATTTAGAATATGATAATGATGGTTTTATAAATATTCATCCTTTAAATGGTCATTTAAAACCTTTAAATATTACAGTTCCTACTGATCCAAGTTCTGCCTTTTTCTTTGCAGTTGCAGCAGCTATTACTCCAAAATCAAGAGTTTTAATTAAAAATGTAACATTAAATCCAACAAGAGTTGAAGCTTATCAAGTTTTAAAAAGAATGGGTGTAATTGTAAATTTTATTGAAAAAGAGAATGTTTATGAACCAATCGGTGATATTGAAGTAATTAACAATGAACTAAATGGTGTTGATGTAAGTGAAAATATCTCTTGGTTGATTGATGAATTACCAGCTCTTTCAATTGCTATGAGTTTAGCAAAAGGAAAATCAAAAGTTTCAAATGCAAAAGAGTTAAGAGTAAAAGAAAGTGATAGAATCTCAAGTGTGGTGAATAATTTAAAATTGTGTAAAGTTGATTTTACAGAGTTTGAAGATGGTTATGAAATAGTTGGTGGTTCTTTACAAAAAGCAGTTATAGATTCACATGGGGACCATAGAATTGCTATGAGTTTTGCAATTGCTGGATTAAATTGTGATATGGATATTGAAGATATTCAATGTATAGAAACATCTTTCCCAAATTTTAAAGAGATTTTGGACTCATTATATTAAAGACAATTCGTTGTTTTTTTTAGAGAAAGAAATAACTAAATAAAAGTTTCTAAAAATTGGAACGATTTTAAGGGTAAGTGATGGAAGTAAAATTAGCATCTAATTATGGATTTTGTTTTGGTGTTAAAAGAGCAATAAAAATAGCAGAAGAACACCAAAATTCAAGTACAATGGGACCTTTGATTCATAATCAAGATGAAATAAATAGATTAAAAAATTCATTTAATGTTGGTTTATATTCAAATTTAAGTGATGTAAAACAAAATGATACAGTAATTATTAGAACTCATGGAATACCAAAAAATGATTTAAAGAATTTAAAGGCATTGGATGCAAAAATAATAAATGCAACTTGTCCTTTTGTTACAACTCCTCAACAAATAGTAAAAAAGATGTCAAGTGAAGGATATTCTATTCTTATTTTTGGTGATGCAGAACACCCTGAAGTAAAAGGTGTACAATCATATGGTGAAGATCAAGATGATGTTCATATTGTATTGGAAGTAGCAGACTTAGAAAAAATTACTTTTAAAAATAATAAAATTGCTACTGTTGCTCAAACAACAAGAAAAAAAGAGAAATATCTTGAAATAGTAAATGCATTAATTTTAAAAAATAAAGAAGTTAGAGTTTTTAATACAATTTGTGATGCAACTTTCGAAAATCAAGACTCTGCAAGAGAGCTTTCAAAAGAAGCAGATGTTATGATTGTAATAGGTGGAAAAAATTCATCAAACACAAAACAGCTTCATTCAATTTGTTTAGAAAATTGTCCAGACTCTTATCTAATTGAGAATGAAAATGAATTAAAAGATACTTGGTTTTCAAATAAAAAGTTATGTGGAGTAACAGCAGGTGCGAGTACACCAGACTGGATTATAAAACAGGTTATAGATAAAATCAAATCAGTCAACTAAGAGTTTTAAGTCAAATTTTTGTATAATCGTCCCATTTAATAAAACTGGTAAATACGAAGGAATAATATGGGTATCGAAGATATAGATTTAGGTGAAGACTTTGATTTTGAGCAAATGCTTAATGAGTCTTTTGAGAATGCGGAAAATAATTCTGTAGTTGATGGTGTAATAGTTGAAATTTCTAACGATAGAGTTTTAGTTGATGTTGGTCAAAAGATTGAAGGACAATTATCAGTTTCTGAAATTACAATTGGCGGTCAAGTAAAATATAATGTTGGTGATGTAATTCCTGTTATGTTAATGGGAAATAAAGGTGAAAGACCTAATATTTCACATAAAAAAGTTCTTCAAAAAGAAAAATTTGATAATTTTGTAAAAACTCATGGTGAAGATTTTGAAGATGTTACAATCGAAGGTAAAATAGTTTCAGTTAAACAAAAGGGTGGTTTTGTAATTGAAGACGCTGCTGGTTGTGAATACTTTATGCCAATGGCACAATCTTATTTAAAAACTCAAGGTGCTATTGGAAAAACTGTAAAAGCTAAAGTTATAAAAGTTAACAAAGCTCAAAATTCAATTATAGTTTCAAGAAAAAAATTAATCGAAGAATCAAAAAATATAAAAGATAATAAAGTTGCAGAAATTTTAGAGAAAAAAGAAGCAATTAATGGAACAATCAAAAAAATAACTTCTTATGGTATGTTTGTTGATTTAGGCGGAATTGATGGTTTAGTAAACTACAATGAAATCTCTTACAAAGGACCAGTTAATCCTGCAAATTATTACAATGAAGGTGATGAAGTTTCAGTTGTAGTATTAGCTTATGATAAAGCAAAACAACATTTAAGTTTATCAATTAAAGCAGCACTTTCAAATCCATGGAAAGAGATAAAAGACCAATTAGAAGTTGGAGATACAATTACTGTTACTGTTTCTAATTTTGAATCTTATGGTGCATTTGTTGATTTAGGAAATGATATTGAAGGTTTATTACATATTTCAGAAATTTCATGGAATAAAAATCTAAAAAATCCAAAAGAACTTTTAACTATTGGTGATGAAATCAATGTTGAAGTTATTGAACTAAATGTTGAGCAAAAAAGATTAAGAGTATCTTTAAAAAATTTACAAGAAAAACCATTTACTAAATTTGTAAATGAGCATAAAGTTGGTGATGTTATCAAAGGTAAAATTGCAACTTTAACTGATTTTGGTGCTTTTGTAAATATTGGTGATGTAGATGGATTATTACATAATGAAGAAGCTTCTTGGGAATCAAATGCTAAATGTAAATCATTATTTAAAAAAGGTGATGAAGTTGAAGTAAGAATTATAAAAATTGATAAAGAAAAAGAAAATATTTCTCTTTCAATCAAAGATATTTCTGATTCTCCAGCGAAAAGATTCCAAGACGCTTATAAATTAGGTGATATCGTAAAAGGTCCAGTTAAAGATATAAAAGATTTTGGTATTTTTATAAAATTAGAAAATAATCTTGATGGATTAATTAGAAATGAAGATTTTGGACCATTAAAAGCTGATGAAGTAAAAAATGGTGATGAAATTGAAGCTGTAATTATAAATATTGATACTAAAAAGAATAGAGTAAGATTATCTGTAAGAAGATTAGAACAACAACAAGAAAGAGAAGTTTTAAAATCTGTTAATGATGATACGTCTATGACTTTAGGTGATATTATAAAAGATCAAATAAAGTAGGTTATTTAAAATGAGTAAGTATACAATTGTAGTTTGTGACCATATACATGAAGCTGGTTTAGAGATTTTAAAAAATACTGACGATGTAAATTATGTATATGCAGCAGATATTGATAAAACAGAATTATTAAATGTTATAAAAGATGCTCACGTAGCAATTACAAGATCTTCAACTGATGTTGATGAGAAGTTTTTAAATGCAGCTGTTAATCTAAAAGCTCTAATTAGAGCTGGAGTAGGTTATGATAATGTTGATATTGATGGTTGTAGTAAAAGAGGAATAATCGCTATGAATGTTCCAACTGCAAATACAATAGCAGCTGTTGAATTAACAATGACACATATGTTATCTTGTATGAGAAAATTTCCTTATGCTCATAATCAATTAAAAAATGAGAGAGTTTGGAAAAGAGAAGACTGGTATGGAAATGAACTTTATGGTAAAAAATTAGGTGTTATTGGTTTTGGTAACATTGGGCATAGAGTTGCATTAAGAGCTAAATCATTTGAAATGGAAGTAATTACTTACGATCCATATATTCCTTCAACTAAAGCAACTGATTTAGGTATCAAATATACAACTAACTTCGATGATATTTTAGCTTGTGATATTATTACAATTCATACACCAAAAAATAAAGAAACTATCGATATGATAAGTTTTGATGAAATCAAAAAAATGAAAGATGGTGTTGTTTTAATTAATTGTGCAAGAGGTGGATTATATAATGAAGAAGCATTATATGAAAACCTAAAATCAGGAAAAATTGCAATGGCTGGAATTGATGTATTTAAAAAAGAGCCTGCAACTTCAAATCCTTTATTAGATTTACCAAATATAACTGTAACAGCTCACTTAGGAGCAAATACAAAAGAATCTCAAAAAGAAATTGCTATTCAAGCAGCAAACAATGCTATTGAAAGTGCACGAGGAATTGCTTATCCAAATGCTTTAAATTTACCAATTGATGAGAGTAAAATACCACCTTTTGTTAAACCATATATTGAACTTACTCAAAAAATGGCATTTTTATTAGCTCAAATTAGTAAAAGTGAAATTAGATCAATAAATGTTTCAGCTGAAGGTGAATTAGCTGATTATTTAGATTCTTTACAAACTTTTGCAACTTTAGGCATTTTAGCAGTTAGTTGTGGAAGTGAAGTAAATTATGTAAATGCAAATTTTATAGCAAAAGAAAAGGGTATAGATTTATCAGTTTCTGCTTTAGCAAATCATAGTGGCTATAAAAATAAAGTAACAATAAAAATAACTACAGTAAATGGTATCAAAACTATATCTGGAACAGTTTTTGCAGATGATGTTCAAAGAGTAATTGAACTTGATGGTTTTGCAATTGATGTTGATCCAAAAGGTAAAATGATTGTTATGAAAAATAAAGATATTCCAGGTGTTATTGGTACAGTTGGAAAACTTTTAGGTGACAACAAAATTAATATTGCTGATTTTAGATTATCAAGAGGAAAAGATGGTATAGCTTTAGCTATTGCTTTAATTGATGAAAAAGTAACTTCAGAAATAATAAAAAATCTTGACAACTTAGAAGCTACAATTGCTGTAGCTTATGCAGAAATTTAAGGAGAGAAATATATGGCAATAGGAATGAGCGAATTAAAGAAGGGATTAAAAATCGAAGTTGATGGAATTCCTTATAAAATTACTGAGTACCAACACGTAAAACCAGGAAAAGGTGCAGCATTTGTTAGATGTAAAATAAAATCATTTTTAAATGGAAAAGTTATTGAAAAAACTTTCCATGCAGGTGATAAATGTGAAGTTCCAAACTTACAACAAAAACAAATGCAATTTTTATATGATGATGGTGAATTATTACAATTCATGGATACATCAACTTATGAACAAGAAGGATTAACTTACGAGCAAGTTGGTGATGCATTTGATTGGATTATTGATGGAATGCAAGTTGATATGATGTATTTTAACGGAAAAGCAATTACTGTTGAACCACCAATGGTTGTTGAGCTTAAAATAGTTGATACTCCACCAAACTTTAAAGGTGATTCTCAAGGTGGAAGAAAACCAGCTACTTTAGAATCAGGTGCAGTTGTACAAATTCCTTTCCATATCTTAGAAGGTGATGTAATCAGAGTTGACACTAGAACAGGTGAATACTTAGAAAAAGTAAAATAGTAGCAAAGCTACTATTTTCTTTTTAGAAAAACTATCCTATCTTCTCCAATAAAATTTTCATGAATTATTTCAAAATCTAAATCAATTTCATTTAAAGCATTTTGTCCTTTTCTTATTTTTGGACTTATTATTAAAATAAAAAAATCGATTCTTTCTTTTAATTTATCAAGTAGATTATATACACCTTCAATCATAATAAATTTATAATCAAGTAATTTATATAAATCATCACTTATCAGTACTTTTCTATTTGGGATTTTAAACAAAGGGATATTATTATCAAATACTTTATTTTTACTATATATAAATATATCAGGATTTTTTCCTTGAATATATCGAGTATCAAGTGTCGGTTTATCAATTCTTACACTATTTCCACCAATAACAAGTAAATCAATTTTATCTCTTAATGTATGCACATATGCTAAAGCTCTATTTGAAGATATTTTTCCATCAATACTTCCATTTAACGTTTGTGCCATTTTAAAAAAAATACAAGATTTATTTTGCCAAGAGATAAATGGTAAAATTAGATTTAAACCATCTTTTTCTAATATGCCTATCGTAACATCAATATTTTCATTTTTAAGCGTTTCTAAGCCTCCTGTTGCTTGTTTATTAGGATCTTTTACGCTAATAATTACTCTTTTTGGTTTTAACTCTTTTAAAAGGTTTGCACAAGAAGGAGTTTTACCTATATGATTGCAAGGTTCAAGTGTTACATATATTTCACAATCATTAAAGAAACCATTATGATTATGTAATAAAAATTGGTGAATATCAAAAGATGAATTTTTTGTTCTTAAAATACTATTCGGATTATCTTTTAAATAAGCAGTTTTAAGAGCATTTACTTCAGCATGAGGCATACCAGCTTCTTTATGTGCTTCAACAGCTAGGAATCTTTGATTTTTTACAATAACACAACCAACAGCAGGATTAGGATAAGTTAAAAGTTGATGTTTCCAAGCTTCATCAATGGCAAGTCGCATATAAAAATTATCATCAATTTTCATAATGTGACTCTATTTTTACCATTCAAAATAAGTTGCAGCACTTAAGATATTATCATAAGTTAATTCTTCATTTCCAAATTCAGTTTTAATTACGATTTTTTCTTCATCTGCGCAAATTAGTTCCCCTTTGAAAACTTCTGTTGCGAAATTTTTTACTTTTACTTTTTCTCCAATTGAAGCAAGAAAATGATCAACTTTTTTCAATTTTCTTTCAATTCCAGGAGAACTAACTTCTAAAAGATATTCACCATTCATAGGTTCTTCAACATCTAAGATTGGAGATAGCATTCTTGAAATTTCTGCACATTTATCAAGGTTAACTCCACCTTCACAAGTTATGCTAACTCTGAAAATATTTTTGTCATGTTCTCTTAAAGTTGATATGTCATATAGCTTAGCACCAAGACTTTCAACTGTTAATTTTATTGATTCTTCTAAACTCATTCTTCACTACTTTTTGTTTTTCTAATTTGTGCAAATAAATCTTCAATATGTTTTGACTTTTCTAAACTAGTATCATTTACAAAAGTAAAATTAGGACATTTGTACCAACTTGTACTTGCTAATACATCACTTTTTATTCTGCCATTAGCTCTATTTAATAAAGAAATAATAGCTTTTATTTCATCTTTATCAAAATCACTACCATCAAAATAGACTATTGCGTCATATTTACCATTTTTGCAGTTTACACCTGTAATAGGTAAAGAATTAATTCTTTCATCATCTAAATTAGACAATGCTTGAGGAATTAATTCCATTAAAAGTGATTCTGTTCTTTGAAGATTTATACTTTTCATCTTAATCGTCTACTGATACTTTCTCTTCAATTTGAATAAATGTTTCAATAAAATCTCCAACTTTAATATCATTAAATTTATCAAACATAATTCCACATTCATAACCATTAGCAACTTCTTTAACGTCATCTTTAAATCTTTTTAAAGATGAAATTTTACCAGTATATGTAACAACACCATCTCTAATAATTCTTGCATGACCACCTCTGATTACTTTACCATCAGTTACTAAACATCCTGCAACTGTTCCAACTTTTGGAACAACAAAAGTGTCTCTAACTTCAGCTTGACCAGTATTTTCTTCTCTTATTACTGCACTCATCATTCCTGAAAGTGCATGTTTAACATCATCAATTAAATCATAAATAATTGAGTAAGTGTTAATTGTAACTCCATCAGCTTTCGCTTTTGCTTTTACTGAACCAGTTGGTCTTACATTAAATCCTAAGATAATACACTCACCACTAGCTCCTGCTAGTACTAAATCAGATTCAGTTATTCCACCAACTGCTGCATGAACAACTTTTACTTTAACTTCATCATTTGCTATTTTTTCTAAAGAACCTTTAATTGCTTCTAATGAACCACCAACATCAGCTTTGATAATTACTGGTAATTGTTTGATTTTCCCTTCAGCAATTAATCCACTCATCTCTTCTAAAGAAACTTTTGTAGATTTTGATAACTCTTTAGCTCTTGCATGTTCAGCTCTTGTTGTTGCGATTTCTCTTACTTCTTTTTCTGTATCCATAGCAACTAAAACAGAACCAGTAGTTGGAACTTCATTCAATCCTAAAACAGTACCTGTTTGACTTAATCCAAGTTCTTTAACAGGTTTTCCATTATCGTCAGTAATTGCTTTTACTCTACCAAAAGTAGTATCACAAACAATATTATCACCAATTTTTAAAGTTCCATTTTGAACAATAACATTAGCTACTGGTCCTCTACCTTTTTCTAAGCTAGCTTCTATTACAGTTGCTTTTGCTTTTGCAGTTGGATCAGCTTTTAACTCTAAAATTTCTGCTTGTAATAAGATATTTTCAAGTAAATCTTCAATTCCATCACCAGTTCTAGCAGAAACTCCAATAAATTCAATATCTCCACCCCAATCAATAGGAGTAAGACCTTTTTCTGCCATTTGAGCTTTTACCATATCTGGGTTCGCTGTTTCTTTATCCATTTTATTCATAGCAACGATAATTGGACAACCACTTGCTTTTGCGTGAGAAATAACTTCTTCTGTTTGCATTTTAACACCATCATCAGCAGCAACAACGATAATAATAATATCTGTTACATTAGCTCCTCTTGCTCTCATAGCTGAGAAAGCTGCGTGACCTGGAGTATCAACAAATGTAATTTCTTGACCATTTTTAGTAACTGTATAAGATGTGATATGTTGTGTAATTCCACCAGCTTCACCAGCAGCAACTTTTGAACTTCTAATTTTATCTAAAAGTGAAGTTTTACCGTGGTCAACGTGTCCCATAATTGTAACAACTGGAGGTCTTGTTACAAATGATGATGTATCAATATCTTCTTCATCATTATAAGTTTCAACATAATTTACGTCTTCTAAAGCATCTTTAACAGTTACTTCAATTCCAAACTCTTCACCAAGAATTTCTAACTCATCTTGTTTTAAAAAGTCATTTTTTGTAACCATCATTCCTAAACTAAATAAAACTGTAATAACTTCTGCTGGAGATTTACCACAAGCTTCTGCAAATTCATAAACTCTGATATCTTCAGGAATTGTAACTGATGTAATTTCAGCTTTTTCTTGAGTTCTAACGATTCTTTTTTTTCTTTTTCCTCTTTTTAAACCTTGAGGAACATTTCCAAATGCAGCTGGTTTTGAACTTCTTGATTGATTTACAATATTTTGAGGTTTTGGCTCATCAAATATTTTATAAGAATCGCTTAAATCCATATCTAATAAAACTATTTCTTCTCCTAAAAGAGAATCATCACTGCTTGCAAATTCATCTGAATATTCTCTATCTACATCAAGTTTTTTTCCGTGATCTTGAGTTTTTATAAGAGGTTTTTTCTTCTCTTTTTTAACTTTTTGTTTTTTTATGTCATCATTTTCTTTGTTTTTTGGTTCATTGTATGATTTTTCTTCATCATCTACGCCACCAAGTATTTCACTTAATGATTTCATTTGTTTTTTAGATTGATTTTCTGTTATAGTTTGTTGCTCTTCTAGTTCTTCTTCTTTAGGTCTCTTTTTCTTGATAATAACTAGACCTTTTCTTTTAGGAACAATTTTATTTGGATTTTCTAAGTTTTCAGATTCTTCTTCAGATTTTTGAGGTGCTTTTGAAATTGGCTTTGAAATTTCTACTTTTTTTAGTTCTGGTTTTTTAATAATCTCTTTTTCTACTTTTTGTACAGTTTCTATTTTTTCTTTTGGAGTTTCAATTTCTTCTGTCTCTTTTTTTACTTCTTCTTCTTTTTTTACTACTTTTTTTACTTTGGCAGGTTTAGTAGCTAATCGCTCACTTTTTCCTGTCATCATATATTTTGTAATCTCTTCTGCATCTTCATAAGAAACTGCTGTTTGAGGAGATTTAAGTTCTATTCCTAAATCTTTAGCTTTTGCAATAACATCTTGGCTACTTGCACCTGCTTCTTCTGCAATTTCATAAACTCTTACTGTATCTGACATCTGTTAGAATCTCCTTAAGTTGTATAACATACTCATCTTTATTTTTACACTCTTTACAAAGTGGTTTTTCATATTTTTTATAATCTTTTTCATTCATAGTTTGAAATTTCAAAATACAAGCTTCACAGACATAAAAACTTCTTCCTAAATTGTCATAAAGGGACAACTTTTTATCTTTACATTTTAATCTTAATAACTCTTTTTGCTCAAATTTCCCTTTACAAAAAATACAAGTTCTTAAGATTTTTTTTAAATTAGCCAAGCATTATACCCAAAATATACTTAATTGCAAAAAATATCAAAGTTCTATTTTCACACCAGTATTATCAAAATCTACAACAAAAACTCTAAAATGAGGGAATTTATTTTTTAGAGCTTTTTCAAGATTTCTACTGTCATCAGTATATGCCATTGAAAATAAAGTTGAACCTGAACCTGATAATGTACTCATTAAAGCACCTTCTTTTAGAGCAGTTTTTTGAACTTCAAAAAGTTCTGGCATCTGTTTCATTCTATATTTTTGATGAACTTGATCGTTTGAAGCATATTTTAACATCTCCCAATTTTCACTCATAAAAGCTGCTGTTAAAAGTGATGAATGAGAAATATTAAAAATAGTATCTTCTTTTGAATATTTGAATGGTAGAGTTTTTCTTGACATAGCAGTTGAAATAGCTCTATTTGGTACAACAATAACGGCTTTTAAACTTTTTGGGATAGGTTTATTTATATATTTTACTTCATTTTCTTGAACACAAGCAACATTAAATCCACCCATAACTGCAGGAGTAATATTATCAGGATGACTTTCATAAGCAAGTGCTAAATTTAACAACTTATCTCTTTCTAATTTTATTCCTTCTATTGCATAAGCGCTTGCAATTGCCGAAACAATAACAGCAGATGAACTTCCTAAACCTCTTGATAATGGAATTTCATTTTGAAATTCAAATCTAAAAAATCTTTTTTTATGAGATAAATTTTGATAAAAATCATTAAAAATAGAGATAAACATATTGTTATCTTTAAGTGCTGGATTATTTGCACCTTCACCTTTTAATGATACACTATGAAACTTTGAAGGTCTAATAATTACTTGATTTTTTAATGATACTGCAAGACCTAAGCAATCAAATCCTGGTCCTAAATTTGCACTCGTAGCGGGAACGCTTACTTTCATAATTGAATATTCCTTTAAACAGCTGGTAAATTATAAATTGGCAGCGTTTCTTTATTAAAATTATATTTTTCTATACACAAAGGTAATTTAAAGTCGCAGATTATACAATCTTTTTCTAAAAAATCTACTTTAAGGTTATTTGTTTCATTTATAAAGTATTTTTGACCTAAAGCTTTTATAGGTGAATTATTATTAAATTCAAAACCACTTACAGAGTTTAATTCTATATTTTTTGTAAGGCAAACAGTTTTCAAAAATATATAAGCTACTTTTATAGCCATAAAAGAGCCAGGAGTATTAACATAAATTATTCTTTTAATATTATAATGATTTAATAGTTTTTGAAAAAGAGTGGGTAAAACATCACTTGTTTTACCATCTAATTTATACTCTTTGATTAGTTTTTTATTTTCATAAATTCCTATTAATAAAGGATTTGAAATAGTTATAACTAAAATTTCTATCAATTTTTATCAACTTTCAACTTTTGAATAAGCCATTTCAAATACACTAGCTTCACTACTAGCTTCTTCTAAATCAATTATTTCATAGTTTGCTTCATCTTCATAAAGTTTTTTAGTTAATAAATGGTTTAAGTGATGACTTCCAGCAACTGCATCATATTCACCAACTAAAGTATATTCTAAAAGTGCCATATCACCAATTGCATCTAAGATTTTATGTCTAACAAATTCATCATCAAATCTTAAACCTTCTGGATTTAAAACTTTTGTTTTATCAAGTACAATAGCATTTTCCATAGAACCACCTTGTGCTAATCCTATACTTCTTAAATATTGTACTTCATGTAAAAATCCAAAAGTTCTTGCACGGCTAATATTATTTTTATATTCTTCAATTGAGTAGTCAAAATGGAATTTTTGTTTTCCAATAGCAGGATGTTCAAAATTTATTTCAAAATCATAAACTATTCTATCTGATGGTTTTAAAGTTACTCTTTTCCCATCTTCTGTTGTGATTTCAATCTCTTTTTTGATTTTTATAGCTTTTTTACTTTTTTCAAGTTCTTTTATTCCAGCTTCTTCAATAAGCATACAATAACCAGCAGAACTTCCATCAAGTACAGGAACTTCGTCATTATCTAATACTATTCGTAAATTATCTATACCATAAGCATAAATAGCTGATAAAAGATGTTCTATTGTAGAAATAACTACTCCATCTTTTCCAATAACTGTTGCCATTTTTGTATCAACAACAAACTCTTTTTTTACTGGAATTGTAACACCAGCATCACTTCTATAAAAGATGATGCCCATATCACTATCAAGTGGTTCTAGTCTCATTTTTACAGGAACGCCTTTATGAAGTCCTATTCCAACAATATCTACATTTTTTGCTATTGTTCTTTGTTTCATTTACTATTTTTTCCCATCTATTATTTTTATTGCATCTTTCATTGTTTGGTCAAGATTTTTATTCATCCAACTAACATCTAACCATTCATTTGGATTTGCTTCTATTCCTTGAATTAAGATTCCAAAGTGTAAGTGATCTCCAAATACCGCACCAGTTGCTCCAGTATTTGCTATATGTTGACCTGTTGTTACAAAATCTCCAACTTCAACATTTTGACTACTTGTATGAGCATAAAGTGATGCAAGACCTAATCCATGATCAACAATAATACTATTTCCATAAATTCCTAAATAGTCTTTAAATATAACTTTTCCAGGATTTGTTATATTAATATCAGCTCTTTTAACACTTGCCCAGTCCATACCTAAGTGCCAAGCTTCATCAATTTTTTGATCACCATAAAAATAGTGTCTTCTTTCACCAAACATAGCAAAAGTTGCTGCATTTGGAAGTCTAACAAATGGTTTTACATTAAAAGGAATTTGTTCATTATTTTTAAAATTTTGAACTACAACTTCTTTCATAGTTTGAAGATTTTTTTGTCTTAATTCTTTATTTGCTTTTACGAAAATTTCTGCAGGTTCTAATGGAACAGGCATATTACTCTCTTCTAATACTTTTTTACTAATATTATTTGCGAACTCATCAGAAATTTTTAGTTCATCAACTTTTTCTTTAAATGGTTGAATATAATATGGGATTTTTGTAACAGATTTATTTCCAGCCATATCAATAGCTACAAGATTAACTCTTTTAAACTCTTTTATATCAATAGGCCAAGTAATGATTGATATGTAGTAATTTTTTTTGTAGAAAGGGAAAAGTTCAAAAATAACTTCATCATTGAAAGTTACATAATAGTCTTTTAAATTGTCATCAGCTACTTCTACAACTAAAACACCACTTCCTCCTTGTCTTAATAAATAAGAGTTTGTAATAACATTTGCAATTGGACTTCTTCTATCAATTATTACATTAGTAGTTTTAATAGCTTCATTTCCTTTAAAAAAATTCCATTTACTATTATCAAAAGCTACAATTTTTAAAGTACCATTTGTAGCTTTTAAAAACTCAGAATTTTTTGGTGAAGATATTTCAAGAGAAACACTATTTTGATCCTCTTTTACTACTTTTGTATCTAAATTTATTTGACTTTGACCATCATTAAAAGTTACTTCATAAGATTTAATTCCACTTGCATCACCGATATCAATTTTTATAGGATTTTGTAAATTCCAATAAATATCTTTACCCATAACTTCATTTTGAACAATAATCTTTGGAGCACTTCTATCCAAAGTTAAAGCATATGCTAACACACCAACAACAACAAACATAATAGCTACAAGAATATATAGCCAACTACTTTTTTTATTTATATAACTCAAGAATTTCCTTTAAAACTATATTTTTTGCGATTTCTACATCTTTCATTTCTAAAGTACAACCAGCGGCATTAAAATGCCCACCACCATTAAACTTAGACGCTATCAAAGCAACATCAATTTTTCCTTTTGATCTTAATGATACTCTTGATACACCATTTACAATCCTTACAAAAAAAGCTATTCTCACTATAGCCATACTCATAATCATGTCAAGAGCATCTTCACAATCTCTATTGTGAGCTCCTGTTTCCTTGAACCACTCTTCTTTAGCAATAATTGAAGCAACAGCCCCTTCTTGATAAAGTTCTAAGCTATTTAAAACTTTTGGAATTATTCTATATTTTGCCAAAGAATCTCTTCGTAAAAGTTTATTTGCTATATCAGATGGACTTGCTCCGCACTCAACTAAAAAATTTATTTTTTGGAAAGTTATTTCATCACAACGATTTAATGAAAAAGCTAATGTATCATCATAAATTCCAACATAAAGAGCTGTTGCACTAGCTTTTGTGATATATAATCCATTATGTTTGAAAAATTCATAAACAAGTTCTGCTGTTGAACTTTTCATTGAATCTACGATATTTACTGCTCCAAAATTATCATTTGATTTGTGATGGTCAAAATTTATAAGTGGAATATTTGAAGGAAGTTCAAATCCAAGTCTTCCATAAGTTCCACAATCAACACTAATAGCTAAATCAAAAAAACTAGGAAGTTCTGATGTTATTTTTTCAAATCTTGGAATAAAATCAAGATTTTGTGGTAAATCAGAACTTATATTAAAAACCTTATGTTTTATTTTATTTTCATAAAATAGATTTGATAAAGCTAAAGCTGAACCAATAGAATCAGGATCTGGATTAACATGAGTAATAATTAGAATATATTTGCTTTTTTCTATTAATTCTAAAGCTTTAGTATATTCTGACATATCAACTTTATTATTTAGAATAAAATCTTTTTTCAATATTAACCCTCCTTTCTCAAAATTAAATCTAACAAAAACTTACTAACCAAAAGTTAATCAACTCTCATTGAAAAGTCAAGCCAAGTTGCTTGATGAATGATACTTCCACTACTGATTGCATCAACACCTGTTAGTGCAAATTCTCGAATTGTTTGAAAATTTATATTTCCACTAGCTTCAAGTAAAATATGTGGGTAATTTTCATTTCTAAAAGTAACAACACCTTTTATTTGTTCGGGAGTCATATTATCACACATGATAATATCTGCACCAGCAGCCATAGCTTCTTTTACTTGGTCTAAAGTTTCACACTCTATTTCTATTTTTGTAACCCAAGATATTCTTTTTCTAGCTTTTTTTACAAATTCTGCAAGATTATCGATTGTTCTTAAGTGAGTATCTTTTAACATCAAACAATCATCAAGTCCAAGTCTATGATTTATAGCTCCGCCAATTCTACTAGCATATTTTTCAAAATCTCTAAGTTGAGGTCTTGTTTTTCTTGTATCTAACAATACAACATGAGTATCTTCAATCATTTTTGAGTATTTGTTTGCCATCGTTGCAATTCCAGAAGCATGTTGTAACATATTTAAAAGTGTTCTTTCACTTGAAAGTAGTTTTGAAGCTCGTCCTTCTAAAGTTGCTAGAACATCACCTTTATGGATAAAATCTCCGTCTTGTTTTAAAAATACTATTTTAAATTTTTCAGTTTTAGCCAAAATATTTGCATATTTTACACCTGCAAGTATTCCTTCACTTTTTGATATGATTTTTGCTGTAAAGTTACCTTCTGGAGCTATATCAAAAAATAAGTCTCCTCTTCCATTATCTTCATTTATTGCGTTTTTTACAAACTTTCTTATATTTATCATACTTCAAACATCCTTTCTAATGCTACTTTTCCCCATTTTATAGTTTCTTCATCCACATAAATTTCAGTTTCTTTTGAAATATTATCATCTTTTATAGATTTTAAAGTTCGGTAAACGTCTTCTAAAGTAGTTTCATTCATAGTCGGACATTCTGGTTTTGTAGAACTTAAAATATAAGTATTTTTTGTTCTTAATCTATTTACCATATTAAACTCTGTACCAACAACAACTTTCTGTTCAGGGTCTAAATTCTTAATATAAGTTATTAATTGAGAAGTTGACCCTACAAAATCAGCTTTATTACAAACACTTGGATCACACTCTGGATGAACAGCTACCAAAATTCCTGGAAACTTTTCTCTATAAAACTCTATATCATCAGTTGAAAATTGCTGATGAACAGAACAAAAACCGTTATAACAAATAATATCAGCTTCTTTTAAATCAGTTCCATCTCCAACAACAGCAGATTTTAGATTTAGTGATTTAGCAAAATTTTGTCCTAAACAACGGTCAGGTACAAAAAATATTTTTTTACCTGATTTTAGACCTTTTTCTATTATTTTATAAGCATTTGATGAGGTACATACCATTCCTCCCATCATTCCAACTCTTGCTTTTACTCTTGCGCTTGAATTTATATAAGTAATTGGTAAGATATTTTCATTTGGGATTCCAGCTTCATTGATTTTTTTTAAATTTTGTTCAAAATATCCTTCATCAATCATCCTAGCCATTGCACAACAGGCAACTTTTGGCATTAAAACTCTTTTTTGTGGGCTCATTATTTTTACACTTTCACCCATAAAGCCAACACCACAAAAAACAACAAATTTTGTATTTGTATTCATAACTTTTTTTGCTAACTCTAAAGAATCACCAGTAATATCTGCTAATTCAAAAACTTCATCTCTTTGATAAAAGTGAGCAACTAAAGTTACGTCTAATTCTTCTTTTAGTTTTTTAATCTCTTCTTTTAAATTCAAAATAAACCTTCATATTTTTATTAAGTGAGAATATAACAAATTTTTAGTTATAATCTGATTTATTTTAAACACAAATCAAAGGTTATTTATGGATTTTTTAACAAATCAAAATATAGTTTTTTATCTTCTTGCTTATTTAATAGGTTCTATCCCATTTGGATTGATTTTAGCAAAAACTTTTGCTGGAGTAGATATAAAATCGCAAGGTAGCAAAAGTATTGGTGCTACAAATGTATTAAGAGTTGTAAAACAAACGAACCCATCTTTAGCAAAAAAATTAGGAATAGCTACAGTTTTACTTGATGCTTTAAAAGGTACTTTAGTTTTATTAGTTGGAATATATTATGGAGTAAGTAATGAAACACTTTGGGCAATAGCAGTATTGGCTGTACTTGGTCACTGTTATTCTATTTATTTAGGACTTGAAGGTGGAAAAGGAGTAGCAACTGGGCTTGGTGTGTATATTGTGTTAATTCCTTATTCAACACTAATTGGTGCAGTTGTTTGGATAGTTTGTGCAAAAGTTTTAAAGATTTCATCATTATCATCTTTATTAGGATTGATTGCAGCAGTTATAAGCGCAATTTTTATTTATAATGGATTAGGAGTAAACTCAAATATTCCTATGTATCTAATAGCATTTATTATTCTATATAAACATATTCCAAATATTGTAAGACTTATAAAAGGACAAGAAAGTAAAGTTATATGAAAATAGATATAGAAAACCTTGAGTTTAAATGTATTATTGGAATACTTGATTTTGAAAGAGTAAAAAAACAAAAAGTTATCATAAATTTGTCATTTGAGTATGATTTCTCAAATGATAAATTTATAGACTATTCTGAAGTAGTGGATTTGATAAAACAAACTATGAAAAAAGAAAAATTTCAATTAATAGAAGATGCAATTTTATATCTAACAAAACTTCTAAATCAAACTTATGAGATAAAAAATTTTAAACTAAAAATCTCAAAACCAACTATATTAAAAGATTGTATCGTTAGTTTATCAAATTAAATAAAATAAGTTTTTTTAAAATTATTATATTTGTAATCAAATTGAAATAAAAGTCAATAAATATATTAATTTTTCAAGCATAAAATACGAGTAAAAATGTCCTAAATAGCATTAGTGTAGCATATTTTAAAGGTTAATTGAAATCTAACTTAAATTAACAGTTAATTAACTAAAAAATAACAATTTTAAGAAAACTTTAATTTTAACTCGTATAAAATGCCCGTCATGGTGTACTAAAACTAACTGGTTCTTGTATATCGATTAGAATTTCGAAATTTTAGGAGAAAAAAATGAGAAAGATCTCAAAATTAAGTTTAGTAGCTGCTGTTGCAGTAGCTGGTTTTTCAACTGCTAATGCTCAACCATTAGAAGAAGCTATTAAAAATGTAGATGTATCAGGTTCTGTTGTTTACAGATATGATAATTTTGGTGACAAAGAAGATGGTTCTTATGAGCATAATAAATATAAAATTGGTTTAAACTTAACTTCAAAAGTTAATGATTATGTTAAATTTAACTCAAGATTCTTAGTTGCTGCTCCAACTGCTTCTACAGGTGAATTTGCAGATTTAGATGCGCATAATGGTTCTGATGCTAATCCAGAAGTAACTTTATCTCAAGCTAACTTTGCATTTACAGGTATTCAAAATACTACTGTTATTGCTGGTAAACAAGGTTTAACTACTCCATGGACTGTTGCTATCGATTCTGATGGAAATGAACAAAATGGTACAGGTATTTTAGCTCTTAGTACTTTTGGACCTGTAACAGCAGGTGCTGGTTACTTTAATCAAACTAATTTAGATAAATCTGGAAATATTAATAGTGCTCAAAAAGTTACTGTTAAAAATTTACTAGGTACAGATCCTGCTGCAGGAACTATTGATGGAAGTAGAGACATTTATGTTGGTACTTTACAAGCTGATTTAAGTCCAGTTAAGCTTGAATCTTGGTATTTAGATATGGCTGACACTTTTGATACTTATACATTGGTAGCTAAAGCAAACTTTGCATTATCTTCTGATGCAAAAATTGGTTTAGAAGCTAGATATGTATCTTTAACTTTGGATAAAGATGTTCAAAATGGTTTAGGACTAGATTCTGATAATAATGCAATGTACAGATTTGTTGCTACTGCAAATGTTGGTATAGTTAATGCTAAAGTTGGATATACAGGAACTGATAAAGATGGTGGTTTAACTGCACTTGATCAAGATGCTGAAAATGCTACTTTAGGATGGAATATAACATCTAATGGTATTGCAGATGCTGATTACTGGCAAGGTGTTTTAGGTGTAAATATCTTAGATAATTTAAATTTATCTGCTAACTATGGACACTTAAAAGCAGAAGATTTAAAAGCTGAAGAACTTTATGGTCAATTAACATATAAAATGAGTAAAAACTTAAGTACATATTTAAGATATGGTACTTATGAAGAAAAATGGGATGGGGACAAAGTTTCTGACCAAAATAGAGGAAGAATTCAAGTTGAATATACATTCTAATATTTTTAGAAGTTAAAAATTTGTTTTCAAAGGTTGGGCTTAGGCTCAACCTTTTTTTATGCAAATAGAAAACTATATAAAATATCTAATAGAAGCAAATCCATAAGCTTTTGTTTTTTCTATTTTACTTACATGATTTTCATTTATTATTCCACCCAAAGCTATGATTTTCATATCTTTAAAGCTATTTAATACTAATTCTAAATCTTTGATACCTTTTGCTTTTCCCTTGTTTGGCGTATTAAAAATAGGAGAATATGTTATATAGTCTGCTCGATATTTTTTAGCAGTTTCTATATCTTTTATATTGTGGCAAGAGATGATTATTTTAAGATTTAACTCTTTTGCTTTTTTTATATCTTCAAATTGTATTGAAGTTAAGTGAACACCATAAAATCCTAATTTTTGTGCCAAAAAAAAATCTGAATTTAAAAAAGTATTTTTTATGTTTTTTTCATGGCAAGTTTCAATAAAAGTTTTAGCTAAAGCTTCAAAGTTATTTGATTGTTTATCTCTAAAACAAGCAAAGTCAACTTTATGATTTTCAAAAGCATTTGATAATGTTTGTTTAAATGTTAGTTCATTATTTGTATAGTAGTTTGGGTCTGTTATAAGATATTTTTTCATGGAATTAAAAAAGGGAATAAGTAAAAACTTATCCCCTTTAATATAAGCCTTATTTTGATTTTTAGTGCTCTTCGTGTTCCATCATAACAGATCCAGCAATATAAACATAAGTTAATATACTGAAAATAAATGCTTGTAAAACACCAAATGCAGTTAATAAGAAAAATCCAGGTAAAGGTAAAATCCAAGGTACTAACATTAAAAGTACCATTAAGAACATATCATCACCTCTAATTGATCCAAAAAGCCTAAATGATAAAGAAACAATTCTTGATAAGTGAGAGATTATTTCAATAGGGAACATTAAAGGTGCAAGCACAGGCATTGGTCCCATAAAATGTTTAAAGTATGCAACAAAACCATTTTTCTTAATACCTAAATAGTTATAGTAAACAAATACTATTAAAGCTAAAGATAAAGTGAAGTTAATATTTGAAGTTGGAGCTTCGAAACCAGGAATTACTCCAATCATATTACTAACAAAAATTACTAAAGCTAATGAACCAATTAGTGGCATATAAGTTCTTGCATTTTTTTCACCCATTGTATCAGCTCCCATTGAGATGATACCACCTACAAAAGCCTCTAATACATTTTGGCTTCCAGTTGGAACTAATTGTAATTTTCTAGTAGCAGCTCTTGCTATTATAAAAATAATTCCAATAACTAAAACATAGTGTGATAAGATTATCCACTCTTGCCCGTGTCCACCAATAGCACCCAAGAATGTAAACAGTCTTCCTTCCATACTCTTCCTTTTTTGTTTTCTACATTTACTAAATTATGCGCCTATTATATTATTTGTTTTCTAAAATTTTTATAAATAAAAAAATTTAGTTTAGATTTGTTTAAATCTATAACCGTTTTGTTTCAAATTTTCTCTTATTTGTTCTTGATGTTCTTCACCTTTTGTTTCAAGGGCGATTGTTACGTAAGCTTCACCAAATTCAAGTTTTAAAGAGTTTCTATTAAAATCTATTTCTATTATATTTGCAGAACATTGTGTAAATATTTCTGTTAATTTCATCAATGAACCTGGTTTATCCATAAGTGTAACGATTAAGTTCATTTTTCTATAAGATTTTACTAAACCTTTTTCAATGATAAGTGATAACATCGTAACATCAATATTTCCACCACTTACAACAGCACAAACTTTTTTATTTGAAATATCAACTTTATCATGCATGATAGCTGCCACACTAACTGCACCTGCTCCTTCAACCATAAGTTTATGTTTTTCTAATAAAAATAAAATCGCATTTGCTATTTCATTATCACTTACTTCTACAACTTCATCAACATATTCTAAAATCAAATCAAGTAGTTTGGGAGTAACATCTCTTACTGCTATTCCATCAGCAATAGTTTTAACAGAAGCTGAGTCAATAGGAATTCCAGCTAAAAAAGAATCCTTCATTCCTTTTGCACCACTTGCAACAACACCTGTTATTTTTATATTTGGATTTATACTTTTTGCAGCAATAGCAACACCTGCTATTAAACCACCACCACCGATTGGTACAATGATTTGTTCTACATCTTCAAGTTTTTCTAAAATTTCTAAAGCTATTGTTCCTTGACCTGCGATAACTGCATTATCAGCAAATGGATGAATAAATTCTTTGTTATTTTCTTTTGCAAATTTTGTTGCATTTGCATAAGCTTCATCAAAATTTTCACCAATCAAAACAACATTTGCACCATAAGACTTTACACCTAAAACTTTTGTAAGAGGTGTAGCTTCTGGCATAAAAATAGTTGCTTCACAGTCAAAATATTTAGCTGCAAAAGCTAAACCTTGTGCATGATTTCCTGCACTTGCTGCTACAACTCCATTTTTTCTTCTTTTTTCATCAAGTAGGGCAACTCTATTAAATGCACCACGAATTTTAAAACTACCAGTTATTTGAAGGTTGTCTTCTTTTAAATAGATTTCTGCATTTTTTTCTTTGCTTAAAATTGGAGCTTTCATCAAAGGAGTTAGAGAAATTGCTTTTTCAAGCTGTTTTTTTGCGTCTTTTATATCGTTTAATGTAATCATTTTACTTTTCTCGTTTTTTTTATTTAGAAACGAAATAGTACCTAAAAATATGTTTTATCATAATTAAATTATAACAAAACATATTTTTAAACTAGAGCAAAAGCTCTAGTTAGAATTTTTTACAATTTTTACAGCTTCAACTAAGTTTATTAAACTTTGTTTTACTTCTGGCCATTTTCTAGTTTTTAGTCCACAATCTGGATTTATCCATAATTGTTCTTTTGGTAAAACTTCAATTAATGCTTTAATTTGATTTACCATTTCTTCAACACTTGGAACTCTTGGGCTATGAATATCATAAATTCCAGGTCCAATTTCTTGCTTATATGCAACTTCTTTAAAGATTTTTAAAAGTCTATTTCCACTTCGTGCAGTTTCGATTGAAATTACATCTGCATCCATTGCTTCGATAGTTTTTATAATATCATTAAATTCACTATAACACATATGTGTATGAATTTGAGTATCAGCTTTTGCACAACTAACACTTAGACGGAAGTTTTCAACTGCCCAGTTTTCATAAGCTTTTATATTCTCAATTCTTAAGGGATATCCTTCTTTAAATGCTGCTTCATCAACTTGAATCATTTTAATTCCAGCATTTTGTAAATCATCAACTTCTTTATTTATTGCAAGTGCGATTTGTTTTGTTACTTCATTTCTTGGAATATCATCTCTTACAAATGACCAATTTAAAATTGTAACTGGTCCAGTTAACATACCTTTCATAACTTTTTTAGTTTTACTTTGAGCATATTTAATCCACTCAACAGTCATTGGATTTGGTCTTGAAACATCTCCAAAAATTAAAGGTGGTTTTACGCATCTACTTCCATATGATTGAACCCAAGCATTTTGAGTAAATGCAAAACCTTCCATTAATTCACCAAAATATTCAACCATATCATTTCTTTCTGGTTCTCCATGAACTAAAACATCAAGTCCGATTTCATCTTGGAAAGCTACACAATCATCAATATATTTTTTAATTTCTGCAACATATTGCTCTTTTGAAATAGCATTTGCTTTATATTGTTTTCTATTTTCTCTAATTTCAGGTGTTTGAGGAAATGAACCAATAGTTGTAGTTGTAAGTGCATCATATTTAAAAAATTCTCTTTGAACTTTTATTCTATCTTGAAATTTATCAGCTCTTTCAAATACTTTTAAATTTTTGATTTCATTTTGAACTACTTTATTATGAATTTTTGAAGATATTTTTCTTTGTTTATTTTCTTCAACATTTCTTTTAATGATTGCGCTATCTTCTAAAGATAGTTTTAAATCAAAAAATTGTTTCGTTACAAGTGATAACTCTTTTAGTTTTTCTACTGCAAAAGCTAACCAAGATTTGATTTCAGAATCTAATTTTTCTTCATAATTTAAAGTAAATGGAACGTGTAATAAAGAGCAAGAAGTTCCTACAATAATATTTTCTTTAGAAACAATATTTGAAATTTTATTTAGTAAAGCTACTTTATCTTCAAAATTACTTTTCCAAATATTTCTTCCATCAATAACTCCAGCAATTAAAACTTTATTTGAGTTTTTGATAAATTCTAAAGCTTCAAGATTTTTATTCCCATGAATAAAATCTAAACCTAACGCCCAAATTGGAGTATTAACTAAAATTTTTGTAGCTTCATTTGAGTGTTCAAAATATGTTGTTACAACAATTTTTATGTTTTTAGAAACTTCTGCTAAAGCATCATAAACTGGTTTGATTAAAGATAAAATTTTAGTATCTAAATCTTTTACAAATAAAGGCTCAGCAAATTCAATAACAATTTCATCATCAAGTTTAGAAATTTCTAATAAAAGTTCTTTATAAACTTCTACTACACTATTAATATGAGTAAAAATATCACTATTATCTATACTTTTTGAAAGTCCAAGGTAAGTGATTGCACCAATTAGATTGATTTTTGTTTTTATTCCTAACTCTAAAGCTTCTTTATACTCTTCAATTACTTTTTTTGAATTTAAAGCAAATTTTGTATCTTTTGAAATTTCTGGAACGATATAGTGATAGTTTGTATTAAACCATTTAGTCATTTCCATAGCAACACTAGTTTCATTTCCTCTTGCCATTGCAAAATATAATTCTTCATCTTTTAAGTTTTGAAATCTTTGAGGAATTGCTCCTAATAAAATAGTAGTATCTAACATATTATCATAATATGAAAAATCATTTGATGCAATAAAATCTATTTTTGCATCTTTTTGATAATTCCAGTGTCTTTTTTTTAGTTGTGATGCAACATATTTAACTTCATTAAAATCTGTTTGTTTTGACCAATATTGTTCTAAAACTTTTTTTAATTCTCTTTTTTCTCCAATTCTTGGAAATCCTATTACATAATTTTTTGACATTCTTTATCCTTTTTTCAAAGGTTCCATTTTAAAAAGGAACCACATATAATTTAACTACTCTTTATAACATGGATTAGAAATCCAACAAAAAGTATCAAAAACTTAAATAGCTTTATTTTGAAAGCTAAAATAGAAACAAAGGTATCTTATTTAAAGTGATACAAAACTATAAAGAATGTAAGGGAGGATGAACGCCAGTTCTTCTAAAAGCAAAAAATGTACAATAAAATGGACATCTAGGAATATATCTAAAAAGCCTTACTGCTAATGCAGTTTTTCTTTTGAAAAGGCAATCACAATGGCAAGGTTTAGTTTTTATTGCAAAACAAGATAATAAACTTTGCTCTAATCCTTTGGAAACTGTTTCTTCTTCATCTTCTGAAGAAGATAATTGTAGTTTTATTTGTAAGTGATTTTTACAAGAAACAGCAATATTGTGCAGTGTTATAGCAACACTATATGCTTGAATAGATGACAATGAGAAGTATTTTTTTCCAAAACCATTCAACACTTTCAAGTAAAAACCTTATAAATATAATTAAAAATGAAGTTTAAGTTAATAATACTTAATAATAAATAAAAATAAATATGATAGTATTCCAAGTAAAAATGGATTTGGAATTTTGAAATTTACATTTGTAACACTTTTCTCTAACTTAATTGAACCATATTTTCATGACTCTATCCTAAAAAGAGCAGTTGAATCTAACTTTATTAGTTATGAGTTTTATAATCCTAGAGATTTTACAACTAATAAACATAAAAAAGTTGATGATCAAATGGTAGGTGGTGGAGCAGGAATGCTTCTTTCTTGTCAACCTTTATTTGATTGTTTAGATGAAATAAAAAGCAAAAATCAAGATGCTTATATAATTTTCCCTCTTGCAGCAGCAAAACCTTTTAAACAAAATGATGCAAAAAGATTAGCAAAGAAAAAAAATATAGTATTTGTAAGTGGAAGATATGAAGGAATTGATGAAAGAGTTATAGAAAAATATGCTAATGAAGTTTTTAGTATTGGAGAATATATACTAACAGGAGGAGAATTAGCTTCAACTGTTATGGCAGATGCAATTTCAAGAAATATTGAAAATGTTTTAGGAAATGCTGATTCTTTAGAAGTTGAAAGTTATGAAAACAACCTTCTAGAAGCGCCTTCTTTTACAAAACCTGAAAATTACCAAAATTTAAGTGTCATTAAAGAATATTTAAAGGGAAATCATATTAAAATTCTCGACCTAAAAAAAAACCTGTCTATTTGCAAAACAAAATACTTTAGACCAGGTTTAATTACAAACAAAAAATTTAAATAAAAGTGTGATACCCCGCAAGTTGCAAATGCGGGCACTTTCGCCAAAGGGAAATACGATGAAAAATAGATATATTGCAAGCTTTGAAGCAGCGCAAATTGCAGAAAAACAAATTCCTCAATTCAGATCAGGTGATACTGTAAGAATCGGTGTTGAGATTAAAGAAGGTGAGAAAAAAAGAATTCAAACTTTCGAAGGTATTATCATTGGAAGAAGTGGTAATGGTGTAGATGCTACTTTCACAATTAGAAAGCTTGGTGCTAACTCTATTGGTGTTGAAAGAATCTTTCCATTATATTCTGAGTCTTTAAAATCTTTTGAAGTAATCAGAAGAGGAAGAGTAAGAAGAGCTAAACTTAACTTCTTAAGAGGATTAAAAGGTAAAGCTGCAAGAATTAAAGAGTTAAAAAGATAAATTAAGGCATTGCCTTAATTTTGACTCTATGTTAAACTTCAAAAAATACAAATCCTTTCAAAAATCTTTTTTAAATACAAATCCTATTTCAAGGAATTCATTTGCTATCTAATATAATTAATTTTATTGTTGAAACTATTGGTGACTTAGGTTATTTTGGAATCTTTATTTTAATGTTCTTAGAGAGCACAGTTTTTCCTATACCTTCAGAAGTTGTTATGATACCAGCTGGTTATTTAGCACATAAAGGTGAAATGAATATTTATATAGTTATTCTTTTAGGAATTTTAGGTTCACTTGGTGGAGCATTATTTAATTACTACTTTGCATTAAAATTTGGAAGAAAATTTTTGATGAAATATGGAAAATATTTTTTGGTAAGTCATGAAAGTATTGAAAAAACAGAAAAGTTTTTTAAAAATCATGGACATATTTCAACATTTTCTGGAAGATTAATCCCTGGGCTTAGACATTATATTTCATTACCTGCTGGACTGGCTAGAATGAATCTTTTTATTTTTTGTCTATATACAACGCTAGGTGCTACTATTTGGGTTATTATTCTTACTTTACTTGGTTATTACATAGGTGATAATGAAGAATTAGTAAAAGAATATTTGAGATACTTAATAGTAGGATTATTATTATGCCTTGCATTATTAGGTTTTTGGTATTACAAAAAAATAAAAAAAGCAAATTTTGCAAAATAACATGTATAAACGAATAATAAATTTTCTTTTAATATTTTTAGTATTTGTTTATATAATCTTTGAAGAGTTAATTTGGGATAAGTTTGCAAAACCAATTATCTCTTATATATCAAACTTCTTCTTTTTTAAAAATTTAACTCCTAAAATTTTAGCTTTAAACTCTTATATCCTTTTGATTATTTTTATAATTCCATTCTTTTTAGTTGAACTTTTAGGTGTTTATGCAGGAATTGTATTTATATCAGGACATATAATCTTAGGAACTTTTTTATATCTTTTAAAAATTCCAATTGCTGCGCTTATTTTTTGGTATTTTAATATAACAAAAGAGAGATTACTGGAGTTTGTTTGGTTTAAATATATTTATGAAAAACTTGTTTTAGTTATAAATAAAATAAAAAATTCAAAAGCGTATTTGTTGATAAAAGAGAAAGCATCAATTATAAAAAAAGAGATAAAAGAGAATTTTTTTATTTCAAAAAGTAGATTAAAAGAGAAGATTGTAAGAATTTATAAATTACTAAAAAGTAAATTTGTAAAATAGAAAAATCTATTTTACAAACAACTTTTAATAAGTTTTATTCCTTTTTCTATTTGTTCAAAGTTTGAGTGAGTGTAGTTAAATCTTATCTCACCATTTGGAACTTTATCTATATAAAATTGATTTCCAGGAACATAAACTACTTTTTTCTTTAAGCACTCTTGAACAAGTGCAAAAGTATCAACTCCTTGTCCAAAAGTTCCATATAAAAACATCCCACCTTTTGGTTTTTCATGTTTAAACTCTGGCATTATTAAGTTTAATTGTTCTGAAAAATAAGATGCTTTTTTATTGTAATCATCTCTTATTTCTTGAAGATGTTTTTCATATTTAGCTTCATCTTTTAAATATTCTGCAAGTATATATTGTGAAAATCCACTTGAGTGTAAATCAATGCTTTCTTTTATAATCATAATAGATTGAATTAATCTTTCATCAGCTCTTATCCAACCAATTCTATAACTAGGAACTAAAGTTTTTGAAAAACTTCCTAAATGAAAAGAATTTTTTGGAAGTTTTGCACTGATATAAGGCATTTTTTTATCAAAAAATAGTTCACTATAAGGACTATCTTCTATTAAATATCCATCATTTTTTTCTACTATTTTTACAATTTCATCTCTTTTTTCTAAACTATAAGTTGTTGCACTTGGATTTTGAAAATCTGGAATTAGATATGCTAATTTTGTATTTTTAAAACTTTTTTCAAAATCTTGAATATCTACTCCATCATTTTCAAGTTTAACACCATGCATTTTTAGATTATTTAGTCTAAAAATATTCATAGCTCCTAAATATGATGGTTCTTCAATAGTAATATCTTTATTTTCAAAGAACTTTGCCAAAATATACATGGCTTGTTGGCTTCCTGTTGTTATCAAAATATTATCTTTAGTTGTTGGAAATCCTTGTTTTGTATATCTTAATGCAATTTGTTCTCTTAATTCATTTATTCCATTGCTAATTGTATATTGATAAACTTTTGGATTATCTAGTATTTTTAATGTTGCTTCTTTTAAATCTTGTGTTGGAAATAGATTTTCACTTGGAAGTCCACCAGCAAATGAAATAGTTTCTTCATCTATTGCTTCTAGGATTTCTCTAATAAATGATCTTTTGATACTCATGGATAAAAATTCCCTTATAAATTATTTTTGAAAGTCTACAAAAAAACTTTGATTTATACTTTACAAAAAATGCTTTTATTATTATCTATTTTTGCTAATTTTATATACATTTAATGCTATACTTAATTTATGAAAAGAGTTACCTTCGAAAAACGAGCCAAAATATCAAATGATGTTATGAACTATATTTATAAATATATAGATACAAATATAAACATTGATGAATTATGTCTGGAGTTAAAAATAAGTAAATTTCATCTTCATAGAATTTTTAAAGAAGAGTTTGGCAAAAATATTTATGAAAGCATAAAATCAATAAGACTTGAAAAAGCTGCAAATTTGCTTATTACAAACAGATATTCAACGATAACAGATATTGCAAAAATGACTGGATATAGTTCTCAAACTTCATTTCTAAGAAGTTTCAAACAAAGATTTCTAATGACACCAAAAGAGTGGAAAAATGGTGGTTATAAAGAGTATTCAAATAAAATAGTTGAAAAAATATCTACAAATAGCCAAACAATAGATTTTTCAAATATAGAACCAAGTATTGTAAAAATGCCAGAAATAAAAGGGTATTATATAAGACACAAAGGATATGATAAAAGTATTAAAAAAACTTGGCAAAAACTTCAAACTTGGATATATACAAATGATATAAAAGAGTATAAACAAATGGCTCTTCATCATGATAATCCGATTATTACACCACTTGAAGATTGTCAATATATTGCGATTGTTGTTTTGGAAGACAAAGAAAAAGCTTCTTTAGATTTTTTACTTCCTAGTTTGATTATTCCAAAAGGAGTTTATGCAAAATTCTCTTTAAGTGGAAAATATGGAGATGTTATAAAGCTAATTCAGTGGGTTTACCATACTTGGCTAATAGAAAGTGGTTATGAAACAACACCTAATCCATCTTATACGATTTATCATAAAAACCATTTTTTAAGTGATGATGGAGAGTTTATTTTGGATTATTATTTACCTATTAGGTATGTTTAAAAAGGGCATATTATGAATAATACAAGTATTGAATATATATTTGATTTTAAAACAAGTCTTGACCCATATAATGGTTTGACTATACAAAGTGAAGATTTACCTAAAACAAAAGAAGAGTTTGAAACTAATTTAGCTTATTTGATAGATGAAGTAAAAAATAAAAGAAATCTAATTTGGATTTATATAGATATAAAAAAATCATCATTTATTTCAATTGCTACAAATTTTGGTTTTACTTTTCACTCTTGTAACAGTGATTATTTACTTTTAGTAAAAGTTTTAAAAGAAAATGCAATAGTTCCAACTTTAGCAAATCACACTTTAGGAGTTGGTGCAGTTGTTATAAATAAAAAAAATGAGATACTTTTGATAAAAGAGCAAATACGAAATGAGTATTATAAACTTCCTGGTGGACATATTGATGATGCTGAGATGATAACAACTGCTTTAAGTAGAGAAGTTTTTGAAGAGACAGGAGTTGTTGTAGAATTTGAGAAGATTATCTCTTTGGGGCACTTTTATCCACATCAATTTCATAAGTCTAATTTGTATGTTTTATGTAAAGCTATTCCAAAAAGTACAAAAATAGATATAAAAGATAAAGAAGAAATTAGTGAAGCTATTTGGCTAAATGTTGATGAAATGTTTATTCGAGATGATATTCATAACTATACAAAAGCTATCGTAGAAGCAGCTTTAAAAAGTGGTGGTTTATATATGAGTGAAACTCCAATTTTAAATCATCTTAAAAATGAATTTGAGCTATTTTTTTCTAAAAACAAGTAAAAACTAAATATAATACAAATTTTAAAATAAAGGATAAAAAATGAAAAAAATAGTAAGTACACCAGATGCACCAAGTGCAATAGGACCATATAATCAAGCAACAACTTTTGAAAAGTTAGTATTTACTTCAGGACAAATCGCACTTGACCCAAAAACTATGGATATAGTAAGTGGTGGAGTTCAAGAGCAAACAAAACAAGTTATGGAAAATCTAAAAGCTGTATTAGAAGAAGCTGGAAGTTCTTTTGAAAATGTTTTAAAAACAACTTGTTATTTATCAGATATGGATAACTTTGTAGCTTTCAATGAAATCTATGGTCAATATTTCAAAGCTGAAACTGCACCTGCAAGAAGTACAGTTGCTGTTAAAACATTACCAAAAAATGTTTTAGTTGAAGTAGATACAATAGCTTTTAAAAACTAAAAAATATTTATGTTTTTAGGAAAATGCCCATATTGTGATGATGGACAAATAGAAGTTAGGAAAAAAGAAGTTCGAGGTAAAAAAGTTGAACTTTATGCTTGTTCAAATGCTTCTTGGGTAAGTGAAGATGGCGAACTATTTGAATTGAGTGCAGATTCTAAATGCGGATTTAAGATTTGGCAAAATGCACTAAGCAGATATGGTCACTATCTAAAACATAGTGAAGTAAGAGCTATATTAAATGGTGAAGAATTAGAGTTAAAGTTCAAATCTCAAAAAAGGTATGGACAAAAACAAAGAGTTGATTACTTTAAAAAAGTAATCCTTCATCCTGAATATGGTGTTGAGGTTTTGTTTGGTGATTAATTCTTTGAGCTAATTTTTTAAACTCAATCCAACTCTTTGTTTTTCTAAATCCACACTTATTACTTTTAGGTTTTCTAGGTTTTGATTGATACTTAAAACTTCACTTGGATGAGAGATTCTTTTTTCACTTATTTGTGAGATATGAAGTAGGGCATCATTTTTTAGACCAATATCCACAAAAGCACCAAAATCTGTGATGTTTCTTACTATTCCACTTAAAATATAGCCTTCTTTTAAATCATTTATATCTAAAATATCATTTGCAAATTTTACTTGATTAAACTCAGTTCTTACATCATATCCTGGTTTTAAAAGTTCAGTTACGATATCTTTTAGTTTTAGTAAACTTGTATTTATCTCATTTGAAACTTTTTCAAAATCTTTTATATTTTCAACTTTATAGTTTTTTTGTAGTTTTGCAGTCACTTCATAATCTTCAGGGTGAATGGCAGTGTTATCTAAGATTGATAAGCCATCTTTGATTCTTAAAAATCCAACACATTGCTCGTAAGCTTTTTCTCCAATACCTTTTACTTTCAACAATTCATTTTTAGTATTGAACTTTTTGATTTTATTTCTATGTTCAACTATATTTTTTGCTAACTTTTCAGTAATACCAGATATAAAAGATAGAAGTTTATATGAAGCAGAGTTTAAATCAACTCCAACTTTATTTACTAAGTCAATAGTTATATTTTCAAGTTTTAAAGCTAACTCTTTTTGGTTTACATCATGTTGATATTGACCAATACCCAAAGATTTTGGGTCAATCTTTACTAAAGCTGCCATTGGGTCACGAAGTCTTGAAGCAATAGAAATAGCACCTCTTATTGTAACATCAAGATTTGGATACTCTTCAATAGCAATTTTTGAAGCAGAATAAACACTAGCTCCTATTTCACTAACGATTGCATAGTTTACATCTAAATTATTTTGTTTAATTAGTTCATTTATAAAGTTTGCAGTTTCCCTTGAAGCTGTTCCATTTCCTATTGCAATAGTTGTGATTTTATATTTTTTGATTAAATCTAATACAACTTTTGATGAGTTTACTATATCCTCTTTAGGTTTTGTTGGATAGATAACTGCACTATCTAAATAGAGTCCATTTTCATCAATAACTGCCAATTTACAACCAGTTTTATATCCTGGATCCATTCCTAAAATCACTTGATTAACAAGTGGTGCAGTAAGAAGCAACTCTTTTAGATTTTTTCCAAAAAGTTCTATGGCTTCACTACTTGCTTTTTCTTTTAAAGCTGTTATAGCTTCTCTTTTTAAACTTGGAAGAAGTAGTCTTTTTAGTCCATCTTTGTAAGCTTCAAATACTAACTCTTTTGAAGAGGCTGCATTTACTGGGATTTTATATTTTTTAATATTTTCTAAAATATGATTTTCATCAATTTCAACTTTTATTGAGAGTTGTTTTTCATTTACACCTCTTAATATGGCTAAAACTCTATGAGATTTTATATATTTTATTTTTTCATTACTATCTACAAATGAAGCATAAAGACCATTTTTATCAAGCTCTTTAGTTGCTTTGACTTCAAGTGTTCCCCAATTTGCTATTAGGTTTCTTAAAACCTCTTTTGATTTAAAATCATCTGCATATCTTTGTGCGATAATATCTTTTGCACCATTTAGTGCTTCATCTATATTTGTAACATTTTCATTTAAAAATTGTTTGGCTTTTTGATTTATCTCTTCAAGTGAGTATTTCATACTTTGAATAATATTAGCCATTGGCTCAAGACCATTTTCAATAGCAGCTGTTGTTCTTGAAGATTTTTTCTCTTTAAATGGAGCATAAATATCTTCACAAGCTTGAAGTGTTGTTGCACTTTCAAGATTTTTTAAAACTTTCTCATCTAAAAAATTTTTCTCTTTTAAAAGAGATATTATCTCTTCTTTTCGCACAAGAAGTTTTTTAGAGTATTCATAAACTTCTTCAAAGATACGAAGTTGTTCATCTGTTGCACCATCTGTAAAATCTTTTCTATATCTTGCGATAAATGGGATAGTACAACCTTCGTCTAAAAGTTTTATGATATTTGAAATTACTTTAGATGAAAAATTTGTTTTTTCTTTTAAAATTTCTATTAAATGATTGTTCAAAATAAGCCTTTGTTTTATATAAAAGTGAGTGTTTATTGTTAAAAAAGATTTATAAATCTTTCATAAACATTAAGTTTATGAAAGTTGTTGAATAAGTGTTTTTAAATCACCAAGTACCCAAATATCTATGATTTTTCCATCTTTAAATTTAAAAAATGAAGCACCATTATAAGTGATTTTATTGTTAGTTGGTTCATAATCAAGTAATTTACCCGTATGTCTTCCATTGTATAAAGCTCTTACAGCGATATTATCTTCTTCACAAACCATTGTTATAATACTATGAAAAAGATTTGGAATAGCAGTTATCATACTATCCATATATTTTTCAAACTCTTTTTTCCCTTTTACAGTTATATCTAATGAACCGTGAAAAGTTATATTATCATCAAATACGATGTCAATATACTCTTTTTTGTGTTTATTCCATAATTCATCATAATACAGTTTTACTAACTCTTTATTAGTCAATTTCTTCATAATTTCCCTTGTTTGTAGGACTATAATTATCATAATCGTAGTTGTCATAGTCGTCATAATCAACAGTGAATATTTTAGGATAACCTAACTTTACAAGTTCTTTATCAATATTCTCTTCAGTTAATCTATTTTTTACTCTATCCATAATTAATTCAATATGCTCTTCACTTACATCATTTGCTCTTAATTCGTAAATAATAGCCAAATTCATAGTTTTAATTTCCTCTAAATTAAATTGTTTATTTTTTTAAGCATTTATCGATATATAAACTGCTTAAGATGTGTAAAATTGCTTTAACAGACTTTATTGAAGCTGTTTCTTCAACTGTGTGATAACCAGTTGTTGGTATTTGTAAAGTTGTACCTTGAATAGTTCCATTTGATTCCATAACTATTCTTCCAAGTTCTGTACTTCCTAAAGATAAAATAGGTAATCCATTTTCTTCTCTAATTTTATTTTTTTCTTCAATAAAAGTATCTTTACAAGAAAAATCAATATCATTTTTATGACAAAACTCTTTTAGCTGTTTTAAAATAGGAGATTTAAATTTTGCATTTACATCTTTATTTCTCAAAACTACTAACTGTTTATCTGCTTCATCTCTTGTATCATAAGGACTTGTATCTAAAACTAATAGTTCATTTGTTGATAGATTATTTTTTTTAAACCATTCATATACATATCTCCAAGATTTTCCAGCCTCTTCTTGTGCTGTAAAAAATGCAGTACCTTGAAATCCGTTTTGATATAAATAGATTATTATTGCAGCAGAGATAACATTATCAAGTTGAGCAGATATTAAATCATCTTTTCTTTTTAGTTTGTCACTAAAAGCTATTGGAGTTCCTGGTTGTAAGTGAGATAAACCTTCAATTTCAAAAATTAGATTGTTTATCTCTTCACACATAAAAGCATCTTTTATTTGACCAATTCCAAGATAACTTCCACTCCAAGGTTCGTAAGCAAGAACTTGTTGATTTATATATCTTTTGGCAATCAATTGATATGTTTGTTCTGATAGTGAATTTCCTCTTAAATCTGAACGATTTTTAGCTAAAAATGCAGCAAACTGAAATTCATTTGGTCCAGTACAAATAACTCCGTGTCTATCGATGTGTGCACTTAATATTCCTTTTGTAGGATTATTCCCTTGTGCAACGAGTAAACCATCGTAATATTGTGTTTTTATTCCTATCTCTTCTAATTCTCTTTTTAAATATAATAAAAAAGAGTGTTCAGCACCAGTTACTGATGGAACTCTTATTAGTTGTTTTAAAAGGTCAAGAAAAGGAACAAAATTTTCTGGCTCATTTATAAATGAAGCGCTCAATATATTCTCCTGAAAAATTTAGATAGAATAAAGAAAATTGTTTTATTCTACGTCGTAATTATAAACTATAAAAAATTAAAAAATTTCAATTTTTGTAATTGAAATTATATATTAGTAATTTAATCAAGATTATTTTAATACTTGTTTAAAGTTAAAGGAATATAATATCATATTTTAAAACAAAAAATTTAACTATTTTGTGGAGTTATTATGGAAAAAGAATTATCAGCTTTAGAGCAACTAAAAGCTTCAAGAAATCCATTAAGAGTAATAGATGATGTATATAAAGAGGCAAATGAAGGAATACCATTAAAAGATGAGTATATTGGACTTTTAAAATGGTATGGAATGTATCCTCATGTAAATAGTGATGGAACAGAAGATAAAAAATATTTTATGAAAAGAATCAAATTAGTTGATACTAAAATGAATTTAGAGCAACTAAGAGTTATGAGTGAAATAGGGCAAAAATATGCTCAAGGACTTGTTGATTTTACAACAAGACAAAATGTACAATTTCACTATATTGAAATAAAAGATATTCCTGCTATATTTGATTTATTAGGTAGTGTTAATTTAACTTCAAGAATGGCATCAGGAGATGGACCAAGACCAATTATGACTTGTCCTGTTAGTGGAGTAGATGAAGGTGAAATTTATGATGTAAGGGCACTTGTAAAAGAAGTTGATAACTATTTTGATAAAAATGATGATAGATTCTGTAATTTTCCAAGAAAATATAAAATAGGTATAAGTGGCTGTAAATGTCACTGTGCATCTCATGAAATTCAAGATGTTGCTTTTACTGCATTTAAAAAAGAAAATGGTGAAGTTGCTTTTGATTTAACTATTGGTGGAGGTTTATCAAAATCTAAACAAATAGCAACAAGAGCTTCAAGATATGTAAAACCTGAGCAAGTTTTAGATGTAGCAGTTGCTTGTGCTGAAATTTTTAGAGATAATGGAAATAGAAGTAATAGAAATAAAGCAAGAGTTAGACATCTTTTAAATGATTGGGGAATTGAAAAGTTTGTTGATGAAATAGAAAAAGTTATTGGTTATAAACTTGAAGTTGGAGAAAAAGAACCAAAAGTTGCATCTTTTGAAAATAGAAATCACTTTGGAATAAATAAAGAAAAAACAAAAGGTTACTCTTATGTTGGATTTGCAACAAATTCTGGAAGAGTTGCTGGAAGTGATTTTGCTAAATTTTATGAAATCTGTAAAAAATATAATGCAGGTGGAATAGCTTTAACAGCAACTCAAAATTTTGTAGTTTATGATGTAAAAGATGAGGTTGTTCAAGATTTAGCAAATGAGTTTGTAGCTTTAGGTTATCCTTATGAACCAACACCATTTAGAGCAAGATTACAATCATGTACTGGAAAAGAGTTCTGTAAATTTGGAATTACTGAAACAAAAGAGTATGCAAAAAAAATTGTAGTTGAACTTGAAAATAAATTCCCTGATTTTAAAGAAGATGTAACTATTTCATTTTCTGGATGTGGAAATGCTTGTTCTCATCCACAAATTTCAGATATTGGATTTGTTGGAGCTATGATTAGACATGAAGGACAAAGAGTTGAAGGATATGAAGTTTTATTAGGTGGGAATTTAGAAGGCACAGAAAAAAGTAGAATTTCAAGAAAGATTGGTGTAAAAGTTCCTGCTAGTGAAGTGGTAAATTATATAGAAAAATTGATAAATGATTATAAAGCTGATAATTTAGGACAAAAAAGATTCAAAGATTATTTAGCAGCATTAGAACCAGTTGGTGCAGTTAGTGATGATGAATAAAATAGATATGTGATTTTCACATATCTATTTTTGTATCTCTTTTAAAAGTTTATTTGTATTTTTAATACTTATAAAAATTGTTGCAAAAAGTAGAACAAAAGCTAAAATAATGCTTATTGTTACAGCAGGACTAGAAGAGATTTGCATCAAACTTCTACTTGGTTTTTCTTCTTTTTTTGTTTCAGTTTTTAACTCTTTTTTTTCTTCTACTTTTTCAAAACCATTTTGTGGAGCAATCCCTATCTTTTCTTGCATATGACCTTCTCCTCCATCTAAAATAACTTTATATGGAATTTTTGGAATTGGTATAACCATTTCATCATCAGTTAATCTTTGCTGAAAAAGTATTTCACCTGAATGTATAGCTTCAATTCTAACTAAAGCTCCAGCAGCACTTTCACCTGTATTAAACTCTCCTACAACACTTATTGTTCCATCATTGTTATCATATAAACTCAAAACTAATGAGTGAGCAAAAAGATATATAGGAGTAAATAATATAAGTAAAATTTTAAATAGTTTTTTCATCTGTTTTTCCTTTGTTAAATATTTTAGTTAATGTAAAATCTTCTCTATTTTTTGGTAATTTCTTTGAAATATAAATCAATAATAATCCAAATAAAACTAAAGTTATATCAACTCCAAAATAGCTATTTAAAAGTGTTTGAAAATTGAAACTTGTTAAGTGCATGAAAACAGCTACAATAAATAAAACTCCACCAATAAATAAAAACTCTTTACTTGCTTGATATGAATTTATTCTATAAAATGACCAAAATAAAGTGAAAAGCCAAACATTATAAAAAAGTCCTTGTTGCCATAAAACTCTATCTTCTAAAGTAAATGGTAAAGTCCATTGTAATATGAATAAAATTGCAGTTGCAGGAACAACTCCGACCATTGTTGCTAAAGATAATTTCCCCATCCAATGATAAAAAGTGATTTTTCCTTCAAATTTTTTTGCTTTTTTTTCAAGCCATAACATTACTCCAAATCCAATAGCAACTCCGCAAAGTGCCATTATAAGTGCAACAATTACTCTTGAAAAGATATCAATACCAAATAAAAAATGTAAGAAAAATAGTCCTTCAGCTACAAATACAGGAACTATATTATCAAGAACTTTTTTATTTTCAAGTAGTTCACCTGTGTGTGCATCTAAAGCTACATATGGAATATTAAATATTCCACCATTTAAAAATGGTTTATAAGGGTTATATCCTATAAACTCAGCTCGTGCTGTTTTATCATTCCAGTTTATAAGTTTTATTTGTTTAAATGTTAGTTGTGGATTTATCTCTTGTGCTTTTATCAAAAGTTGATTCAAAGGTAACATTGAAACTTCAATATTCTCTTTTTTTACAGGTTTATTTTGTGGGAAAAGTGTACTTCCTACAAGTTCATCTATTGCTTTTGCTTCACCATGGGTTAACATTTTTGCCATTGGTGGAGCAGAAATAAGTCCTACATTCATAACTGCACCACTAATTGTAATAAGTAAAAATGGCACAAAAGCCCAAGTAAAAATTTTTACATGAATTGTAGAGAATAGGGCTTGTCTATTTTTTGTCTGATATTTAAATTTAAATAAATATATTAAAATAAGTCCAGTTACTACTAAAGCTAAAGTTCCAACAGCTGTAAATCCAAAAGCTAATCTACCAATTAGTTTTAGTGGTTGACCATAATGAAGTTCATTTAGAAAAGCTGCTAAATATGTAATTTCTTTAGATTCATCTTCTATTTTTTCGTTTGTATTAGGATTAAATACTATTGGTTTTACAAATCGATTTTGTACACTAACTGCTGTATCTCCAAGTCTTCCTGGAAGATTTATAAGAATATTATCTCTTGGAAAGTCTGGATTTTTTAGAGCAACTTCCACCATATAGTTATAGTCAATTTTTGTGATATCACTTTTTTCTATATAACGAGATGGTTTTTCCCAGTTTTGAATATATGGTAAAAATATAGCAAATATACCAAAGAATATTGCTAAATACATAATAATAGAAAAAGTAATACCAGCTGCTATATGTAGAGTAAAAAGTCTTTGTTTAAATAGTTTTAATTTTGATTCTTTCATTTATAATCCTTAATATAAAACATAAAGTGATATAGAAAAAATCACAGTTGGTATTAAAACTTTTAATAAAGCACTAAGTTTTGTGTAAGATAAAGCAATCCAAGTAGCAGTACAGGCCCAAGCAAAAGTATTAGACATAATAGAGATGATTCCAGATTGTGAAACTTTCATTGGTAGTAAAAAAGCTACGAGAGTCATACCTAAATAAGCAACAATTAAACCGCCAAAAATGGCGGTTAATGTTCTAAATAATCCTATTTTTTTTCCTGAAACTTCTGGAATAGCTAAGTAATTATAAAATCTTTTTATCATATTTTATTCCTTTAGAATTTGTAATTTAGAGATAAAGTGTAGTTTCTTTCATCTCCATATCCACCTTCTCCAGGATAATATTGATATGTTTCATCAAATAAATTATTTACATTTAAAATAACATCAAAATCTTTTTTAACTTCATATTTAGCCATAGCATTTGCAACTACATAAGCTTTTTGTTGTATTAGTTTTGTTGTATTGTATTTATTTATAGCATTAATTTCACTTTGCCAATTAACTCCTCCACCAATAGTAAATTTATTATATTTATAGCTAGTAAATAATTTAAATGTCTGTTTTGGAACAAATGCAGCATTTAATCTTTCTCCATCTTTATCTTTTGCATTTGTATATGTATATCCACCAGACATATTCCAGTTTTCTAAAATTTCACCACCGATAGTTAAATCCCAACCTTTAATTTCTGCACCATCTTCTGTTGTATAAGCATCATCACCATCTGGAGTTAGTTCTAAAGGATTTGTTTTAACTGCTAAATTATCTTGTTTTGTTATAAAATAAGCAATACTAGTATTTAAGTTTCCATCATAAAACTCTGATTTTAAACCAAATTCTACTGTATTTCCTTTTTCTGGATCAAGATAATTACCACTTGTATCTTTTCTTACAGAAGTTGGATTAAATATAGATGTATAACTTGCATAAGTAGAAAAATTTTGATCTATATCATAAATTAAACCTGCATAAGGAATAATTTCTCCAGTATGTTTTTGTTCTTGTTGAGTTGCTTTTCCTTTATTATTTACTCTTTCAAAGTTAGTTATTCTACTTCCTATAATAAAATGTAAAGGATCAGATAATTCAATATTTAAAGCAGCAAAAGCACCTATTTCTTTTTCATCTACTTTTGTTCTTCCATTTTCTGTAATAATTGGTTTTTCTACACTTCCATTCCAACCTTTATATGGTACAGTGATATTGGCAGTTCCAGTTGATGGAAATTTTACAACAAAACTAGGGTCATCAGATTCTAAACTATATCCATTTACTCCAAAAGATAGTTTATGCTCTCTCTCAAAAGCTTTTATATTTCCAGTTGTGTATAAATCAATAGAATGAACATCTGGAGTATTTTCAGCTCTTAGTGCCATCCCTTCAATATTTCCAGTAGTAGTATTTACCACAGTTCTTGAAAGCCCTACAAGTCTATCTGCTTTCGATTTTGAAAAAGCATAGTTAGCAACTGCTTTCCAATCATTATTAAAATAATGTTCTAGTCCTAAAGAAAGATTTGTTTTTTCTGTATCAGTATATGTCCAATTTGCTGCTGGATTATCATGTCTTCCAAAAATATTTTGATTATCACCTTTTTTATCTACTGAAATAAAATGATGAACTGCAACATCATTTGCTTTTACTTTTTGATGAGAAAGAGATGTTGTTAAAAGTGTGTTATCAGATAAATCAAAATCTAAAGCACCATAAACTAAACTATTATCTTGATGATATCTATCTTGTTGATTATCTCCTTCTCCATAAGATGCTACAAGTTTTCCTCTTATACTTTTACTTTCATTTAATCCACCAGAGATATCCATAGTTCCCTTATATGTATCCCAACTTCCATAAGATATTTTTGTATTTCCTTGAAAATCTTTTGTTGGTTTTTTTCTTACATAATTTATACTTGCACTTGGATTTCCACTACCATTTGTAAGTCCCGTTGAACCTCTTGTAACTTCAATTCTTTCGTATAAAGCAGAATTCTCTATACCCATTAATTCTGTTGTACCAAAAGATTTTATCGAAGTTGGAACACCATCCCTTTGAACATTTGTAATTTGCATTCCTCTAGAATAGTAAGTATTAAAACCTGACGTTTTTTGTCCCATTTGAGTTACACTAACACCTGGAGTTTGAAGAAGTACATCATTTACATCTTGAAGATTTTGATCTTCGATTTGTTGTTGAGTAATAACTGTAATTGATTGGGGTGTTTCTTTTAAAGATAAATCTAATTTTGTTGCTGAACTTGACTCTTTTATTGTATATGAAGTTGAGTCAAAAGATTGATTTTCTTTCACTGAAATTTCTTCTAATACAGTTGTGTTTCCAACTGTATTTGTTTTATTTTTTGTTGTAGTTTGTGTCTCTTGTGCAAATAATGCCGAGCTTGACAATAAAATAGCACAAAGTTTAATTGATAGATTTTTTAAAAAAAAATCATTTTTCATATTTACTCCTTGTTTTTTAAGACAAGAATATTACAAGAAATGATTTTTGTTATCAATACTATGAAATCATAAAAGGAAAAAAATTAACTAAAAAAGGGAAAAGTTAACAGTTAGTAAACTGTTTTTTGTATGAACTTGGAATAATATTAAAATAGTTGAAAAAAAGTTTACTAAAATGACCAGTGTGTTTATATCCAACTTTCGTAGCAACTTCATTTATACTAAAATCATCTTTTAGTAACTCTTTTGCAACTTCTAGGCGTCTTTTTTGAAGCATTTCTAATATAGTCATTCCATAATATTTTTTAAAATCTTTTTTTAAATAACACTCATTTATCGCAGATTTATAAGCTATACCTTTTATAGAGAGATTTGAACTATATTCACTCATTATTATCTCTTTTGCTCTTTCCAAATTTGAAATTCTATTTTTATCATAGTTTGTTGATAAAGCATTTAAGTTTTTTGCTATTTTTTCAATTGTATAGTGAAGTAAATTCATCCCTTTTGATTCTAAATACAAATTCTTTAATAAATCTTCATCAAAACAACTGCTATTAAGTGTATTTAAAATTTCAAACTGCTCTAAATCAATATTTCCATTATAAATGTGATACCGATTTTTTTCATAAGCTTTAGTCATATAATCTTTTATATTTTTTATAGGAGAACCAAGTTTTAAAAAAAGTTCTTCTTTTATTGCTATCATCAAAGTTATATATTTTTTGCCTTTTTTCAGATGATTTTGGGCATAAAATTTATCAGAAATAAGTTCTAAGAAAAAGTCTTTATTTTTAAGAGTGAAGTTTTTATCTTCAAATGAGTAATTTAGTTCTTCTCCAAGATTAAAAATAAAAGTAGCTCCAGCAACTCCACCGCTTTCTTCTATTAGTGTGATATCTTGATTTGGTATAAAGTTTCTAATTAAAACACCTATGCCATTTCCCATATCGTACCAAAAATAAGTTCCTTTTCCTAAACTTTTATTTATAGTTCTTATATGAATCAATCTTTCAAATGGATTTAATATCTCTTTTTGCAACTCTACCCAATTGTGAAAATCAACTTTTGGATTATTACTCATAAAATATCCTAAACAAATCTAAAATTTCAAAATTTTATTTTCAAAACTTAAGTTTACTTTTTGTCCAATCTCTAAAGTATCATCAAAGCTATGCAATATAAAATGTTTTTCATCTGCTAAAACAGTTATTTCATAAAAACTTCCATAAAAAATGATATTTTTTATTAAACCTTTTATTTTTCCATCTGGTGAAATTTTTATACTTTCAGGTCTTATATAAGAATTTTCATCAATTTTTGTAATTTTACCCAAGAAATTTGCACAATATAAATCTACAGGATTATTATAAATCTCTTTTGAAGTACCAACTTGTAGTATATCTCCTCCATAAATTATAGCAATTCTATCTGATAGATAAAAAGCATCTTCTTTGTCATGAGTTATAAATATAGCTGTAATATTAAAAGCTTTTATCATCTCTTTTAATTCAGCTCTTAAGTGAGTTCTTAATTCTGTGTCAATATTGCTTAAAGGCTCATCTAAAAGCAAAATTTTTGCTTTATTGATTAAAGCCCTTGCTAGAGCAACTCGTTGTTGTTGTCCACCACTTAATTCATGAGGAAATTTATTTTCTTGTCCTTTTAGTTTCGTTTTTTTTAAAATTTCTTCTAAATCTTCTTTTGAAGCATCACTTCCAAAAGTTATATTTGAAGCAATTGTTAAGTGAGGTAAAAGAGCATAGTTTTGAAAAACAATAGCGATTTTTCTATTTTTTGGTTCAACATTTGTATCTTCAGAAAAGACTACTTTATTATCAATGATTATCTCTCCATTATCAGGAGTTTCAAGTCCAGATATCATTCGTAAAAGAGTAGTTTTGCCACTCCCACTTCTTCCTAAAATTGTAAAAATCTCACCTTCTTTTATAGATAGGTTTATTTTATTTGCAACACAAATATTTCCTTTACAAAATACTTTTTTTAAATTTTTTATTTGAACTATTTCATTCATTTTTTTCTTCTCACAAATTTAGAGTTTAATAATAAAACAGCAACAGCTGTTGTAAGTACAAGAACAAGAGATGGAAAACCTGTTTTATAAAGCATTTCATTACTTGCAAGTTCACTAATTCTAATAGCTAAAGTATCAAAATTAAAAGGTCTTAATATCAATGTAGCTGGTAATTCTTTTGCAATATCTATATAAAGAATCAAAAAACCACTTAATAAATAAGGTTTCATCAAAGGTAAATATACTTTTAAAATATTGCTAAATTCACTTTTCCCAAAAATTTTACTTGTATCATCAATACTACTATCAATTTTACTAAAACCATTTTCAACAGAACCAATACTTGAAGCGAAATACCTTGTTGTATAAGCAAATACTAAAAGTATAAAAGTTCCACCTAAAACAACATGATTTAGTGCTTTATCTACAAAATTGCTTATTACTAATAATCCAATACCAACAATAGCACCAGGAATTGAATACCCTAAAATTGATAATTTATGAGTAAAAACTCCAATTTTTGAAGGATAAAATCTAAGCATATATACTACAAAAAAAGATAATAAAATTATACAAATAGATGATATTAAGTTTAAAGTTAATGTATTCGATAAGTAATTAAAAGTTGTAAAATCAAGAGTATGAATATCTAAAATAAACCAATATATCAAAACAGCTGTTGGAATAAATAAAGTTGTAGTTGCAATTATAAAAGATATAAAAAATGCAATAAAATTGTATTTTCCTTTTAACTTTATTTTGTTAGATTTTTTTTCACTAAAAGTTGAACTAGCAAATCTATATTTTTTTCTAATCAAACTTTCAGTCCATAAAATAGCAAATACAAAAATCAATAGTACTATTGCTACATTTATAGATTGGATAAAATCTCCATATCCGAACCAACTTTTAAATATTCCTATACTAAAAGTGTCTATACCAAAATATAAAACTGTTCCATAGTCACTTAAAGTTTCAAGAATTGCTAGAAGACTTCCTGCAAAAATAGCTGGATAAGCAAGTGGAAGATATACAGTAAAAAAAGCTTTTATTGGATTTATTTTGTATAAAGAGATTAATTCTGTAACAGTTGAAGATATTGAAGCGAATGATACTCTTGCTAAAATATAAACATAAGGAAACATTCCAATTCCAAAAATGAATATTGCTCCATACATATTTAAAATATCAAGTCTTGCACTTGTACTTCCAACAATTTCAGATAAAATTCCTCTATATTCAAAAAAACCTACATAAGCATATCCTAAAATATATGTTGGATAAGCAAGAGGTAAAATAAAACAAATAGAGAAAAATTTACTACCAAAGTATTCAAACTTAGCACTTAAATAAGAAGTTGTTGTTCCGATGATTAAAACTAAAAAGAAAGTTCCTATAACTAAAATTGTAGTATTAGTTAAATATTGACTCATTAATTTTCCAAATAGAAAATCAAAGTCAAACTCATTTGTTAGTATAAAATATATTAGAAGTGCTAGTATAGGTGAGGCTATGAATAGCCCAAAAAATGGAGCTACATAGTTTTTATATTTATTTATTTCCAATCTGCTTCCGTTGCTATTTCTACTGCTTTTTTAGTATATTTACCAACTTCATTTAGTGAAATTGGATCTTGCTTAAATGTTCCCCAAGATTGAACAATTTCAGAAGCTTTTGCATTTGGATTTACAGGAAATTCTTGGTTTGCTTCAGCAAAAACTTCTTGTGCTTCAACTGAACTTAGATATTCTATAAATTTAATAGCATTTTGTTTATTTGTTGCAAAGTTTGTAACACCAGCACCTGTAATATTCATATGAGTTCCAGTTGTTTTTTGTGCAGGGAAAAAGATTTTTAAACTTTTTGCAATTTCTTGATCTTTTTTATCTTTACTTATTAACATAACACCTAAATAATAAGTGTTTACAATAGCAATATCAGCATCTCCAGCTCCAACAGCTATAATTTGATCTTTATCTGCACCTTTTGGATTATGTGGCATGTTTTCAACTAATCCTTTTGCAAAAGCTAAAGCTTTTTCTTCTCCATAGTTTGCAATTATTGAAGCTAATAAAGATTTATTATAACCGCTTGTTGATGAACGTGTAACAATTTTATCTTTAAATTTTGGGTCAGCAAGACTTAAATAATCACTTAAATCGTCTGGATTTACTTTTTTAGGATTGTATACAAAAACTCTTGCTCTTTGAGTAAGTGCAAACCAATTATTATCTGGATCTCTTAATTTTTCAGGTATATTTTCTGTTAATATTTTTGATTCAATTGGTTGAAGAAGATGTCTTTTCTTTGCTTGATATAAATTTCCAATATCTGCAGTTATAAGTACATCAGCAGGAGTATTTGCTCCTTCAATTGCCAGTTTTGCTACAAGTTCTTCTGCTTGAGCTGTTATTACATTTACTTTTATTCCTGTTTCTTGTTCAAATTTTTTATATATTATTTTGTCTGAATCATAATGTCTTTGAGAATAAACGTTAACTTCATTTGCTCCAAATAGTGAAGAAGCAAGTAAAATAGTGCTTAGTGTTAATTTTTTTATCATTTTAAACTCTTTATAAATATTTTGAATTTTGGTCGAATGATACACTTTCTAAACTTTGATAACTCTTAATACTAAGAATGATTATCAAATGTTGATAAACTTTATCATAAAGCATTTTATTGCTATAATAACTAAATTAAAAATTAGGAAAAATAAATATGGTGCTGATGATTGATAACTATGATAGTTTTACATATAATATAGTTCAATATTGTTTAGAACTAGGTGCTGATTTAAAAGTAATTAGAAATGATGAATTAACTTTAGAAGAAATCGAAAAATTAAATCCTTCAAAAATTATAATTTCTCCAGGACCAGCAACTCCTAATGAAGCTGGCGTTTGTTTAGACGTTATAAAATATTTTGCCAATAAAAAACCAATATTTGGTATTTGTTTAGGACATCAAGCTATTGGACAAGTTTTTGGTGGAAAAGTTGTAAAAGCTAAAAATATGATGCATGGTAAAACATCTTTAATAAAAGTTGTAAAAGATACAAAAATCTTTGAAGGACTACCTCAAGAGTTTATACAAACAAGATATCACTCTTTAATAGTTGATAAAAATGACTTACCTCAAGATATAATAGTTACTTCATATAGTACAGATGATGATGAGATTATGTCTTTAGAAATAAAAGATAAACAAATTTATGGAGTACAGTTCCATCCTGAGTCAATTATGAGTGAACATGGTTACAAAATAATTGGAAATTTTTTAAAATTGTAGATAAATTATGATTTCAAAAAATAGATATACTCTTTACTTTTACACTTTTTTATTAGTAATTGTTTCTATTTTACTATTTAAAGTAGAACTGTCTTTAAGTATTTCGTATAAAGAAGCATTGAATGTTTTTGTAAATAATTCAATGTTGACATTTATCACAAAAACATCTTTATATCTTTTTGGACAAAATGATATTGCTTTAAGATTGCCTTTTATCCTTTTTTATTTTTTTAGTGTGATTTTAATGTACAAAATAACTGAAAATTACTTCAAATACGAAAGTGATAGACTCATTTCTATAATCATTTTTATGGTTTTGCCAGGAGTATTAAGTGCATCACTTTTAGTAAATAGTGCAATTATTGTAACTTTTTTTACGCTTTTTTATATCTATTATTATCAAAAATATAATAAACATCTTTACATATTATTATTTGTTTGCCTTTTCATTGATAACTCTTTTGTAATTCTTTTTTTGGCACTTTTTTTCTTCTCTTTTAAAAACAAAGATAAGACTTTACTATATATTTCAGCAATACTTTTTGTATTGTCTTTATATATTTATGGTTTTCCTACTGATGGAAAACCAAGAGGATTTTTGATTGATACTGTTGCAATTTATGCAGCTATATTTTCCCCTGTACTTTTTATATATTTTATTTACACTATTTATAGAGCAGGAATAAAAAAAGATAGAAGTTTAAGTTGGTATATATCTATTACCGCTTTACTCATATCTATTATTTTTTCATTTAGACAAAAAATTTATATAGAAGATTTTGCTCCTTATGTTGTAATTGCTATTCCTTTAATGTTAAAAACTTTTTTACACTCATATAGAATTAGATTAGAAGAATTTAGGAAAGTTCATAAGATTATGGCAATAATAATTATTGGAATGTTAGGACTAAATGTTATTTTTACATTTGTAAATAAACCTTTATATCTAATCATTCCAGAACCCAAAAGACATTTTGTTTATCAATACCATTTTGCAAAAGAGTTAGCTTTCACTTTAAAAGAACAAAATATAGATGAAATTCTTTGCGATGATCAAGAGTTGCAACTTCGATTAAAATTTTATAATATAAATAAAGGTGAGAACTATTATTTATCAACAAAAGAATTTTTTAATTATGATGAGAAAATTAGTATAAAATATTACAATAAAGACCTTTTTGATGTTTATATAAAAGATTTGAAAAATCTAAAATGAAAAAGGCTTTTTCTTTATTAGAAATGGTATTAGTTGTAGTTTTAATTGGCTTATTGTATGTTTTATTCATTCCTAAAAAACAGATAAATAAACTTGAAGAAGCGACAAACAGAATATCTATGTATTTATCTTATGCTAGATATCAAGCATTGATTGATGATAAATATTCAAATGAAGATTTATGGCATAAAAAAAGATGGACTATGAAATTTTTTAGATGTAGAGAAAATGAAGGTGGAGGAATCTACTTTTCCATTTATAGTGAAAAAAATGATGCAGGACATCCAAATCAAAATGAAAGCTTAAAAGATCCACTAACAAATAAATATATTCATAGTAATAATTTTTGTAGAGAGAATAATGAAAATAGTAAATATGCACTCTTAAGTAAAAATTTTGATATTGAAAAAGTAAATATTAGTTGTAATAATACAGATTCATTAGGACAAATATCTTTTGGAAATGATGGAAAAGTTTATTCGAAATTATCACATAAAGCAGATGAAGCTTATGAATATGAGATAAACACGCCTTGTTTTATACAACTAACTTCAAAAAAACAAGAAAAAAAAGAGATAAAGATTTATCCAAAAACTGCATTTATAGAGTAAAAAACACAAATTCGAAAATTTAAGCTACATTTTAGCAAAGTACTCTTGACAAGTAAAGAA
>VSSQ01000133.1_pt1 | contig 103815 bp, 94 predicted proteins | sample 4763081 | NCBI WGS metagenome assembly VSSQ01 (sample SAMN12137344, study PRJNA551015) | bioreactor metagenome | isolation source: SDC9 anaerobic chlorinated ethene degrading culture | place: USA: Knoxville, Tennesee | collected 2015-01-01
ATCACACTGTGGGCAGTTTCGTTACAATGTATCCCGAATATGTGGCTGAACTAAAAAAATGGGCTAAATCGCCCCGGCGGTTTGTAAAACGTGCCGGAGCAGTAACGCTGATTATCCCGGCAAGAAAGGGCTTGTTTTTAGGGGATGTATTTGAAATTGCCGATATCCTGTTGTTAGATAAAGACGATTTAGTACAGAAAGGCTACGGATGGATGTTAAAAGCTGCCAGTGAAGCTCATCAAAAAGAGGTGTTTGATTACGTAATGGCAAATAAGTCTGTTATGCCTCGTACAGCCCTGCGTTACGCTATCGAAAAAATGCCTGCCGATCTAAAAGCAGAAGCTATGAAGAAGTAAAATTATGAATTATAACATCGGCATTGAGCGAAAAGATTATACAACTCTGGAATTACACTCCCTAAGCAGCATTAATTTGACAACACATAATATCTTATTAATTTTATAAAAGCTTACCTAAAGTGCGCAATCCTTTTTCTATAGTAGTTTCTGGTAATGATGCATACCCAATCCGAAATCCGCAGATGGGGTTACCAAAACTAAATCGGTCCGGAGTATAGAAGCTTACCAATTCTAAGTTTGCTTTTTCTTGTAATTTAAATAAATCAATTTTTTCAACTGGTTTTACCCAGAAAGCAAGTCCACCATCTGGCTTACTGTATGTGACTTTATCATTCAAATAAGTATCAAGCAAGCTTGCAAAAAGATCTCTTTTCTCCTGATAATAAATCAGCATACGCTTCTGGTGTCTTCGAATATCTCCGGATTGCATCAAATCCAATATTGATTGCTCCATAATGGTATCTCCTTGTAAATCTATAATTTTCCTCAACTCTCCGATTGCAGCAATAAATTGAGGAGAACTCACTATGTAACCGATTCGGATGGCTGGAGCTATTAACTTACTTAATGTCCCGATATAGACATAATTATGTACCCCTTCATGCGATGATATTGGCATTACGGGACGCTGACCAAAATGATATTCATTGTCGTAATCATCTTCAATAATGGTAAAACCAAATCGGTTTGAAAGTTCTATAAGCTTTAACCGCCTCGTTAGGCTTAGTGTTACTGTTGTTGGGTATTGGTGATGTGGGGTTAAATAAATTGCTTTAACGGATTGTTTTAATAAGATTTCTTCAATCAAATCGACATCTATACCTTCGTTATCTACAGGTACAGGAATCAAATTTGCCTGTGCATGTTTAAACGTATTCCAGGCTGGTCTATATCCAGGGTTTTCCACTAAAACGATGTCGCCTCTTTTAAGTAGACAATGCGCAGTTAGAAAGAGGGCCATCTGACTTCCGCGCGTTACGCAAACTTCAGAAGCAAATGTTTGCATGCCACGATTGTGATTGAGCATATTGGAAATAGTTTCACGAAATTTTTCATCCCCAAATTCGCTTGCAAGATTCATAATTTGCCATCGGGACTTTCTACTGAAAATACGGCGATACGCTCTGGCTAATTCTACCATTGGAGTGCTTTGGGTATCTGGCAGACCATCATCAAAAAAGAGTAGTCCCTGTCCGTATACTTCTTTCTTTTTGATTCGTACAATTTTCTTATCAGGTGATTGGGATATATGTATTTTATCAGAGATATAGGTTTTTTTCCGTTCTTCGGAAATAAGCCAGCCTTCGGTAATCAAAACATCCAGAGCCTGAACAACTGTATTCCGGTTTACATTGAGTGCCGTTGCTATCAACCGGGTACCGGGAAGTGTTTCACCGGCTTTTAGCACACCTTTCTTAATACACCCAATTATCTCATCTGCAATCTGAATGTAAATGGCTTTTTTTCCGGAACGGTTTAAGCGAAATTTCAAAATCTGTAGGTTTATCATCTGGACTATCTGTTTATATCGAATCTGAACCATAAATATAGTTCAATTAATTCATACTTTCGCACAGTCAAATTAATTCTATAGAGTATGCAAGGAAGAATGAAACAACATCAGTTGTTAAAAGAAGAAATAAATGAAGTATTATCTTGTGCACAGGTAGGACGTATCGCAACTCAAAATGAAAACGGATACCCCTATATCGTACCCGTTCATTTTGTTCATAAGGATGATAAACTGTATGTGCATGGTTTAATTAAAGGCCAAAAAATTTCAAATCTGATTCGAAACAATAAAGTGGGATTTGAGGTGGATGAAATGGGTGCAATTATTCCTGACTATGAAAATGCCTGCGATACGAACACGGCTTTCAGAAGTGTTATTATTCTGGGTAGCGCCCGAATGGTAGATGATCCGGTATTAAAAATTACAATACTAAACTCTATTGTTGCGAAATACACTCCGCAACTTTCTCATCTGAGTTTTCCTGAAAAAATGATGAAAGCTACAGGGATAATAGAAATACAGATTATTGAATGTACCGGGAAATACTATAAATAATCTGTAATCGGATTATAACCCATAATTAATTTAGCCAATGAAATTAAAACGATATTGTCTTCTGTAGGAATAAACCAATATGGAATAGGCCTTTCTTATTCATTCTAACACTTATAAAGCCCACGCTTCATTCCACTCATTCCACACTCCGGATTCCCATTTGTCCGTTTGAGTAAATCTGCCTTAAATATTGTGCTAAACACCTTTAAAGCAACCCTACTTTTGCAAAAAAAACGCATGAAATATCTCATCATTTTTGCAATCGCAGGTCTCTCGTTTAGCTGTGTTTCACATAAGCAGGAAGAAGAGAACCATTCCTCTAAGCTTTCGGTCATCTCACTCAGGGAGGATTCCGTAACGTTGTATACCGAATTTCCTGCACGGATAGAAGGAAAAGTAAATGTAAATATACGTCCGCAAGTAGAAGGATATATACAAAAAATATTTATTGAAGAAGGAGCTTACGTAAAGGCTGGACAACCGCTGTTTAAGATAGATGATCGTCAGTATATTGAACAGGTTAATACAGCCAAAGCCAATCTGAATGCAGCACTGGCAGCTTTAAAAAATGCACAACTGGAAGTTGATAAATATACTCTGTTAAGTGGAAATAATGTAACATCCGATTTTCAGTTAAAGGCCGCTCAGGCGCAATACGAAACAGCGCAAGCTAATGTAGAACAACAACGAGCTGCTTTGGAGGCTGCCAATATTAATTTTGGATTTACCCTGATTAAATCGCCTGTAGACGGTTTTATCGGACGAATCCCTAAACGGATCGGTAGTCTCGTTTCTGCATCAGATATGCAAGCGTTAACTACACTTTCCGATATAAGTGAAGTATATGCCTATTTTTCGATGAGCGAAAAGGATTTTCTTCGATTCAATACCAGATATGAGGGTAAAGACTTGGCCGATAAATTATTGAAAGTTAAAGATGTCTCTTTAAAACTTGCAGATGACAGCCAATATCCTTATTCAGGAAAAATACAAATGATCAATGGAGAGTTCGATACGAATACCGGAGCCATAAGTGTTAGGGCAATGTTTCAAAACCCCAATCATTTGCTAAGAACAGGAAATACCGGACGTATTATACTTCCTTATATTGAAAACAAGGCTATACAAATTCCGGTGTTAGCTACCTTGGATATCCAGGATAAGATCTTTGTTGTTCGTCTGAATCAGGAAAACAAAGCAGAGCGTACAGCTATAACAATCGATGCAAAGCAAGGTGATTATTATATTCTAAGAGCAGGACTTAAAGCCGGAGACAGAATTGTAAGTAAAGACGTGGAAACAATAAAAGAAGGATCTATCATCCAACCAGAATAAATCAAGTGAATGTATGTTACAAAAAATAATTGACAGACCAGTATTGGCCACTGTCATTTCAATTATCCTTGTATTATTAGGAGTAATAAGCTTACTCAGACTTCCCAGCACTCAATTTCCGGATATTGCACCTCCTACTATAAATGTTTCGGGGGCTTATCCCGGAGGTAATAGTGAGAGTGTTAGCCGTTCAGTCATAATTCCATTAGAAGAGGCTATAAACGGAGTAGAAGGGATGGAATATATAAGTTCCTCGGCAGGTAATGACGGTGCTTTCTCTATTACTGTGGTCTTTAAGCTCGGAACTAATCCGGATCAGGCTGCCGTTAATGTACAAAATCGGGTTGCGCAGGCTAATAGTTTGATGCCTGCAGAAGTATTGCAGGCTGGTATCACGACAACAAAACAGCAAAATAGTAATATCATGATATTCAATATTACTAGCAATGATGCTTCAAAGTACGATGAGCTGTTTCTTCAGAATTATGCAAATATCAACTTGGTTCCTGCACTCAAAAGGATTCAGGGCATAGGGAATATAATGATATTCGGGGTAAAAGATTATTCGATGCGTATTTGGCTTGATCCTCAAAAACTGACAGTCAACGATCTTACACCAAACGATATTGACAGAGCGATACAGAATGCCAGCTTCGAAGCATCTCCGGGGAAATTGGGTGCCGAATCAGATGCTCCGCTGCAATACACCATGAAGTATAAAGGAAAGCTTAACGATCCCTCCGAATTTGAAAAGATTGTACTGAAAGCAAATTCAAACGGATCAATGCTTCGGTTGAAAGATGTAGCCAGAGTGGAGTTTGGAGCGTCATTTTATGATAGTGACAACAAACAAGATGGGCAACCTGCTGTGACAATGATGATTCAGCAAATCAGCGGATCGAATGCTAATAAAATAGAGACAGATGTAAGAGCTTCTCTTATACAATTGAGTGAGAATTTTCCTCCGGGTATTTCTTATAGTGTTATTCAAAGTGCTAAAGAACGCTTGAGTGAATCAATCAACCAAGTTACAAAAACATTAATTGAAGCATTTATATTAGTTGTAATAGTTGTTTTAATTTTTCTACAAGATTTTCGCTCTACGTTGATTCCGGCGATAGCTGTTCCGGTATCTATTATAGGAACATTCTTTTTCCTATTACTGACCGGATTTTCAATTAACGTTTTAACATTGTTTGCTTTAGTCCTGGCTATTGGTATTGTTGTGGATGATGCTATCGTTGTAGTAGAAGCTGTTCATACTAAAATTACTGAGAAAAATATGAATCCGGGAGAAGCAACCAGAACGGCCATGAAAGAAATTACCGGAGCCATTATTTCGATCACGTTGGTTATGTGTGCTGTATTTCTGCCTATTGGATTTATGGAAGGACCTGCCGGCGTATTTTATAAGCAATTCGCCTTTACCCTTGCATTTGCAATTCTAATATCAGCCGTTAATGCCCTGACTTTGAGTCCAGCTTTGTGTGCTTTGTTTATTAAACCTCAGAAAAAACAGGAAAGAACTAAAGCCGGATTTAAACAACGGTTCATATATGCTTTTAATATTGGTTTTAAAGAAACGACTGATAAATATTTGAAGATTATCAACGTGTCAATAAAGTATAAATGGCTCAGTATAGGAGTACTCGGCTTGATTTCTGTATTGGCTTTCTGGATGATGAATAGGGCACCTAAAGATTTTGTACCATCAGAAGATGATAGCTTTATCTCCTACTCCCTATCACTTCCTGCTGGAACGAACCTGCAACATACAACAGCCGTTATTGATCGTATAGACAGTGTTATCAAGGCTATGCCCGAAACACACTCGGTAACCAGTGTATCTGGGTTCAACATGCTAAGTAATAGTGCAGGACCTTCTTACGCCATCGGATTTATACGTTTGAAAAATAAAAAAGAACGAGGTGATATACAAAATATGGATGATATCATAGAGGCAATGAGTCTCAGATTAGAAAATGTTAAATCTGGAGAACTTAGCTTATTCCGTAATCCTCCTGTAGATGGCTTCGGAAATGTTAGTGGCGCCGAACTTGTGCTCCAGGATAAGACTGGGGGTAATCTCGATAAATTCAGTGACATCGTAAAAAAAGTAATTACAAAGTTGAATGAAGAGCCTTCCGTATCAATGGCGTTTTCTACATTCAGAAATGATTTCCCTCAATTCGAGGTAGATGTTGATGAAGATAAAGCCTATCAGTTGGGTACTACACCAAAAGATATATTAAACACCTTACAATTATTTTATGGAGGAAGCCAAAGCGGTGATTTTATTCGTTTCGGAAAGTTTTATCGCGTCAATATCAAAGCTGAAGGACAATATAGAATGGATGAAAGTTCGTTGGAACAAGTTTATGTAAAAAGCTCGACAGAAGCAATGATCCCGATAAATACGTTAGTAAAACTAAAAAAGGTATACGGACCCGAAGCCATGAATAGATACAACTTATTCAATAGCATAACTGTCAATTTATTACCTACTTCGGGGTATGGAAACGGGGCATTGATGGCCGCTGCCGAAAAGGTTTTACAAAACGAACTGCCTGCCGGATATGGTTATGAATGGAGTGGACTAAGTAGAGAAGAAAAACGTTCAAACGAACAGATTTTTATGATTTTCGGTTTATGTATTCTTTTTACGTATTTCATATTAGCAGCCCAGTATGAGAGCTATATTCTGCCTTTAGCCGTTATATTATCTGTTCCCACAGGATTGTTAGGTGTATTCATCGCAATTAATCTGGCAGGAATAACGAATAATATCTATGTGCAGATTGGACTCATTATGTTAATTGGACTTTTGGCTAAGAATGCCATTCTTATTGTAGAGTTTGCCATCCGGGCACGTAAAAAAGGCATGTCTATTGCAGCCTCTGCTTTAGAGGGTGCACGCCAGCGTTTCCGTCCGATATTAATGACTTCGTTGACGTTTATCATAGGATTGGTGCCATTAACTCTGGCGACTGGTCCAGCGGCTGTAGGGAACCATTCAATTAGTATAAGTGCTATTGGGGGGATGTTAAGTGGAGTAGTACTTGGAATTATATTTATACCTGTTCTGTATATTCTATTTCAGTCGTTACACGAACAAATAGCAGGTAAGAAAAAAGAAAATACAGTTTTAACCAATGATAAATAAGAATTATATGTACACCAGATATTTCGCAATATGGATTTGTCTCTTATTAGTTGTTTCCTGTAAAGTCGGGAAAGATTATCAACGTCCGAAATTGGATTTACCCGAAAAATATAGAAACGATACGGATATCAATAATGATACAAGTGCATTATCTCAAAATCCTCGTGATTTTTTCAAAAATAAATATTTATTGGGCCTAATTGATACTGCATTTGAAAAAAACAGTGATCTGCTCCTGGCTGTTCAAAATATAGCTTTGGCCGAATCAGCTTTAGGTACTGTGAAACTAAATTATTTGCCCGAAATAAATGCCCAGATAAATAGTCGTTATACAAAAGCCTCTCAGAATAGTTCATCAGGGCAAGCAGGAGGGAATCGTGAGATTAAGGATTTTAATGCGTCGGCAGCTTTAACATGGAGTATTGACATCTGGGGCAAAATAAAACGTGAAAAAGAAGAAGCTTTGGCTAGTTATCTCCAATCGCAGGAAGTACGTAAAGCTGTGCAAACAAAGTTAGTAGCTGATATTGCAAAAGGGTATTACAATCTTTTAATGCTAGATGAGCAATTAGAAATAGCAAACAGGAGCAAAGTGCTAAGCGACAGTACGCTGGCAATAATGAAAATTCAGTACAAGGTAGGAGATGCCAATATTTTAGGCATCAAACAAGAAGAAGCCCAACTGAACGAAAATAAGATACTTATATCTCAAATAGAGCAAAGCATTAGCATACAAGAAAATGCGTTGAACGTATTGTGTGGAAAGTATACAGGAGTTATCACACGGAAAGTAGAAGGTAACAGTGAGTTTGTTTCTATTCCGGTTGAAGGGTATCCGGTATCATTACTCGCATCACGTCCCGATATAAAAGCGGCAGAACTATCTTTACGTGCATCCAATGCCAGAGTAGGAATACAACAGGCAGCAATGTATCCGGCACTAAATATATCAGCTGAGGGAGGATTAAATAGTTTGACCTCTTCGAATTGGTTCTCAATTCCGGCCTCTCTTTTCGGGACCTTAGCTGGAGGAATTACTCAACCAATATTCAATAAAGGAAGACTAAAAGCTCAATATGCACAAGCTAAGGTAGAGCGTGAAAAAGAAGTAATAAGATTCCGTCAAGCTGTAATTGATGGATATGCGCAAGTTTCTAATGCCCTAAAAAATAAAGAAGAAATCAATAAACAGTTTATCTTTGCTGAATCCAGAGAAGAAGCGCTTGAAGAAGGAATAACTTCCACTCAATTGCTTTTTAAAGCTGGTACAGTTACTTATCTGGATATAATTACAGTACAATCTGCCTATTTACAATCTAGTTTACAAAGGGTACAGTTATATACAAACAAAGCACTGGCGGATATAGAATTGTATTATGCTTTAGGTGGAGGATGGCAATAAAAATGAATTCGATAATGAATAAAAATAAAGAAAAGCAAAAATTCAATTGGTGGTTACGGATAGGGCTTAGCGCCTTTGTCTTGTTTACTATTTACGCTATGAATTTTTTGTTGAATCCTTATAGTACTTATTGGATTGAATTACGGTCTTACAATAAGTTAGAACTTGGATTAGAAATTTTCTTCTCCTTTTTATTCAGTTGGTTAATAATTGAGGTAAGTATATGGATAGCAAAGATATTAGATCGTTTCCTGGCGTGGACAAATCATTCAATACTACGTTTTGGAATACAGAGTTTATTTATTATTGCCTCAACTCTACTTCTTATTTTTATTCAGATTGAAATGTTTAAATGTATATCCGAAGATGTACATCTTACTCAACAAGAATTTCTGGAGACCTGGCAATTCTTTTTTGGTATTATCATTGTTTCTTTATTTGTTAGTTTGGTTCATACTGGTCATTTTTTATTAAAAAGATGGAAAACGTCTATTTCTGAAGCAAACGAACTTCAGTTGAAAACTATGGAATTAAAAGAGATTGCGATGCAGGCTGAATTACAATCTTTAAAAATTCAACTTGATCCTCACTTTATGTTCAATAATTTCAGCACTCTGTCTGAGTTAATCAATGAAGATACTGAAACAGCGACCCGTTTTCTTCACAACCTTTCGCGCGTATACAGGTATATGATACAGAACCTCAAAAAAGATGTTATATCTCTGAATGAGGAAGTGGCATTTGTAAAAGCATATTGCTATCTAATCCATATACGCCACGACGACAATGTTAAAGTTATCTTCAACATTAATGATGATTTGATGGATTTATATATTCCTCCTATCACCTTGCAATTATTGGTTGAAAATGCCATTAAACACAATATAGCCACTAAGGAACAACCTTTAGTCATTGCTATTACATCGAACGAAAGGCGGGAAATAAAAGTATCAAATAACTTGCAACGAATTTCTAGCCCTTTCCACGCGACGGAAATCGGACTAAAAAACATCTCCGACAGGTACCGTATATTATCAGCTGAAAAGTTACCTGTGATAGAGGAAACGTCCTCTTGCTTTTGTGTTACTTTACCTCTGCTCAATAATGAATAAGATCATGAAAATACTGATTATAGAAGATGAGAAGCATAATGCCTCAAGATTGCAACGCATGCTGACCGATATTTCACCGAAATTTGAGATTGTGGGCATATTGGAAACCGTAAAGGAAAGCATAAATTGGCTGAAAAAGGAAGCGGCTCCCGATGTGATACTAATGGATATACGTTTGTCTGATGGATTAAGTTTCGATATATTCGAAAAAGCGGATGTTGTAAGCCCGGTAATCTTCACTACCAGCTATGATGAATATGCAGTCAGAGCATTTAAGGTTAACAGTCTCGACTATTTGCTCAAACCTATCGAAAAAGAAGAATTAGAGGCTGCCCTGAAGAAAGCTGATCTGGAAAGGAAAAAGAATGCTCCCACATTGGAACTGGAGCAATTATTACATCTTTTCAGAGAAAAAACCCCGGTTTTCCGGAAAAGGTTTCTGTTACCCGGATACAACGGATATAAAATAATATCTGTTAGTGATATAGCTTACATCTTTACCGAACAGAAAATAACCTACATCTTTACTCGTGAGAGAAATATTGAAATGCTGGGGCAAACGATGGACGAATTGGAGGACGAATTAGACCCTGACATGTTTTTCAGGGCAAACCGCCAATTTATCATTCATATAGATAGCGTTGGCTCTATACAAAATGATATGAATGGCAAGCTGAAAATTTCTTTAAAGCAAGATCGTTCGATAGAGATTCTTGTAAGTAGAGAAAAAGCGCCCTTACTGAAAAAATGGTTGGATAAATAGGCACAAAACAATCTTATCAATTATGATACGAATAGAGACAAAACGATTGATTATCAGAAATTTTCAAGAAAGTGACGCATCCGGATTGTGGGATTACCTTTCTCATCCGCGCGTAAACTGCTTTCTTAATGAAAAACTTGATACGTTTGAGGAAGCTATAGCCAATACGAAAGAAAGAGAAAAGGACAAATTGCAGCTAGCCGTTTGTTTGAAGGAAGATGATAAAATAATCGGAAATCTTTTTGCGCAAAAAGAAGAACCCGATACGTACAGCGTTGGCTGGCAGTTTAACGTTAAATACGAGGGAAAAGGTTATGCAAGCGAGGCGGCTACAGGATATCTCACCTTCCTTTTTAATGAGCAAAATGCAAGGCGTATTTATGCCTATGTTGAAGATAATAACATCCGTTCCCAAAAACTATGTCAACGACTCGGCATGCGCAAGGAAGGATGTTTCAGGGAGTTTATTTCATTTACTCAAAATGAAGACGGTACACCAAGGTATGAAAATACATTTCAGTATGCTGTTCTAAAAAAGGAATGGGGTTTTCTTGATAAATCTGTATAATTTGCATTCCCTTTAAAATGAGAAAGGCAGGATAACTGGGAATGGCACTTACCTATTTTGACAACACATAAGATGCTATATTTATACGAAGAGATATTTATTATTCTTTGATTGTTCATGATTCCCCTTTTATTGGTCTATATTTGTCGCACAAAACAAATCTTTTATGCAAAAAACGATCAAATTATTAATTATGCTGACTGCCGTGGCGTGCGTATCACTGACAGTCAGGGCTCAGAGTGTAGAGCTAACTGGTATCAAAAAGCTTAATTCCACAACGGTTGAGGTGCTTTGTAAAGATGGAAACAGGATAAGTTTCGATTTTTACGGAGATAATATCTTCCGCCTGTTCCGTGATATTCGCGGCGGATTGATTCGTAATCCGGAATCTAATCCCAAAGCTGATATTCTTGTAAATAATCCGCGTAAACCTGTGTCAAAACTTGAAACAGGTGTTGACGGCGATTTCTTTTTTATGCGTACACCGGGAGTGGAGGTCAGACTGGATAAAAAGTCATCCTGCATGACGGTTATCAGAATCTCCGATAACCAACCTGTGGTTAAAGAACTGAATCCCACAATGTTTGACGAAGACAATGTTTCTCTTACATTGTCGGCCGATAGTAATAATGAGTATTTCTATGGTGGTGGCGTCCAGAATGGACGGTTCTCGCACAAGGGTAAAATTATTGCCATTGAGAACCAGAACAGCTGGACGGACGGAGGAGTGGCTTCACCCGTACCATTTTACTGGTCGACTGCGGGTTATGGTGTTATGTTCCATACTTTCCGCAAAGGCAAATATGATTTTGACTCGAAGCGTAATGGTGAAGTGAGACTTTCCCATACTACTGATTACCTGGACGTATTTTTTATGGTAAATAATGGCGCTGTTGCTTTACTGAATGACTACTACCAGCTGACAGGAAATCCGGTACTGCTTCCAAAATTCGGATTTTACGAGGGGCATCTCAATGCCTATAACCGTGATTATTGGAAAGAAAATGAAAAGGGTATTCTTTTTGAGGATGGCAAACGTTATTCTGAAAGTCAGAAGGATAACGGCGGAGTGAAAGAATCTCTGAACGGGGAGTTGAATAATTATCAATTTTCGGCACGAGCTGTGATTGATCGTTATAATACACATGACATGCCTTTGGGTTGGATTCTTCCCAATGACGGATATGGTGCCGGATATGGGCAAACAGAGACATTAGACGGTAATATTGCCAATCTCAAGTCTTTAAGCGATTATGCGCATGGGAAAGGGGTTGAAATCGGATTGTGGACGCAGTCCGATTTGCATCCTAAGGCTGGAGTAAGTGCCTTGCTTCAAAGAGATATTGTTAAAGAGGTGCGTGATGCCGGTGTAAGAGTTTTAAAAACCGATGTTGCATGGGTTGGTTCCGGTTATTCTTTTGGTCTGAACGGTATTGCCGATGTGTCAGGGATTATGACTTATTACGGGAATGAAGCGCGTCCGTTTATTATATCTCTCGACGGATGGGCAGGAACACAGCGTTATGCCGGAGTATGGTCCGGCGATCAAACCGGTGGTGTGTGGGAATATATACGTTTCCACATTCCCACATATATAGGATCAGGATTGTCCGGAATGCCAAACATATCCAGTGATATGGATGGTATTTTTGGCGGCCGGAATGCTGTGGTTAATATGCGCGACTTCCAGTGGAAGGCGTTTACTCCTATGCAGTTGAATATGGACGGATGGGGTGCTAATGAAAAATATCCCCATGCTCTGGGAGAACCGGCCTCATCGGTCAACCGTTGGTATCTAAAGCTTAAATCGGAGATTATGCCGTACACTTATAGCATAGCGCGTACAAGTGTTGACGGTATGCCTATGATTAGAGCGATGTTTCTGGAGTATCCAAACAAATATACACATGGATCTGCCACTCAGTACCAATTTATGTATGGACCGGATTTTCTGGTTGCTCCAATATTTGAAGAAACCGAAGCAGACGAAGCGGGAAATGATATTCGCAATGGTATTTACCTGCCCGATGGAGAATGGGTTGACTACTTTACCGGAGAGCGTTATACTGGTGGACGTATCATTAATAATTTCAAATCTCCGTTTTGGAAACTTCCGGTATTTGTAAGAAGAGGTGCTATTATCCCGGTGACCGAACCAAATAACAATGTTTCGGAAATCAAAAAGGATTTGAGAATGTACGATGTTTATCCTCATTGTAACTCCTCGTTCTCCGAGTATGATGATGATGGCCGCACAGTGGCTTATACTCGTGGATATTCTGTTACTACCGATCTGAAATCTACGCTGAACGAAAAGGGTGAAATGGTCTTTTACATTGCTGCCTCGAAGGGTAGTTTTGACGGATTTGAAAGGAATAAGTATACGGTGATTAATTTACATCCGTCTGAGAAACCAAAAAAGATATCGCTGAAGATTGGTAATTCAAAGGTAAAACTTACCGAGGTTAATTCGCTTGATGCATTTGAAAAGGGTAAGAATGTATATTTCTACGACGCTGCTCCGGAACTGAACAAGTTTGCTACTAAAGGTAGTGATTTTGCTTCTCTGTCTATTAAAGGTGGCTCAAAGTTAATGGTTAAGACGGATGTTTTTGATATTGTTAATAATGATCTGAAGCTGACTATCGCAGACTATAAGGTTAACAAGAAAGATCATCTGCTGTCGCGTACCGGAACGGTATCTGCTCCTGCAAATGTGAAGACTACCGACGAAAACATAACGGCTTATACGCTTAAACCTACCTGGGATAAGCAATCGAATGCCGATTATTACGAAATAGAATTTGACGGTATGATCTATTCTACCATTCAGAATAATCACCTTACTTTTACCGGTCTTGTTCCCGAAACAACCTATTCTTACAAGATTCGCAGCGTGAACAAAGATGGTGTTTCTCAATGGGATTCGTACACCGCAACGACTAAGTCTAATCCGCTGGAATTTGCTATTCAGAATATAACGGCAGAAACTTCGGTGAAAAACCAGGGTGGCCAGGGCATTGACAAGCTGTTTAACTTTGATGAGGGTGATGCATGGCATACATCCTGGAGTGAAAAGGCTGTTCCTTTTAATATTATTATTAATCTAAACAGTGTAAATCACCTTGATAAAATGGAATATCTGCCCCGTACCGATGGTGGAAACGGAATATTGCTTACCGGTAGCATTTATACAAGTGTAGATCGTGAGAATTGGGTGAAGGCCGGTGATTTTAAATGGGACAGATCGGCGACCGTCAAGACATATACATTCGACAAGCAACCTGTGGCACAGTACGTTAAAATTGATGTTACAAGCGCTGTAGGTAATTATGGTTCGGGACGCGAATTGTATATCTTTAAAGTACCCGGATCAGAAAGCTACCGTCCAGGTGATATAAATGCCGACCGTCTTATTGATATGAACGACTTTACTTCATACCTCAATTACACAGGTCTCCGAATGGGTGATTCTGATTTTGAAGGCTATATAAGTAATGGAGATATAAACAAGAACGGACTTATTGATGCCTATGACATTTCAGTTCTTACAACCCAGCTGGGTGGTGGAGCCAAAGGTGCAGGCATGGATAAAATTGAAGGCAGTCTTAAGCTTACACCGTCAAGAAACATCTGCAAGGCCGGCGATAGGTTGGAAATACGGGTAAAGGGAAGCGGACTTAAGAGTGTAAATGCTCTTAGCTTTACCATACCTTACAAATCGGATGATTTAGAATTTATCGGAGTTGAGCCTCTGGCAATGAAGGAAATGGAAAACATGAGTAATGATCGTATGCATACAAATGGACAAAAGGCTCTATATCCCACCTTTGCAAACATTGGAGATAAACCTGTAATTACCAGCGATGCGGAACTCGACCTGTTTGTAATAAAATTCAAGGTCAAACGAGCATTCAACGCTGGCAGTCTGATTCCTGCTGACGGAATGCTGATTGACAAAAACTTGAATGTGAAGCATGTATCCTTTTAATCTGTAATATATATCAGATTATTATAATAGCCCGGGTGTGGTGATTACTGTAAAAATCGCAATAATCGCATCTGGGCAATTATTATTTACCTTCTTAATAATTGGCAATATGTTCTAATATAAAACTTTGAAATAGTAAAAGTGATGAAATGAATACTCTCCAGAGTATGTAAATTATATGCATAAAGTAAATCCCTCAACTTCTTAAGTTGATCCGTGATATTGAGGGGCCTACACGGAAGGGGTGCCTTGCACCCGGACATAACAAAAGAAGCAGCTATCATTTGATAACTGCTTCTTTTTGAGTGGTGCCACCAGAACGTTTAATCTTTCGGCAACCGACTCATATTTAATATCTTATAGAGTTTCAAAACAACCGTGCAAATGCTTCAACATAGTGCTTTCTTCGGCGTTTTGCCCGACAATGCGATTGTCATTTCCATTATATGCTGCAAAGATAATCATATTATTTTAATAGACCTTACTAAAGCACAAATTTCACATCCATATTTCTTTTCTTTTAATAATTCAGCTGTATTGGTAGCTAAATGGCTTAGCTTACTGAGATACTTATCATTCCACAAGAGGCAAAGTTTAAATCTTTAAATTATAAACGTCTTGCTAACTACTATAGTTTTAGGTAAAATCTATAGTCAATCATTTTTTAATCATTATAAGTGACTATTAATGAGTGGTTAAAAGTTATTTATCAGTTTGCTTGATTTTCTCGCGGTGTTGTTTTCCCCATTCCTCCATTGCTTCTAAAACTTTAGAGATTGTTTCGCAATATTCGGTTAGCTTATACTCAACTCTGGCAGGATAATCGTCATAAACAGTTCTGGATATTAATAAATTTTGTTCTAAATGTTTTAGTTCTTTAGATAATACCCGATTAGTGATATTCGGAATGGAAGCCAATATCTCATTAAATCTGTAATGACCGTGATAAATGGAAATAATAATGGGTAGCTTCCATTTTCCTCCGATAACATATTGCGTGTCTTGGACAAATCTGATTTTATCCTGAAAATTATATCTCTCTTTATCGCTCATTTAAGTATCCTTTTGTATACAAGTATCAAAGGTATACCTTTTTTGGGTATTTTTGCTGTGAATTTTAAAAAAATTAATGATATGAGTAAAGTATGGTTTATAACAGGAAGTTCAAGAGGCTTGGGAAAGAGTCTGACAGAAGCGGTTCTTGCTAATGGAGATAATGTAGCTGCAACCGCAAGAAATCCGGAAAGATTAGGCGATCTGATTGAAAAATATCCCGATCGAATCATTGCATTGCCGGTAGATGTATCAAACAAAAAACAAATTGATAAAGCGGTGAAAGATACGATTGAAAAATTTGGATGTATTGATGTTTTGGTAAACAATGCGGGGGTCGGCATTACCGGGGCTATTGAAGAATTCAGCGATGAGCAGATGGATAGCCAGTTACAAATAAACCTTCACGGACCGATAGATGTTACCCGATCTGTCTTGCCTTACATGCGTAAGCAACGTTCAGGTAGCATCTTCAATGTTAGTTCCATTGGTGGACGAGTTGGCTCAGCAGGTTTTTCAATGTACCAAGCTGCAAAATTTGGTTTACAGGGATTTACCGAAGTTTTAGCACAGGAAGTTGCCCATCTTGGAATCAAAGTTACCTCAATAGAACCGGGAGGAATCCGCACCGATTGGGGAGCTGCTTCAATGACCTATGCAGAGCCAATTGATGACTATAAAGGAATTTTGCAACCGCTGAAAGATTATCTGAGAACGGTTATACCATTGGGAAACCCGGATAAAGCAGCGCAAGTGATTATCGACTTGGTTGAACACCCGGAACCACCGGTACACTTGTTATTAGGTTCGGACGCTGTTAGCATTCTGGAATCAGTGGAAATCAAAAGAAAAACAGAATTGGAAAAATGGAGACATGTGAGCGTTTCTACCGATTTTGATGACGTTGAAAATCCATGGGCTTCGGAAGAAACAAAAAAGAACATATTAAAGATGAATTATTAATACTCATCTGTAAAAAAGCATTTCACCGTTAAATATAACGACTAATAAAAATTAAAAAGATGGAAACAGTAAATAAAGTGTGGTTCATAACAGGAGCTTCAAATGGTTTTGGCTTAGCTCTGGTAAAACAATTATTGGAGGGCGGATATAAAGTTGCCGCAACTTCAAGAAATAAAATCCGGCTTGAAGAAAAAGCAGGAACAAGCCCTAACTTATTGGCCATTACCGTTGATATTACAAACAATGATGATGTAAAGTCAGCAATTGAAGAAACTGTAAAAACCTTCGGGAAAATTGATGTTGCAGTAAACAATGCAGGCTATATGCTTTTGGGGGCTTTGGAAGAAGTTTCGGATGAAGAATTTCGTCAATCCGTCAATGTCAATGTATTTGCATTTCAAAATGTAATTCGCAATGTAATGCCTTATTTCCGTAAGCAGGGAGGTGGACATTTCTTCAATTTCGCTTCATCCGCCGGATATTCTGCCGATGCATGTGCCGGAAGTTATAATGCTGTAAAATCTGCAGTTATTGGATTTTCTGAAGCCTTGGCACTGGAAGTGAAACCTTTTAATGTACAAGTTACCATTGTCTCTCCCGGACTTTTCAGAACAAATTTTTTAGGCGCATTTCCGGTAGCTCAAAATAAGATAGAACCTTATGGAACACAAAACTTGGTTGATGCCATGAATCAATTTAACGGAAACCAGTCGGGAAATCCTGACAAGCTGGTGAAAATTTTAATTGATACCGCTGGCAAGGAGAATGCACCTCTACACTTATTAATGGGAAGAGATGCCTATGAAAGGGCGGTTAGTTATTACAAATCGCAATTGGAAAGGCTGGAACATCTGAAAGATTTGAGTTTTTCAACAGATTTTGAATGAATCCTGTATTTGAATACAATCCTATGAGATTTGGACACAGCCATGCTTCTTAAATACCCTAATTTTGCTTCATAATTAAAACCAATCACTATGAGCACTTGCAGGGAATATGAAGATTTATGTCTATTCAAGAGGGTAAAACATATTGTTTTGACAACAACTGTTATAGTGTACACTCACACGATTGGATTTTCACAAAATAAATTAAAAGAGAACATAAAAAGTAATGAAATGAAACATCAAGAAGCGTTGGCTGTGGATTATAAACAGCTAAAAGAAGGAAAAAACAGAGTTTATTTTATGAGCCAGGGGTATAAACTTGCCGGGGATTTGTACCTGCCAGAAGAATTTGATAGCCAGCAAAAGTATCCTACCGTTATATACACACGTGTCGGCACACAGGTCAAAGAGCAAACCGGGGCAACTTATGGCAGTAAGCTTTCAGCAAAAGGTTATGCCTTTTTTGTTTTCGATCCCCAAAATTTTGGGGATAGTGAAGGCGAAATCAGAAATTACGAATCAATCCATAATATGGTTCCAAATACCACTGATGCGATAAGTTTTCTGCGAACTTTGAAATTTGTTGATAGGGATCGGTTCTATGGTTTAGGGGCCTGTGCCGGTGCTCCTTACATCTGTAATGTTGCCATTGGTGATGCCCGCATAAAAGCTGTGGCTACGCTTGTAGGTAATTTTGATGCAGCTGCAAGTTTGTTTGGCGCTTACCCCAAGGAAGTTCTTGATAAAATGCTTCAAACAGCAGCCGAGGCGAAACAGAGATACTACGAAACCGGGGAATATGAAACTGCACCTATTTTTGGAGGAATGCCTTTACCTCCACCTGAGAATGCATCAAAAGCGATGAAAGATGGATATGAATATTATTTTCTCAGAGCCGGGCAAGACAAATGTCCCAACTATTCCCCTTATTATCCAACCGTAGGTTTGCCTGTAGATCCGTCAAGAGTTTTTATGAATCAGGCAAAGTTCTTTACTACGCCGTTTTTGGTTATTGCAGGCAGCGAAGCGTTTACACACGACATGGACAAGAAGGTATATGACATGGCGGTAGGTAAAAAGGAATGGATGGTAATTGAAGGCGCATCACACATGGATTTGTATGATGTAGACAAATACCTTGACCCTGCATTGGATAAAGTGGATGATTTTTTTAAAAAGTATTAAAAGGCGGTTGAAAAAAATAAAACGATGAAGAGTACAAAAATATGGTTAGTTACCGGAGCTTCCAAAGGTCTTGGACTTGCCTTGGTAAAACTTCTTTTGGCTGAAAAAAATAAAGTCGTTGCTACATCAAGGGATACAAACGATATAGAACAAAAAATAGGTAAGCACGAAAACCTGTTAGCCTTAAATGTAAACCTTGCGGATTCGGAGAATGTTCGCAACGCAGTATTGCAAGCTATTGATAAATTCGAAAAAATTGATGTTGTTGTTAATAATGCAGGTTATTCTCTCTATGGAAGTATAGAGTCTTTATCTGACAAAGAGTTTCGTCAAATTATGGACATCAATTTTTTTGGAACAGTAAATATAATCCGAAATATAATGCCGTTTTTGAGAAAGCAGAAATCGGGGCATATTATTAACATTTCATCTGTTGCAGGGTACAAGGGTTACGGTAATTCACCAGCATATGCTTCAACCAAATTTGCAGTAGTAGGACTTTCCGAAGCATTGGCAGAGGAAGTGAAAGCATTCAATATAAAAGTTACAGTTGTTGCCCCAAGATTTTTCAGAACAGATTTTCTAAACAAAGGTACTAATTTGGTTTGTAAAAATCAAATACCAGAATATCACATGGATACGTTGTTGAATTGGCTAAATGAAAATAATGGAAAACAAGCAGGTGACCCAAACAAATTAGCTAATCATTTGATTGAAATTACTCATTTAGAAAATCCGCCAATTCATCTTTTAATGGGACAAGATGCTTATCAAATCGTAGCAGAAAAACGAAAAGTTGACCAGGCAGAATTTGAAGAATGGAAAAACATCACGTTCTCTACAAACATTGACGAATAGTGACAATAAATATTTTTCGAGACAAATTTTATACATTGATTGGATACATAAAAAGTGAAATTTAAAAATGAAACAACAGAAAATATGGTTTATAACCGGAGCTTCCAAAGGAATGGGATTACTTCTTACAAAGCTACTTTTAAGTAATGGGGATAAAGTTGCGGCAACATCAAGAAATCTCAGCCAATTGAAAGAAAATGTAGGAATTGAAAGTGAGTCATTTTTACCATTGGCAGTGGATATTACGAAGAACCATAGTGTAATAGAAGCCATAAGCCATACTGTTGAATACTTTGGGGGATTAGATGTGGTTGTAAACAATGCGGGCTTTTCATATATCGGAAGTGTGGAAGAATTGACAGATGAAGAATTTAGGAAGGCACTGGATGTAAATTTATTCGGAGCAGTAAATGTTATTAGAGTATCTTTGTCTCAATTCAGAAAACAGCATTCAGGACATATTATCAATATTGCTTCTGCGGCAGGCTATATTGCAGGAGCAAATATCGGAAGTTATGTTACTTCAAAATTTGCAATGGTAGGACTTACAGAATCATTGGCTTTGGAAATAGCACCATTAAATATTAAAGCAACGGTCGTTCTACCCGGTTCATTCAGAACTAATTTTTTAAATGAAGATTCGCTGAATTATGCAAAAAAAACGATTTCTGAATATGAGAGTGCAAAAACTTATAAAAGTTATGCAGATAGAGCTGGAACACAGCCAGGAGACCCTAAAAAATTAGTAGTTGAATTGTTTAATTTGGTTAATATGGAAAAGCCTCCTGTACACCTAATTTTAGGTTCTGATAGTTATAAAATGATTATAAATAAAATGAAAACGAATTTGCAGGATTTTGAAAATTATCGTCTTATTTCAGATTCAACGAATTTCTAATAAATCAAATGATGGAAACAGGCATAATATTGTTTTCATCGTTTTATAAAATCCAATAAAAAGTGGGAAAGCCATATCATATAAAATCAATCACGGAATATCATAATCTACTGGGTATTCCTAAACCTAAACATCCTTTAATAGGTTTAATCAATCATGAAGATATCCAATATTATGACGATGAAAAACTGATAAATAAGACCTATGAGTTTTATACTATTAGTAGAAAGATAAATTTTGCAGGCACGATGAAATACGGACAACATTATTACGATTTTCAGGAAGGTGTAATGGTTTTTCATGGCCCCAAACAGGTTATAATATCTGAATTGACGGATGATGCTAAGTTAAAAGGCTGGACATTATTGATTCATCCCGATTTTATAAGAACCTATTCCTTAGCCGAAAAAATCAAACAGTTTGGTTTTTTCTCCTATTCAATGAATGAAGCATTACATTTATCCGAAGAAGAAGCGGATACGATTGAAGAAGTAATGGACACTATTCGTAAAGAATACAATTCAGGAATTGATAACTACAGTCAGGATATACTCACTTTGCAGGTAGAATTGTTGTTGAACTATTGCAATCGTTTCTATAACCGTCAGTTTATTACCAGAAAGTCAGCCAATAGTGATTTACTCGTGAAGTTTGAAAAACTATTGTCAGACTATTTTGAAAGTGGAGAATTGGCTCTAAACGGTATTCCTTCTGTTCATCATTTTTCTAATGAATTGAATATGTCTGCTAATTATCTGAGTGACATGCTCAGAAGTCTTACAGGACAAAGTACACAGCAACATATTCATGATAAACTAATAGATAAGGCAAAAGAGATATTAACAACAACAAACTTGACTGTCGGTGAAATAGCTTACGATTTGGGTTTTGAATATCCTCAATCATTCAGCAAATTATTTAAGAGCAAGACCAATCTTACACCACTGGAATATCGGCAATCATTTAATTAACATTTTAATTCTAAGTTGAAATTTTATAATATCAATTATCTGGATTTAATATTATATAAAGTGAGTGTCTATGTAAATTATGATTTTATTTACTTCTCATCTTAAAAAAGAGGTTGATGCTAAGATTGAACGAATAGAATGTTCAGAAATCAGCATGATCACGAAGTCTTTGGAGGCCTCTCGTTTTCTTACTGATGCCGTCAATCGGCTAAAGATATTTGTTTTATCATATAACTTCAAAGATGAAGATGAGGAAATATTTTTCTTTAAAGAAGCCAAACCTAAATTATGTTCACGTCTGATATACTATCGAAAGATTTATAACATTGAAATGAACCGTCCTACTGGTATTGATAAGCAAAAAGAGTATCTAAACGAAATATTGGATGGCATAAACAAATATAATACTAAGCGACTTGATTTTATTAGATATTACCGTTCTTGTTCCTCACATTTAGATTCTGCTTATTTTCTACGGGGTAAGCCGGATATGGAACAATATCTCGAAACGTTTAATTACGAATTTGATCCTCTTTTTTCCACAAATTGCGATTTTAAAGTGGCAAAGATTTTGGCTAATGACATGCTTTCAGCTTACTTAATGCATGAAATGGAACTTCTGGAAGATAATATTATGAAGACTTATTCGTTCGGATTTCCTACCACCAAACTAACATGGAAAGGCTCAAAAGTGGAATTGCAGGAACAAATTGTTTCGTGGGATAGTGCAGGGACATTCGGTGATGTACCGCTTACACAGCTTTACAGTTATATCCAAAATGTATTTAACATTCAATTGGATAGTAACTTGTCTCGAAGTTTTGGCGAATTAAAAATACGGAATACACCCACACCATTTCTTGATAAGCTGAAAGACGCCTTATTGCGGCGCATGGGGCGAAAATAGTAACACCGAGGTCGGTATGTACGCCTAAAAGAATTGGTTTTGATGCTAATTCAGATCAAAATAGGGTGTTTTGTCTTATAACTCATCATATACCGACCCTCTTTATGTATTTTCTTTCTGTTTCAAGGAGATAAACTTATAGTAATTAACTATAAATAAGCGGATTAAAAAGATATTCAATAAAAGTCACACCGACCTCCTTATAACCTATATAGAAACGTCCGAACTTTGCTGTAAATTAATAAGGTGCTGTTATGGAAGATAACAATTTACAGGAGTGGTTGCTGGTCTGGTTTGAGCAATTCATGGGACGTTTTGATCGACTGGATAAATTTATGGATATAATGAGTGGACGGCATAACGTACTAAATGGTGAACGGTTGTTGGATAATCAGGACTTGTGCCAACTGCTGAACGTAAGTAAGCGGACTTTGCAGCGTTACCGCTCTGCGGGCGAATTGACTTATATAACCATTCACCATAAAATTTTCTACACGGAGAAAAATGTTGAAAGGTTCATTCGCGACCATTTTTCTAAAGGCGAGAATAATAGCGAAAAAGAACCAGAACTATCAGATTAACTTTTCTGATTTATCCATAGTCAAGATTCTGTAGCAGAATATAGAATATATCAAATTGTTTTTTTAGAAGATATAATGATTGATTTACAATTATTTGCTATTTTTGCAATTGGTAGACTATCGTTTTTATTTTTAATGTATTAGCTCATTTCGATCATCGGCGAGAGCTTTGCTCGCTGCTGGTGCAACTGTAGAACGACAGTGCTTCAATTAAAAGATTCGGAAATATCGAGTAAAGCAAGTATAAAATTGTTACGAGAAATGAATGAGATTTTTATGAACTATCTTCGAGCAAAGTAAAATAAGGGAAGAAACTATTAATAAATAAAAACAGTATGCAATTAAATTACTTCCCCATAAATATTGAGTTTGATAAATTTCATATTTTTACTGAACCATATAGCGAGGAACGTCTTGCTGAATTAAGAAATTCATATAACACAACACATTCGTTTTTTAGAAATGGTGATTCCATTTTTATTTCAAATAAAAATGCCGACGAAAATGTTACAATCGGAAAAATTGCCGAGCAAAGCACTTATGGTAATGTAAATATCACGGCTTCGTTAATAAAACATCTGTTCTTTCGCACTTTTAAAGATCGTTTTCCCAATCACACACCGGTTGATTTTTATCCGTTCCGTTTTTTTTCGGGACAGCAGAAAGACGACATTATTTTCAATGCTTTACCTAATGAATTAAAAAATAAAATTGCCTATAAAAAACTAATTGAAGTACAACTACGCTTAACTGAAATAAACGGCAAAAAACAATTCGGATTTTTAATCAATATAAAACGTAACTGGATTTTCACAAAATCGTGTGCCGATTTACGCGCAGAAAACTATGATTTGATTGGTGTTGAAGTTTTGTATGCAGAGACTTTGCCTGGACTTGACAATATACTTGCACCCAACGAAGAATTTGTTGGTGTAATTATATCAATTTCAGGAACAAAAGCCAAAGTAAACACCAACGAAGGCGAGAAAGAATACGAGTTGAAAGAATTGTTTATTCGCAAAACAAAATTCAATATTGGCAATTATTTAAGCTTTGCTACTTCCCAACAGAAAAGTGATGAAGTGGTAAATATTATTGATCATAAGCGTGAAGATATCTACAATCCTAAAAAACTTTACAACGAAATAACCAATGTAGCAAGAGGATTATTTATAGACAATGGAACGCCGATTGTGTTTCAAAACAAAGACGGTTTTTGTTTTACTGTAAACCCACTGCCATTAATGGTTTCCAATACCATAGAGTTGAAACCACCGACTTTTATTTTTGACCCAGCAGCGACAAGAACAATTAATACCTACCCAGATAATGGGTTAAGCAATTTTGGACCTTATGACAGCAGTATTTTTGATATAAAATCACCCAACATACTTTGTATTTGCAATAAAACAATAAGAGGAAATTTTACGCAGTTTCTTTCCAGCCTAAAAGACGGTTTGCCTCAATCAAAGTATTTTCAAAAAGGCTTGCTCAAAAAATACGACTTACACAATATAACTTTTGATGTAAAAGAAATTCAAAATAATACTTTAAACGAATACTTAAATATAATTCACGATTATGACGAGCAAAAGCCAAATTTAGCTATTATTGAAATTCCCGAAAATTTCAAATTACAAACTGACCAAAACAATCCGTACTATCAGATAAAAGCAAAATTATTGTCGTTAGAAATTCCTGTACAGTTTGTAACTACGCGAATTGTAAACAATCACAACGAGTACATTTTAAATTCTATGGCATTACAGATTTACGCCAAACTAGGTGGCACGCCTTGGGTATTGCCTACTCAACGTTCGGTTGATAGAGAATTGGTAATTGGCATAGGTCATAGTTGGCTTAGAAAAAATCAATATGCAGGTGCAGAATTTAACAGAGTCGTAGGCATTACAACATTTCTTTCGAGCGATGGGCAGTACTTGCTTGGCGATAAAGTAAAAGATGTTGCTTTTGAATACTACTTTGAAGAATTACTGAAAAGTTTAAAACAGTCTATTCAACGTCTTTCTTCTGAACAAGGTTGGATTGATGGCGATACTGTGCGCTTAATATTTCATATTTTTAAACCAATCAAAAATGTGGAGTTCGAAGTCATAAGTCAGTTGATTAAAGATATACCACAATATAAAATCAAATTTGCTTTTGTTACCATTGGTAACACGCATCCGACAATGTTGTTTGACACTAACCAACAAGGCGTAACATCTTACGGTAGCAATTTTCCCAAAGGCGAGTATATACCAAACAGAGCAAGTAATATTTTCCTTGATTCAGAAACTTGCATCGTACAAATGCTGGGTGCAAACGAATTGAAAACATCAAAACATGGAATGAGTAAACCAGTCCAAATAAAAATTCGCACACCTCAAGGAAACTATCATAGCAACGAATTAAATAAGATGTTGTTTTATGATTTAAGTTATATCACGCAACAAATTTTTTCATTCACTTATTTGTCGTGGAGAAGTTTTTTGCCTGCGGAAGAACCAGCAACAATGAAATACTCAAATCTCATTTCAAAATTGCTTGGCAAAATGCGTAACTTGCAAGGTTGGGATGCTGATAAGTTAAACTACGGTTTAAAACGCAAAAAATGGTTTCTATAAATAATAGAGTTTCATATATGGAAAGAATAAATGAAAGCCATAAATTAAAGGCTTTTTATTACTTTCTATTGGGTAAAGACCTTGCTGTCTTATCTAATACCGATATTTGTGAAACTGACGAACAATTTTTCAAACTGATTTCTTCTATTCAAATAAATGACAAAACTGCATTTGAAAAAATTTATGCTATAAAAAGTAGAAGTAATCCAACGAAAGAGTCACCAGCACCATTTATCAATGATGATTATTTGATATTCTGTTTAATTATTGGTATAAGTAAATTTAGTATAGATAAAACTTGGATAAAAAACATTCTTTCTATTAGAAATCGAAATGTTACAACCGTTACATTCGAAAATGCTTTGAATGAAAACTATTCAAGTACAAGCAACCAAACAGAGGTTGTTTTAATGTATTTGTATTTATGTAATCAATCCCAAATTAATAACAACTTACTCGATTCATCATATAAAAGTATAACAGAAAATATAACTTTACTTGAAAATCGTAACGACTTTCTAATCCTATGTGCATTTAGAGCGTATGATATAATTATTGAACAAAAAGAAGCAAGCGAAGGAAGCGAAATAACAGCATTAAAAAACTTCAGTAGAATTTTCCCAAAACGCATCAAAATTTTGTCTTGGATTTTACAAGCTGTAATTTTCTTTGGATTGATTTATGGTTTATTCAAACTTCCAATTTATACACCTGAATCGGTTGAATTCATTGAGAAATACAATTATATATTTACGCTTTTAGGCATTTCTGGCTTTACCCTTTTAGGGAATCAAATACCTTTTTTCAAAAACAAATCACAAGAACTACTGATGAGATTATTTGGTTATCCCAAAGAACTAATCAAAGGACAGCAACCACCAATATAGTGTTTAGCGTCATTCGCGCGAAAATCAACTGAATTATGACACTAAAAGAATTAAAGGAAAATATTTTATTGACAATTCAAAATTTGAAGGATTTTGGAGTATTTCCCAAAGAGAATCATTTATATGACTATAAAAAGGAATTGAATTTCTCTGGAATAAGTGATCCTTTGGAGATTTTTCTTAGAAATTTAGCCAAAGATATATTATCTTTCTCAAATGGAGACGGTGGCATAATAATAATTGGAATTGAAGAAGATAAAACGACAGGGAAACTTATAGATGTTGGCCTTGATGTGAAAAATATTATGTTACTTGATAAAATTGACTTAAATAATGTTTCTCAAAAATTTGAGAAAATAGCAAAAATTGGTATAAATATTGATTTGCAATCTTTTCAATCAGGCACAAGAAAATTTTATTATCTACTAATTGAAAAACAAAATCAAATACTTATTCCAATTGCAGATTATCCCGATTATAAAATTAAAAAAGGAGAAGTCATATACCGTGCTTCAAGTAAAAACGAGATAGCAAATATTTCCACACAAGATTTTAATCGTTTCTTGCAAATAAAAGCAAATGAAAAGAATAAGGACTTTATGGAAATATGGTCAAAATTGCTTCCCGAGATATTTGACATAAATCCCCGTGAAATTTTAATTATAAATCCTAAAAGTAATCGTATTTATGGCTTTAACGGGAAAGATAATATTTTATCGAGTAGTGAAATAGAAATAGACCATTCAGAAAAAGGGGTATTTAATGTTATTTTAAATGCTATTTCAGCAGGAGAGATTGGGAAAATATCTGACACAGAAGGCAAACCCTTATATAAAATTGTTGGAGAGATTAAAACAACCGCTCCAAGAGATTATATTTCGTTATCAACTCTTTTAACAGAGGTAAAGAAAGTTTCTTTGTACAAAATATCAAATGTACAACTAAAAGTATTAATGAAATATTTAGGATGGGTGACAGATGAATGCTTTACTGTAGAGAACCCAGATACAGATCCAACTCTACCTGAATTTCAGGACTATATATGGTTAGAAAGTTTTGATAAAATAAAAAAGACATTTAAAGTCGTGTGCTCAGAAAATGCTATTGAACCAATTATTGAAACGCTTAATGATCAATTAAAACACGTTGAAGTATTTGGGAAAACTCTAACTCTAAAAGCAAAATAACGAACACCCAACATGGTGTTTACCATAACAACGGGTTAAATCTAATTGTGGAAGCTATGTAATTTCTATTTTGCTACTACGCCAAGCACCCCATCATTGTAAGTAAACCTGAAGAACGCTCTACATAAAAATAGTATGACGAGGAAAAAAATATTTTAATATTGAAATCTATATAGAAAAGAAAGATATGAATAAGAAAGTATTATTATTTCTTGCACAAGGATTCGAAGAATATGAAGCTGGAGTATTTACAGATGTGATTGGTTGGAGTAGAGTATTGGGCATTGAACCTGTTGATATGATATCTACAGGCATTAGACCTGAGATTAAATGCAAATGGAATTTAATTGTTCGTCCTGAGATTGAATTTGATAAAATCAATATCGAAGATTATGACGCATTAGCAATTCCAGGAGGTTTTAAAGATTCAGGATATTATGATGATGTCTTTGATGAGCGATTTCTTCACTTGATACGTGAGTTTGATAAAGACAAAAAAATAATTGCTGCTGTCTGTGCTGCTGCAATACCAGTTGGAAAATCCGGTGTTTTAAAAGATAGAAATGCAACCACATATGATTTATCCGACATATATGGAAGAGAATATCTTGCAGATTTGGGTGTAAATGTCCAAGACAAGCATATCGTGATTGATAAGAACATTATAACATCGACAGGACCAGCAACAGGTTTAGATGTTTCGTTTAAATTGTTGGAAATGTTGACGTCGACAAAAAATGTAGATGAAGTAAAAAAACATATGAGATTTATAGACAAATAACAAAGGCTAGTATACAATAATAGGTTTGCTGATCGGTTCTCAAAAAAAAATGAAATTTAATCTCTGGTGCAAGCATTTGCTTTAACTGACATGACACTAAAAAAGGCAGATTGCTCTGCCTTGAAAACCATTTCTGGTTCAGTTATGAACACCGGAACACGTAACCGTCATCGAACCAGTAGTCACCCATAAACAAGTCGCGGGCGAACTTTTCATAGTCGAAGTAAGTTTTCGCAAATTCCGGTAGGTCGTAGCATTCTTCAACGACTTCATACGCATAATCTTCTTCATCCTTGTATGCGCCCTGAAAGTCATTCTCGAAAGAGGAAATAAGGTCGTTTATATCCTTAGAGCTAAGATCGTGGCTTTCGTGATTAAGCCAGACCTCGAATGCCTCTTTATTACCCATATCTTCTATGGCTTCGATAATTTCAAGTATATTATCGGACAGCCAGCTTTCTCCAATAAGACCGGAGGGTATATATTCCCAATCCTGAAACATTAGTTCCGGGTCTTGTTCGTCCTTGTGTAACTCACGGCAAGCCTCGTAAAATTCTTCTTTATCGGAATAATCCGAAAGGTCTAACCACTTACCGAAAATTGAACCTTCATTATACTTAGCGTAAGTTCCTACATAAATCCGTGCTTCTGATATATTTTCCATAACCTTAATTTTTAATCGGCATCTGCCGGGTTGATTTTTATTCAGGTGCATTTCCGGTGTAGGAATTAGGGATGTCAAGTATTCACGAATAAAATACAACCTGCAAGCGTGGAGATTTTTTCGGGAACCTGCAAGGCTTGTACTTTACTGCCCGTTAAGATTCCGTAAGCACCTTTGCGCCATGATAGAAAATAACCCACCGGGGCGATGCCGTATGTGTTAAGGTGGAAAATTTAAGATGCCGGATTTTTAATACTTACGCCTACAAATGGAGATACTTATGGTAAGTGGTTACCTGCCATAACCGATAAAGCAGATAAAAGGTGCTGCCGTTTCAATCGGACGAAAAGAGAACCGTTATATAATCAAAGGTTGGGAATCTCCGGCTCATAAGGGGAAACAATGTCGCTTATGTGCAAATGCGAGCCTTCGTATATGGACGAAAAAAAGGCATCCGAAGCCTTGCCCCGGATGCCACCACTAAAAGATCAATGTTAAACGACTATTCCGAATCGTAAAACAAAGTCTTTCAGTGGCAAAGATAGTGAAGATTTTACTTAGAACGTCGTTTTTTGCTGCCGCCTTTGTTTTGCGGGAACTCAAAGACTGTTTTATAGTCCGCATCGAATTTGATTGCTGCCTCGAAAGAACTTCCGGTTTTACTGCTTATGAAACCCTTAATAAAGGCGGTCTTGCCATTCATTAAAAGGTCTGTCAGTTGCCCGTCCGCCAGTTCCTTTTTAGCAATGGAACGCCAAACGGTAAGCCCGCAATTTTCATTCTGGCATTTGGCGACTTTTTGATAGATAACCACATTCCCGCTCTTACATTTCGGACAAGGGCATGACTGGCGGTTATCCTGACGTTCAAAAGTCATATCCAGCAATTCGGACGTTATTTGTGAAGCGTAAACCTCTATCGCTTTATGGAATGTAGAGGCATCCATATTGCCCGATGCAATCTTGTTCAGGGCTTGTTCCCATTGTCCGGTCATGGCAACGTCCGCTATCTTCTTGTCTTTTACCGCCAGATAGACGACCAGCCCTTTGTTAGTCGGGACAAGCGATTTCTTTTCCCTTACGATATATTCACGGGAAAAGAGCGTTTCGATTATGGCGGCGCGGGTAGCGGGTGTTCCGATACCGCAATCTTTCATCGCTTCGCGTTCTTCTTCGTTCTCTACTTCCTTACCCGCACTCTCCATCGCTGCAAGCAATGAACTTTCGGTGTGAAGCGGTCGGGGCTTGGTCTGCTTCTCCTGAATTTCGCAATCGCGAACGGGTAGGCTATCGCCTTCAATGAGGGCGGGTAAAACTGTCGTATCGTCCTCATCGTTTGGCTCGTCCTTAGAGTTAAATACTGACCTCCAACCGGGGACGAGCGTAACGCTTCCTTTGCAGGAAAAGTGTACGCCGCCCGCGTCAAGCGAAACGGTGGTGTTCTCTTTGATGCAGCGTTCGCCGAAGGCTTCAAGCATACGCCCGGCAACCATATCATAAATAAGCTGTTCATCTTTGGATAATCCGGTAGCCGGATCTTCCGTAATAATCAGCGCATGGTGGTCGGTAACTTTCGTATCGTCCACCGAACGGGTATTGAGCGTGGTATCAAACCGGCTGTCGATATACGCACCAAAAAGAGGATGCGAGCGAAGCGTAGCGATTAGGTGCGGTATTTCCTCCAGTACATCTTCGGAGATATAACGGCTGCCTGTTCGGGGATAAGAAATTTTCTTTGCTTCGTACAATGTCTGCGCTATCGTCAGGGTTTTATCTGCCGAAAACCCGTGTTTGGTGTTGGCTTCTTTTTGGAGCGTGGTAAGGTCGTACAACAAAGGCGGTTCCTGTTTGACCTCCTTGCGCTCTACGCCTGTAACCTGTACCGCTCCGGCGGATTTGAATTGTGCCGTTACCTCTTCGGCTATGGTTCGTGTAACGAATTTATCCACCGAAAGGGCGGGAAATGCCACAGCATCTTTCGCCGTATGCAGTTTCAGGCGGAAATAAGTTTGCGGTTTGAAATCCTTGTTTTCAAGGTATCGGCTACAAATAATCGCCAGTGTAGGGGTCTGTACCCTGCCGAGCGACCAAACGCCATAGCCAGCTGAAACAGAAAGTGCCTGACTTGCGTTAATGCCAACTAACCAATCTGCGGTACTGCGGGCTTTCGCCGAAGCATAGAGGTTATCGTAATCACTTCCGGGACGTAAGGTTTGGAAACCGTCACGGATGGCACGGTCGGTAAGCGAGCTTATCCATAAACGGCTGAACGGAAGTGAACTGCCTATATATTCAAATATATAGCGGAATATGAGTTCTCCTTCACGTCCGGCATCTGTGGCTACGATAATTTCTTTCCCATTATTAAACAACTCCCTGATTACTTTAAGCTGTTTCATTACACCGAGGTCGTTCTTATTCTCCTTCCCCTCTTTCACCTGACGGGGCAACAGCTTAAATTCTTTTGGAAGTATCGGAAGGTTCTCCCGCTTAAAGCTCTCGATGCCGTAATGCTCCGGCATGGCAAGCCCGACCAGATGCCCGAAAGCCCATGTAACGGCATATCCGTTACCCTCTATATAGCCATCTTTTTTATTGTTTGCGCCGACTATGACAGCTATACTCTTAGCCACAGACGGTTTTTCTGCAATTATAATTTTCATTTTAACATTGATTTTTTAGTGGTTGATAAAACAGATTACATCTTGCGCCCCTTGCCTTTCTTCGGAGTATCAGGAGATTTCTTTTGTTCCTGTTTCTGCTCCTTTTTCTCCGCTTGTTTCTCGGTGGGCTGCGATTGACCTTTCTTTAGCGGTTCGGTCGAATGTTTAGTCGCCTCGTTGGTTTTACCTTCATTATTTACGGCGACTTGCGTTTTACTCTCTGCGGCGGGTTTAATGTTCTGTCCCGATTGGGCTGCCTGCTTCGCTTCGATAGCCCGTACCTGATCGGGGTGCTTGCTGCTATGGCGAACCTTGCCTTTGTCTTCGTCAATCCACACCCACGCATTGTACTTCTGTCCTTTCTGGTCGGTCGCTTCCACTTTCTGTGCTCCCGAAGCATCCGCCTGTTGTTTGGGCTTTTGCGATTCCATGTCTTTGACAAAGACAGGCTCTTTATTACACAGCTTGTTGAAATCCTCGCGGGATAGCTGTACGCCGCCCTGTTTGGAATAAACCCATATTTCACCGAGCTTGCGAGCTTTGGGCATTTTCTGTTCCTGACCTTCGTCTTGTCTGGCTTGCCGCTGCTCATTATGTTGCTGACGTTGTTCATCGCTGAACTTAAAATCGAAATTCTTGTTTGAAGCGTTGAACTGCACGAAGCGGGAAATTTTTTCAGGTTGTTCGCCCTGCTTCACCCGCTTATCCATACCTTCGATCCATACAGCTTTACCCTCTTTCAATCCCTGCTGCTGTTCGGGGGAAAGCGGAGCGTTTTTCAAGGTCTGCGGGATATAAATATCCTTCAATGCCACAGCCTCGAAGCGATTTGTCATTTTGTCGAGAGAGAGAAGCGAGGGTACTTTTTCACCTCCGGCTACGGGTTCAAGGTCGAACACACGCCCGCCGTGCCCTGTCTTTTGGAACTGCTCTTTATCCTGTTCGGTAAAGACCACGCTCATAAAGGGTTTTTCAAAATCGGGATGTTCTTGTTTGGGGTGGGTAACGATTTTGATTCCATCATCCTGCTTCTCCAACGACAAACGGGCTTGCATGGGAAGCTCCTGCCCGTCAATCACAGGTTTTATTTCGACCAACCCGGGCGACTTATGCCCGTAAACCATCGCTTTGAGGACATCCTGCAATTTCTCGCCGGAAAGACCTAATTTCTCGACCTCTTTCCAGTCGAGTTTATTCAGGTTTATGGGTTGAAACCTGCCTGTAAGTTCTACCTGTATCTGCACCTTCATATTACCGTCAAACTTGACACGGTACGGATCAAGCACTTTGTCGGTGTGGTCGATACGGATAAGTTTATCAAGGAAAGCTGCGACCTTATCTACCGCCGATGCTGTAACAGCATAGACACCCGTATGTGATGGGTGGTTGAACTGTGTCGAAAACTTCTTGAAGAAATTCTCCAATGCATTGCCGTTGGTGTCGATCTTCATAAACTGGTCGGCGTTCTCTTTCTTGGGATCAACGGTTTTCAGCTTGCCGTCCTGTTCCCCTGCGATGGCTTTGAGTTTGCCATCTTCGCCCTGTGTCAGTAAGACTTTAGGCTCTTCCGCAACTTGCTTGGCAGGAAAGTCTTTCGGATTGACTTCATAGCTCTTCAACAATTCCTTACCTTCGGAATTGTGCGGGCGGGATAACACTTCTTCCAAACCCTCTTTCTGCTTTTCAAACTTTCCATAACGTACCTGAAATAGTTGAAAATCTTTCAGGTTATTCGCCCTTTTGCTAAAGTCGGACATGATGCTTGCCAACTCGCCTGTATTGTTACAGTCGAACGTCAGGAATCGGGAGGCATTTTCTGCTTTGGCTTCCACTGTTTCCAGTTTACCATTTTTACCGATATCCGCGACAGCTTTCAATTTGTCGCTGTCTTTCTCTTTGACCAATAAAATGTTTTGGTCTTTCATCTTGTTTTCATCCATAATAAATATGATTTTATTCTGCATTAACAGTAATGCAGAACGAAATTAAACCTATCTAATGGATTGAATGCAAGGTTTTAAGAGGGTGGATGCTTGTGTCCGGGGTTGTCTATAGAGAAAATGAAAATCAGAGAATTTTAACCTCTTGCTTTTACTACTTAACCCGAAAAAGAACTGTATTTTTGTGAAAGTTTATAAGATCTGGTATGAGCAAAAAGAAACGACAGGGACATTATTGTAAAATATGCGGAGATCGGAAAGCCAACGAAAAGTTCAGTGGCAAAGGTCATGCTGTACATATCTGTAAGGAGTGTGCTGCCCTACCACAAGAAAAGAAGAATGAACTGCAAATACAGAACAGGCTTGCAGGGGCAGCTATGAAATATCCTCGGTCGAAAGCCGATTGGGAATTGCTTAGAAAATATGCAAATAGCACTAAATATCCCGAAGCACAGGAATTTGCAAAATCAATATTGGGCTGGGATCAACCGGATATGGAATCGGATGATGAGGATATTTTCGGAAATGATGAGCCGGAAGAATGACCCTCTCAGAATTGGACGAAAATATACGCGAGCAATTAGAAGAAGCGTTGATGGAAACTATAAGCGACTTCCTGTCCTATAAAAACTATCTCCCGGAAAAGAAGCACAAGCGAAATATACTGGATTCCATTATAAAGGAAACCACTGATGTTTTCAACTTCCGTTTGACAGATGATGAAAATTTAGGAAATCTTTTCGATGGAATTCTGAAAGAAATTACTGAAGAAATGAAAGCAGACGGGCTTATCTTACCAACCCATAACCATAACCGAAACGAACTAATCGGAAAATAGATGGAATATATGAACGAAAAACTCCAATACAGATTATCTAAAAATCAGAACGATGAAATCGCTCAAAATCTAATTGATATTTTGCAGAAAGGTTCGGAGATAGCTAAGCAGACAAGAGTATTTATTATTAACTGGTGTCGTACCGATACTTCTGAAAAAAGAAAAGCATTTTTCGATGTATGGGAAATTGTCTTAAAGAATTATCTGCCTTCAACAAGACCGATTCTATTTCGGGCATGTGAGAGGATAGGTAAAAATGCTAAAATAGCAAGTTTTACCGGACGATTGGAATGTGCAAGAAGATTCAGTAAAGGCAAGGGTTCTTTAATCGTATGTGATACGAAAGAAATACTCCTATTTGAAGAGAAATACTATAAACAGGGCGAGTATAAACACACATTTTATCCCCTTGTGAATGTTTTAGAAAAAGCAAAAGCTTCTGGAGGTTGTGGATTTACCGAAAGATTCTTAGATGAGTTTATGGGCGAAGATGAATATATTATGCGAATTGATTTAGGTAATATGCACTGCTTTAAATGGATAAAAAATGACCTATAAAAGATATTTTTAATAATTATTGATATTTATATGCGTTTTGCACTGATAAACGATAAACCTACGGAAGCTATGCCCGGTCTTGTGGATGCGGTGTGTCCAGGATGTGGTGCATCGGTTATTGCAAAATGCGGTACTCAAAAAATACATCATTGGGCTCATAAAAATATGAGAATGTGCGATAGCTGGTGGGAAACTGAAACCGAATGGCATCGAGCATGGAAGAATAAATTTCCTTTTGAATGGCAGGAAATTTTCTTGCCTGATGAACAAACCGGGGAAAAACATATAGCGGATATACAAACTAAATATGGACTGGTTATAGAGTTCCAGCACTCTTTTATTAATCCGGCGGAACGTATTTCACGAGAGGAGTTCTATAAAAATATGGTGTGGGTTGTAGACGGTACACGGCTATCACGGGATTTTCCACGCTTTGTTAAAGGTGGTAAATTTGGTTCAATAGAATTGAAACCGGGTATAATTAAGGTCGATTTTGCAGACGACTATTTTCCCCGTAACTGGCTTAAAGGCTCTGTTCCGGTTGTGTTCGATTTTCTTGGCATTGATGATCCCGCCAACGCAGACTATACACGTAAAACCCTTTATTGCCTTTTCCCGAGCCATGATGATTTTGAGGCTGTATTTGCGAAAATATCGCGAAGGGTCTTTATCAGGACTGTTCTAAATGGGGAGTGGAGCGAGCGGGTTACTGCATTTATGGATGAAATGGAACAAGAATACATTGAAAAACAAAAACAAAGGCAACGAAATTTGCAGCAACCGATATATTATAGAAGAAATAGGTTTGTTTATCCAGCCAAAATATATCGTAAAAAATGGCGTAGATAAAAATAGTAAGAGCCGCTTTAATTTGCGGCTCTTACTATTTTTATTCCTCTTTCGCTGGCAACAAATGCCTTAAATTCTCATTATTACGAATACGCTCCAGTAAATCCAAACATTTTGATTTATTGCAAAATCGGAATATTCAAAGAATCCAAACTTAAACATGTATGCTATTGAATATCAATCATACAAATAGAGCTAAATTTGGATTGCATTTTATTTTCTTGTGTTTTTCACCTCCTCCTCATAAAAATATAGAAAGAAAAGCAGTTCATAAAACTACGGAAGATCGTATATTGTAAAAGACATTGCGGCCAACTTAGTCCTATTAGCGTCGTTCAATGTCGGTGTTGAAATAAACAGTCTGTTTTTTGCCCTACTCATAGCAACATAAAAAACACGATGATCTGGGTTATTATCCAAGTTGGGCGAAAATAAAAAACTCAAATCCTCCTCCTTGTCAACAACTAACATGACATTGTCAAATTCATCCCCTTTTGATTTATGAATAGTCCGATGCAAACTATTATCTTCAACTATATTTACGCATACCGCTAATTGATTATAGGTATTATCCATGTAGAAATCTCGGATTCCTCCTGCTCGAAGCGCTGATACCGCCTTAATATTTGCACATATAAAGGTGTGAAAATCAAACAAACTACCATTACTATATTCATGATATCTGCTAACTAATAAAGTCAAATGTTTTAAGGCTTCTTTCCTTGTAGTATCCTTATTTGATACTATTTTTTCAATTTCTTTTAAAGCTTCTTTAAACCGATTGTGCATAGCAAGCTCTATGGCTCTTATACATGCAGAAACTAACGATTGCCTTTCTTTGTTTGAATCTTTCTCTGATAATGATTTGAGCAAATTACTTGTGGGAACATTGACATCCATTTCTTTTTTTATGGCATTGGAAGTAATATTCTTATATGAGAGCGAATGGACAATATTGGAAGAACATAGTTCTTTGCTTTTGTTGAGAGCCGATTTTGTATTACCAACTATAATATGAGGAATTTCACCGTTCGCATTATTGACCTTGTTTTGTATAAATCCGGGTCGAATCAAATTAAGGCAGTCTATAATTTGATTGGTACTTCTACGGTTATCCAACATCTGATAGTCTATCATTCCATCTAAGCGAAAGGTTTCAAATTGACTAGCATCTGCTCCCTGAAACCCGTATATAGATTGGGCTTTATCCCCAATGATTCCTACCTTCGTTTCGGCTTGTCCTATCATTTTCAAAATTCGAACTTGAATAGGATTTGAATCTTGAAACTCATCAATATAAAAATAAGGAAATTTCGCTCTTAAAATGGTCAATATGAATGGATATCTCACTAATAATTGATAACTAAAAAATAAAACGTCATCATGATGTAAAGTCCCTCTTTTCCAATATTCATTTTTCAGGCTTATCAAGTCCGTTTCTAATAAATCCAAACATCTTTTGTTCAGATATCTCCGATTAGCGTCATTAGAATAAGCATATTTTCTATCGCAGAAAATGACCAAATTATCAGTTGAATCAAATGCAAAAGATAATTTTGACAACCAACGTGTTAAAGCATTAATATTATCCTCGAGTTTTATCAATTGATTAACCGTATATGGATGCGATAATGATCTTGCGTTAGGGTGGTTTGTAATCCAATTAATAATTCGACCTCTGCTTATAGTTACTTCGTCATGTCCATCTATTCTATTGACATTAAGTTCATATTCATTCGCAATAAACTGAATATAAGGCTTTACAATATGCTTATATAAAAAACTATGAATAGTACTCACTTCTACTCTATCGGAAGAAGAGCCAAGCCTTGTTAATATCGTTTCAACTGCGATATTGGTGTAAGTAATACAGGCAATTTTCCTTGTTTTATGTAATCGGTACGATGTATATAAAACGTTTTTTATATGATTTATCAGCCAGTGTGTTTTCCCCGCACCGGGGCCTGCCGACACTCTAAAATGTTGCTCTATCGGAATTAAATCGTCAGATGTTATTGAAGTAACCATTCTATTGCATCTTTTATATATTGTGGAACATCAAAGGCTTTTCTTTCATTTACAGGTAATAGAAGATTTTCTTCCAAGATATTACATAACTCTAATGCGTTTTCACCTTTACCGACTGAATTTAAATATCGAGAGGCCACCAATGCTTTTTTCTTCTCGTCTTCGTTCCACAAAGAAGCCTCTAAAGATTGTACTATTCTATCATTTTCATCACTTGCCCTTAATTTATTCAAAGCATTAGAATAATTCATTCTCATTAGTTCCTTTATTTCCTCTTGGTTTTTCATGGAATCCGTAACAAGCATATCCGATGTAGAGTTATGCAACATTAAATCATACTCAAAAGTCTTACTCTTTAGCTCATCCTGACTAAAGAAGTGAATGGTGGTGTTGGAATTAAAAGCATTGATGTTATCGTTCGCGTTTTCAGAATACTCATACCCTGCTATATCACAACAATATTCATAAGGATAACATTTTTCAAAACGTTGTCCACCATTCCGTTTTTTTCTGCTGGGGTCTCTATCTGTTAAACAAACAATCTTTTTAGATATGGCATGAGGGTTGGAAGTGTCAAATAACTTAGTAAAATGGCTGAAATATCTACCTCCAACATTAATCACAGCGACATGGTTATCTTCCAATGAATGTCCAACATACTTTGCCATTGTTGCCAAAAGCAATTCTTCCGCAATGCCTTCTACTAAAATGACTCTTTGCGCAAAAAGCATATCCGATTTGGTGGCATCTAAAAATCGCTGTACATACGATTTCGACTTTTTGTCTTCAGCCGTTTCACTAAAAACTTTACCCGGATACCCTACTGATAGTATATCATTTTCGCTATGCAGACAGATTATTTCATCTAAAGAAACAGCTGATGTAATTTGAGTTGAATGGGTAGTTACAAATATTTGACGCACTTTCTTTTTTACATCTTTGTTCTCTTTTAAGAATTTCAAAAACTTATACTGCATAGCAGGATGAAGGTGTGCCTCGGGTTCTTCAATTGCTAAAATCGGGAATACCTTAGCATTACTTCCTAAATAATTTCCATCAGAATTAACTTGCATTTTTGCCAAAAGCAAGGACATAAAAATAAGGTTATTGTATCCTAAGCCATTATGAGTTGCAGGAATCGTTATCCCTGTTTCATATTCAATGATTAATTTCAGTGCGGAAAATAATTCCACATCCGACAAACTTCCGTCAAAGTCCGGATTCGCATGATTGAACGAAGCCCCTGTTTGTTTTGCATAGTCAAGTATCTGTACCTTGCCTTCCCTCATTCTATCTTGCAATGTTTGAAGTAATGCATCTGCGTTTGTAGAAAAGGTTTCCTTCAATGTTTTTATTTCTGCAAATTTGGTCTCTGTGCTTTTGGTTGCATCATTCTTGATATTATAATCCATAAAGAAGTCTAATACTTCTCTTAAAAGCGTATTACGCCCTGAAAACATATCACGCTCAACATCTCGGATAGCATCCAAAAATTGAAAATCGAATTTTTGTAATGATTCGCTATCTGCTTGTATTTGCAATGTGGGGTCTCCTCCCCATAGCCTTGAAGTGTATAGCCGTAAGAAATCATGCTGAATGACCTTCCATGCTTTCTTTATATTATCTACTTCGGATAAAGCATCTATATACTTTTGTCTCTCATTTTCGGGCAGAAAAAATTCGTATGTAAGCGAGGCTTCGTATGGTGATGCCAGCCTTGTTAAATAATTACCGACAGTGACCAAATCATCTGAATTAGGGTCTTCGTCTTGACTTTGAGAGATGGTGAGATTAATAGAGACTTTAGGCGGATTAGTCTTTAGTTCCTCAATTGTAGTGTGTTTATTAAAGTCATGTACATCCAACCGCTTTGAACTTTGTGTGTCAATTGCTAAAGATATAGCCTTCAATACATTGCTTTTCCCTGCATTGTTATGACCAATAATAACATTTATACCATCATTGAACAGAATTTCTTTTTCTTTGAAATTCCGAAATCCCTTGATTCTTATTTTCGATATATACATAATTTTTTCTTTTTTACATCCAATAGAACCATAACTATTGATTGGCTATAACTTTCAAATTAATTCCGGCGACTTCTTTCAGATAATTTTCGGTTACCCCTAATAATGTCAATATTTCGTTTGTTGCTGTTGTTTTAGAAAATCCCGGCTGAACTATATATATTTCAAACTCCATAGGAATTTCTTTTTTAGCAATTGACAATAGTTTTTCCAAATCCTTTTTTGTGCCTACTTCTAATCGGCTGCATGTTTGTCCATTCCGGTTTTTAGTTTCTCGTCTAAGTAAGTGATTGATAAATTCAGCTCCTTCCTTATGTTTCCAATGAACTGATTTTTGGGCTTGTCCACAGACTTCATATAGATTTTTCACTTGTTCAGTTACTTTTCCTTCAATGGCAAACTTCAAGTGATATAAACCCACACTAAGTTTTTCAGGATGAAGTTTTAAAGTAACAACATCTGCAATCTCGCCGGAATAGTCATCATCATATATAATGTCGTAATTATCTTTTTTAAGTTCCTCTATGACTTTATATTGTATCGAATCTGTTATTTTGGGACTTACGTGTTGCGATTCTTTTTCCAATGAAACCCCGTGCCAATTCCATGTGATGATATTGTCTTTAGGATAAACACTAATGACTTGCTTTAATTGAATATATTCGTTTCCTGTCAAGGCAGAACCATCGGCAAACCAAATTGTCGGAATATATTTTTCAAAGAATTGAACTCCGGTATAGGTTTTACTTCCATTGGAAACTTCAACTTTCTCCTTGCTTATTTGAACAATACTGAAATCGGCATAAGGTTCGTCTGTCGTGGTATTTTCAAACAATTTTAATTCAAAATCTGCTTTTTTATGGTCGGTGACTAATGAAAACAAAAGTTTGCTATTTTCAACGGGAGTGGTAAGGCTAATGCCAGTATTGGCTACCGTTGTATTGGAACCGCCAATTGAAAACCTAAAATGGTTCTCATGACTCATGTAAACATCCTCATCCCAATCAATGCAAACAGGATAAACATCAGGTACTATTGAAATGGTTTCTGGAATCAATGTTTCTTTCAAGATTTGATTAGGGTCTATGTCCTTGTTTATTAATTTATCTCCTATTTCAAGACACCATTGCTTGAAATCCTTTAAGTCCCCTTTTTTTATCACATTCCAAATACGTCCCTTATAAGAAGCCCCAATATTAACAGGTTCGCCTTCTTCAAACCCCGAACCGACAACAAATGCCTTTTCGCCTTTTTGTCTTTCGGCAAGACTTAAAGCCTCTGCAACATCCGACCCAACGTGCATCCTAAATCGGATATCTTTCCCAATAAAGTATTTAAGCCCGACGTTTCTCAACTTAGTCCTGTTTATATTGTAAAATGTTTTGAACACATCTATGCCTTTTATTATTTCAGGTTTCTTCGCTTCTCCGTCTCCGATAATTGCTTCTGCAAGTTCTTTGTATAAACTTCCGTTATCGGAACTATTTATGAAAAGAAGGTTGTTCTTTGTATCCCAAAAAACAACAATCATATCCCAAACAACTTGCTGAATATCCTTGTGATTTACCCATTCTACATTTCCCCTTCTCGCAGTTATGATTACAAGTATTTTTTCTTCTTTATTTATGTCGTGAAATTGGTATTCCAAATCGTCGAATCCGGGGATTCCCTTACTGAAATTACTTGGGAACCACCCATCAGTTTTGTTTTTATAAACGACAACACTAAACTTAGGTCTAATATTGCTGAATGGAATATTGGAATTATTTATGTTTTCAAAACCATCCATAAGACTTTTATACTCTTCTTCGTCATTGATCCGTCCAAAACTTGTATCAGAAAGGATTTGGTTCCAATTTGCACCATCAGCATATAATTCTTCCAGTTCCGCACGGACATCCAAATCCGCAATATTTGCTATAAATGAAGCTTGCCCAAGTTTTTCGTCATACTTAGTACGAGTAAAACGCCCTGCAAATTGCAATGTGATGGGAAGGCTTTTTCGGATGTCGTGAAAAGCTGCTATCTTTAATTCCGGTAAATCAAATCCCTCTCCAAGCATGTCAACACAAACAATGATTTTCGCTTCTTTTTGTGTGATTTTCCTGTACGTTTCCTTATAGTCAGGACAATTGGAATAAATCATAACAGGGGTTAAATCCGCATGTTTCTTATATAATTCAAAGACTTTCCCTGCACGTTCTTTTGTTGCACAGCGAGCCATTAGTATATGATTATGATTTTTTAAATCTTCTCGTAAACGTAGAACTGCAACTTCTGCTATCTTTTCATCGGCTTTATCCGAATCATATTCCCGAATCGGTATAAAATCTATTTTAGTGAAGTAGCCTTGTTCTTGGGCGTATTTAAGCGGAAAGTTGTATATTATCTTACCATCCAATCTTTGTCCGTCATTTCGGAAAGGTGTTGCCGTAAATTGAATTACTTTTTCCGCAGGGAACTTATTTTTAAATTGATTCCATGAAGGGGCTTTTACATGGTGTGCCTCATCAATAAATATGTTTGAACACGTTGATACTACAACTTCCTGTTCTTCATCAGAACTCCCTATAAGAATGTGCATCGTTGTTACTATCACATTACATTTTTCAATAAATTCTTTCAGTTCATCAAGCGAATTGAATTTTTCATTAATAATCCCTACGATTGGATATAATGATTCTGTTCCAATTACTCCAAACTTTTTGAGTAACCCAAAAGTTTCAAATTTTTCGAAAAGTTGTATTCGTAACGAATTGGAAGGGACAGTTACCAATAACCTTTTACACTGATTGGCAACCAATGCGGATAACATCGTTTCTGTCTTCCCTGTTCCTGTTGGAAGAACAATAGTCGCTGTATCTAAAGGAAGCTGTAAATGACCAAGAATCATGTGTAAAGCACCTAACTGTGGCGACCTCAATCCATTAATTTCCGCTTCCCTATTTTCTTCTTTGAAAAAGAAATCATCTTTCCATGATGAAATAACTTCTTCTACCGTGTATTCCTTTTGTAAAGGGTGCTTCAGCCATCCTTTTACAGTAATTGTCTTCGCTACTAATCGTTCATCTGTTGGTTTGACATTAGTATGAAGGATATATTCTATATCATTAGGATAAGAATCTACATTACAAGTTAAGCAATATCTAATCCCTTCAAAATCTATGGTAACAGAACTTCTATCACTTGCAATTATGTTGATAGGCAAATCTACTTCAGGGGCAATTAGCTGTTTGATTTTATTCTTACAACCTGTTTGCTGAAACACTACGCGCTCTAATTGGGGCAGCTTAATAGTATCCATATCTTTTATTTTTAAATATCTTTTTTTATTATTGTTGAAACAAGCAAGTCCTTCACATCCACTTTCAAAGCATTGGCAATTTTTATCAAAGTTTCAAGCGAAGGTTGTGATTCGTTAGTACACCATCGGGAAACAGTCGCTTCATTCTTTTCCAATGTTTCTGCCAGCCATTTTCCAGTTTTATTCTGCTCTACCAACACAACTTTTAATCTATTTATCTGTTTCATTAGTCAATTTTTTGATGTATTTTGCAAATGTAATGATTTGCATTGAATTGTTTAGTGTAAATACCCTTTTAGTTATCAGTAGTTTGATAAATAGTAAAAGCCACCCGAAAATTCAGATGGCTCTCATGACTCAATATTAATGTTTCAGTTATTCCTCTTTTTCCGGCAACAAATACTTTAGATCTTTATCATTACGAATACGCTCCAACTCATCAACCACAATTTGTTTGGCTTCCGCTTTGATGCGGTCGTAATTCTCCTTAATCATTTCTTTCATGCGGTCAACGCCGTTTTCATCCACGAAGTTGGTAATAACGGGGATTTTTTTGTACGCTTTTGTTTCGGCGGCTACCCGCTCGTTATCGACTACAATTTCGCAGTGGAAAATCTTTTGCTCTATCCGCTCATCGAAGTTGTCCGCCACCGCACCCACGAACATACCCTGCGTCAGATTGGAGATTTTGGATGGCGGTATCAACGAATCCATTTGCGTAGAAATGGAAGTCGATTTATCGTTGCGGTTTATCGTCATGGACTGGCGTTTCTGCAACACTTTCCCGAACCTATCCGACAAAGTTTTTGCCGTATCGCCGACCACCTGTCCGGAGAAGATATTTCCGACGGTGTTCATCACGACAGCCGCCTCTTTGTCGCCATAATCGCGCTTTAGCTGCGAAAAGTCCTGAAAGCCCAAAAGCACGGCAACCTTGTTGCTTCGTGCGGTCGCTATCAGGTTATCCAAGCCCTTGAAGTAAATAGTCGGTAACTCGTCAATGATAACAGAACTTTTAAGCTGCCCCTTTTTGTTAATCAGCTTCACGATACGGGAATTATACAATCCGAGAGCCGCACCGTAGATATTTTGCCTGTCGGGATTGTTCCCCACGACCAGCATCTTCGGGTCGTCAGGGTTATTAATATCCAGTGTAAATTCATCGCCCGACATCACCCAATAAAGCTGCGGGGAAATCATACGGGATAACGGAATTTTCGCACTTGCAATCTGTCCCTGAAGCTGGTCAGCCGCACCGGATTTCCACGCATCCATGAAAGGAGACAGATAGTTTTCCAAGTCCGGGTAAGAGGTCAGAATCGGAAAAATATCCTCATAGCTTTTGTTCAAAAACTCAATCGCATGGGGAAATGTGCAATACTTTCCGTCCTCGTAAATCCGCAAATACCAAATAATTGCGGCGAACAGAATAATCGGAGATTCTACAAAGAAGTCGCCTTGCTTCTGCACCCATGTCCGATTCAAATTTAACATTATCGTGTATGCACTCTCATATGCATCCGAAATATCATCCATAAATGAAGGGTTAATTGGATTGCACCTATGTGAACGGCTTGGATCATCAAAATTTATTACATAGAAAGTCGGTACTTTTTCATAGCCTTCTCTATTGTTTAACAGATGGTTATAAGCAATAGTCGAAAGGTCGGGAAATTTGAAATCGTAAATATAGCCCGTGTAACCTTTCTCAATTTGCTGTTTGATAAATTGATTTACAACGGCATAGGATTTACCAGAACCGGGAGTACCCAATACGATAGCTGCCCGAAAAGGATTTACGACATTAATCCATCCTTTCCACTGCTTCTTTTTGTACCAAAACTTTGTAGGCAGGTTTATCGAATAATCATTTACCATCAACTTGGTTTCTTGCATAAAACTTTCATTTTCCGTATTAAAGACGTCATCAAACATATTGTTTTTGAGCAGGCGGCTTATCCATGTTCCCGCCATCAGGAGCAATATGTAGCCTACCGAAATAGTAAAGATATACAGCCCTGCATTGGCGACCGAAGGTAGCGGCAATGCCAGCAGCCACCAGTTCAAAAAAAACAGCACAAATCCGATACCGAGGCATACATAGATTTTACCCCATGTAATCTTTTCCTCCTTCACACCCTTAGTTCCCAGACAGGAAAGGGCAAGGAACACAACGGCAAAGATTTTCGTCCTCAGGATTGAGGTAAACAGCCCTGCTGTGTTATTAAAATTCATCAGGATTTTATCTACTACCCCGATATTGATTCCCCACTCGTGTACCGCCTCGTAACAGAACCAGTACACATTTATCACTACAAATAAAATAGAGAGCGCACGCATAAAGTCCATGACCTTAGCCAGACCCCTCAAATCATCCTCATTTGCCATAATCGTAAAATTAAATTGTTATTATTTCAAATCTTATAGTTGCCTGCCATATCTGCGCTTTTTCTTCTTCTTGCGCTTAATGGTCGGCTGGTTGTTGTCCTGCCCTCCGGCTTCGGGAGTAAGGACAGATAACAGGCTACCTGCTGCATCCTTTACCGTAGAATGTTCGGCTTGCTGCTGCTTGCCGGTAGCAGGTTGTTCTTTTTGTTGCACGTTATCAGTCTGCTTTGGCGATTGTGTTTGCAGATCCTCGCGGGACGAATTATCGGCAAAGCGTTCATTCAGGACGTTAGCTGAAAACTCCTTACCCAGACGTGATCCATTGAGAACCGCCCGCCGGTTGTGGTCGATAAACGTAGCCCCGAATATGCGTCCCTCATCGTTGCGTCGGAGAACAAGGTCGATACCTTTTTCCCGCAAAGCTGCTCGGAACTCGCTTTCTGTGCGGGAGCTTTCGAGGGACGTGGAAACAGTAGCACGGGTTTGCCCCGCTATGCCATCGGCTTTGATCGTTTCTTTCGATGTGCCGAATTTTGCTTCCAATGCTTCAATGCCGAGAGCCTTACCGAATAGGGAGGATTTTAAGGGTTTACCGACACGGTTGCCTTCATCGTCCAATGCTGAGTAAACCAATCCCTGGTAAGGCTTGCCTTTGTTTTCTCCTTTGATTTCCTCTACTCCTATATTATATAAGGAAAGCAGGGCGCGGTACTCGCCGAGCGTTTGGAAACGGTACATTTCGGAAAGCGGTTTGATAACGTTTGCCACCTGTTTTTTTAAGTTCCCCTGGCTAACGTTTACCGGAGCAAGCTGCCACGCTGCGCCTTGCTTCTGACCTTTGGCGGGATTCAGGTTGTATCTCCGCTCCAAATCTTCCACAATGGCCGCGCTGCGCCGTTTCTCCATTTTGTCGGGAACGGGCCTGCCGTCAGGCTGCACCCGTGAGCCGACAATGTGGATGTGTTGCCTGTCGATGTCCTCATGTTTGAAAATCATGTAGGGCTGAGAACCATATCCCAACCGTTCCATATACTCGCGCCCGATCTCCGATAGCTGTTCATCGGTCAGCTTATCGTCCGGGTGCGGGTTCAGCGAAATATGGATAACAGGCTTTTTAGTGGTGATATGCGAGGGCATAAACCGCTCAAAATTCTGCATACAAGCAGAGGCATTGAACGCTCCATCGGCAGGTTCAATCACCAGATTGGTTACCAAAACCTTACCTAAACCCTCGTCCACTTTCTCCTGATTGTAGGAAAGTGCGCCGTACAGATTACTCCCGTGAGAGATTTTTGCCACCATTTTTTAGAGGTATTTCGCCTTAAACTCCTCACATAGCTGTATCACTTCGCGCCCGATTCCCGCCAGTTCTACAGTCGCTTTCTCCAATTTATAGAGCAAAGCGAGTGCTTTTTTCTCCCCGAAATTGCTGTGGAGTTCCTTCACAATCTGGTTGTAATTCACGCCAACGCTTCGGAATTGACTGTGTAATGCGGTCAGCTTTGCGGTAAATTCGACAGCCGATGCGTCCGTTTTTACAACTCGGAACTCATCACCAAAGATGCGGGCGCAGATAAAAGCAGATAGCGATTGTACGCCCGACTGCTCGAACATGGAGAGGAATCCGGCGTGCAGGGTGTCCGTCAGGTTCACTGTCAGCCGATGTTTCGCCGGGTCGTTCTTCGGGGGTCTGCCCCCCCTTCCCCGTTTGCGGGGTTCTCTTTTTTCTTCGTTCATAACATTAATCTTTTAGTGGTTATATGAACGCTACGGACGGTTCATACCGTCTCCATTTTTCCCGACTTCGGAGAGGAAAAACCCCTCTGGAAGAGCAAGAGGGTTGTGCTGCAAAAAACGAAGTTTGCCGCAAACAACACATCTTGCTATTTGCCAAAATGCAAATACGTTTTGCCCGCAAGGGGCATCTTCCAATCCCGAACTTTTCGGGATATAAGACTGCCCTTGACAGGCAATTTTATGAGTGCCGAGCCTGTCTTAAAAATCGGCATGAATACCCCGTAATATTTCATGCTGCAAAGTTACGGTGATTAAATAATACACTGTATATCAACAGGTATAGACAACCATAGACAGAAGCTACCACCCCTCGAAAATATGGTGCAAGTGTGAAAAAGAAGGCGTTTATTTGCCGCCAGAAATGGATTTGAAGCCTCGCTGATTTGAGAATTTACAGAGGCATAAAATCAATGATTTGAATTTGTGCTGTTGTATTGTCGTGCTGTCGTAAATAAGTGCTGTTGTATCTGATTATCGCTTTGCGTTTTTAGTTCTTCGGCTATGTATTTCGGCATGTAAATAAACAGACGAAAAACTATCAAGGCGATTCATTCCACCAATATGGAAGCAGGTAGGCAAATCGTCAACTATCAACTGAATAAAAGCAGTACCGCATTAGAGGTACAAATAGTTCAATAAATAACAATTAAAACATTCAGAACAATGAAACAGGAAGTAAGTAAAAAAGAACCGAAGTATGTAGCGTTCAGCACCCAAAAGGGCGGAGCAGGAAAAACAACCCTAACGGTGCTGATAGCCTCCTATCTGCACTATGTAAAGGGAAAGAATGTAGCGGTAATCGACTGCGACTTTCCCCAGCACTCCATTTTTGAAATGCGCGAACGCGATTTCAAAATGGTGGATGAAGACGAATTTTATAAGGGTATGGCTTACGAGCAAATTACACGGCTGGAGGGTAAGAAATTTTACCCAATCGTGGAAAGCAATCCACAGGAGGCTTTGAACGATGCGGACGAGTTGTGCGAAAAAGAGGATTTCGATTATATCTTTTTCGATCTGCCCGGAACGCTCAACAATAAGGACTTAATTATAGCCCTTGCCAACATGGACTATATCATTGCCCCGATTGCTGCCGACCGTGTGGTGATGGAAAGTACCCTTAACTATATGATAGCGGTAAGGGACAATATTATCAATACCGGAAAATCCAATATCAAAGCCATGTACCTACTTTGGAATATGGTCGATGGCAGGGAAAAGTCCGACCTTTACGAAGTGTATGAGGGCGTAATAAAGGAACTGGACTTTGTAACGCTTAAAACCTTTATCCCGAACAGCCTGCGTTTCCGCCGGGAACAGTCGGAAAGCCGCAGACCGCTGTTCCGCTCAACACTTTTTCCTGTGGATAAAAGCCTTATTAAAGGCAGCAATGTCGAAGAGTTGACCGATGAATTACTTGAAATCCTAAAGTAATACTGCTATGGCAAAACGAGTAGATACAACGGGGTTAGATGCCGAGTTCGTAATCAATCAGGCGAAACCGAGCAATCGGGAAAAAGACCTGAAACCTTACGACCCGTCTGCATCGGCTTCTACTCCCGAATCGGAAATAGTGGAGGAAACACCACAGGAGGAAATCATACCTCCTGTGGCAGAACCCGAAACTGTGAAAGAAAAAGAAACACCGAAGCGCAAGCGCGGGCAGCAGACGGGATATAAAGAAACCTTTTTGAAGCGTAACGAAATCAAGACACGGCAATGTGTCTATATCAGCTTTGATGTTCATGCGGTTATCACAAAACTTGTCAGGGCTTTGGTCGATGCGGGTAACGATATTTCTGTGGGCGGGTATATAGATACGGTGCTTAATGAACACCTGCAACTCCATAAGGATGAAATAAATGAGATATACCGTCAACGCCCGGACGATTTACTGTAAAACATAAGCTATGGAACGATATATTATTTCAGCAATCGTGCTGTACGCACTGGTTGTCGCCGTTTACCTGCTTCGGGAACGGATGCAGAAACGCAAAAAGAACGCAGCGAAAAATTCCGGTTTCAATCCGTTCCGCTCCACCCCGAAAGAGGATATAGTCGGCAAAAGTAAATTTGACCTTAGACAATCCCGGACAGAAGCTACCACGCTGATTCATAACGAAAAATGGATTGAAAATGAGCCTATATTTGCTGACGAAAACAAAAAAAATACTCCGGTAACACCCCCTTTGGTTGAATCGGAAACAGTCGTATCAACAGAGAATATAACGGACGAAAATTCAAATGAAATCAATTTAGTTATTGAGAACACAGCCCCCGAATTAGAGCCGGAATATAACAACGAAGATATAGACGAAGAAGAAACAGAGGACGAAGATACCGAAGGGGTTGCCGGGGTTTCGATGGCGCTCGGACTTGGCTTTGACGATTTGGCGGGAATGGTGCGGACGGTAGAAACAACCGACAGTGCCACAACCGAAGAAAAGGAAGAAGCCGGGCGGGTTCTGGTTGAGATACGAAAGACCGAAATGTTCGATCAGATCGCAAACGATGAACCGAAAAAGAAAGTCGTGTCCGCATTGATGGACGATTACTTCTCTGCTTTCCACCGAAAGAAACGGGAGGCGGGAGAAACAGAAGAACCAGCGGTAAAAGCACCGAAAGATTTTGATTTACGCAGTTTTGCGTAAGATGTATAACAATTAAAAACAAAGTAAAATGAAAGAACGGGATTACGGTTAGCTACGACTGACCACCACTAAAAGATTAAAGTTAAACAACAATTATTCATTTCCGGTACAGGGGACTATTCCACCCCCTGTACCATTAATCAAAAAAATCGTATGACAAAGAAGAAAATTCTTATGTCGGCAGCATTCATTTTCGCTGCCGTATCATCCGCCTTTGCACAGGGCAACGGTATCGGAGGTATTACCGAAGCTACTAATATGGTGACTTCGTATTTCGATCCCGGCACGAAGCTCATTTACGCCATCGGTGCGGTCGTGGGCTTAATCGGCGGAATCAAAGTGTACAACAAGTTCTCTTCGGGCGACCCCGATACATCGAAAACCGCCGCCTCATGGTTTGGGGCGTGTATCTTCCTGATTGTCGCCGCCACCATTCTACGTTCCTTCTTCCTTTAATTGCTCAAGCTATGGAGCATAATATAAATAAGGGCATAGGCAAGAGCGTGGAATTTAAGGGCTTGAAAAGTCAGTATCTATTCATCTTCGCGGGCGGTCTGTTGGCTGTATTCGTGATCTTTGTCATCATGTATATGATTGGCATAGACCAATGGGTATGTATCGGCTTCGGCGTTATTGCCGCCTCCGCTTTGGTATGGCTGACTTTCAACCTGAATGCTAAATACGGGGAATATGGGCTTATGAAAATGCTTGCCAAACGGCAGCACCCGCGCTACCTGATAAACCGTAAAAATTCCCGCCGCTTGTTCAGCCGACCTAAAAAGAAGGAGGTGCGCGATGCGTAATGTAATGAAGGCTGCTACTATTGAAAGCAAGTTCCCGCTACTGGCGGTAGAACACGGCTGCATTATCAGTAAAGACGCGGATATAACGGTAGCCTTCCGGGTCGATCTGCCGGAACTGTTCACTGTTACCGCAGTAGAGTATGAAGCCATACACTCGGCATGGGCAAAAGCGATTAAGGTTTTGCCCGACTATTCGGTTATCCATAAGCAGGACTGGTTCGTAAAGGAAACCTACAAGCCCGAAACGGACAAGGAAGATATGAGCTTCCTGTCTCGCTCGTTTGAACGCCACTTCAACGAACGTCCTTACCTGAACCATAGCTGTTTCCTGTTCCTGACAAAAACGACAAAGGAGCGTATGCGTATGCAGAGCAATTTCTCATCGCTTTGTCGTGGGAACATCATACCGAAAGAGGTAAACAAAGACACAGCTACACGGTTTATGGAGGCGGTCGGGCAGTTTGAGCGTATCGTAAACGATTCGGGATTTGTAACTCTTACCCGCCTGACTTCGGACGAAATCACAGGGACGGAAAATGAACCCGGATTGGTAGAGAAATACTTTGCCCTTTCACTGGACGATACGACCTGTTTAGAGGATATGGAACTCGGAGCGGATGGGCTTCGCATCGGAGCAAAAAAAGTATGCCTGCATACGATTTCCGATGTGGAGGACTTACCCGGAACGGTCGGAACGGATATGCGCTATGAAAAGCTATCGACCGACCGGAGCGATTGCCGTCTATCGTTTGCAGCACCCGTAGGACTGCTACTCTCATGCGACCATGTGTATAACCAGTACATTTTTCTGGACGATTCGGCAGAGAACCTGCGGAAGTTCGAGAAGTCTGCCCGTAATATGCAGTCCTTATCCCGCTATTCAAGGGGCAACCAAATCAATAAAGAGTGGATAGATAAGTACCTGAACGAAGCACATTCGTTCGGGCTTACCTCTGTCCGGGCGCACTTCAATGTAATGGCATGGTCGGAAGATGCGGAGGAACTAAAGCATATCCGTAACGATGTGGGTTCGCAGCTGGCTCTTATGGAGTGCAAGCCACGCCACAACACAACGGATGCGGCTACACTCTATTGGGCGGCGATGCCGGGCAATGCGGGGGATTTTCCGAGTGAAGAAAGTTTCTATACGTTCATCGAACCTGCCTTGTGCTTCTTTACCGGAGAAACCAACTACCAAAGTTCACTTTCTCCGTTCGGTATCAAGATGTGCGACCGTGTAAGCGGTAAACCCCTCCATGTGGATATATCGGATTTACCAATGAAACAAGGGATAACCACCAACCGAAATAAATTCGTGTTGGGGCCATCCGGTAGCGGTAAATCCTTCTTTATGAACCACCTTGTCCGCCAGTATTGGGAACAGGGCACGCACGTCGTTCTGGTCGATACGGGTAACTCCTATCAGGGATTGTGTGAAATGGTACGCCGGAAAACCAAAGGTGAGGATGGAATTTATTTCACATATACCGAAGAAAACCCTATCTCTTTTAATCCCTTTTACACCGATGATTACAAGTTTGATGTAGAGAAAAAGGACAGTATCAAAACATTGCTATTGACCCTTTGGAAATCCGAAGATGATAAGGTTACGAAAACCGAAAGCGGGGAACTGGGTAGCGCGGTATCGGCGTATATCGAGCGCATCAGGGCAGACCGGAGCATCATACCCTCGTTCAATACTTTTTACGAGTATATATTGGGCGACTACCGCCGGGAAATGGACGAAAGGGAAATCAAGGTAAGCAAAGAGGATTTTAACCTCGACAATATGCTTACCACCCTGCGCCAGTATTACCGGGGCGGGCGTTTCGACTTCCTGCTCAATTCGGAGCAAAACATCGACCTCTTGAATAAATCATTTATCGTCTTTGAAATTGATTCTATAAAGGAAAATAAGGAATTATTTCCGGTGGTAACAATCATTATCATGGACGCATTTATTCAGAAAATGAGGCGGTTAAAGGGTGTGAGAAAACAATTGATTGTTGAGGAAGCGTGGAAAGCTCTTTCTTCGGCGAACATGGCTGAATACCTGAAATATATGTATAAAACAGTGCGTAAATATTTCGGGGAAGCCATCGTGGTAACGCAGGAGGTGGACGATATTGTCGCATCGCCCATCGTGAAAGAAGCGATCATCAATAACTCCGACTGCAAAATCCTCTTAGACCAGCGAAAGTTCATGAATCGTTTTGATGTGATCCAGTCGCTTTTAGGTCTGACCGATAAAGAGAAAGGTCAAATCCTGTCTATCAACATGGCGAACCATCCCGGCAGATTTTATAAAGAAGTATGGTTCGGTCTGGGCGGCGTTCAATCAGCGGTATATGCGACAGAAGTAAGCGGCGAAGAATACCTGACGTACACGACAGAGGAAACCGAAAAGATGGAGGTGTTCAAAAAGACGAACGAACTGGACGGGAACTATGAACTGGCGATTAAACAGATTGCAGAAAGTAAACGAAACTAAAACTAAAAGCCATGTTCAGCAAATGTAATACAGCCGAGCCTTTCGCCGCACATCAGGATTTTTACCTGTGGGAGATTACGGGACGTTGGGTAAGCCCGGACGGTGCGCCTGCGGTAACTGTTTACCGCAACACTTCCCGCAAGCGGGGAGGCATCCGGCTCTGTCTTACTTACAACAACCCGCAGGTGATCTGTGATTGTACGATGTATTGTGTGTTCGGTCTGTATTATATAGACCTGTACGGGCGTATCGGGATTGCCTATGACCGGGAGCGGGAGGTACTCTTGCTTTCCGCTTTCGGTGAATATGTCCGGGCAGAAGAGTAGCCTTCGGGCTACCTCTGTTCTCCGGCAGAGTAATAACAATTAAAATTTTATAGCAATGAAAAAGATTTTTTTAAGTCTTTTGGTCTGTATGGGGCTATGCACCTATCAGGCAAAAGCACAATGGGCGGTGATTGACCCCTCGAACCTTGCTCAAAATATACTGACGGTTTCCAAAACAGCGACAACGGCAACCAATGTAATCAACTCGTTCAAAGAAATGCAGAAGATTTATAGTCAGGGCAAGGAGTATTACGACAAATTACAGTCGGTACACAATCTGATAAAGGATGCCCGAAAGGTCAAGGAAACGGTAGAGTTGGTCAGCGAAATATCACAGATATATTCGACCAACTTCAACAAGATGTTGACGGATAAGAATTTTACCCATTCGGAACTGGAAGCTATATCTAACGGGTATTCCAAGCTGCTGAAAGAGAGTGGCAACCTGCTTTCGGATATAAAGAATATTGTTTCCGTTTCCAACGGGCTTTCCATGACCGATGCCGAGCGTATGGGCATAATAGACGGAATATATACTAAAATGGTCGAGTACCGTAACCTTGTGAGTTACTTTTCCAAGAAAAGTATTTCCGTATCCTTTATCCGCAGCCAGCAGTCGGGCGATATGGAGCGGGTACGTTCCCTGTATGGTGATCCATCCGAAAGATACTGGTAAGCCATGATGTTGTTAGCAGTAGATTTTGAAAACCTGCACCAGCTTCTACGGAATCTGTATCAGGAAATGATGCCCCTTTGCGGCGACATGATCGGTGTCGCCAAAGGCATAGCAGGTCTGGGTGCGCTGTTCTATGTGGCTTCCCGTGTATGGCAAGCCCTCTCGCGGGCAGAACCGATAGACGTTTATCCCTTGCTTAGACCTTTTGCCATCGGACTGTGCATAATGTTCTTTCCGACAATCGTACTCGGCACAATCAACGCCGTTATGTCGCCAGTGGTAAAAGGAACGCATACCATACTCGAATCACAGATTACGGATGTGCAGGCATTACAGGAGGAGAAAGACCAACTTGAATATGACGCACGGGTACGCGAGGGCAAAGCATGGCTCGTTGATGATGAAGTGTACGACCAGAAAATGAAAGACCTCGGAATATGGGAAATGGGCGAGATTATCAGTATGTGGGGTGAACGCAAATGGTACGATATGAAAATGTGGTTCCGGCAGTTAGTCCGGGATTTCTTTGAATTGCTCTTCAATGCCGCCGCCCTTACGATTGATACCCTGCGTACCTTTTTCTTAGTGGTGCTGTCAATCTTAGGGCCGCTGGCATTCGCCCTCTCTGTTTATGACGGTTTCCAATCCACGCTTACTAACTGGCTTTCAAGGTATATCAGCGTGTACCTGTGGTTACCCGTTGCCGATCTGTTTTCGGCGGTGCTTTCAAAAATTCAGGCACTTATGCTGCAAATGGATATAGGGCTGTTGAAAGACCCTTCTTATGTGCCGGACGGTAGTAATGGCGTGTATATCATATTCTTGATTATAGGCATTATCGGGTACTTCTCGATACCGACTGTTGCGGGCTGGGTTATCCAAGCCGGAGGCGGTAGCGGTACGCGCGGGGTAAACTCGGCTGCAAGCAAAGGGGCTGCAATGGCAGGAGGTGTAGCCGGAGCCACTGCGGGCAACGTTGCCGGACGCTTATTAGGTAAAAAGTAATTCGATTAAAAAACACTCAAAAATTATGGAGTTCAAAAGTTTAAAGAATATAGAAACATCATTCAAGCAGATACGCCTATTCGGTATCGTATTTTTGGTGTTGTGCGCCGGAATTACGAGTTATTCCGTATGGAATGCGTACAGCTTCGCCGAAGCGCAACGCCAGCGTATCTATGTGTTGGACGGGGGTAAGTCCTTGATGCTTGCCCTCTCGCAAGACCTTTCGCAGAACCGCCCTGTCGAAGCGCGGGAACACGTTAAGCGGTTTCACGAATTGTTCTTCACGCTCTCGCCCGACAAAAAAGCCATCGAAAGCAATATAAACAGGGCGTTGTTCCTTGTCGATAAAAGTGCTTTCAAATACTATCAGGACATGGCGGAAAAAGGGTACTACAACCGTATCGTTTCGGGCAATATCAACCAGATCGTGCAAGTGGATAGTATCGCCTGCAACTTCGATGTGTACCCCTACACGGCGGTAACATACGCCCGGCAAATGATCCTCCGGCAGTCGAACATGACCGAACGCAGTTTAATTACCCGCTGCAACCTGATTAACTCGGTACGCTCGGACAATAACCCTCACGGTTTCACTATGGAGAAATTCGAGATCGTGGAAAACCGGGACATCCGGGTAACAGAAAGGTAGGTGGCTATGATACGGAAAATCATTCAACGTGTAAACGAATGGCTGGAAGACCGCTTGCGTAGTCTTGTCAGACCATCAAGCCCCGATGCGCGGGTAATCGTAATCGTTACGATGCTAATAGTATTCAGTGGCTTGTCTATCTACATGACTGTTTCTTCGATTTACAATTTAGGTAAAGACAAAGGACGGGAATTGCAGATAGAACAGATAGAAACCCTGAAACTGCAACAGCAGCAGAGGGATAGTATTAACCATCAAAACAAGTTTTATAATGGAACAGGAGAATTTGAATAAAGGGATGCCACTGGAAACGGAGGCTGTTCCCGGAGTACAACCATCTGCGCCGGATAGTAAGCCGGGAGGAGGAAAAGAACCTAAGAAGTCGCCACCTAAAAAGGAACTTTCATTGGCGGAGAGGCAGAAACGTAAAAAGATGCTGATAATGCCGCTGTTCTTCCTCATTTTCGGCGGTGCGATGTGGCTGATCTTTGCCCCTTCGGATAAAGACGAAACAAAGGTCGAAGGACTGTCGGGTTTGAATGCCGAACTGCCTGTGCCCAAAGACGAAGGCATTGTCGGAGATAAACGCGATGCTTACGAGCGGGAAGCCATGCGGCAAAAGGAACAGGAACGGATACGTTCTTTGCAGGATTTCTCAACCATGTTCAACCAAGTGGAAGAACAAAAGCTGGAAGAATCCAAACAATCGGAGTATTACGAAAGTCCATCGGCACAGCAAACAAAACCTGCAAATAACCTGCAAGCCTCTGCAAGTGCCTATCAGGATATAAATAAGCAGTTGGGGGAATGGTACGAAGAGCCTGCCGGAAAGAGTACACAGGAACTTGCTGTCGAAGAGCGCATGAATGAACTCGAACGCAAGCTGGAAGAAGCCGAAGTACGGAAAGCCGCCGAGGACGAACAGACCGCTTTGATTGAAAAGTCCTATGCAATGGCGGCGAGGTATATGCCGCCACAGGCCGGACAAACCCCTGTTGAGAGTAACAATGCAGTTCCTTCTGCAAAAGAGAAGATAAATGTTCAACCTGTAAAGCAGGTGCATCACAACGTAGTATCACTGTTATCCGCACCGATGGCGGACGATGAGTTTATCGAATCATTCAGCCAGCCCCGCAATATGGAATTTTTTACTGCTGCCGGAAACGAGGGTGCGAAAGATAAGAACAGTATCCGTGCCTGTGTGTACCAGACCGTAACACTGACAAGCGGAAAGGAATTGCAAATACGCCTGTTAGAACCAATGCTGGCAGGCAATATCCTTATCCCTGTAAACTCGGTTATTACCGGAGCGTGCCGTATCGGTAGCGAACGGATGGAGGTTGCAATCGGTTCGATTCAATATGCAGGTAATATTATTCCGGTTGAACTGCAAGTGTACGATTTGGATGGGCAAAGGGGTATTTCCGTGCCGAACTCCGATGAGATAAAAGCCGCTAAAGAGATAGCCTCGCAAATGGCACAGTCGGCAGGGTCAAGTATTACGATTACCGATGATGCAGGTTCGCAGTTTGCCGCCGATATTGGGAAAAGCCTTATACAAGGGGCATCGCAGCATGTAAGCAAGAAGATGAGCATCGTTAAGGTTACGCTCAAAGCGAACCACCGCTTACTGCTCCTGCCTAAAGAGAATTAATAAAACCACTAAGAGATCAAGTATAAACGATTAAAAAATTAAATGTATGAAACGAATCTTTTTGATGTTCGCCCTTGCGGTGAGCGTATTTACAGTGAGCGCACAGGAAGTAACCGAAGAAACGGCTACCGTAACACAGACCAAGCCCACAACGGGCGACTACTATCAGGGCTTTACCCGCCCGCTGACGTTCGATAGGATGATACCGCCCTATGCGTTGGAGGTAACATTCAATAAAACCGTCCACGTTATTTTCCCTGCACCAATCAGGTATGTCGATTTAGGGTCGGCAGATCTTCTCGCGGCGAAAGCGGATGGAACGGAAAACGTGTTGCGAGTAAAAGCCGCTTTACGGGATTTCAGCCGGGAGAGTAACCTGTCCGTCATTACCGAAGATGGAAATTATTATACGTTCAATGTAAAGTATGCGGACGAACCTGTAAAGCTATCCGTTGAAATGACCGACTTCCTGCACGATGGGGAGGCGGTGAACCGTCCGAACAATGCACTTGCCGTCTATATGCAGGAGTTAGGACAGGAATCACCCCTGCTTGTCAAGCTGATTATGCAGTCCATCTACAAAAACAATGACAGGGAAATCAAACATTTAGGCAGTAAGCGTTTCGGTATACAGCATACGTTAAAAGGCGTTTATACCCATAACGGCTTGTTGTATTTCCACCTGCAACTGAAAAACTCTTCCAACGTGCCGTTCAATGTAGATTTTATCACGTTCAAAATCGTGGATAAAAAGGTCGCCAAACGCACGGCAATTCAGGAACAGGTGATCTGGCCGCTACGCGCCTATAACAATTTGATGGTAATAGGCGGTAAGCGCACAGAGCGCACAATTTTTACCCTGCCGAAATTTACGATACCCGATGATAAAATGCTTGTTATCGAACTGAACGAACAGGAAGGCGGCAGGCATCAGCGTTTCACGGTCGATAATGCCGATTTGGTACGCGCAAAGGTTATTAACGAACTGAAAGTGAAATAACCATGAAGCGGTTATCTTTTATCATGGCGATTGTGCTGTGCCTGCTCTTTACAGACCAGGTACACGCGCAACGTCAGCTACCGGGTATGCAAGGCATACAGGTAACAGGCGGAATGGTGGACGGTATATATTCGTCCGCATTGGATAACGAAGCCGGATATTACTTCGGCGCGGCAATGGCAACTTATGCAAAGAATGGCAACAAATGGGTATTCGGTGCGGAGTCTATGGAACGGTACTACCCGTACCGGACGATCCGCATTCCGGTTTCGCAGTTTACCGCTGAAGGCGGCTACTATCTGAAAATCCTGTCCGACCCGTCAAAGACTTTTTTGCTGTCGTTGGGAGGCTCTGCCCTCGCAGGGTATGAAATATCGAATTGGGGCGAAAAGACCCTTTACGATGGTTCTACGCTACGGCACAAAGACGCATTTATCTATGGTGGGGCGATTACGCTGGAACTGGAAACATACCTTTCCGACCGTATTGTATTGCTCCTGACTGGACGCGAACGCATTCTGTGGGGCAACTCTACGGGGCATTTCCATACGCAGTTCGGCATCGGACTGAAATTTATAATCAATTAAAAACGAATCAAAATGAAAAAAATAAAAAGTTTTTTCGGAATAACAGCCGGGCTGGTAGCGATAATGCTACTGGCCTTAGCCTGTAACGACGATATGGACATTAATAACGTTTACGCATTTGATCTGGTTTGTATGCGAGTTCAGAAAAAGATCGTTCAGGGAGAGGTGGCGGAAATCCGTTGCCAGATCGTAAAAGAAGGAGATTATCAGGACACGAAGTTTTTTATTCGGATGTTCCAGCCTGACGGAGTGGGTGAACTTCGGCTGGATGATGGGCGGGTATTGTTACCGAATGACCTTTACCCGTTGGAAAAGGAAACGTTCAGGATGTATTACACTTCGCATTGTGCCGACCAGCAGGTAATTGACGTGTATATCGAAGATAATCACGGGCAAGTAGTACAAAAGACTTTCTCGTTTCAGAATGATAAGGGAGAGGACGAAACGGAAGATGATGATAATTTGTAGTTGTATCGTGTTCAACATCCTTTGTTGGCTATGTATAGCCCGCTCGTTGATTAACGCCCCGACAGACGTAGAGCTTGTGGGGTGAGGAAATAGACTAACAGGAAAGCACCCGGAGTATTTCGGGTGCTTACTTTCATTCAAACAGACTATGAAATATATACTAATGTTCTTTATCGCCTTATTGCATTTGCCCGCATCGGGGCAGCCGGGCGATCCTCTAAACAGAAAATCGGAGATAGAAAAATATACGGAACAGGTTTATTCTGCAAATAAATTTCAACGGATAGCAGATTCTCTGAACCTATCTACCAGCGAGCTATGCGACTATCCCATGATTTTTCCGATTAAGAAGCCGGAACGTATTTCATCAGGATTTGGAATGCGGTATCATCCGATTTACAGGGTACGGACATACCATACAGGGATTGATATTCCGGGGGCAAAAGGTACTCCCGTATATGCCACCGGAAACGGAATAGTAATTCGTAAGGGGTATTGTTCGGGATATGGAAATTATATTGAAATTCAGCATACAGACGGTTTCCGTTCGTTTTATGCGCATTTAAGCAGGACAATGGTAAATGTCGGCGATTCGGTAAAGATAGCCCGGCAAATTGCTTGCGTGGGTAATACAGGGATAACAACGGGTAGCCACCTGCATTATGAAGTAAGGAGAGGAAAACGTTACCTCAATCCGACCAGATGGTGCTACTTATTGTTTGAAATATTGAAAAACAAGTGATTATACTTTGTACTGTTTTGAAAATATGTATATTTACGGACGTTCTTAAATAAAAATCAGGTCATTATGAACTATATCGAATCAAACTTACAACCCGGAGAAGAGATAAAATATGTTGCAAAGCTGCACTTCTTCTTGTTCCTGCAACCGATAATATTACTGCTGCTGGGATGGTGGCTTTACGGCTCCGAAACGGCAGTATTGCATTATGGCGGGATATTCCTGTTATTTATCGGAGTAGTATCGTTGATACAGCGTATAATGGTGAAAATCGGTTCGGCTTATGCTGTAACCAATAAACGGGTGGTGCTTAAAACTGGCGTCATCAGCCGCAAAGCGGTAGATTTGGTACTGGCAAAGTGTGAGGGATTGCATATAAAGCAAAGTGTTTTAGGTCGTATATTCGGATTTGGAACGATAACCGTTACTACCGGAGGCGTTACAAGTTCATACCCTTATATTGCCGATCCGCTGGCTTTCCGGAGGGAGATAAATATGCAGATTGGGTAGGCAGAAACATGAAATGGTTGATAGATAAACAACTTTGGGTAACATATTGAAAAACACTTGGCAAGCGATTTTGTCAGGTGTTTTTTTATGGGTAATTTTGCAGGAAAATTTTTATTTTTATGGGAAGGTGGAGATATAAAAAGAATAGTCCAATGTATCGTATTCGTAAACGTAATATAGGAATGAATTTCTCTTATGAGGAAATTTATTCTATGTATGGTCAGTATGATACATTTGTTTCGTTAGAGTTTAAATATGGTAGTGAGGCGTATGAAAAATTCGGAGAATCATTAATGGGCACATTCAAATACTCTTTGGAACAACGGGAGAGTTTAGAAAAAAAAATGAACTCTAAGAAGATTCCTCGTTCAAGTAAAAGAATAACCTTCGAATCGTCCCCCCTTCACGACAAATTGACAGAAGAGCAAAAAATACATTTGGACAAAACAGGAATTAAGAATGCAGATATTTGTTGTGTAAGTTCATATAACAAGCCTCGACAAAATATTTTTGCCCAAAAAGGTAAAAAAGAGATCCCAAATCAAATGGAAATTAAAATTGATTGGAGCGTAAAAGACACATATTTGGTAACACTTGGCTTGTATAAAACACGGTTGTGTAAAGGCGAAATACTCACGAATATAGAGAAGAATGATTATTACGCTTTACGATTGTATTTTGAACAAGAGACTATCACTGAAGAAGAAAATAAATTTATTTTCAATGAACAAACAAAGGAAATCAACCCCATTATAAGAGAAAAATATTTAGATATAAAATGGGGCATTGAAGGAAAGCTTTCGGATGAAGAAAACGAAGAAATAACAAAACTTTGGCATTTACAATGGGACAATAACAAAAATCTTCTGAAACGAGAAATTCAACGGTCAGGGAATACATTAGAAGCATTATCCCTCGAATTGCAAGCGAAATTAATTGTAATCTCATGCTCTTTCAAAGATGAAGTTCTTTTGCCTTATATAAAACCAGCAATATGGTGGAATATAGAACGTTTTTTACATATTTTTATTCGCCATTTTGCAGATTTACAACCAGATGGAAATTTCAAAAACAAGACAGCCTTTCAGTATGAATATAAAGATATAAGACGTGTAATTTGCAATGTTATTGAATCTGTCGAAAAAGAAATTGAAGAATGGTTTAAAAACAATCCAGATAAAACATTTAAACGAATTGGCAAGCAAGCCGTCTATTACAACGGAAATTATTATAGAGTAGATATTGAGCCGTCAGGAAAATTACTCACATTTCATCCTTATAATGACGACAAAGAGCGAGAAAATGATGCGAAATAAAACAACGGCAAGTCATAAGTAAGTGGATGTTTAAAATAGTTTATTTTCCAACAAAGAGATACTCTGTTGGTAACAATAAGACTTTTTGTTACTTTTTCTCCCGTCCGTTTAGCAAATCAAGGAAAAGCAATGACAAAAAAACTTAGATAGGAATAAAGAGAGGATTTTATTTAGTTATATTTTCACAGAATCAACAATTATAAGTGCATGAAACAGGAAGCAACTAAATATTTGCAGGAGTATATAGACCGAATGCAGGCTAAGGGCATAACTCCAACAATGGAAGATTTAAACCAAAAAATGGGGGAATTCTTTCGCACTCAAAATAATACTCCAAGAACAGATTTTGAGGGTTACTCGTCCCTTGAGATGCACAAAATTCTGCATTTTACATTTAATGCAGATTCTCCAATATGTTTCAATCCGCTTAGTTGGCATGAATATTCTCAAGTACCCATTTTACGTCAGGTGAAGCGACTTGCGGAAATTATCTCTCAAAATGGGCAAATAAAGTTGACTACTGCCGGATATTTGCCGATTAAAATTGTTCAGGAACTTTATCCTTTGGGTGCTCCTGATGAAATGATTGAAAATGCTATATCAAAATTAGGCAAGGAGATGGATTGTACGCCTGTTCATTTGGCTCGATTATTAGCCGAAGCGTCCGGTATAATTAAAAAACGCAAAGGCATTTTATCCTTGACAGCGACCGGAACAAAAACTATCGCTGATGATTCGAAACTGTTCGATTCTATTTTCAAAGGTTTTTGCCAGAAGTTTAACTGGCATTATTTTGATAATTATTCTGATGACGTGCAATCTGGAACGATTGGGCAACTTGGATTTGGTTTTTCATTGATTCTGCTTAGTAAATACGGGAATACAGAGCGTTCTGAGAGATATTATGCGGAGAAATATTTTAAGGCTTTTCCTATGTTATTGGAAACGGTTCAGCCTACTTATGGAACAGTGCTGGATTATTGCTTCAATTGCTATTGTTTGCGTACATTTGAGCGATTTCTTTATCACTTCGGATTGGTTGAAATAAAAAAAGGAAAGCGAATATTGCAGGAAGAAACCTACATACAAAAAACACTTCTATTTGATAGGCTAATATCGCTAATGCCTCACAGAGAATTCGAAATGAAATATTGAATTGATTTTAAGCTACTTTTAAAGGCTTAAAACATATTGGCTTTTTGCTTCTTTTTCTCCCGTATAAAGCCTTGTTAATGGCTCATGGAAAAAGAAGTCCGGGCAAAGTTTCCCCTGCCCGGATATAAGTTCTTAAAATCGTTTTCAAAGGCACTTATAGCCCATTATCGACCATATGACGCAGCCTCCCAGCTACCCACTGAATTGTAGGATTGCGTGGATAATGGAACGTCCTACGGCTCATATTTTCAATGATTAAACGCTCCTGTCGGAGTTGTACACTGTGGCAGTCGGGTTCTATCTCGTGCAAAAGCTCCTCCAGTTCGTAATAATCTTGTTGTGTGGTAATAATCGGATTGCCGATATATGCGTCTATCCTCATATCTCCCCGAATTTATCAATTTCACATTCAAATATTTCGACCTCTGCATCACAGGAATATAAGCCGTTTTCTTTGGCGTGATCTATCGCTTTAGTCTCGGAAGTGAACACGCCGAAAAATACACGGCTTGCCCTTGTCCTGTGAATATCTGTTTGGAATAATACAAATACTGTCATAATTAGGTCATTTATGGAGCGGGATTTCTCCCGCTCCTTGTTGATACTATGGCTTATACTGCTACCGCCTCCGCTTTAGGTTGCGCTTTGGGTACTCCGACAATCAGCACTTTATCCGCTTGTGGGGTCGGTTTCGCCTCTTTCTTTTCGGATTGGGTCGCTTTGGGCTGTTCCTTGCCTTTCGGCTTGGTGGTTTCCGACTTCGGAGCGGTGTTGCTCGTCTCCTTTTTGATGGATTTTTCGGCTGTTTTAGGGGCTTTCTCTACCTTGACGGTCTGCTCTGCCTTTTTCGCTTTGGCATCGGCTTTCGCTTTCTTTTCAGCCTCTTTCAGTCCTGCGATACGTTCGTCCAATCGGGCGTTTTTCTTGCCGTAATCCTCTTTATGGGTGCTTACAATTTCTTCCGTCTTTTCGGGTAGATGTTGCTTTGAGAATGCCAATAATATACCGCCTTTTTCATCGCCTACGGTTCTTGTGCCGTCCGTAAGGTGGCTATACAGATAATCACGGCGTACAACGGTTTTCTGTTCTTCGGTCAGTGAAGATGCGATTTTGAGTTTCTTCTCATCCGTCAGATAGCCGTAATAGTCGTTTTCTTTCAGTCCTACGGCTTTGTAGTTATGACGGCGCAACTTGGAGAGCATAAAGAAATACATTGCCGTTTCTTCATCGGCGGTAAATGCCGACTGCGGTAACTCGTCCGTGCGCAAAAGTTCCTTTAAGCCCTCGGCGGTCTTTTCGTCCGCCAGTTCGTTGTTACGCTTTTTCTTGGCGGTAAGGTCGGAGATTAACTGCTCGTTGGTCTTGGTGTCTTTGGTGGCTACCTCTTTGTAGTACATCTTTACGTTACTATCGCCGATTTTAGCATACACACGGATTTTGCCCTGTTCTTTCAGTTCTTCAAGATGCGCCGTCTGCTTGGTGTACTTTTCTTGTTCCTTGCCGTATTTCTCCTGTGCCTTGTCGTAATCTTCGGGCTTTTTATACTCGGAGGCTTGCGGTTCGGTCGGGGCTGTGGGGTATGAATTAAGGTTATACGTTTGCACGTTCTTAAACTCATAACCGCCCTTTTTGATTATCGTTGTTGCCTCGTTGTCGTGGCTGTACTGCTCCCCGACAAATGTAAGTTTAGGGTCTGCAAGGGCTACGGCTTGCGCCTGTTCTACAAGGTATGCCGTTTGCTTGTCCGACAAACATTTTTTGTTTGTACACTTGCCACAACCTCCACCCTCGGCGAACAGGTCGAAATTACTCGAATTGTGAATACATTTCAGACACTTGGTTTTGTCGAAACTGTAATTATCGAGATTGTTTGTATAACAGTTCCGTATCTTGCCCTCCAACGCATTTGCGGAGATATTGCACCATTCGCCTGCGCCGTCCTTGCCTAATCGGTCGTTCAAAATATCCTCCTGTATCTTCTTGTCGTACTTGCTAATAACTATCCCTGCCGATGCGGTCAGTTTACCCTCTTTTACGAGGTTGGCAATTCCTTTGATAAGGTCGCAAAGTTTCAGCATTTGATAGATATGCTTTTCACTCTTGCCATATGCTACGGCGAGACTTGCAATATCGTATCGTTTGGTGTCTATAAGGCGTTTGTAAGCCTCTGCCGCCTCCATAGGTGGCACGTTCTCACGCTGTAAGTTCTCGGAGATTGAAAGGTCATACGCCTGTTCCTCTGTTACTTCCCGAATGATGCACGGGATTTCGGCAAGTTTCAGCATACGGCAAGCCCTAAAGCGGCGTTCCCCGCAAATGATTTCGTAATGTTCGCCTTTTTCGCCTTTGCGCCGTACCGTAATAGGCTGTATCAGTCCATGAACGGAGATACTTTGTGCCAACTCTTTGAGTGCATCGGCATCAAAGGTTTTTCGGGCGTTGTAATTGCTCGGCTCTATCAAGTCCGATGCAATATTCACGGCTTTGCGCTGTCCGTTGTCGGGTTGGCGTACCACTACTGCGGTTACTACTTCGTTTGCTTTCCCTGCTACTGCTACTGCTGTGCCGTTGTTCTTAATTGCTGTCATAATGTTGTTATTTAAAAGGTTAAACCTATTATCAGTGTTATAATAATTGCCAAAACGAGCAAGGAAACAAGACAGGACAAAACGCCTTTAATGATTGCCCACGCTAAATAAATCCCTGCGACAACCGCCACGAACGACCAACCCCAAAGGGCAAAACCCGCCACCGCAAAAGCTATTTTCAAAACCCAACCTATGCTGATTGGAAGGTTTGAGAATCGTTGTTTCCTGTTTTTTTCTGCTGTTCGCATCATAATTCTGACTTTTTTTTAAACGCTATGCCGTATCGGAGCCGGTTATGAGTGATCGAGTTTCAGGGGCAGAGAAAGGTAGTGTTTAGCCGAAGAAAGTTTTTCGGGAACAAATACACTCGCCGGAACGGAAAGAGGAAGATTTTTCACGAAACCGGAGGCTCGAACTTGCTTCGGCGTGAAGAGCACGGAAATACTTTCGCGCATGAAATCGAACACTTCATCGGCGTAATCAGCATTCCGCTAAAGAGGAAGAAGTTATAAGATATGGGCAGTAGAAAAAATCCCCCTTTACTCCCGGATAGTCTGACAGGGAGTACAAAAAAGCGGCATATTTAAATGCCGCATTATTTCAATATTATCAGCTTTCCTTTTTACTCTTTCGCGCTAAATGATTACTTTTAATGCGATTCCGTTAAATTATTTAATATGTATAGATCGGACACACATATAATGCCGTTTTGGGCAGAAAATGGTGGGTTTATTAGGGGGCGCGACCCGTTAGGAATTCAAAATAGTTCAATAACTGTTTATGGAAGACTTTTGCCAGGTATGACCAACCTGACTGGACGAATTCGGTATTATAGTTTCTATTGTTGGCTCTTAGATGAGTATGATAGACTAAGTCTTGAAAAAGAAAAACAAACTCCTCAAGCCCAATATAACTTTATAAGAAGAGCAGAGTTGATTATGGCCTTTCTTATGGTTATAAAAGAGCCTAATGGTACGAATGTCCCGGGAAGTGATTATGCCACAAGACATAAAGCCGATGGATCTTATTCTATAATTCAAGGGGCTGACAAGCCGGGTAAAGAATTATATTGGGATTATAGATCAGGAGCTCTAGGGCAATATTATGCAGGCTCTCTCATTAATCTTGAGCTAATTGAAATAGTTGAAAATTATTTCCATATAAAACCTAAAGGACAGAAAGTAGCAGAGGCATTCCGTTCTGCTATTCCTGTTAATGTAAGAACTTATTTTCTTGAATTAATCAGAAAAGGGACTTGTGGTTGGAATGATTTTGATAAAATAATGTCTTTCCGGCTCAATGCCTTAACAGAATCAAGCGAAGAATGGTTATTATTAAATAATCTTTTATTGGAACGGGATGGGGACAATTTTAAAACAAGAGATGGCAAATCTTCCGAGAAAAGAATCGAATCAATAAAATTGTATTTACAATCAAAGACAGAGAGCGTGCCCTTGAATGAATTCCCTCTATGGATATTCAAGAATACTTCTCCAAGCGTAGATCCAAATTCTTCGCAATTTGGGTGGTTTTATTATTATCTTAACGAGAGCGTCCATTATGCTCTTTCGTCTATATTTTGGGCTTTTCTATTTAATATTGAGGGAACTATTTCAGAATTTGACAGTTACCTGAAGGATTTCGGATCTGAGATACAGAAAAAGAGCGAAGCTCTTCTTGGGATAAGCAGCGAGGATACTTTGAAAGATATTTTGGAGTTAATTGAAAAAAGAAGTATTCAGGATGAACTCGCCGACATCAGAGGTGCTGTAAAAAAGGAACTTCCCTATTATGCCGCAAGCAGGTCAGTCTCCCTATTAATGATGATATATAACTTTACAGAATCATACCAAGAACATATCAAAAACTTTGAATTAAATAATTATATTGATTATCAAAAAGGTAATCTGACTGAACACCTTGATATTTATATTAAAAAGAATTTGGATACAAACTATCGTGAATATATAAACCAGATAGTGAAAACATTGATTAACGACCACATGGCAACGGCTTACCGAAAAATGGGTAACGGTGAAGCGAATTTGTTGAAATTCTTAATTGAAGACAGGTATATCATTCACGTTGAGACTATACAACCACGAGGCACTACTCCCAGACTTCAATCATTACATAATTTTATGCGTGATTTAGGTTATATTGATAGGGAAGGAACTCTTACTGGATTGGGATGGAAATTATTAAATAGTATGTAATGGAGCGGAAAATATACAAAGAGATTCCGGGTGGGAAAAGTAGTTTTCATTCTGCCGTTCTAACTACATTTTCCTTTAATTTTCATCATTTTGAGGGACAGGTGTTAAGAACTCTAAAAGAAAAATGGATAACTAGTATAAATGTTTTGGTAGATCAAAATATGCTAAACTCCTCATTAGGGGTATCTTCAAATTACCTTAAAAGTATTAACCAAGCATATGCAGTAAATGGTATTAAATCCTCAGGAGCCTTTCATCCTAAAATTAATTTCTTCATAGGAGATAGCTGTTTACTTGCAATTTTTGGTTCAGGTAACTTAACTCCAGGAGGACATGGCAAAAATCACGAGGTGTTTTCTGGGTTTTATGCTAATTCTGTTGATAAAACGGAGCTACCATTGCTTCTGGAACTGTGGGAATATGTTATCGGATTTGCCAAACAAATGGATGGATATTCCGCCGAAAGAATATGTAATACCATAACAGGCTGCTGTGATTTATTTTCAAATAAAAAGCTTGTAAAACATCAATTTCATAATCTTGGCGACAGTCTTGATGCCGCACTGCTATATAATGAGAAAGACTCAGATATCTATCATCAACTCTCGGACCTAATTCCAACTAATAATATAGAAAGAATAACAATCGTATGCCCCTACTATGATGAAGATGGTGCTTTATTGAAGAATCTTTGTCAATTATTTCCGAATGCGCATCTGGATATATATCTGCAAGAAAACAAGGGTTTGCCACCAACACAAATGGAAGCAGACGAGCGAATTACTTTTTATGATTTTAACGAAACAACCAGAGGGAAGGTTAGAATTAATGCTTTGGGAGACGATAGAATGCTTCATGCTAAAGTTTTTCATTTCAAATCAGCAGAAAAGGAATACTACTTGACGGGCAGCGTAAACGCAACCCTAGCAGGGATGGGCTCTCCTTCGTCTCCTCCTCTGAATGATGAATTATGTGTGCTGTATGCTTCGTCTTCTTTTGATTTTTTGGATAGTATAGGAATTAACAATGTTGGTAAACGGATAGAAGACATTAGCGCATTCCCCCGGAAAGATTGCTACGGAGAGAATCCAACAGTGACAGATAGTTACGCAAAACAGTTTATTAAAATTAAATCCATAGATTTGGAAGGACGACACCTTAAGGTATATATTGATTTAAAACATATACTTAACGAACCTTCTTATCTGACCGCATTCGGACAGAATGGAGTAAAAGTTTTTTCTTTTCCAATAAATGATTATCGACAAAAGACATTTGAATTTACTTTATCCGCAGAACAGTGTGATCCTGACCTGTTACCTCAATATTGCGCTTTTGTTAGCGTTAGTGGCGCTATTATTTCGAATAAGCAACCTGTGAATAGAATTGATAAATTAAGGAATACAAATCCAGAAAGGAACCTGCGTACTATACGGGAAATCATAGGGAAGGTTGAAGCAGGGCAGTTTAACGAATTAGAAATAGCAGATTATCTAACACAATTATACAGGGAAGATACGGGTGCTAAACGCATATCATCGTATGGCAGCTTTCGGGAAGATAAAGAAGAGATAAGAGAAAAGGATATTGCTACATTAAGTTATGATGAGGCTATAGCGGCTTCAAGGGATACTTCTGTTTTATCGAAAATAGTCTCGGGACATATTACCTCGCGTTTATGGGAAAGCTTGGAGCATATTTTTGACAGTAAAAGCAATGCTATCTCGGATGAATTAATGGAGGAAGAGGAAGAAGCATCGGCAACTGAAAGCAAAGAGAGAAAAGTGGAAAATACAGTGGATAATGGTATAAAACTTGGGAATGATATAATGCGTCCTCTTAGTATTGTAAGGAATCTGACTGAAAAATATTGCTCTAATCTAAATAAAGCACAATTTAATGAGGAACATGTTATAGGAATTGTTGACTATTTACGCTTTTTATTGAGTTCGCATGCCATTACCGCTATTTGCCATTTTAATGAGTATATGCCATTCCCCAAAGATAAAGAAAATAAAATGACTTTTTCCGATTGGAAGAAAAGCCTACACTCTCTGTATAAAGAAGCGATTCTATCTATATTAAAACAATTTACGTTATTACATCAACGCCGAAAGGTTGCAAAATATGGAGAGAATCAGGATGATCTGATTTTTCGACATAATGATCTTCTAAATAAAACTTTGTATCATATTCTTCTTGATGCAGCTATCGTTTATAATAGTTTGGAGAGGCAGGAACCTGTTGTTAAGGAGCGTATTATTCTTTATTGTCTAAATATTTTCGACCAATATGGATTGCCTAATGCCGGGTTAAAGGCTTATCTTGAGAAATTGTCAGCCGCAAATAATAATGCTTTCTATCCTCGACAAGTTTTGAGAATGTTGGACGAAATTGTTAACGCAAGTAGGGACGGTACTTATAAAAAAGCAGAAAAATCAGGGATATGCAAGGTCGATAGTGTTCAAGATGGTAAATACCGTATCAAAACAATCTATAGTGATAGTTATAGTTTTGCAAACAAAAAAGATGTTAGTGACTTTACTTTATAGAATATAGTTTAACCACTGCAATTGAGAAAGTAAATCCTACAAAAAAGCGGCATATTTAACCGCCGCCGGAATCAGTTTACACTTTAGGTATAGACAAGTGCGGACGCAAGCTACCAGCCCGCAAGGGATTGGTATGTCGTGTGTTTTAATGAGTTACCTTTGTTATCCCGTAATCATAGTATTAACGAAAAATGTAAATATTATGGAGGTAATAAATATAGAAGCCCGCACTTTTGAGGCTATGATAGAACGTTTCGAGGCATTTGCCCGGAAGATAAATCTTCTGTGTGATCAAAGTGAAGATAAAGAGATGAAAGAATGGCTGGATAGTCAGGAGGTTTGTATGATACTGGATATTAGCAAAAGGAAATTGCAATACCTAAGAAATTTTCATAAAATACCTTATTCAATGCTTAACGGCAAAATCTACTATAAGCCGGAGGATATTAGGAAGTATATAGAGTTAGAAAGGGGGGAGCATGGAAAATAAGAATGCAGAGAATCAAAATAGCCTTATAACGAAAGCTACGCCTCAAATCGCAGTCTTTTTTGAATCCATTGACCGGATGTTGGATAAGGTTGAAGTGCTTGCGAAAAAATGCAGACCTACCTTAAACGGAGATAGGTATTTAACAGATAAGGAATTGTCCGAACGCTTAAAAATCAGCAGAAGGGCTTTACAGGATTACAGGAGCGAGGGCAAGATACCCTATTATCAAATTGGGGCAAAAGTCTTATATAAGGAATCTGATATTGAAAAAATGCTGAAAGACAGTTATCGCAAGATATTCTAAACAACAGCAAAGGCTATCTTTCCGGATAGCCTTTGCTGTTAGTCAATTTATTAAATCTCACTCATGCTTATTTTAGTTTGAACCTTTTTCATGTCGGAATAGATGTTGTGGCTAAGTACTTTTGCGTAATGCTCCGTCATTCTTGTACTGGTATGTCCCAACATACGGGCAACATTTGTAAGCGCAACCCCATTAGCCAGCGTAACCGTTGTCGCAAAGGTGTGACGAGCTGTGTGCGTGGTAACGTCCTTGTCAATCCCGCAGAAATCGGTAATTTCCTTCAAGTAGGAATTCATCTTCTGATTACACATAACCGGAAGCAGAATACCTTTTGACTTGCACATTCTATGATTTTCATATCGGCGAATTATTCCCAACGGAATATCAAGCAATGGGATGTCGCACATATTTTCGGTTTTCTCCCTCGACTTACGAATCCAATAAGTCCCCTCGTTATCTAAGACAATATGCTCCTTCTTTAAGTTGCTCACATCTATGAATGCAAGGCCTGTGTAACAGCAGAACACAAACACATCACGGACTAATGCAACTCTCGGCAGGGTGAATTTTTTGTTTGTAACTATATCAAGTTCCTCTTTGGTAAGGAAAACCGGATTGGTTTTTGCCTGTTTGAACCGCATCCCCACAAAAGGATCACTTTTCAATAATCCGGTAGCCAAAGCAAGGGTACTTACCTTTTTTATTACTTTCATATACCGAACAAGGGTGTTAGGGCTTAATCCCTTATCAACTGTCAGGTAGAGTTCGTATTTACGAATAAACTGGGAAGTAAACTCGGTAAAAGTTATATCGGATTTCCCGCACTCTTTCTCGATAACAGTTTGCAGCGATTTATAGCAGTTATCGTATCGGTTAATGGTGGAGTAGGCATAATCCAATCCGATGCGTCGTCTGCAATCTTCATTATGCTCTTTGAAAAATGTAAGGACGGTTTTAGTTGTTTCCTTATTAAAGAGTTTTTTCAGTAAAATTTCGGGGGTAAAATACTCGTCCTGTAATACCATGTTCCGATGAATTTCATACAGGCGGGTATGGAGGTTGCGGATATAATCGTTCAGTTCGTTAGCCTCCCGGCTCTTTCCCCGGCACATTCCTAATTTAGCATCCCAGATTTCATCTTTAACGCTGCGGTTAATACGAATGTCGCTGTAAACCCCGTCAATAGTAACCCTAAGTAGTACCGGGCATTCTCCGTTTCTCAATTTTCGGGTCTTAATAATGTAGACCAAAACATTCATCATTTCTTGCTTCATATTACCTCTATTTTAATGTTTCAAAATTAAGGAAATGAAACGAGATTGTCGGTATGCAAAATTCGGAAAATCAACACATTAGATACTGTTTCGTTTGCTTTTTTTGCGCCAAATAAAAAGCATATGAATGAACAAAGATAAATGTTCTATAAACCGTTATTTTCTGCCATTTTCAAGGGGTTGCCCTAAAAAGAAAAATCCCCGAAACTGTCTATGTTTCAGGGATTTGCTTTGTTTTGCTACTCTTCTTAAGTGGTGCCACCAGGAATCGAACCGGGGACACAAGGATTTTCAGTCCTTTGCTCTACCAACTGAGCTATGGCACCATCGTTTTCATTACGGGTGCAAAGGTAAGCGTTTTTTTTATATCTCCAAACTTTCTGTTAAAATAAATATATCTTTTTTTACATTGGCTTCGGGCGAAGGGAATTTAACTGCATAAGTAAAAATTTTAGTGCTAAATATTTGAAGTTTTGAAAATGTTTGTACCTTTGCAGCCGTATTGAATTAGCGGGATGTAGCACAGTTGGTAGCGCGCCACGTTCGGGACGTGGAGGTCGGAAGTTCGAGTCTTCTTATCCCGACTAATCTGAGGGTAATAAATTTGAAAGAGTTTATTACCCTTTTTTTATGCTCAAAAAGAGGTAAATTAATCTATTTTAATAACTTTGTAGGAATTTAAATTGATTTACTTCTAACTTTAGATCGTATGAATTATGCAAAATGTATATGCTTAGGGTTGGCGTCCTGCATATTTTATGCTTGCAGCATATCTCCGGAACAGAAAAAGGAGATGGCTGAAGCAATGATTACTCTGATGTCTGATTCCATTGTCCCCGACAAGCGAACGGCTGTTTTTGATGTGGAGCCTGTGGTAACGGACAGTCAGCTTATCCTAAAAGGGGTTACCACCAGTAAGGAGGCAAAAGAAGCAACTCTCAATTTGTTTGCGCAATTTAAGTGGCAGGTGGCCGACAGTATCAGGCTTCTGCCCGACTCTGCTTCGGTGGGTTCCATTTACGGTATTGTAAATCATTCGGTGGTTCCAATGAACTCGAAACCGCGTTTCAGCTCGGAGATGTCTACCCAGGCATTGCTAGGTATGCCGGTGCGTATCCTCCAAAAGGATTCGTGGCTGCGGGTGCAGATGGCCGACAATTATATTGCGTGGACCGTGGCGGGTTACATAAAACAGGTTAGCAGGGAGGTGTACAATGCCTGGATGACTTCCCCTAAGGTGATTTTTCTTTCGCACTATGGTATCGCTTACAGCAAACCGGATCTTAGGTCTACACCCGTATCCGACCTGGTAAGCGGATGCATGCTTAAACTGGAGGGTGTTGAAGGCAGCTTTTATAAGGTGAGCTACCCCGACGGACGGACGGGCTATGTGCGCACCAGCGAGGCAAAGCCTGTGGATGAATGGCTGAAAGGGATTAATCTATCGGCCGAAAGTCTGATTAATGCGGCCTACTCCCTGAACGGTACGCCTTACCTGTGGGGTGGCACCTCTTCCAAAGGGGTGGATTGCAGCGGGTTTATAAAGACAATTACATTTTTACACGGACTGATCTTGCAGAGGGATGCCTCGCAACAGGTTCACACGGGTATTCCCGTGGATATATCTGCCGGTTATGATAATCTACAGCCCGGGGATCTGTTGTTCTTTGGCGAAAAGGCAACCGCCGATAATAAAGAGCGTATCATCCATGTGGGGTTATATGTGGGCGACAAGACTTTTATTCATTCTATCAACAACGTACATACCGGCAGTTTCGATCCCGAAAGTGACCTGTACGACGACTATAACACGAAGCGTTTCCTCCGTGCCTCCCGCATTTTGGGAGCGGTAGGAACGCAGGGGATCTCTACAATCCAGTCCAATCCTTTTTACCAACCTCAATAAGTTCGTTATGGAAAAAGGAAGAAGAGATTTTATTAAGACCAGCGCACTTGCCCTTGCTGGCAGTGCCGCTGCGGTTCAATTTATACAAGCCGGCAACGGGATGCAGTGTGTTCCGGCGATCATTCAGAACAAAAAGAATATGAAACTATCATTTCGTCCGTACAACCTTCAGCTTAAGCATGTGTTTACGGTAGCCAGTTATTCGAGAACAACCACTCCGGGGGTTCAGGTGGAAGTTACCTACGAAGGTGTAACCGGATACGGAGAGGCTTCCATGCCGCCCTATCTGGGCGAATCTGTGGAGTCGGTCGTGGCCTTTCTGAGTAAGGTAAATCTGTCGCAATTTACAGATCCGTTCCAGTTGGAAGATATCCTGCTGTATGTAGACGGACTTGCTCCGGGAAATACGGCGGCCAAAGCTTCGGTAGATATCGCCCTGCATGATCTGGTGGGGAAACTGTTGGGTGCACCCTGGTATAAGATATGGGGACTGAACCGGGATAAGACTCCCTCCACTACGTTTACCATCGGAATTGATACGGAAGAGGTAGTGAAGGAAAAAACACGCGAAGTGGCAGGGCAGTTCAATATCCTGAAGGTAAAACTGGGCAAAGATAACGACAAGGAGATGATTCGTGCCATCCGTTCTGTATCCAACCTGCCCATTGCCATTGATGCCAATCAGGGATGGAAGGACCGGGCCCATGCTCTTGATATGATTCACTGGCTGCGTGAGCAGGGTTGTGTTATGGTTGAGCAGCCCATGCCCAAAGTGCAGTTGGACGACATTGCCTGGGTGACGGCTCAGAGTCCCCTGCCCGTCTTTGCCGACGAGTCGCTGCAGCGTCTGGCCGATGTGGAAAGGTTGAAGGGTGCCTTCTCGGGAATTAATATCAAGCTGATGAAGTGTACAGGCATGCGCGAAGCGTGGAAGATGTTAACTTTGGGAAGGTCGCTGGGGATGAAGGTTATGATCGGGTGTATGACGGAGACTTCGTGTGCGGTTTCTGCCGCGGCCCAACTTTCGCCTGCGGTGGATTTTGCCGACCTGGATGGGAATCTTCTTATCTCTAACGATCTGTTCAGGGGTATGCAGGTGGTGAAGGGTAAAATCACGCTTACGGATTTACCGGGAATCGGTATCGAGAAAATTTAATACAGTCAGCCATGAAACAGTGTATTGTAGGGATAGTTGCCTTGTTGGGAGTAACGGCCTGCCAACAGCAGAAGGTGGTTACGGAGGTTGTTCCGGATGCTATCCGCATTTCGGAAACGGAACGACACAGGCGTATCGCGCTGGATTTCCGAAAAGACAAGGAGAGCGTAGTGGCGTATATACAAAATTACTATCCGCAGGTAACCGACAGTATGCTGGATACCTGGGAAAAGTCCAAGGCGCTTGAGGTGATGTATGTGCACGGGAAGAAGTGTTACTTTAATCAGGCTGCCCCCAATCTGTTCCGCATTGATCTGGAGGCGAAAAAGGTGAAAGAGGCCAAAGAGGGCCGTTCCTTGTCGGCTTCCGAACTGGTAAACCAAAAGCATCTGCCGGAGGTGATTAATACGTTGCATTCGTCGAATACAACCCAGGGGGTGCCTGTACGCTTTGAGGTTACTTATAAGCTGACTGTTAAGGCGGATGCTGTTCCCGATGGAGAGGTGATCCGCTGCTGGCTTCCCTACCCCCGCGAAGATAACCGGCGACAGAGTGAGGTGGAACTCCTTTCCGCCAGTTGTGCCGACTTTCAGATTGCTCCTAAGGAGACCTTGCATCGTACGTTGTATATGGAGAAAAGAGCCGAAAAGAATACGCCTACCCAGTTTTCGGTTGCTTACCGTTTTACATCTTCGTCCGAGTGGTTCGACCTGAAGGAGGAACAACTACGTCCTTACCATACGGAATCCGACTTATACAAGAAATATACGGCAGAGAGTGCTTCCCATGTTCTGTTTACGCCGGCGATACGGCATCTCTCCGGACATATTGTGGGCAATGGGGACAGTCCCCTTCAAAAAGTTCGTAAGATATTTACCTACATAAACGATACCTATCCCTGGGCGAGTGCACGCGAATATTCCACCGTTCCCAATATTCCGGAGTATGTAATTGACAACAGGCACGGCGATTGCGGCATGGTGTCGTTGTTGTTTATCACCTTATGCCGGTTAAACGGTATACCTGCCAAGTGGCAAAGCGGGTTTATGTTACATCCGGGCGGAGTGAATCTGCACGATTGGTCGGAAGTCTATTTCGAGGGTGTGGGATGGGTTCCTGTGGATCAGTCGTTCGGCATCCCTCCTTTTGCTGAGGATAACGATACCCGCTATTTCTTCTCCAACGGAATTGATGCCTACCGGTTGATTGTGAACGACGATTTTTCAGCTCCGCTTGTTCCCGAAAAGCATTTTACCCGCAGTGAGACAGTGGACTTCCAGCGGGGTGAAGTGGAATGGAAAGGGGGCAATCTGTACTTCGACAAGTGGACATGGGACATCGATGTGCAGATTATTCCTCAAAAATAGGCCGGCATCGCCTCCTCTCTGAAATCTTTTTTTTACTTTTGCAGCCGATTCAGTTTTTTTCATTGTTCACCCTCTATTTAATTTCGTGAAGACACTCTATTAGTCCTCCCGGGACATTCGTTATTGTTTAGATTACTTAAGGTATAGTCTTCTTTTATGAAACAGGAAAAAGAACCTCTGCTGCAGGTAGGGGTATTTGTAGCCGAATATGCTGCACACATGATGGGGTGTGGGGTACATACTTCCCGTGTGATACGTAGTACGAAACGAATCGGCGAGTCTTTTGGATATACTGTTAAGATCAGTGTACTCCAGAGAAGTATTATTCTTACACTGCTTGATCAGGAAACGAGGGAAAATTACAGTGAAGTAATAGACATCCCGTCGCTTCCCATCAGCTTTGAACGGAATTCAGAATTAAGCGCGTTGAGTTGGGAGACCTTCGACGAACATTTGTCTCTCGACACATTGAAAGAAAAGTACAGGAAGATTGTCTCCTCTCCCCGTATCAATCCGTTGTTTGTATTGATTCTGGTGGGTTTTGCCAATGCCTCTTTCTGCAAGTTATTCGGCGGCGACTGGTGTTCTGTGGGAATCGTATTTTCGTCTACAATTGCAGGGTTGTTTTTAAGACAGCAGATGGCCGGCAAAGGGATCAATCACTTTGTAATTTTTATTGCATCGGCTTTTGTTGCCTCCATGTGTGCCTCTACGTCCGTTATCTTTGATACCACTTCCGAAATAGCCCTGGCTACCAGCGTTCTGTACCTGGTTCCCGGCGTTCCGCTTATCAATGGTGTGATCGATATTGTAGAAGGGCATGTGCTTACCGGGTTTGCCCGACTTACCCAGGCGGCTCTGCTTATCGTATGCATTGCAATCGGACTTTCCTTTACATTATTACTGGTAAAAAACAGCTTGTTATGATACTTACGGATATTCTTATAGACGGATTCTTTGCTGCTGTGGCAGGAATCGGATTTGGGGCAATCTCCGATCCTTCGTTACGCTCGTTCCCTTACATCGCCTTACTGGCTGCCGCCGGTCACGCTTGTCGTTATTGTTTGATGACTTTGGTGGATATAAACATTGCATCGGCTTCCTTTGTGGGGGCTCTTGTAATCGGTCTGGGCAGTATCTGGCTGGGGAAAAGGATTCATTCTCCTATGACGGTGCTTTCTATTCCGGCTCTGCTGCCGATGGTACCCGGTAAATTTGCCTACAACATGGTATTTGCCCAACTGATGTTTTTGCAGAATATGGATAATCCCCTGGACAGGGCCAAGTATATGGAGATGTTTTTTTCAAACACCATGGTTACCTGTACGGTGATCTTTCTGCTTACCGTAGGCACCACCCTGCCTATGTTTTTGTTTCCAAACCGCGCTTATTCTCTTACCAGACATAAAAAACAACTATGAATACTTTCTGGAAAACAATTGCCGAGTACAACTCCGCCACCTGGATGTATCAGATCTTTATCGTACTGATCGGTGTGTTTCTTACCCTGATGCTCCTTCGTAACCCTCAACGTTGGGTAAAGATAGGGATGAAGATTTACTTTATCGCCACTTATACCTGGATATCGGTGGTTTACTATCATATCTACTGTTCGGAGAGAAGCTACAACAATGTATTGTCCATCTTCTGGGCTATCCTGGCCATTGCCTGGCTGTGGGATCTATTGGCCGGCTACACCCAATTGGAGCGTAACCCCAAATACAACGTGCTGGGATATCTTTTGGTGCTGATGCCTTTTATCTATCCTGTTTTCTCCATGGCAAGGGGACTGAGTTTCCCGGGTATCACATCGCCGGTAATGCCCTGCTCGGTCGTTACCTTTACAATCGGGTTGTTGTTACTGTTCTCCCGCAAGAGCAATCTTTTCATTATACTGTTGCTTTGTCACTGGTCGCTTATCGGTTTATCGAAGACCTACTTCTTTAAAATTCCGGAAGACTTTCTATTGGCCAGTGCTTCGGTTCCGGCATTGTACCTCTTCTTTAAAGAGTATTACCTTACCGATCTGCACAAAGACACCAAACCCAAAGCAAAATTCATCAACTGGTTGCTGATAGCTGTTTGTGTAGGCATAGGGATTGTGCTTACCACTACGCTGGTAATCGAGCTGTACAAGGATGCCTGAAGCGCTCTCTTTGATTGCTAAAAGGGCGTAGTTGGACAATCGGTTGTCTTAAATCGGACAATTTGGGCAGTTGCTCCACCTCATCCGGCGCTATTTTTGCATAAAAAAAGAGATCATGAAAAACGCCGTGGTGCTTTTTGCACTTTTATTGCTATGCAGTTCTGCCTATGCCGGACGCAGCGTATTGTCTTTAAACGACAACTGGAAGTTCCGTTTCTCTCACCAGGTTCAGTTTAAAAGCGAACATCGCGTGGACTTACCTCATACATGGAATGCCACCGATGCTTTGTCGGGGAAACAGGATTACCTGCGTACGACCGGAAACTATGAGAAAAGTCTGTTTATACGTCCCGAATGGAAGGGTAAACGAATCTACCTTCGCTTCGAAGGGGTAAATACGGTAACCAACCTATTGGTAAACGACCGGCATGTGGGTGAACACCGGGGTGGATACGGGGCTTTCGTATTTGATATAACCGATTTCGTTACATACAATCAGGACAACAAACTATTGGTTAAAGTAAGCAATGCCCTTACACAGGATGTTATGCCTCTGGTGGGCGACTTTAATATCTACGGGGGCATCTACCGGGATGTAAACCTTATTGTAGCAGATCCGGTTTCCATCTCTCTTACCGATTATGCCTCTCCGGGAGTATACCTGCAACAGCAGAAAGTAAGCAGGCATCAGGCGGATATCCGGGCTAAGGTGATGTTATCCAATCATAATGCAGAGGCTGTTCCGGCAGAGGTGAAGATCAATGTGTGGGACGGAGAGCGTCTGGCGCTTACCGAGTCGCTTAAGACCAATCTGGCTGTGGGCGAAAACCAGGCGGTAACGGTTCCTTTTACGATTTCAAATCCCCGTTTGTGGAATGGCCGTACGGATCCGTTTATGTATAAGGCGGAAGTTGTGCTGGTTGCCGGGGGAAAGGAAGCCGACAAGGTGGTGCAGCCTCTGGGGATACGATACTACCGGGTGGATTCCGACAATGGGTTCTTTCTGAATGATAATTACCTGAAGCTTCAGGGTGTGTGCAGACACCAGGACCGGGCCGAACGGGGTAATGCCCTTACCCGCGATCATCACGACGAGGATGCCGCCATTATGATGGAGATGGGTGCCAATGCAGTACGTTTGGCTCACTATCCCCAGGCCTCCTATTTTTATGATCTGATGGATAAAGGGGGAATTGTGGTATGGGCGGAGATTCCTTTTATCGGACCGGGCGGCTACCAGGACAGAGGTTTTATCAATCTTCCTTCGTTCAAGGCAAACGGGATAGAACAACTTCGCGAATTGATCCGTCAGCATTACAATCATCCCTCCATCTGTTTCTGGGGTTTGTTTAACGAACTAAAAACACTGGGTGACAGTCCGGTTCCATACATAAAAGAGCTGAACGAGATTGCCCATGCCGAAGACCCTACCCGACCTACTACATCGGCCTCTTTTCTGGAAGATGGCAGCGAGATCAGTAAAATAACAGACCTAATTGCCTGGAACAAATACTACGGATGGTATGGAGGATCGGCAGCCGACTTAGCCAAGTGGGCCGATCAGATTCACCGGAACTATCCTTCATACAAATTAGGTATAAGCGAGTACGGAGCAGGCGCCAGCATCTATCACCAGCAGGATTCTTTAAAACCGGGTGATCCATCCGGCTGGTGGCATCCCGAAAACTGGCAAACCCACTACCATATGGAGAACTGGAAAGCGATATCCGAACGTCCGTTTATATGGGGATCGTTTATATGGAATCTATTCGACTTCGGAGCAGCGCACCGTACCGAGGGAGACCGCCCGGGGATAAATGACAAGGGGTTGGTTACATTCGACCGTAAAGTAAAGAAAGATGCTTTCTATTTCTACAAAGCCAACTGGAACAAAAAAGACAAATTCATCTACATAGCAAACCGCCGGTGCGTTGACCGTGAAGAAGAGACCGACATCCTTGTCTTCGCCAACATCCGCGAGGCCGAACTGCTGGTAAACGGACAAAGCATGGGTAAACAGGTAACGGATAAACAGGCCACTATCTGCTGGAAAAACGTTAAATTACGTAAAGGATCCAATGTGGTTGAAGTACGAAGCACCAACAGAAAGGATACATTATCCGACAAAGTCACCTTGATAAGCAAACACTTATAATACAGCGTTAATACGTCGGTGTTGGACAATTTTGACACTTATTTCAGACTAATTTGTATGTTTCGACCAGACACTAACCCCTACTTTTGTCAACATCTTTTAAAGAAATATCTGTTAAACCATTTAATACTTACAAACATAAGCATGAAAACATGACCTCCCTTAAAAAGTCGGAATGGACTTTATAAAACGCGACTAAATTTATATTATTAAACCAACAATAGTCTATTGTTATTATGATGAACAATTTAAATTATTTTAATCTCAAAAAAACGGTGTTTGTAAGTGCCATCGCACTTTTCACTCCCGTTGGAATCGCTCAGGCCGGAGCAACAGAATCGGGTCTGGTTCCTTCCAAAGAAAGTGTATACAGTTCTTCTCCTCAACAGGCAAAATCTACCATTACAGGTACGGTAACCGACCCGTCTGGTTTAGCCATTATTGGAGCCAACGTAGTAGAAAAAGGCACAAGCAATGGTACCATCACTGATCTGGACGGAAACTTCTCACTTAGCGTTTCATCAAATTCAGTACTGGTAATCACTTACATCGGATACACAGAACAACAGATACCGGTTGGTAATCAGAAAAATTTCACCATTAAGTTGAAGGAGGATTCCAAAAATCTGGAAGAGGTGGTTGTGGTTGCCTACGGATCGCAAAAGAAGGTAAATCTTACCGGATCGGTAGCTGCTGTAAATATGAACGATCTGACCGACGGACGTCCTATCACCAACATCTCCAACGGTCTTGCCGGTATGGCAGCAGGGGTACAGGTTACCTCGTCCAGCAACCGTCCCGGAAACGACAATTCGTCCATCCTGGTTCGTGGTCAGGGTACGCTTAACAACTCCGCACCGTTGGTTATTATCGATGGTACCGAAGGTAATATAAACAGCGTAAACCCTCAGGATATTGAAAGCCTCTCTGTATTAAAGGACGCGGCTTCGGCAGCAATCTACGGTTCGCGTGCCGCCAACGGGGTAATCCTTATCACCACCAAGCAAGGTAAGAAAGGGGCCCTGAAGATGGAATACAACGGCTATGTTTCGTTCGAATCCATCGGCAAGACACTCAAATCGGTAAGCAATTATGCCAACTACATGGAACTGGTGAACGAAGGATATAAAAATTCGAATCAGCCTATTCCTTTCAAGCAGGAAAGCATCGATTTGTGGAGAAGTAACGAAGGTGGCGATCAGCTGCTTTACCCCAATACGGATTGGATTGATGCCACTTTCAGCACCTCTGTCTCCACCAATCATACTATTTCTATGAGCGGAGGTTCAGAAAAGATACGTTTTTATACCGCTTTCGGATATATGGATGATCCGGGTGTAATGGATAATTCGGGATACGAGAAGTTCAACCTTCGTGCCAATGTGGAAGCCGACGTAAAATCGTGGTTGAAGCTGGGTACTAATTTAAGCGGATATGTTGCCAGAACCGAACCGGGAACAGATAACATCTCGGATGTGTTCACCTACGGTAGTGCCACCACTCCTGGTATGGTATTCAGGGCTCCCGACGGACGTTACGGTGCCATGAACAACCTGGAAGACGATGCTCAGTCGGCCAACAACAACCCGTTGTATCGTTTGAACTCCATCACCGGAAATTACCAGAAAAGAAATACTAAAGCCCGTATGTTCGGTACGCTTACTCCTTTAAAAGGGTTTTCGCTGACGGGTTCTTATTCGTACGAGATGGTGGACGAACAACAGGAGAGCAAACCGGTGTTCATCGATTTGTGGAACTTCCAGAACAATACCATCACCAAAGCCGGTACCGGCCGTACTTCGGTAACCAACAAAAACATCAAACAGGAAAGAAACTTTATGGATGTGGTTGCCCGCTACGAAAACAGATTTATGGATAAGCTGGATTTAAATGTAATGGCCGGAGCCAGTCAGGAGCAATACGGATGGCAGTGGTTCAATGCAACCAAACTGGACCTTGTGGATCCGGGATTGGGCGTAATCAATGGTGCTGTGGGTGACGCCTCGGCGGGAGGTACCCGTGTGGAATGGGCCATGCGTTCATATTTTGGTCGTATCAACCTGGGTTGGGCGGATAAGTATCTACTCGAACTTAATATGCGTGCCGACGGTTCTTCCAGATTCCTGCCGGATCAGCGCTGGGGTTATTTCCCATCGGTTTCTGCAGCATGGCGTATCGACCAGGAAAGCTTCATGAAAGAGCTTACCTCCACCTGGCTGGATAACCTCAAACTGCGCGTGTCTTACGGTTCACTGGGTAACAATGCCGTAGGTGGAAGCGACCAGAACGCAGGTAACTACAGTGCTTTGTCTACTTACTCGGTTACAAACTACATTCTGAATAATGCACTTGCCATGGGCGTTTCGCAGACGGCTATCGCCAATGCAGCTCTTACATGGGAGTCTACCAAGATTATGGATATCGGTGTTGACTTTGGGTTCCTAAATGGCCGGATGAGCGGTACACTGGATTATTTCCACAAAAAGACCGACGGTATCCTTATCGACCTTCCTGCTCCTGCAGTGCATGGTAATGCCTCTATCCCCAAACAGAACAGCGCGATCGTAGTTAACAAAGGTATCGAATTAACACTGGGATGGAGAGACAAGATAGGTGATTTCTCTTACGGTATAAACGGCAATGTTACCTGGTTGAAGAACGAAGTAACCAAGTTTAAGGGCGACGATTATTCATTGTCAGGATCCAGCATGATCAAGGAGGGATTACCCATCAATACGCAGTATGTGCTGACAGTTGACCGCATTGTGCAGACCGACGAGGATGCTGCCTATGTACAAAAGATTGTGGATAATGCTCCGCTGGACGAACTTACAGGCAAACAGAAGAATCCGTTCGCTGCCTACGGAAAACCGGAAAAGGGAGATGTACTGTATAAAGACCTCAACAACGACGGTTTGATTAATGACGACGACCGCACCACCATCGGTAACGGTCCGAATCCCGACTTTACCTACGGTTTGAATCTTACTGCAGCTTACAAGGGAATAGACTTCTCTGTACTGTTCCAGGGAGTAAGCGGCATCAAAATGCTATACCGCGATACCTATTACACGCCAACCGTACGTTTGGGCTATCAGATAAATCAGGATATTGTGGACGGAAGATGGACCGAAGGCCGTACAGACGCAACCTTCCCCCGTTTGTTGCATTACTCCAATTCTCGTAACACTCAAAACAGCGACTTGTGGATACAGGACAAATCATACCTCAAGATCAAAAACATCCAGTTGGGTTACACCCTTCCTAAAAGCTGGTTAAGCAGACTTGATATCGAGCGGGTACGTATCTACGGTAGTTTGGAGAACTTCTTCACCTTTACAGATTACAAAGGAATGGACCCGGAAGTTTCAAACACAAACTATCCAACTATGAAGCAGGCTGTTATTGGATTAAATTTATCATTTTAAGAGGAAACAATTATGAAAAGATATAAAGAAATATTGGTGTCGATGGCATCGCTACTATTACTTGGCGGATGTTATGATTTGGATAGATATCCATACGACCAGGTGAGTTCGGGTACTTTCTGGAAAACCGAGAGTCAGGCTAAACAAGGTATGATGGGTGTATACAATGTGATGAAAAGTGAGAATGCCTTCGGTACGGTATATGGCCTCGACTGCCTTTCAGATTTAGGAGTTGGGTACGACGATCCGGGGTATGTAAACGTGTACCTTGGAACCTACACCGCCAGAACGGGACAGATCGTGAACCGCTGGCAGACCCTGTACGACGGCGTGGTAAGAGCCAATACCGTGATTCAGAACATCGCCAGTGTAGAAACAACAGACGATATCAAGAATCAATACATTGCTGAAGCTAAATTCATGCGTGCGTTGTACTACTCTACCTTGATGAACTTCTTCGGCGGTGTGCCATTGTACGACGAAACACTTATTGTAGATAAGGACTTCAACAACATGATGGAGCCACGTGCCACACTGGAAGCCACCCGCAATTTTATTCTGGCAGACCTGGATGCAGCCATTGCTTCGTTGCCGGTTAAATGGGATAATTCCAATTACGGCAGAGCCGCCAAAGGGGCTGCCTATGCATTGAAAGGAAAGGTTTTACTGTTCGACAAGCAATATGCTGCGTCTGCTGCAAACTTCGAAGAGATTGTAAACGACCCTACGGGCAAAGGATACGGCTATGCCTTGTATGCAAGCTATGAAGATCTGTTTAAACCAACGGGCGACCAGAGCAGCGAGATGATCTTTGCCATCCAGAATTCGGGTGGAGTTGGTCTGGATTACGGTATGCCTATGACTTTCTATATGGGTTCACGCTCCTCTTTTGGCAGTTGCTGGAATAACGTGATGGCTTCTACCGACCTGGCGGATATGTACGAATACAAAGACGGACGCCCTTTCAACTGGAACGAGATTGTTCCCGGATTCAACGAAAGCGCTACCGTAAAGGATAAAACATTCCGTGCAACTTTGTCGGCCGACAAGAAAACGGTGGTTGCCTATCCCCAGAGCAAGGAGTTGTTGCTTGAAATGTACAAACAACGCGACCCACGTATGAACATCAGTCTTATCCTGCCGTATACCAACTACAAAGGCTGGGTGTCTAACGCCCGTAAGGACTGCGAATTTGTGGTTGCCGTAGGTACAAACGAATCCAATGGATTTATCCGCAACAACAAACAATGGGATTCGTATCTGTGGCGCAAGTTCGTTGCAGAGTACAATATGGACGGCGGTATAAACAACCGTGCCCACACGCCCATCAACTTCCCGCTTATCCGTTATGCAGACGTGTTGCTGATGTTGGCCGAGTGTTATAACGAAACAGGCAAACAGGCCGAAGCCGTAGCTCTGATCAACCAGGTTCGTCAGCGTCCGTCGGTTAACCTGGCAGCCCTCAACAGCGGTCCGTCCTGGTTGGAAGCCAGAACCAAAGAGCAGGTATTCCAACGCATCAAACAAGAACGTGCCGTTGAACTTGCCGGAGAAGGACACCGTTTCGACGATCTGCGCCGCTGGGGATTATTGATGACGCTTTCAAACAAAGAAGAGTACGGATTTACAGGTAAACGATATTTCACAAGAGTAGTTACCGAACGCGATTATCTATGGCCTATACCGGCAACTGAAATTGAAAAGAATGAAGCACTCACACAAAATCCGGGTTGGGATTGATCTGATGTAGTAACATAATGGATAACACTTAAAATAATAGAAGGGCAGACCTCGCTTTTGTCTGCCCTTTTTGATTATCTTAGATGCCGGATTAGTTTCATATGCATACATGACACAAACATGTAAACCACATTATAATTTTGAATATGAATACATTACTTAAAATCTTCACATGCTGTCTTCTCGCCATCGTATGCCTTCCGGGTTTTGCCTATACGGAGCGTAACTTATTACAGAAAGAGGGCGATCTGGACAAAGTAAAGGCCTCGCTGGTCATGGATCAGAAATGGGTTCCCTACCCTGCCTATGCCGACAGAGCCGGATGGGATAAGCTACTGGGAGCCAACAAGGAAGCGATGATCGCCCGGGGAGAGAAACTGCTCGACTATCAATGGCAGGTGGTTAAGGCAACCGATTACCTCGAGTACGAAAGGAGCGGCAACCGAAAGATCATGGAAGATCCATTTGGAAAAAATAACGGAGCCATCGCCGATTTAATGATGGCCGAGCTGGCAGAAGGAAAAGGACGCTTTATCGATCAGCTGATAAACGGTGTTTTCCAATCCTGCGAAATGACATCCTGGGTACTGTCGGCCCACCTCGGATCTCAGGGTGCACAGCTGTCTCATCGTTCGCTGCCCGACTACAAAGAACATATAATCGACCTTACTGCAGGCGATATGGGCTCTTTGCTGTCGTGGACCTATTACTTCTTTAACAAGGAATTCGACAAGGTGGATCCGGTTATCTCCCAGCGTCTGCGTAAAGAGCTGCAGGAGCGCATTCTGGATACCTATATGAATGTGGACCGTTTCTGGTGGATGGCGTTCAACCTGCAGCCGGGCGGTATGGTAAACAACTGGAATCCCTGGTGTAACTTCAATGCGCTGCAATGCTTCATGCTGCTGGAAAACGACAAGGACGTATTGGCCAAAGCGGTGTGGCGCAGTATGACGTCGGTAGATAAGTTTATCAATTACACCCACGAAGACGGAGCCTGTGAAGAGGGTCCCTCCTACTGGGGGCATGCAGCCGGTAAGATGTACGACTACCTGCAGATGCTGTACGACGGCACCGGAGGTAAAATATCTATTTTCGACCAACCCATGATAAAGAATATGGGCGAGTACATTGTACGCTCGTACGTGGGCAATGGATGGGTGGTTAACTTTGCCGACGCTTCGGCCAAAGGCGGAGGCGATGCACAAATAATCTACCGCTACGGAAAAGCGGTGAACAGCCCGCTGATGAAGCAATACGCCGCCTTCCTTCAAAAACAGGGAAGCAGCAGCTTATCTTCCGGTCGGGATATCTTCCGCACCTTGCAAAGTGTTCTGTATGCAAACGAAATGGAACAGGAAAAGGCCAGCTATCAGGTTCCTGCCTACACCTGGTATCCCGAAACCGAATTCTGCTACATGAGCAATAAGAAAGGGCTCTTCTTTGCATCCAAGGGAGGATACAACAACGAAAGTCATAATCACAACGATGCGGGCTCATTCTCGTTGTACCAGAACACCACTCCTGTCTTTATCGATGCAGGTGTGGGCACCTACACCCGTCAGACCTTCAGCAGCGAGCGGTACTCCATCTGGACCATGCAAAGCAACTACCATAACCTGCCGATGATAAACGGAGTGCCTCAATCCTTCGGCGCACAGTACAAAGCAACCCGGGTGCAATTCACCCCCCGTAAGAACACCTTCTCGGCAGATATCGCTTCGGCCTATCCGTCGCAAAGCGAGGTAAAATCGTGGGTAAGATCTTACACCCTGTCGGATGCCGGCTTACGTATCGAAGATACCTTTACATTAAACAAGGTAGTCGCCCCCAATCAGGTCAACTTCTTAACCTGGGGAAACGTGGACCTGTCGGCTCCGGGCGAGGTACTTATCAACGTGAATGGCGAAAAGATGAAACTGGTATACGACAAACAGGCATTCTCTGCTGCGAAAGAGGTTATCGAACTTACGGATCCCAGATTATCTAATGTATGGGGAAAGGAAATCTACCGTATCTCGCTGAATGCAAAAAACAGCTCCCTGAAAGGAAAGTATGTCTTTACCATTCAACCCGTAAAATAACAAAACACAAATTTGAATACATGAAACAAACGATTGCACTTGCATGCATGGCTTTACTCTCTGCCTGCGTAGGAACAAAGCCTGCTAAAACTAATTTCCTGGACGAAAACATTGCTTTTGTCCACGCCCAGATCGGTAACGAAATCAAAACCATCGAAGCAAGCGGAAAGATTCTGAATCCGGTGACTATCAAACCGGACAGCTCGGTATTTTATTGTAACTTTTCCGACTGGAGAAGCGGTTTCTTCCCCGGTTCGGTGTGGTACCTGTACGAGCTGACAGGAGACACCGCCCTGCTGCCATTGGCAAAGAAATATACGATGGCCATCGAGGAGGCCAAGAACCTTACCTGGCATCACGACGTGGGATTTATCGTTGAATGCAGCTTTGGAAACGGACTCCGCCTTACGGGCGATTCTGTATACAAAGAGGTGGTTATCCAGGCAGCCCGCTCGCTGTCCACCCGCTTCCGCGAAGTACCGGGTATCATTCAGTCATGGAATGTGGAACGCGGTTGGCAATCGGAACGCGGTTGGCAGTGCCCGGTTATTGTGGACAATCTGATGAATCTGGAGCTGTTGTTTAATGCCACCCGGCTTACCGGCGACTCCACCTTTTACAAGATTGCCGTTTCGCATGCCGACCGTACCATGGCTGAGCAATTCAGACCGGACGGAAGTTGCTACCATGTGATTGATTATGACATGAAGACCGGGGCAGTAAGAAATCGTCACACCGCACAGGGATATTCGCACGAATCGGCCTGGAGCCGGGGACAAGCCTGGGCAATCTACGGATATACGGTATGCTATCGCGAGACTGGCGACCGTAAATACATAGACCAGGCCATCAAGACCTTCAACTTCATGAAGAATCACAAAAGCATGCCCAAAGATCTTATTCCCTACTGGGACATGGATGCACCGGGCATTCCCAACGAACCGAGAGACGCCTCTTCTGCTTCGTGCATCGCCTCGGCCTTGTACGAAATCAGTACGATGGATGTAGAGAACGCCGCTTCCTACAAGAGCTATGCCGATAGTATTATGACCTCTCTGGCATCGCCTGCCTACCGGGCGGTATTGGGCGAAAACAAAAACTTTGTGCTGATGCACTCCGTTGGAAGTATCCCCCACAACTCGGAGATAGACGTTCCGTTAAATTACGCCGATTACTATTTTATTGAAGCCCTTAAACGCAAAAAGGACTTATCAAACCAATAAAATAAGACTACTTACTAACAAACCGATTCCAAAAGTAAGGGTGCCCCAACAAACCGGGGCACCCTTTTTATTTCAACCTGTACAGGCTGGTCTGTATTACTTCAAGCAATTACGACTGCTTATCCTCCTTCTTTCTATAATCGGCCGGGGTAATATTGAACTGGGCCTTAAAGCAACGGCTAAAGTACCGCGGAGAACCAAATCCCAGCTGGTCGGATATCTCGGCAATCTGCATATCCGGATTACTCTTCAGCATCTGCGCCGCCCGTTTCAATTTGTAATTCAGCACAAAGTCGTTGGGAGTCATCCCCGTCAGCGCCTTGAACTTGGCAAACAACGAACTGCGGCTTAAGCCCAGCTCCTTGGCCAGCAGATTCATATCAAACTCCATGTTATCAATGTTATCCGATATAATCTGACTCACCGTATCCAGAAAACGCTGGTCAATGGGATTGTTGGCAAGCTCCATTGTTTCGAAATTCTGCTGTCTGGTAAACTTCTTCTGAAGTATGATACGGTTCCGCACCAGGTTGTTGCATCGTGCCACCAGCACCTTCGCATTGAAAGGCTTGCCAATGTAATCGTCGGCGCCCCGCTGCAACCCCTCTATACTTTGATCCGAGGTAGTAAGCGCAGTAAGCAGCACCACCGGAATATGGCAAAGGTCAAAGTTGTTTTTAATCCTCACGCACATCTCCGTACCGGTCATCTCCGGCATCATGATATCACTCAGTACAATATCCGGTTTCTCATCCATAGCCATCTGCAGCCCCTCCTTGCCGTTGCGGGCCACCACAACGCGGTACAAACCGGTAAACAACGACGTAAGTATCTGCAGCAGCTCATCGTTATCCTCCACAATCAACATCGTGCGAAGCTCGCCGTCGGCTTCATCAGATTGGCCGGCTGCCGTAAGGTCGTCCGCCAAAGCCTCCCGGTCCCATACAACCGGAGCCGGCTGGGTAACCTGGTCCCTCGCATCCGTCGAAATCTCATTATCGGTAAAATGATCCGCCCCCTTGGGCAACCTCACAATAAAGATACTTCCGTAGCCCGGTCTGCTCTCGGCCGTTACCTGCCCATGATGCAATTCAATGATACTCTTCGCCAATGAAAGTCCGATTCCCGTTCCGGGTGAAGTCTTGGCCTCGTACCTTCCGCTTTCACTCTGATAAAAGCGGTCGAATATCCTGGACAACTCCTCTTTGTTTATCCCCACCCCGCTGTCTATCACCTTCACAACGATCTCGCCGTCGGTTTCCTCCATCACCACCTCGATGGTACCATTCTGTTTTGTAAACTTAAACGCATTGTTAAGCAGGTTGTAGAACACCTTTTGCAGCTGGTTGGCGTCGTACCAGCACAGGATGGAATCGGCAGGCGACTGAAAACGATAATCAATATTCTTCTTAACGGCATATTCGTTAAACGACAGATAAATGTCCTTTACAAAACCCACCAGATTCTGTTCGGAAACCTTCAATGTGATATGGCCCAGCTCCAGTTTACGGAAATCCAGCAGCTCGCTGATAAGCGAGAGCATCTGGCTTGCATTCTTATAGATCTTAAGAAGTTTGCCGTAAACCGTAGGTGCCAGACTGCCTCCCTGCAGAAGTAATTCAATCTGAGCGATAATCAACGTAAGCGGTGTACGGAACTCGTGGGAGATATTGGAGAAAAACTGAAGCTTGGCCTGGTTAAGCTCCTCAATCCGGTCCTTCTCCTTTCGTTCGTAATCGAGGGAGGTACGCAACACCAGCTGCGCATGTTTAAAGCGGTAGAAAACAATCAGCACAGCCGCTATCAGCAACAGATACAGTGTATATGCCAACGGAGTAGCGTAGAAAGGCGACTTTACGATAATCTCCATCTCGATGGACTTTGGCAACACCGACGGATCGTACTCCTTCTCGCGTACATGCAAAACGTACCGGCCGGGAGCTAAGTTCGTATAGGTAATCTCCCGGTTGGTATTTGCAATCCATTGATCGCTGTTGCCCTCCAGGCGATACTCGTAGGTAGCCCTGTTAAGCGTACTGATGTAATTATTGGAAGCAAACGTAATGGTTACGTTGTTCTGGTTATGCTTGAGCACAATCTTATTAAGGTAGGGAAAAGACTCGTGGATCGATTTGATTTTACCCAAAGGGTGAATCAGCTCATTATTAACGTATAACTCCGAAAAGTATAACCGATAGTCTTTGGAAGCTGCAAACAACGCCTCCTCATAAAAAGAGGTAGCTCCGTCGGTTCCACCGACAAACACCTCGCCGTTGCGGCACACCAGCATACCACATCCGTCGTTTATGGCAGAGATGGGAAGTGCCGTACCCAGTTCGGCCGCCCTCAGCGTTTTGCGTTCCGGATAAAGAAACGACAATCCTTTATCGCCCGAGATAATCAGGTAGCCCTGGTTGGACTGCACAATGTCGTAACAATAGTTACTCTGCAGCAGGTCGTTATCGGTCGCGTATCGCGTAAAAGTATCGGTTTCGCTGTCCAACGAAAAAACCCCTCCACCGTGCGTACCGAAAAACATACGCCCGTTCCGATCTACAAACACCTTGGTAATACCAAAACGCCCCAATCCCTTCTCATTGTTCCGATAGATGGTCTGATCCTGCTCGTTCTTTAAGTTAATACGCTGTATTCCTGCAGACTGGCCTATCCATATATTATCCTTACCGTCTATGGCAAAAGTTATTCCGTTGTAGTTTACGTCCGAATCAAACAGGGAAGTCAGCTCCTCCGTATCCAGATTCATTTTTAAAATCCCTTTACGGGTAAGCATGATAAGGTATGAATCATTGTAAAGGACCACCTGGTTCACTACATTTCCCGCCTTTTCGCGAAATACAGCACTTACTTCGTTCAGGTTACGGAAGGTTCTTTTAGTGATATCGTACACAGACAGACCGCCGGTATGCGTACCGATATACAATTTATTACGTCCGGCACTGTAACAGATGCTTTTTAAATTATTGTGGGCGATACTGTTTTCACCCTCATCCGCCTTGTAATAGGTGAACCGCTTGGTTTTACGGTCAAAGAAGTTCAACCCGCCCCCTTCGGTGCACATCCATATATTATCATCCTTATCTTCCACCATGTGTCCCACAAACTGGTAACTCAAACAATCGTTACGAGAGGCATCGGCCGAATAATAGGTAAATAAATCCGTTTCCGGATTAAAATAGTGAACCCCGCCGTAGTAGGTACCTATCCATAAAGTACCCTGTACATCTTTATAGGTAGCAAAAACCGAAGCATGGGTAAGACTACCCGGCAGATCGTCTCGGGTGTAGACCGTCATTTTATTTGTCCGCGGATTGTACTTATTCAGGCCCGTAAAGGTACCTATCCAGAGGTTTCCGTAATTATCCTCGGCAAAGCTCCGTATATGGTTGCTGGTTATGCTGTTGGGGTTATGAGCCTCGTGCATAAACTTGCGTATATCCCCCGCCTTATCCCGGCAATACATACCGTTCTCGCGCGTGGCAATCCACAAATTGGCCTTGGAATCTTCAAATATCTCATAGATATCTTCGTTGGGTATCACACACTTTAGCTGCCTATTTTTACCAACCAGGTAAAGTCCTTTTAACGTACCCAGCCAAAGCTGCTTGTTTGAATCTACAAATATCTCCTGTACGTAATTCCCTTTCAGTTTCAGTACAAAGTCGGCCTTCCCCGTCTCCGGCCTCCATATACAAAGCGAATCCGAAGCACTGAACCACACCTTATTATCCTGGTAAGCAACTGTACGCACCCCCTTCTCTGCAAGCCGGTAGAATTTATCCTCCTTAAAATCATAGCGCAGCAAGGCACCGTCCGAAACAATGTATAGACTCCCCTTCTTGTCGCCGTCGATGGGAAAATTACTATTACCCAGATAGCTGGAATTAAGCTGGTTGAAGGGATCATCCGTAGCTGCGGGTTTGAAGGAAAAGGTACGATTGCCATTAAACATGCTGAGCCCCTCCTGGGTGCCGAACCACATCCGTCCCAGCTCGTCCTGATAGATAGACATCACAGAAAGTTGAGACAGGCCCTCTTTCATTCCTATATGCTTGAAGAAGACAGGAAACAACGGGCAGGCAATCAATAGCAGACAGAAGGTTACAAACAATTTCTTCATGTAGAATGTTAAAATAATAAAATGCAAAGATAGGTAAAAATCTCATTAAATATTCTATATTTGCATTATTCAGACCTGTATTCATACCCGTAACCGGGGCTCCTTATCTACACATTAAAGCCACAAGTAGAAAATGTGTTTAAAACCTGCTTCCACACCACATTTTTATACATTTATTTAGTTATCTACACCTTAAAAACATTCGGTTATGAACATCTATCAACGCGCAAAAAACCTGCTGCTGGCACCTGCCAAAGAGTGGCAATCCATTGATGAAGAAGATGTAAACAGCAGTCACGTGCTCACCTACCTGCTTGTGCTCGCATTAATTCCTGCAGTTGCAGGCTTTATCGGAATGGGCTTTATCGGATTAAACGTATTCGGCATCCATTCCGGCTCCATAGGCTGGGGCTTCAGAAATGCCATCTCCACCTACCTGGGTATTGTTGGCGGAGCCTATATCTCTGCTTTTGTAATCGACTTTCTGGCAGACAAGTTTCAGGCTACCAGCAGCTTCAACGTAGCCTTTAAAGTAGTGGCCTATTCGTACACCCCCATGTGTGTGGCAGGTGTGTTTTACCTGATCCCCTCGCTCTCGTTTCTGGTTCCCCTTGCCGGGCTGTACGGACTTTATATATTGTACACCGGGATGAAGCCCATGCTAAAAGTTCCGGAAGATAAGATGATGGGCTACTTCATTGTATGCCTGCTATCCATTATTGTTGTTTCAATGGTTGTGGGAGCCATATTTGGAACCATATTTATCAACTCCGTTTACTTTTAAGAATCACATAATCAACTGATATTCAAAATAAATTAGTACAACCCGATTAAAATTTACTCGTATGAAGAAGATTACACTCATCATTCTTATTATGCTTTCCGTAACCGGATTACAAGCGCAGAACATCTTTTTCCCAACCAAGGTAGGCTCCGTACAAACCTATGCAACACTCAACAACAAAGGCAAGGTGGAAGGGTATGTAAGGCAGACCATAACAGACATCAAGGGTGGAGGCAACGACATGACCATCAGCTACCTGAGCGAAATAATAGACAAAGAGAACAAGGATGGCGAGGCCAAGATGTCTATTCCGCTAACCATCCATATAAAGGACGGAATTATGTATTTCGATTTGAATTCGATGATGCCTGCTCAGAAGGATCAGCCCCAGATGGGTGAACTTAAAATGGAGATAACAGGAGCTCCCACCGAAATACCCACCAACCTGCAGGTAGGTCAGACCCTGAAGGATGCCAACATGGTGATGAGTATGAATATGGGATTCATTAAAATGAAAACCGAGGTAAACCTTACCAACGGCAAATGCCTGGCCATAGAAGACGTAACCGTACCTGCCGGCACCTATAAATCCCATAAAGTGACGCAGACTGCCCAGGCCACCGTGATGAAGATAAAATCTACCACCACCACCATCACCTGGTATGCACCCGGAGTTGGCACTGTAAAAAGCGAAACTTACGACAAAGACAACAAGCTGCAAAGCAGCATGGAACTGGTTGCCTCTAAGTAAAACATCTCTACCATATCCCAAGATATCCCAATTACTCTCCAAAAGCAAAAGGAAAGCAGTTGGGATATTTTTTTTAAAAAATAATCATATTTATTTTGTCAGCTCAGGCAATGTTCGTAGTTTTGCGAACATTAAACAAAAGGGGGAAATAGATAGTGGATACAAAACAGTATACTCAAGAGCAGGAACAGATAGCCCGCATTGCAAAGGCAATGGGACATCCGGCACGAATGGCGATACTTTATTTTTTAGCAAGACAGGAAAGTTGCTACTTTGGAGATATTCACGAAGAATTACCAATATCAAAAGCAACGGTTTCGCAACACCTCAAAGAGCTGAAAGAGGTCGGACTTATACAGGGTGAAATTGAAACGCCGAAAGTAAAGTATTGCATCAACCGCGAGAAATGGGAACTTGCCCGTAACTTATTTGCCGGATTTTTCGGTGAATGTAAGTGCAAAGATATTTCGTGCTGTGATTAATACAGCACTTTTTTTAAAGACTATGTTCGTTGTTCTACGAATTACAATCAATCATATTGTTAATCACAAAAAAAACTATTTAAGAATGGAAATTAAAGTATTGGGTACAGGTTGCCCCAGTTGCAAAACTCTATTTGAAACGACTCAGCAAGCCATTGCCGAATTAGGAAGCGATGCCACGCTGACCAAAGAAGAAGATTTGCTTAAAATCATCGAATATAACATTTTAGGTCTTCCGGCATTAGTGATAGACGGAACAGTTGTTTCGGCAGGTAAACGGTTATCGCTGGCAGAAATAAAAGAATTACTAACTAAATAACTTCACTTCCATGAAAAATTTATTCTATACTTTAATTGCAGCGATTCTTTTAATATCCTGCGGCAATGGCACCGAAAAGAAAACAGAAACAGCCAGTACCGACGTAAAGCAGGCCGACCGTATAGAAGTACTTTATTTTCACGGGGCTCAGCGGTGCGTAACCTGCAAAGCTATCGAAGCAAATACGAAAGCTCTATTGGACAGTCTGTATTCAAATGAAATTGCAGCAGGAAAGATTGTATATAAAATAATAGATATATCACAAAAAGAGAATGAGGAGGTTGCAGACAAATACGAAGTAACATGGTCTTCACTGTTTGTAAACCGATGGAAAAATGGAACCGAGGAGGTCAATAACATGACCGAGTTTGGCTTTGCCAATGCAAAAAACGACCCAGACAGTTTTAAAAACGGCATCAAAAGCAAGATCGACGAATTACTAAAATAAAATGCAATGAACTTTCTTCAATCGATACTAGAGAACAGTTCCGTTCCCGTTATTACGGCATTCATACTGGGGTTATTAACCGCCGTAAGTCCCTGTCCCCTGGCCACGAATATTACGGCGATAGGATTTATCGGTAAGGATATTGAAAACCGTCACCGTATATTTATAAACGGGTTGCTTTACACTTTAGGAAGAGTCGTAACCTATACGGTGCTTGGCTTCATCCTTATACCGATCCTCCGTGAGGGCGCAAGTATGTTTGCGGTACAGAAGGCTGTTAGCAAATACGGGGAGATACTGATTGCTCCGCTATTAATCGTAATCGGTATTTATATGCTCGATCTAATTAAATTGAACATACCTAAAATCAGCATTAACGGAGAATACGTAAAGAAAAGAACAAAGGGTAGCTGGGGAGCCCTGTTTCTGGGGATTCTATTCTCCCTTGCCTTTTGTCCTTCCAGCGGAATATTCTTTTTCGGAATGCTGATACCTCTATCGGCGGCAGAAGCAGGCGGTTACCTGTTACCAGTAGTGTATGCAATTGCAACCGGACTGCCGGTCATTCTGGTAGCCTGGGTGCTGGCCTATAGCGTAGCCGGACTGGGAAAGTTTTATAACCGGATACAGGTATTTGAAAAATGGTTTCGTAAGATAGTAGCCATCCTATTCATCGCGGTGGGGATCTATTACGCGGTCATGTTTTATCTATAGAAATTAGTAACAATCAAATAATAAATAATGATGAAAAAGATTGAAATTTTTGATCCTGCGATGTGTTGTCCCACGGGATTATGTGGTACAAACATCAGTACGGAATTAATGCGTATTGCTGTCGTGATTGAAACATTAAAAAAACAAGGAATTACGGTAACCCGGCATAACCTGCGGGACGAACCTCAGGTATATGTTACGAATCAGGTTGTGAACGATTACCTCCAGAAGTACGGAGCCGAAGCGTTACCCATCACCCTGGTGGATGGCGAGGTGGCTGTATCTAAAACCTACCCCACCACCAGGCAAATGAGCGAATGGAGTGGAGTGAACCTGGAATTCATTCCCGTAAAATAAAACAATCAAAAAAGTATACATCACAATGAAAGCCTTTGATATATCAAATATAGAACTTACAAAATACCTCTTTTTTACTGGAAAAGGCGGGGTTGGTAAAACATCTATCGCATGTGCAACCGCAGTGGGACTGGCAGACAAGGGTAAGAAAATACTTCTTATCAGCACAGACCCCGCTTCCAACCTGCAGGATGTTTTCAATCAGCCGCTTAACGGACACGGTTCTGCCATTGCAGATGTGCCGGGACTTACGGTGGTTAATCTGGATCCCGAGCAGGCAGCTGCAGAGTACAGAGAACGGGTGATCGCTCCATTCAAGGGAAAACTCCCCGCAAGTGTTATTCAGAACATGGAAGAGCAGCTTTCCGGTTCGTGCACGGTTGAAATTGCGGCTTTTAATGAGTTCTCGGACTTCATTACAGACATCCAGAAACAGGATGAATACGACCATATCATCTTCGATACAGCACCAACGGGGCATACCCTCCGGATGCTGCAACTTCCTTCGGCCTGGAGTACCTTTATCAGCGAAAGTACCCACGGAGCCTCCTGTTTAGGTCAGTTGTCGGGATTGGAAGAACGAAAAGAGATCTATAAAAAAGCGGTAGCAACGCTTTCAAATGCCCAAACTACCCAGCTTGTATTGGTTAGCCGTCCGGAAGCCGCCCCTCTTAACGAAGCCGCCCGCTCCTCTCACGAACTGTTATTATTGGGCATCAGAAACCAGCTTCTGATAATAAACGGGGTATTGCAACAATTGGATAAAAGCGATGCAATATCCAACCAGCTGCACGAAAGACAGCAGCATGCCTTGCAGAACATGCCGCTGGAGCTATCCAACTATCCGTTATATACGATCCCTTTGCGGTCGTACAATTTGTCTAGTATTGCAAACATACGCCGTATGCTGTACAGCGACAGCCTTGTTGGCGAAGCAAACTATAATCCCATTGCCGAGCCCCGGGGAGTGGATCAACTGGTAAACGACCTGTACACCTCCGGTAAAAGGGTTATTTTCACCATGGGAAAAGGAGGTGTGGGCAAAACCACACTGGCCACCGATATAGCCCTTAAATTAACCGCCCTGGGTGCCAAGGTACATTTAACCACCACCGACCCGGCAAATCATATAAACTACGACCTTGCCGTTAAGGCTGGTATCACGGTAAGCCGCATCGACGAAGCCGAAGTTTTAGAGAAATACAAAAACGAAGTCCGCAGCAAAGCGGCCGAGGCTATGACTGCCGCCGATATGGAGTATATCGAAGAAGACCTGCGCTCGCCCTGTACACAGGAAATCGCTGTATTCAAAGCCTTTGCCGAAATAGTGGATAAAGCCGACAATGAAATCGTTGTGATAGATACCGCTCCAACGGGACACACTTTATTACTTCTGGATGCCACCCAGAGCTACCATAAGGAGGTGGAACGCACCCAGGGAGAAGTTACCGGAGCCGTAGCCAATCTATTACCCCGTTTACGTAACCCCAAGGAGACCGAAGTGGTGATTGTTACATTGCCCGAAGCAACTCCGGTATTTGAAGCAGAGCGTTTGCAGATGGACCTGCAACGTGCCGGAATCAATAATAAATGGTGGGTGGTGAATGCCTGTCTGGCATTAACGGACACACAGAATTCGTTCCTGAAGGCAAAAGCTCAAAATGAGTTGGTGTGGATACAGAAAGTCGACCAGCTTTCACATGGCAATACCGCCCTGATAGCATGGAGGAATGTGTAAGCTCGTCTGCATACAAAGCAGATTCATACTGAATTAAATTGCATTAATACCAATTCCTTTCCTTTTCTTTAGGGAAGAAATTGGTATTTTTGTCTTGTAAAACAATGCAAACAATGAAAACCATCATTCGTACGTTCAATGGAGACAAATTTATTGGAAACCGAAAGGCTGTATCTGCGCGAAATGAATCAATCGGATTATAAGGAACTGAGTCTGATACTGCAGGATGAAGAAACGATGCTGGCGTATAACGGAGCCTTTACCGATGCCGAAACACAAGACTGGCTGGACAGACAAATAAAACGCTATGAAGAATATGGATTCGGTCTGTGGGCCGTTGTGCTTAAAGAAACCAATGAAATGATTGGTCAGTGCGGACTAACCTTGCAGCCCTGGTACGATAAGCAGGTTCTGGAGATAGGCTATTTGTTTCAACGGAGATATTGGCACAAGGGATATGCAACGGAAGCCGCCAGAGCATGTAAGGAGTATGCTTTCACGCAACTGGATGCAGACCGGGTCTGTTCCATTATAAGAGATACCAATATCCCCTCTCAAAATGTAGCCCTTAGAAACGGCATGACAATCACCGAAACCTGGACAAAACACTACCGCGGAATAGATATGCCCCATTATCTGTTTACAGCAGAAAGAGCAAGTATTTAACAGGCTGATAATAATAAAACTAATTACTTTCAGATTTACTATATCATTTACAGTATCATTTACAGTATCATTTACAGCATCATTTACAGCATCACAGCATCATCTATTTATTTATCGTCTATCATAACTGACATCTTGCTTTTAGTGATTAAAAAAACCATCAACCTAGATGAAGGTTGATGGTATGAAGCCTAAACCAATAACTTATACAGGTAACTGGTTCCGGCAACTGCTATCAGGCACCAGCCAAGCAGGTTGGCGGCTCCGGTGGCGGGGGGGGTTCCGTCGGCCCTTTCGTTGGGCATATTGCCGGGGCGCTGCCTTTGACCGTACTGTCCGGAATCACCCGGTTGGCTATAGGGATTGGATTGACAGGAGTTTCCACATTGCTCGGAGGCGCCGGTGTATCCGGTGGCGGGCGCTGACTGAGGGTTACAATTACACCCAGAGCAGCCAGGGCAATCTCCTTTTCTTCCATTACAAGTGCCAGGAGGATAAGGATCTTCAGGAACGTGAGGGTGGACTTTTTGCTGTTTCCTTTTCCGAAAAAAGCAGCTTGCCACTACCAAAATAAATTCAATGATCTGTTTTACTTGTTTCATCTTTCTGTTTGTTTTAAAGGGTTTGTATTGAGAGTTGTTTGTTTAATACATTGGAATAAAGCTCGCACGTGAACAGTTATTCCCCAGGGCAGAACCTCTATTTTATATTATTTTGCCATAATAGCAGCGTATACCATCGGGCTATGTCCATAATATAGGATACAAATTATAAATAGGAACTCTTTCGCTTACTCCGGAAACTGCAATGCTATCAGCCTTTCCATATCGGCGGAAATCCGTATTAGCATCCGTTTGTAATTTTGGCGGTTGTCGCCGTTTACCTCGCTGATGTATCGGCTGTAGGCTATCTCCTGGGCATAGGCGGCAGGTACATTGCTTACGTTTGCGGCAACGGTATACGAGCTTCGTATGAGTCGGCAAAAATCGAAGAAGCTATCCCTTGCCGAAGCATAGCTGCGAAACAGTAATCCCGTTTCGTTGAGCCGTATTTTTTCGCCTGCCCAATAATCGGTTGGATCACCGTAGCCGGTTATTCCAAAAAAGGAATTATAATCTTTGGATAATCTGCTTTCCGCCCATCCGCTTTCGATGGCGGCCTGGGCAAGCACCACTACCGGATTGATATTAAATAGTTTCCCCGCCGCCTGGGCCAGGGGATAAAATTGCTGTACAAAAATCTCTTTTATCATGTGTTAGAATTGAAGGTTCATATTGAGTTTTCAAGATAAAAAGCCACACCCCGGAGGAACTAAACCTCCGGGAGGGGCCTTGGGGTTAATACACGTGCTCTTTATCGCACTTTTCTTCTACGGTTATCGTTTTAACCACCTGCTTTTCGAACTTTGCGTTATTGATGATATAACGCAACTTAGCGCCCGGACGGAACACGATCTTCGGTCTCTTGAACATCACAGAGGAAAAATCTTCCTCCGTATCTGCTCCCCCGCTGCCGGCCAGCATCTGAAAATTCCCCAGATCCTGAAGTTGGACCACATAGCCTTCCGCCAGTCTGGAGGCCAGGGTATGGGTGGTGGCATCCAGCACCGCTTTTACATCCGCACTGGAGGCGGTACAGTAATCGCCCACTGCCTCGCAGAATTTATCGAAATCCATTTTCATACTCGCCTTGGTCTGACCGTAAAATAGTTTACTGTCTGCCGCTGCATTCTTTCTCATATCCTTCCGTCGTACAACGGTAAATTGTAAAGCCATCGTTTAATCGTTTTTAATTGTTTATAAATAAATGCTTTGCTGATCAACAGTACAAATATACCACCCCCCCAAATCTCAAATCCACTTGTGTACACTTGTGTCCACCTATGTCCACTTAAGTACAGATTAGTATAGATATGTCCACTTAGCATATGCTTTACAGCATACCTAATTATAGATATTTACGTCCCTAAAAGTTGCATATATCAGGAGATAAATGTATCTTTGATAATAATGATATAATTATTTATAATTTAATTTTTAACCTTAAATGAAAGTGTTCACTATTAAAAGTTATGGTTTCGGGGAGCTATCTTCCCTGTTCTCTCCCGATATAAACATGGCCTCGGCCTCCAAACAACTTAAACGCTGGATTACCGGCAACCCCAAACTCCTCCACCTCCTCCAACAGGAAGGATGGGAAAAAGGGCACAAACGGTTAACCCCCAAAATGGTGCAACACATCGTTTCCGTACTGGGAGAACCCTGAAAAAACCAAGGCTTCCACTCTGTCCTAAATAAGCTTATTTGCACTTCAAGATAAGCTTATTTCAACACTCAAATAAACTTATCTGAGTCTTAAAATCAATTGATTTCAAGACAGGGAAACCTTGTGCTTTTTTTTGAAAATAAACTTATAAAATATGCTTTTACAAACGTATAAACTAATTCAAATTATGAACGAATTAAAGAAGAAAAGGTCTCGATTTAAAGAGTTGATCGAGACCTATTGCGGAGCCAACCCTTACAACTTCGACCTGTTTTTAGCCAATGTAAGGAAGGATGAATATGCACTCTCTATCATCCTCGAAATAATGGGATACATAAACGATCCCGCCTATTTCAACAACAAGGAGCAGATGGTTTTTAAGAACAAATTCAAAAGCTATTTCCTCCCCAGGTTGCATACCATGCACAAGGAATGGGACAAGAATTACCATTACGAAAATTACAGGCTCGAACTGAATGAACACTCCTGTGGTAAGAATATCTCGGTAAAAAATAAATTAATTACCAAAGAGTGTTTTTTAATTATTTACGGGCTTAGCATGGCTGGAATCATAAAATTTACCTCCAAAAGGCATATTCTGAAGTGCATCTGCAAGCTGCTAAATAAAAATTTTAATCTGCAAATTATACAAAATGAGTATAATTTCATTGATAAATTTGCCGTAATAAATGCGTATCAGTCTGTAATAAAGAAGATTAGAGAACACAGTCAATGATTGAAAGGTTAATAAAACCGTCAAAAAAGTATAACTTGTTCTTCCAAAAACATGTCGTATCATTGCAGCCGAAAGCAATTTCAAACAATAAACAAAACAAATCTCCTCCGCTTGCGGAAGCGATTTAACCAAAGCCCGGCCGGAGGGCAAAACA
>VSSQ01000134.1_pt1 | contig 103076 bp, 88 predicted proteins | sample 4763081 | NCBI WGS metagenome assembly VSSQ01 (sample SAMN12137344, study PRJNA551015) | bioreactor metagenome | isolation source: SDC9 anaerobic chlorinated ethene degrading culture | place: USA: Knoxville, Tennesee | collected 2015-01-01
AATTGCCCCAAATATCCCGGGGGTGAGGCCGAAGGCCGAGGGGGCAGCGCCCCCTGACCCCGTCAGGGGAAGGATGTGTCCCAGGAGGCATGGGCCGACGACCTTCCCGATCCACGGGATTGCGCCGCGGGCCCCGCGATGCTTGAACGGGGGCAGGACCCGCGACAACCGAGGACGCGATGCGCAAACCGGAACTCTCCCTTGTCCAGCTCGCCGTGCTCGAGGCGGTGGCCCGGCACGGCGGCATCGGCACGGCGGCGCAGGCGATCGGCCTGTCGCAGCCTTCGGTGTCGAACCATGTCTCGCAGATCGAGGGGCGGCTGCGCACCCGTCTGTTCGACCGCCAGGGCAACCGCTTCGTCGCGAATGCGCGGCTTGCGGTGCTGCTGCCGAAGATCCAGGCGCTCCTGGCGCTCTCGGACGAGGTCGACGCCCATCTGCGCGGCCACGAGGAACTGACCGGGGGCTTCCTGCGGATCGGCTATTCCACCCATCAGTTCGTGATGGGGGTGCTCGGCCGGTTCATCGCCCGCCACCCCGCGGTGCGGATCGAGGCGCGGTCGGCGGGGTCTTATGAGCTGCTCGCCTCGCTGCGGCGGGGCGACATCGAGGCCGCCTTCATCACCCTCGGCACGCCCGAGCCGGGGCTCGACGCACTCGAGATGCGGCGCGAGGAAGTGGTGCTGATGGCCCGGCGCGGCTCGGATCTGGCCCGGCGCGGCAGCATCGGCTGGGACGAGCTCGGCGCGCTGACGCTGATCCGGCGCGAGGAGGGATCGGGCACGCGCCGGGCCTTCGACGCGATGGTGACGCGGCTTGGCGTGGCGCCGGCGCGCGGGCTCGACCTCGGCTCGTGGGAATCGATGCGCGAGGCGGTGGCGCAGGGGCTTGGCCTCGGCATCGCGATGCGCGGCGAGATCGAGCCCGGCGACACCCGCGTCGCGGCGGTGCGGATCGGCCCGCCGCAGCTCGAGCTTGGCCATTATCTGGTGGCGCTGCCGGAGCTGCGCCAGACCGCGCAGGTCTCGGCGCTGTACGCCCTTGCGGCAGAGCCCGCGGCATAGGGCTTCCGAAAGGATCATTTACTTACACTATACTTTTTCATCAGTCATTTGAATGTCACATGGAAGGCCTAGGCACGGCGCATCGCTCATCCTGGAGGGAAACCGATGCGAATGAACCGTCTTGCCGTCCTGGCCTGCAGCACCGTCCTCGGCCTGTCCGGCACCGCGGCCCTTGCCGCGGGCTGTCCTGCCGTGACCGTCGCCGACATGCAGGGCCTCGAGCCGGCCTATCCCGAGCAGTTCGAGCTTGACGCCTTCCAGGCGGCGGCAGGGTGCACGCTGGGCTTTGCCGCGAACCCCGGGAGCGCGGCGCTGAACGCGCGCATCCTCGGCAATCCCGCGCTGCCGCCGCTCGCCGAGCGGCTGCCGGCCGAGCCGCTGGTGGTTGCGCCCTACGAGACGATCGGCAGCTATGGCGGGGTCATCAACGGCGTCTCGCGCGCGACCGAGTCGGGCACCTCGGACATGCTGTCGGTGCGGCATGTGAACCTGGTGCGCTATGCCGACGACCTGAAGACGATCGTGCCCAATGTCGCGAAATCCTGGGACTGGAACGCCGATTTCACCCAGCTGACCTTCACCCTGCGCAAGGGGCACAAGTGGTCGGATGGCGCGCCCTTCACCGCCGATGACATCGTCTTCTGGTATAACGACCTGCTGCTGAACCCGGCGGTGACGGCGAAGGTGCCCGACCGCTGGCTGTTCGACGGCAAGCCGGCGACGGTCGAGGCGCTCGATGCCGAGCATGTCCGCTTCACCTTCCCGACGCCGCAGCCGAACCTGCTCAACCGCTGGGCGGTCGACTATGGCCAGACCTTCCAGCCGCGGCACTGGCTGGCGCGGTTCATGGACAAGTACAATCCCGATGCCGCCGCGCTGCGTGCCGAATATGGCTTCGCGACCGAGGGCGATGCGGTGAACTTCTACTATGGCAATTCCGACTGGAAGGATGTGCCCTCGGCGATGATGAAGGACCCGGCTCTTGCCGCGCGGATCGGCAAGAATGCGGTGCCGACGCTCGAGTCGCACATCGTCGTCGAGGAGAGCGCCGAGGGCCGCAGGCTGGTCGCCAACCCGTATTTCCACATGGTCGACACTGCCGGCAACCAGCTGCCCTACATCCCCGAGATCCACGAGGCCTTCGTGCCCGAGCGCGAGGTGGTCAACCTGCGCATCCTGAACGGCGATGTCACCTGGAAGGAGCAGGCGCTCGAGCTGAACGACTTCCCGCTGCTCAAGGAGAACGAGGCGAAGGGCCACTACAAGGCGGTGCTGGCGCCGACCTTCGGCGAGAATGTCTTCTACAGCTTCAACCGCAACGACAAGGACCCGGTGCTGCGCGCGATCTTCAGCGACCCCCGCTTCAGCCAGGCGCTGTCGCTTGGCATGGACCGCGAGGAGATCCGCGAGATCGTCTATCTCGGTCAGGGCAACATCCAGCAGGCCCTACCGGCCGAGCCGCGCACCGTCGATTTCATCACCGAGGCCGACAAGACCGCCTTCACCGCCTTCGATCCCGAGACGGCGAACCGGCTGCTTGACGAGATCGGCCTGAAGACGGGGCCCGACGGGCTGCGCCTGCGCCCGGACGGAGCGCCGCTGACGCTGCGTCTCGTCTTCGCCTCGCAGGGCTCGCCGGTGCAGCTGCACGAGCTGGTGCGCGGCCAATGGGCCAAGCTCGGGCTGCAGGTCGATATTCGCGAGGTCACCACCGATGAATACCGCGCCAGCGCCAACAACAACGACGTCGATGTCTTCATCTGGAAGAACGACGGTATCACCGGCCCGTTCATCAGCCAGGACGCGACGATGCTGATGCCGCCCTTCGGCGATTTCTTCAACCCGGGCGGTGGCTTCGACTGGGTGAAATGGCACGAGACGAATGGCGCCGAGGGCAGCGCGCCGCCCGCCGACATTGCCCGGCTGTGGCCGCTCGGGGCAGAGTTCGTCTCGCAGCCGCTGGGCAGTGCACGCAGCAACGAGATCGGCGCCGAGATCATCCGGATCCATCTCGACAACCTGCTGAAGATCGGCGTCGTGGCCGATATCCCCTCGCCCTATGTCTATGACGCGCGTCTGGCCAACTTCCGGCCGCAGACGGCGAAGACCTACGACTTCTACTGGACCTATTCCTACCGTCCGCAGCAGTGGTTCTTCCGCGACTGAGGCGCGCAAAGACCATGCGCCCCCGGGGATGCCTCCGGGGGGCGATCCTGAACTTGTCACGAAAAAGGGGAGGCCGCGATGCTGCGGTTCTTGGCCGGGCGGGCCGTCGGCATGGCGGTGACGCTGGTCCTGGTGTCGGTCATGGTCTTCGCGATCATGGAGCTGCCGCCGGGCGATTACGCCGATCGCTATGCGTTCCGGAAATATTCCGGCACCGGCGTCACCATCACCGAGGCGGATGTGGCGGCGATCCGGCACACGCTCGGTCTCGACCGGCCGGCACCGCTGCGCTACCTCGACTGGGTCGGCGGGATCGTGCTGCATGGCGACTTCGGCAAGGCCTATGCCTTCGAGACCTCGGTCAACGCGATCATCGGGCAGAAGGTTTGGCTGACGCTCGGGCTGCTGTTCGTCACGCTGGCGCTCACCTATGCGGTCTCGATCCCGATCGGGATCTATGCCGCCGTGCGGCGCGGCACCGCCACCGATTACGGGCTGACGGTGCTGTCCTATCTCGGCCTTGCGCTGCCGAATTTCCTGCTGGCGCTGGTGCTGCTCTATTTCGCCAACCGCTGGTTCGGCGCCTCGGTGGGCGGGCTGTTCGGCCAGGCCTACGAGAAGGCGCCCTGGTCGGTGGCCAGGCTGTGGGATCTGGTCAAGCACCTGTGGCTGCCGGCGCTGGTGCTGGCCTGGTCGGCGATGGCCTACCAGATCCAGACGGTGCGGGCGACGATGTCGGACGAGCTTGGCAAGCTCTCGGTCATCGCGGCGCGGGCGCGCGGCCTGCCCGAGATGCGGCTGTTGCTGAAATACCCGGCGCGGCTGGCGCTCAATCCCGTGGTCTCGACCATCGGCTTCGACGTGAACCGGATCTTTTCCGAGCTGCCGATCGTCGCCGCTGTGCTGGGGCTGACCGAACTGGGCGACCTGCTGCTGAAATCCTTCCTCGATCTCGACATGAACGTCGCCGGCGCAATCCTGCTGCTGCTGACCGTGGTCATCGTCGCGCTGAACTTCGTCTCGGATCTGCTGCTTGCCTGGCTCGATCCGCGGATCCGGCTGGGGGGCTGAGATGAACGACATGAGCCGCCTGTCCGAGGCCGGGGCGTTGCCCGCGACCCCGCCTGCCACCCCGCCCGCGCCCCAGACCGAGACCCCGGCCGAACGCCGTGCACGCGCGCGCCGCGAGCGGTATCATTCCGCTGGTCAGTGGCGGCTTGTCTGGTGGCGCTTCCGACGCCACCGCGGCGCGCTGCTGGCGGCGCTGCTGCTCGGGGCGATGGTGCTTGCCGGCCTGTTCGCCGATGTCGTCGCCCCCTGCGCACCGACCGAGCGCGACCGCGCCTATCTCGCCGGGCCACCGCAACTCCCGGCCTTCTGCGATGCGAAGGGCTGTTCGCTGCGCCCCTTCGTGCACGGCTCGCGCACCGAGCGCGACCCGGTGACACTGCGCCTGCAGGTGGTGCCCGACCCGGAGAAACGCGATCCCGTCGCCTTTTTCATGCCGGGCCCGACGGTGCGGTTGCTGGGCGTGAGCCCGCTGTCGGTGCGGCTTTTCGGGCGCGCGAGCGGCGCGCCGCTGCATCTGTGGGGCACCGATCCGCTTGGTCGCGACGTGTTCTCGCGCACCCTTCATGCGACCCGCACTTCGCTGTCGATCGGCGTGCTCGGGGTGCTGATCTCGTTCACGCTGGCGCTGGCGATCGGTGGCATCGCGGGCTATGCGGGCGGGCTTGTCGATGCCGCGATCCAGCGCGTGACCGAGGTGGTGCGGGTGATCCCGGTGATCCCGCTCTACATGGGGCTTGCTGCGGCGATGCCGAAGGAATGGTCCTCGACGCAGGTCTATTTCGCGATGACGCTGATCCTAGGGCTGTTCGGCTGGCCCACGCTTGCGCGGCGCATCCGCTCGCAGCTGCTGTCGATCCGGGGCGAGGATTATGTGCTTGCGGCCCGGCTGGCGGGGGCGCGCCCGGCGCGGATCATCGCCGGCCACATGCTGCCCTCCTTCACCAGCTTCATCATCGTCGATCTGGTGATCTCCTTCCCCTACATGATCCTGTCGGAAACGGCGCTGAGCTTCGTTGGCCTCGGGCTGCGGCCGCCCGCGGTGTCCTGGGGGGTGATGCTGCAACAGGCGCAGTCGGTGCAGGTGATCGAACAGGCGCCGTGGCTCTTCATTCCTGCCGATTTCGTGGTGCTTGCCGTGCTTGCCTTCACGCTGCTGGGCGACGGGCTGCGCGACGCTGCCGACCCCTATGGCCAGAACGGGTGATCCATGCTTTCCGTCGAGAATCTTTCCGTCTCCTTCCGCACCGACGAGGGCATCGTGACCCCGGTCGCGGATGTCTCCTTCGCCCTGGCCGAGGGCCGCACTCTCGGCCTTGTCGGCGAGAGCGGCTCGGGCAAGTCGGTCACCGCGAAGGCGCTGATGCGGCTGCTGCCGGGCACCGCCACGCTCGGTGCGCAAAGCCGGATGCGCTATGTCGACACGGCCGGGCAGGCGATCGCGATCGAGCGATTGTCGCCGCGCGCGCGGGCGTTGCGCCGGCTGCGCGGCGGCGAGATCGGGATGATCTTCCAGGAGCCGATGGCCTCGTTCAGCCCGGTCTACACGATCGGCAACCAGATCACCGAGGCGATCGGGCTGCACCGCGGGTTGAAGGGGGGCGCGGCGCGGGCGCTGGCGATCGAGATGCTGGCGAAGGTCGGCATCGCCAGCCCGGAGCGGCGCATCGACCAGTATCCGCATGCGCTGTCCGGGGGGATGCGGCAGCGCGCGATGATCGCGCTCGCGCTTTCGGCGGGGCCGCGGCTGCTGATCGCCGACGAGCCGACGACCGCGCTTGATGTGACGATCCAGGCGCAGGTGCTCGATCTGATGCGGGGCCTGCAGCGCGATCTCGGCATGGCGATGATCTTCATCAGCCATGACCTCGGGGTGATCGCCCAGGTCGCGCAGGAGGTGGCGGTGATGTATCTCGGCACGATCGTCGAGCGCGGCCCGGTGCGCGCGCTGTTGCAGGCGCCGGCGCATCCCTACACCCGCGGGCTGATCGCCGCGATCCCGCGGCTCGACCGGATCGAGGGGCGCCTGCATCCGGTGCCGGGCGAGATCCCGAGCCCCTCGGCGCGGCCCGCGGGCTGCCCGTTCCATCCGCGCTGCGCCGAGGCGCTTGCCGGGATCTGCGCCACGCGGGTGCCGGAGCCGGTCGATCTTGGCGGCGGGCGCGTGGTGCGCTGCCATCTGCACGCCGGCGAAAGGAGTGTCGCATGAACGGCCCGCTGATCGAGGTGAGGGATCTCGAGGTCACTTTCGAGACCGGAGGCCGGGGGCTTTTCGACCGCCGTCGCGCGCCGCTGCGCGCGGTCGACGGGGTCAGCTTCGACATCCGCCGCGGCGAGACCGTCGGGCTTGTCGGCGAAAGCGGCTCGGGCAAGACCACGGTCGGCCGCGCGATCCTGCGCGCGCTCGACCCGACGGCGGGGCAGGTGCTGCTGCACGGGCCCGAGGGCGCGATCGAGCTTTCCGCGCTTGCGGGGGCGGCGTTGCGCGCGGTCCGGCCGCGAATGAGCCTGGTCTTTCAGGATCCCTATTCCAGCCTGAATCCGCGGATGACGGTGCGCGACATCATCGCCGAGCCGCTGGTGGCGACCGGGCTGCTGCGGGAGCGCGCCGAAATCGACGCGCGGGTGCGCGAGATCGCGGCGCGCTGCAAGCTCGACCTCGAGCATCTGCGCCGTTTCCCCCATGCCTTCTCCGGCGGCCAGCGGCAGCGCATCTGCATCGCCCGCGCCCTCGTCGCGCGCCCCGATTTCGTCGTCTGCGACGAGAGCGTCTCGGCGCTCGACGTCTCGATCCAGGCCGAGATCGTCAACCTGCTGCACGAGCTGCAACAGGAGACCGGGGCCAGCTTCCTGTTCATCGCGCATGACCTTTCGGTGGTGGCGCAGATCAGCCGGCGCGTCGCAGTGATGTATGTCGGCCGCTTCGTCGAATATGCGCCGACCGAGGCGCTGTTCTTCGCGCCGCGCCATCCCTACACCCATGCGCTGCTGTCGGCCGTGCCGCAGCCAGACCCCGATCTGGGCTTCCACCCCGACCGGCTCGAGGGCGAGATCCCGGACCCGTCCGAGCCGTCCTTGGGCTGCCGTTTCCACTCGCGCTGCCGCTTCGCGTGCGAAGCCTGCCGCAATGCGGTCCCGGCCTGGCGCGAGATCGCCCCCGAGCATTTCGTCGCCTGCCATTTCGCCGAAGAGCTCGACCTGTCGCGCGACAGATCCTGAGCCGTCCCCCCTTTCCCCGGTGGCCGCGGGTCTGTGGCTGCCTTTTCTTCCTTCTTTCGGAGACAGACGTGACCGACCTCCTCATCGAACCGCCGCGCAGGGGCGAGCCCTGGCTTCTGACCCCCGGACCGCTGTCCACCTCCTTTGCGGTCAAGGCCGCGATGCTGACCGACCTCGGCAGCTGGGACAGCGATTTCCGGGCGATGACCGCCGAGGTCCGCGCGCGGATTGTCGCGCTGCTCGGGCCGGGGGGAGAGGCCTATACCTGCGTGCCGATGCAGGGCTCGGGCAGCTATTGCGTTGAGGCGATGCTCGGCACGCTGGTGCCGCGTGCGGGGCGGGCGCTGGTGCTGGCGAACGGCGCCTATGGCGCGCGCGCGGCGCAGATGCTGCGGGTGATGGGGCGTGCGGTGGTGGTGCTCGACAAGGGCGATTACCTGCCGCCGCGCGGCGCCGAGGTGGCGGCGATCCTGGCGCAGGACCCGGCGATCACCCATGTCGTCGCGATCCATTGCGAGACCTCCTCGGGCATCCTCAACCCGCTTCCCGAGATCGCCGCGGCGGTGGCTGCGGCCGGGCGCCGGCTGCTGATCGACAGCATGTCCGCCTTCGGCGCGGTGCCGGTGCTGCCCGCCGAGATCGCCTTCGATGCGCTGGTCAGCTCGGCCAACAAATGCATCGAGGGGGTGCCGGGCTTCGGTTTCGTGCTGGCGCGCCGCGCCGCGCTGGCCGGGGCCACGGGCAACGCCCATGCGCTTTGCCTCGATATCGCCGCGCAATCGGCCGAGTTCGAGCGCTCGGGGCAATGGCGCTTCACCCCGCCCACCCATGCCGTCGCGGCCTTCCTGCAGGCGCTGCGCGAACACGAGGCGGAGGGCGGCGTTGCCGCGCGCGGCGTGCGCTATGCGGCCAACCGCGACCGGCTGGTGGCGGGGATGCGGCAGATGGGCTTCGAGACGCTGCTGAGCGATGCCTGGCTCAGCCCGGTCATCACCACCTTCTTCTGCCCCGCCGATCCGGCCTTCGTCTTCGCCGATTTCTACGACCGGATGAAGGCGAAGGGGTTCATCCTCTATCCGGGCAAGCTGACGCAGGTTGACAGCTTCCGCATCGGCACGATCGGGCGGCTCGACACCGGGGTGATCGACGCGGTCCTTGCCGCCGTGCGCGACACCCTGGCCGAGATCGGGGTGCGCAGTGCCGCGCCCTCTGGCGCGGCGCTTGCGGAGCGGGCGCGGTTCCTGGCGGAGGTGGCGGCATGAAACGGTTCAAGGCGGTGGTCTTCGACTGGGCCGGCACGACGATCGATTTCGGCTCCTTCGCGCCGATGGGGGTCTTCGTCGGGGCCTTCGCGCGCTTCGGCATCACGGTGAGCGTGGCGCAGGCGCGCGGCCCGATGGGCAAGCCGAAATGGGACCATATCCGGGCGATGATGGATCTGCCGGAGATCGCGGCGCAATGGCGTGACATTCACGGCCGGCTGCCCGAAGATGCCGATGTCGACAGGGTCTACGAGGTCTTCGTGCCGATGAACGAGGAAGTGGTCGCGCGCTATGCGACATTGGTGCCGGGCTGCCGTGAGGCGGTGGCGCAGCTGCGCGCGGCAGGGCTGAAGATCGGCTCCACCACCGGCTATGTGCGCTCGATCATGGAGCGGGTGCTGCCGGTGGCGGCGGCGCAGGGCTATGCCCCCGACTGCCTCGTCTGCGCCGACGATCTGCCCGAGGGCCGGCCCGGCCCGCTTGGCATGTACCGCTGCTTCATCGACCTGCAGGTCTATCCGCCCGCCGCGGTGGTCAAGGTCGACGACACAGCGCCCGGCATTGCCGAGGGAGTGGCGGCGGGCTGCCTGACGGTGGGGGTGGCGCTTTCGGGCAATGCCGTCGGGCTGACGCCCGAGGCGCTTGCCGCCACGTCTGCGGCCGAGCGTGCGCGGCTGCGCGCCGGGGCCACGGCGCTGCTGACGGCGGCGGGCGCCGATCACGTGATCGACACGGTGGCGGATCTGCCCGCCCTTCTGGAGCGTCTCGATGCCGAAGCCTGAGGCCCTGAACCTGCTGCTTGTCACCCTCGATCAGCTGCGCGCCGATGTTCTGTCGGGCGCGCTGGCGGGGATCGTGCCGACGCCGGCGCTCGACCGGCTGCGGGCCGAGGGGGTGAGCTTTGCCAATTGCTTCACCGCCGCGGTGCCCTGCGGGCCGTCGCGCGCCTCGCTGCTGACCGGGCTTTACGCCTTCAACCACCGTGGCATCCGCAATGGCGCGCCGGTCGCGCGCCATCACGCCACGCTGGCGACCGAGCTGCGCCGCCTCGGCCGCGAACCGCTGCTGTTTGGCTATTGCGACATGGCCGCCGACCCGGCCGAGCGCGATCCGCGCGACCCGGACCTTGCCACCTACGAGCTGCCCGCCCGCGGCTTTCGCGAAATCGTCGAGATGCGCTTCGAGGCGCCGCTGGCCTGGATCGGGCATCTGCGCCGGTGCGGTTACGACCTGCCCGAGCCGCTGCCGGCGCGCTGGTTCGACCTCTATCGCCCGATGGGCGAGGGGCTGCGCGCCCCCGCGCTTTACCGCGCCGAGGACAGCGACACCGCCTTTCTGACCGACCGCACGCTCGAGGCGCTCGAGGCGCGGCGCGACGGGGTGTGGAGCGCGCATCTGACCTATATCCGTCCGCACCCGCCGCTGGTCGCACCGGCGCCGTGGAACCGGCTCGCCGAGACCGCGCGCATCCCGGCGCCGGTGCCGGCGGGTGCCGCGCATCCGTTCCGCGATGCCTGGTTCTCGGCGCCGTCGCAATTCGGGCTCCACTGGGGCTTTGACGGCCGCTGCGAGGCACTTGGACCCGCGGCGGTGGCCGATCTGCGCGCCGTCTATCTTGGCCTCGTGGCCGAGCTCGACGCGCATCTTGGCCGGATTCTCGACTGGCTCGACACGACCGGGCAGGCCGGGCGCACGGTGCTCGTGCTGATGGCCGATCACGGCGAGATGCTGGGCGATCAGGGCTATTGGGGCAAGGACAACGTCCTGGCCGCGGCGCATCAGGTGCCGCTGCTTATCCGTGCGCCCGGGGCGCAGGCCGGGCGGGTGGTCGCGGATGTGGTCTCGACCGTCGATGTCACACCGACGCTGCTCGACCTTCTGGGCGGAGTGCCGCCCGCGGCGATGGACGGGGCGCCGCTGACGCCCTTCCTGCGCGGCGAACGGCCGGACGCTTGGCGCGGGGTTGCGCTGACCGAGATCGACCTCGCAGAACCCGGCGCCCCGACCCGGTTCCAGCGCGCCTTCGGCCTGGCCGAGACCCGCTGCAACGCCGCGATCCTGCGCGATGCGGCGCATACGCTCGTGCATTTCAACGGCGGGCTGCCGCCGCTGCTGTTCGACCGCCAGGCCGACCCGGCCGAGACCCGCGACCTTGCGCAGACGGTCGAGGGCCGCGCCCATGTCGCGCGGCTGCGCGCCGCAATGCTTGATCTGCGGATGGAGCGCGCCGACCGGCGCCTGACTGGAATCAGTGCGGCCGGCTGAGCGGCTGCCGCGATTCTCTGCCGGGCGCCGGTCCGAATCTCTTTTCCCCCGGCCCGCCGGGGCAGGGGGCGGGAGATTCTGGCGCTGCCGGGGCAAACCGGGCGAGGGATGTCAACAATCCGTTATCTGAGACCGGCGTGAGCGGGAAACCGCGCATCGCTGAAAACGGTTTCGGCCGTTTCCCGCCCGCTTTCCGGCCGGCAGGGCTTCTTGGCTTTGCTTGCGGACCTCGATCTGGAATTGCTGTGCGCACGGTTTCGCCGCGATGCGGCAGGCCGTTCCTGTCGACCGATCTGCGAAGGCGAACTGATGGCTTTGAAGACGCTTGTTGCGACCGCCGTTCTGGGCTGTGCGATGTTCCTCTCCGGCGGGATGCCGGTGCAGGCGGAATCCCGACACCAGCGGCAGGAAGAACAGGTGGTGCGCGTCGCCTCGGTGGCGCCCGAAGAACTGAAGCAGGCCGTTGCGCAATCCTCGGCGATGCAGACCCGGCGCGGCCGGATCTGGTGCGTGCCCTTCGCCCGCGAGGTGAGCGGCATCAACATCCAGGGCAATGCCAAGACCTGGTGGCAGAAGGCGACGAACCTTTACCCGAAGGGGCAGCGCCCGGTCGTCGGCGCGGTGCTGAACTTCCGCGCCACCCGCGGCATGCCGATGGGCCATGTCGCGGTCGTCTCGCGCATCGTCTCCGAACGCCGGATCCTCGTCGATCACGCGAACTGGCACCGCAACAAGGTGTCGCTCGACATGGCTGTGGTGGATGTCTCGCCGGCGAACGACTGGTCACGGGTGCGGGTGGAAACGCTGCCGAACACCCCGGGCAGCGTCTATCCGACCTACGGTTTCATCTACAAGGTCGCGGCGAACGGCTGAGTTCAGCCGGTCTCGTGCCGATCACGCGTATTTTTGCCGCAGATCAGGCCGCGCCGGAACTTTCTTCCGCAAGCATGCTTATATGACCGGGATCGACGGCTGTGTCCGTCGTGACGGGAGTTGAGACATGAAGATCCTCAGGATGACCACGGCGTTGGTCGCCGGTCTTTCGATCCTGCAGCCGACGGTGATCGAGGCGCAGGGCAACGCGGGGTCGAGCTGTGTCGCGGCGCAGATCGCCGATGGCAAGTCCGCGAACGAGGCGCGCAGGATCTGCGCGGGGCAGGGCGGTGGTGGCGGCAATGCGGTGAAACCGCCGAAACAGCAGAAGAATACGCGCGAGCCCTTCGAAGCGCCGCTGCAGCAGCAGCGCCGCGCGGTTCCGGCCACGCCGGCGACGCCCGGGCTGCGCCCGGCGCAACCGGCCAGGCCGCCGAAGACCGCGCAGCCCACGCCGTTGCAGCCGAAGCCGGCAAAGCCGCAGCCCGCAAAGCCGCAGCCCTCGCAAGGTGCGGACGCGGTGTGGCCGAACCGGAACCAGAACCAGAACCAGAACCAGAACCGCGTGCAGCTGCCGGGCCAGCAGACCCGCCCCGAGCGCACTCCGGTTCCGACCACGCCGTTCTGGCAAAAGCCTCCGGGAGAGGCGCCGTCGTCGCGCACTCCGCAGCCGGGCACTCCGAAGCCGGTGAAGCCACAAGCGGGGGGGCCGCCGCCTGTCGTCGCTCAGCCGTCGGACAATCCGCCGGTGCCACGGCAGCCGAAGCCGGCAAAGCCGCAGCCGGGCGGGCAGCTTCCGGCACAGATGCAGCCGAAACCCGCCAAGCCGCAGCCGGGGGTCCGGCCTGGGCCGGGACAGCAGTCGGGCAATCTGCCCCCGCCGCAGGTCGTTCCGCTGCTCCCCGGGCAGCAGCAGCCGCAGCCGCAGCGCCTGCCGCCGAACCTGCGTGACGCGCTCGATTCGCAAAACCGCCTGCCGCCCAGGCCGGTGCCGGTGCTGCCGGTGAAGCCGCCGCGCAACGAGGCGCTTTCGGCCGGGATCGACCCGAAGGCGCCGCCGCCCCCCGGCGTGCGGATCCAGCGCCAGGTCTTCACCCGCGAAAACACCCGTCGCCCGGGGCAGGACTTCCACACCAACCTGTACGGCCAGCCGCGTGCGCATGAGAAGGACAGCGGCCTGTCCGACCTCGAGAAGCTTGCCATCCTCGGCCTCGGCGCGCTCGCGGTGGGGGCGCTGCTGAACAACGGCAGCCGGGTCGCGGCGAACTCGGGCGACCGGGTCGTGGTGCGCAACCCCGACGGCACCTATTCGGTGCTCAAGGACGATGACGTGCTGATGCGCCAGCCCGGCACGACGATGAGCTCGGAGAGCTATCCTGACGGGTCGCTGCGCACGGTGGCGACGAAGACCGACGGCACGCAGATCGTCACCCTCTACGACCCGATGCGGCGGATCGTGAAACGGGTGCGGATCGACCCCGACGGGCGCCGCTATGTGCTGATCGACGATTCGCGCGACCTCGCGCCGGTCGATTACGCGACGCTGCCCGCGCCGACGGGCTATTACTCCTCGAGCAACAACGAGACCGCGCTGCGCGAGGCGCTCGCAGCGCAGAACCCGGCGAACCGGGCCTTCAGCCTGGCGCAGATCCGCCAGATCGAGCAGGTGCGGGCGCTTGCGCCCGCGGTGACGGTGCAGAACGTCACCTTCCCCTCGGGCTCGGCCGCGATCGGGCCCGATCAGGCGCCGGCCCTGTCCGAGCTGGGCCGCACGATGCAGGACATGATCGCCGCAAACCCCGAAGAGGTCTTCCTCGTCGAGGGCCACACCGATGCAGTGGGCGATCCGGCCTATAACCTCGCACTGAGCGACCGGCGGGCGGAATCGCTCGCCCTCGCGTTGAGCGACTATTACGGCGTGCCGTCGGAAAACATGGTCGTGCAGGGCTATGGCGAGGAAGAGCTGTTGGTGCCGACCTCCGGCGCAGAGCCCGCGAACCGCCGCACCGTGGTGCGCCGGATCACCGGGCTGCTCGACGTCGCCCAGGAGTGAGGCGGAAAAGGCGGGCCTTGCGGCCCGCCTTTCTTGCCCGCCTCGGCGGGTCTGCTCCGAACCGGGCCCGAGTGGCCGGCCCGTCTCCTCCGGAGCTTATCCCTTCTTTGTCGCCTTCAGCTTGTCGATGCCGAGCATCTTCATCGCCGCCTTCTCATAGAAGGTTTCCGAGGTGCCCTTGCGCAGCTTGTGCATGAAGTAGCGCTCGAAGCCCTCCTTCGCCCAGTGCACCCATTTGCCCTGCGCCGACCAGTTCACGTTGCGCGGCGGGATCTGCGGCTGCGCCACGAAGACGATGCCTTGATCGCCGAAATCGGCGAGGCAGACCGCGTTCCAGGTGCCGACCTCGTCGGGCTCGCTGCCGCGCACGAGATTGCCGATGTTATGCGCAGTGGCGGTGACCATCGACTCGATCATGAAGCCGGTCTTCGGCACCCCCACCGGCACCGGGGTCGGGCCGACCGGCGGGATCGCGACGCAGACGCCGACGCCGAAGACATTGCGGTATTTCGGGTTGCGCTGATACTTGTCGACAATCACGAAGCCGCGCGGGTTCACCAGCCCCTCGAGCCCGATCAGCGCCGGGATGCCGCGGAAGGCGGGCAGCATCATCGCATAGCCGAAGGGCATCTCCTTCACCGCCTTCACCGAACCGTCGTCGGCGATCTCCTCGACGGTCATCTTGCCGTCCTCGACCTTCTGCACCTTGCACGAGGTCATCCACTTGATGTGCTTGTCGCGCAGGTTCGTTTCCATCAGCCCCTTGGTGTCGCCCACCCCGTCGAGGCCGAGATGGCCGACATAGGGCTCCGAGGTGATGAAGGTCATCGGCACCTGATCGCGGATCTTCGCCTTGCGCAGCGCGGTGTCGAGGATGAAGCAGAATTCGTAGGCCGGTCCATAGCAGCTTGCGCCCTGCACCGCGCCGATGATGATCGGGCCGGGCTTTTCGCAGAAGCGCTCGAAGGCGGTGCGGGCCTTCTCGGCATGGTCAACATGGCAGATCGACTGGGTGAAACCCTCGGGGCCGAGCCCCTCGATCTCGTCGAAGGCCAGTTCGGGGCCGGTGGCGATGACGATGTAGTCGTAGGGGATCGAACGGCCGTCGACCAGCTCGACGCGGTTCTCCTCGGGGTGCAGGCGGGCCGCGGCGACGGGGACGAAGTCGATGTCCTTGCGCGCCATCGTCGGCGCCAGGTCGATCGAGATGTCCTTGCGGTCGCGCCAGCCGACGGCGACCCAGGGGTTCGAGGGCACGAAATGGTATTGCGGGTCCTTGGTGATGACCGTGATCTTGTCTTCCTTGCGGACATTGTCGCGCAGCTCGTAGGCCATGATGGCGCCGCCAAGCCCGGCTCCGAGAACCACGATATGTGCCATTCCTCTTCCCTCTCTCCCTGAAATGCCGCGACGGTACGCGGCAGTATGCATTCACATACCTGAATGTGAAGAAATCTTCTGTCAAACGCAATGATGCAGGTCAATTCCCGCGCGGACCAATGAAAAAAGGCGGGCCCGGGGGCCCGCCTTCCGTGCAACCGGGGCTGCAGATCACTTCGGCAGTTCGGCCTTGATGCCTTCGACGAAGAAGTTCATCCCGGCGAGGGTGCCGTCGTCCGGGGTCTCGCCCGCGGCGAGCCAGGCCGAACCGTCCTGCTTGTTCAGCGGGCCGGTGAAGGGGTGGTACTCACCCGAGGCGAGCTTGGCTTCGAGCGCCTCGACCTCGGCCTTCACCTCGGCTGGCACCGCCGAGCTGATCTCGCCGATCTTCACCATGCCGGTGCCGATCCCGCCCCAGGTCGATTCCGAGGTCCAGCTGCCGTCGAGCATCGCCGTGACGCGCTTCTTGTAATAGGGCTCCCAGTTGTCGATCGTCGAGGTAACGCGCGGCATCGGCGCGAAGGCCGCCATGTCCGAGGCCTGGCCGAAGGTGATGACGTTGCCGGCTTCCTGGGCCTTCGCCTGCGGCGCGGTCGAGTCGGTGTGCTGCATGATCACGTCGCAGCCCTCGGCGATTAGCGCGGCGGCAGCGTCTGCCTCCTTCGCGGGGTCGAACCAGGTGTAGGCCCAGACCACCTTGATCTCGACATCCGGGTTCACCTTCTTGGCGTGGATGTAGGCCGAGTTGATGCCCTGCACCACTTCCGGGATCGGGAACGAGCCGATGTAGCCGATCTTGTTGCTCTTCGTCATCCGGCCGGCGATGGTGCCCTGGATCGCGCGGCCCTCGTAGAAGCGCGCGTCATAGGTGGCGAGGTTGTCGGCGCGCTTGTAGCCGGTGGCGTGCTCGAACTTCACGTTCGGGAACTTCTTCGCCACGTTCACGGTGGCATCCATGAAGCCGAAGGAGGTCGCGAAGATCAGCTGGTTGCCCTCGAGGGCGAGCTGGGTCAGGGCGCGCTCGGCGTCCGGGCCCTCGGGCACGTTCTCGACATAGGTGGTGACGATCTTGTCGCCGAATTCCTTCGCGATCGCCTGGCGGGCCTGATCGTGCTGATAGGACCAGCCCATGTCGCCGATCGGGCCGACATAGATGAAGCCCACTTTCAGCGGATCGGCGGCGCGGGCGGGCAGGCCCGCGGCAGCGGCGACGGCGGTCGCGGCGGTGGTCTGAAGGAAGGTTCTGCGGTTCATGGGAACTCCCCGTGGTTGAGGCCCGAAGGCCCGGATGGCTGCCTCAGGTCGAGGCATGGAACGACCGGCCGAGGGCGGCAGGCGCGGCCTGCACCCCGCGGCGGTGGATGGCGGACAGGACGACCAGCACGACGATGGTCAGCACATAGGGCGCCATCGACAGCAGGTGCACCGGGATCGCATAGCCCGCGGCCTGCAGCTGCAGCTGCAGCGCGGTGATGCCGCCGAAGAGATAGGCGCCGATCAGCACCCGCCCGGCACGCCAGGAGGCGAAGACGACGATGGCGAGCGCGATCCAGCCGGCGCCGGCGGTCATCCCCTCGGTCCATTGCGGCACGCGCACGAGGCTGAGATAGGCGCCGCCCATCCCGGCGAGCGCGCCGCCGAAGGCGAGCGCCATCAGCCGCACCGCGACAACCCGGTAGCCAAGCGCATGCGCCGCCTCGGCATTCTCGCCCACGGCGCGCAGGATCAGCCCGGCGCGGGTGAACCGGAGAAAGGCCCAGACCGCGACGACGAGGGCAAGCGACAGATAGACCACCCAGTCATGCGAGAACAGGATGCGGCCAAGCCCCGGGATCTCGCTCAGCGGGCCGAAGGGCACCTTGCCGGTGGCGGGCGGCCGCACCCCCTCGAAGCCCTTGCCGAAGAGCGCCGACAGGCCGAGCCCGAAGAGCGTGAGGGCAAGGCCGGTCGCGGTCTGGTTCGACAGGAACACCTGGGTCAGCACGGCAAAGAGCGTGGCGAGCAGCGCGCCGGCAAGGGCACCGCCCAGAAAGCCCAGCACCGGGCTGCCGGTGCCGACGGCCGCGGCAAAGCCCGCGACGGCGCCGATGATCATCATCCCCTCGACGCCGAGGTTCAGCACGCCCGACTTCTCGGCGACGAGCTCGCCCGTTGCCGCCAGCAGCACCGGGGTCGAGGCCGCCATCAGCGTGGCGATCAGCGTGACGATGTCGATGCCGCCGAGGATCATGCGCGGGCCCTCCCGATGCGGACACGGTAATTGGTGAGCAGGTCGAAGCCCAGCAGGAAGAACAGCAGCATCCCCTGGAACACCTGGATCGCCGCCGAGGGCAGCGACAGCATCAGCTGCGCCATGTCGCCGCCGATATAGGTGAGCGCCATCAGCAGGCCGGCGAGGAAGATGCCGATCGGGTGCAGGCGGCCGAGGAAGGCGACGATGATCGCGGTGAAACCATAGCCCGCGTTGAAGCTGTCGGTGATCTGCCCCGAGGGGCCCGAGACCTCGAACAGCCCGGCAAGACCGGCGAGCGCGCCCGAGAGGCCGAGGCAGAACACCACCAGCCGCGCCGGCACCACGCCGGCAAAGCGCGCCGCCCGCGGCGCCTCGCCCGCGACGCGGATGCGGAACCCCGCGATGTGGCGGTGCATCAGGATATAGGTGAAGATCACCGCGACCAGCGCCGCCAGAACGCCCCAATGCGCGCCGGTGCCCACGATCAGCTCGGGGTTATGCGCCGAGGCGTATTGCTGCAGGTTGCGCGAGCCCGGAAAGCCATAGCCCTCGGGGTTCTTCAGCGGCCCGAAGGCCATGTAGGCGAGCAGGTTCTGCGCGACATAGACCAGCATCAGCGAGACGAGGATCTCGTTCGTGCCGAAGATCACCTTCAGAAGGGCGGGGATCAGCCCCCAGAGGAACCCGCCAAGCGCGCCGAGGATCACCATCGCCGGGAACAGCCACGCACTTTCGGTGGGATAGACGGCGAGCGCCAGCGCCGCGCCGCAGATCGCTCCGATGATGTATTGGCCTTCCGCACCGATGTTCCAGATCCCGGCCCGGAAGCCCACCGCAAGGCCCGAGGCGATCAGGATCAGGGGCGCCGCCTTCACCAGGAGCTGGCCGCGGAAATAGCCCGCGTTCGGGCCGAAGAGCGGATCCCAGAAGATCACCCGGATCGCCTCGACCGGGTTCTTGCCAAGCGCCGCGAACAGGATGCCGCCGGCGATCATCGTCGCCAGAACGGCAATCAGAGGCGTCGCCCAGGACCATGCCTTCGAGGGCACGGGCCGCTTCACCAGCCGGATCATTGCGCCGCCTCCGCCATTCCATGGGCCCCGCCCAGCATCAGCCCGATCTCGTCGATCGTCAGCCCCTCGGTCGGGCGCGGATCGCTGAGCCGCCCCTCGTTCAGCGCGCAGAAGCGGTCGGCGATTTCCATCAGCTCGTCAAGGTCTTGCGAGATCACGATCACCGCCGCGCCCTTCGCGGCCAGATCGAGCAGCGCCTGCCGGATCGCCGCGGCCGCGGCCGCATCGACGCCCCAGGTGGGCTGGTTCACGACCAGAACCTCGGGCGCCTGCAACACCTCGCGGCCGATCACGAATTTCTGCAGGTTGCCGCCCGAGAGCGCGCGCGCCGCCACATGCGGGCCGGGGGTGCGCACATCGAAGGCCTGGATGATCTCCTCGGCGAAGAGCCGCGCCGCGGTCATGTCGAGGAAGCCCTTGCGGGTCAGCGGCCGGCGCACCGTGCCGGTCAGCAGTGCATTGTCGGTCAGGCTCATGTTCGGCACGGCGGCATGGCCGAGCCGCTCTTCCGGCGCCCCCTGCAGGCCCAGCCGGCGCCGGTCGTTCGGCCCGAGGTCGGAAATGTCCTGCCCGTGCAGCTTCACCGTGCCAGGCGCCGAGGGCACCTCGCCCGAGAGCGTGGCCAGCAGTTCCTCCTGGCCGTTGCCGGCGACGCCGCCGATGCCCAGCACCTCGCCCGCGCGCAGCGACAGCGACACCTCGCGCAGCGACGGGCCGAATTGCGACATCGCAGGCAGGCTGAGCGCCTTCACCTCGAAGATCGTCGCGCCAAGGGCGCGGCCGCTGCGGTCGGTGGTGGTGAACTCGCCGCCCACCATCATCTCGGCCAGCTCGCGCGCGGTCTTCTCGCGCGGCACGCAGGAGCCCACCACCTTGCCGCCGCGCAGGATCGTCGCGCCGTCGCACAGGCTGCGGATCTCCTCGAGCTTGTGGCTGATGTAGAGGATCGCCGTGCCCTCGGACGACAGTTTGCGCAGGGTGTGAAACAGGATGTCGACCTCCTGCGGCGTCAAGACCGAGGTCGGTTCGTCCATGATCAGCAGCTTCGGGTCCTGCAGCAGGCAGCGGATGATCTCGACGCGCTGGCGCTCGCCCGCCGAGAGGTCGCCGACCAGCCGTTCGGGGTCGAGTGGCAGCCCGTAGGCGGCGGAAATCTCGCGGATGCGGCGCGCAAGGTCGCGCATCGGCGGCGGGTTCTCCATGCCGAGGGCGACATTCTCGGCGACGTTCAGCGCCTCGAAGAGCGAGAAGTGCTGAAACACCATCGCCACGCCCGACAGCCGCGCGGCGCGCGGCTCGGCCGGGGTGTAGGGGGTGCCGTTGAAGGTCATCGTGCCCGAATCGGGCTTCACGAGGCCGTAGATCATCTTCACCAGCGTCGATTTGCCGGCGCCGTTCTCGCCCAGAAGCGCGTGCACCTCGCCCCGGCCGACCTCGAATCCGACGCCGTCATTGGCCACGACCCCGGGATAGGCCTTGGTCAGGCCCTCGATCTTCAGAAGTGTTGTCCCCATCACCCGGCGCGTCCTTCCAATCTGCTGGCCGTTCCGGCTCTTGTGGCGCTCAATTCTTTCAGTAGCGCGGCGGCGACCGAAATCGCAATGGCCTGCGGTGCCTTCCCGAAGGTCGGATCGCCTATCGGACAGGCAATGCGGGAAATTTGGGCTTCGGAATGGCCCAGATCTGCCAGTCTGGACCGGAACCTTGCCCATTTCGTCGCCGAGCCGATCAGCCCGCAGGCGGCAAAGCCGTGGCCGAGGAGACGGTGGCACAGCTCGAAATCAAGCGCGTGGGAGTAGGTCAGGATCAGGTGGCGCGCGGTCATGGGGGCAAGGGGGACAAGATCGGCCGGGCTCTCGGCGATCAGCGTCTCGACGCCCTCGGGGATCCCCTCGGGAAAACGCTCGGCCCCGGTGTCGGCCCAGCGAAGCCGCAGCCCGGGCAGGGGGGCAAGCACGCCCGCAAGCGCGCGCCCGACATGGCCCGCGCCCCAGATCCAGAGCTCGGTCGCCCGCGGTGCAACCGCCTCGATCAGCCAGCCCTCGATCAGCAGGGCAGGGGCCTCGCCGCGGTCGCGGGCGCGGGCAAGGGCCCGGCGCAGCGCGAGCGGCATCTCGGCCGGCCCGCCCACCGGGCGCGCATGCCAGCCCGGGGCAAGGGCCGCGACCGACTGGGCCGTCATCGGCTCATAGGCCAGCACCACCGCGCCGCCGCAGCACTGTCCCATCGCCGGGCCAAGTGCGATGCGTTCGAGATGTGGCGCAAGGGTCGCGCGGGCGCGGGCGATCGCCTCGAATTCCAGCCGCCCGCCACCGATCGTGCCCTCGGTCCGGTCGGGCCAGACCAGCATCGCCGCGCCCGGCTCGCGCGGGGCGGAACCGCGCACCTCGGCCACGGTGATGCGCACGAAGGGGCCGTGCGCGGCGGCCCGGACCAGCGCGTCGGGATCGAGGCTCATGCTGCCGCGCCCCGGGCCCGGGCGACGGCGGCCAGAACCGCCTCGGCTGTCGCCGGTGCCTGCAGATCGGGCCAGGCCGGGCCGCAGGCCGCGCAGGCCGCGTTCAGTGCAAGGAAGGCCGAGATCCCCAGCATGAAGGGCGGCTCGCCCACGGCCTTCGAGCGGAACACCGTCTCCTCGCGGTTCGGCGCATCCCAAAGCCGCACGTTGAACACCCGCGGCCGGTCGGAACAGGCCGGGATCTTGTAGGTCGAGGGGGCGTGGGTCGTCAGCTGCCCCTTCGCGTTCCACACCAGCTCCTCGGTGGTCAGCCAGCCCGCGCCCTGCACATAGGCGCCCTCGACCTGCCCGATGTCGAGCGCGGGGTTCAGCGACGATCCCGCGTCATGCAGGATGTCGGTGCGCAGGATCCGGTTCTCGCCGGTCAGCATGTCGATCACCACCTCGGTCACCGCGGCGCCATAGGCGAAGTAATAGAACGGCCGGCCGCGCCCGGCGACGCGGTCCCAGCTGATCTTCGGCGTGGCATAGAAGCCGGTCGACGACAGCGACACCCGCGCGCCATAGGCGGCCAGCGCCACCTCGGCAAAGGACCAGTCCTTGCCCGGCACCGCGACGCGGCCGCCGGCAAAGACCACCTCGCCCGGCGCGCAGCCCTCGCGCGCCGCCAGGAAACCGGCCAGCCGTTCGCGCAGGGTCTCGCAGGCGGCCTGCACCGCCATTCCGTTCATGTCGGCCCCCGACGAGGCCGCCGTGGCCGAGGTGTTGGGCACCTTTGCGGTGTCGCTCGCGGTGATCCGCACGGCGTCACTGTCGATGCCGAAGACTCGCGCGGCGACCTGACAGACCTTGCGGTGCAGCCCCTGTCCCATCTCGGTGCCGCCGTGATTGAGCAGGACCGAGCCGTCGGAATAGACATGCACCAGCGCGCCGGCCTGGTTCAGATGGGTCAGGGTGAAGGAGATGCCGAATTTCACCGGGCTCAGCGCGATGCCGCGCTTCAGGGTTCGATTTTGGCTGTTCCAGGCGGCGATCTCGGCCTTGCGGGCGGCGTAATCGCTTGATTTCTCCAATTCCGCCAGCAGCCCGTGCAGGATGAAATCCTCCACCTCCTGACCGTAATGGGTCGCCTGCTTTTTCTTGGCCGAAATACTCTCGGGGGGGCTCGGGGGGGCAGACGGCCCCCCCGCCGGGGGCAGGGGCTCGGCCTCGTCATAGAAGTTACGACGGCGCAGCTCGGCGGGCTCGATGCCGATCACATGCGCGAGATGCTCCATCGCGCGCTCGATGCCCAGCATCCCCTGCGGCCCGCCGAAGCCGCGATAGGCGGTGTTCGACTGGGTGTTGGTGCGCAGCCGGTGGCTTTCGACCCGCAGCGCCGGGATGAAATAGGCGTTGTCGGCATGCAGCATTGCCCGGTCGCAGACCGGCAGGCTGAGGTCGGGCGACCAGCCGCAGCGGGCCAGCTGGATGAATTCGGCCCCCAGAAGCCTGCCCTCGGCATCGGCGCCGATCCGGTAGTGGATGCGGAAATCGTGGCGCTTGCCGGTGATGACCATGTCATCGTCGCGGTCGTAGCGCATCTTGCATGCCCGCCCGGTCAGCCGCGCCGCCACCGCGCAGGCAATGGCAAGGTGATTGCCCTGGCTCTCCTTGCCGCCGAAGCCGCCGCCCATGCGCCGCATCTCGACCCGCACGTCGTGCATGTGCAGGCCGAGCGCCTCGGCCACCTTGTGCTGCACCTCGGTCGGGTGCTGCGAGGAACAGCGGATGGTGACGCCCACGTCCTCGGGCAGGGCGAGCGCGGCCTGGCCTTCCAGGTAGAAATGCTCCTGACCGCCGATCTCGACCGTGCCTTCGACGAGATGGGTGGCTTGGGCCAGCGCCGGTTCGACCTCGCCGCGCGACCACACCACCGGCCCGCCCTCGAACCGGCTGTTCGCCGCAAGCGCCGCGTCGAGCGTCAGGATCGGCGTGCGGGGGGCATAGCGGATGCGGTCCTTGCGCGCCGCGATGCGGGCGGCGCGGTGGCTTTCGGCGACGACGAGGAACATCGGCTGGCCGATGTAATGCACCTCGCCCTCGGCCAGAACGGGTTCGGGCAGCGGCGCGGGAGAGGCGTCATTGGCGAAGGGCATGTCGGCTGCGGTCAACACCGCGACCACGCCCGGGCTTTGCCGCACGGCGGTGAGATCCATCTCCTCGATCGCGGCGCTCGCCTCGGTCGAGAGACCGAAGGCCAGATGCAATGTGTCCGCCGGGCAGGGGATGTCATCGACATAGCGCGCGCGGCCGGTGACGTGCAGCTCGGCCGAGTCATGGGGCAGGGGGGCGCCGACGCTCATGCCTGCACCTCCAGCACCGAGACAGGTTCGCCCGAGCGCTCGCGGAGATAGCGCAGCGCCATCGCCTGCGCGGCCTGCATCCGGTAGGCAGCCGAGGCGCGCATGTCGCTCATCGGCGCGAAATCCTCGGCGAGTGCGGGCAGTGCGGCGGTGACGGCCGCTTCGGTGAAGGGCGCGCCGGTCAGCGCCGCCTCGAGCGCCGCGGCGCGTTTCGGCACCCCGGCCATGCCGCCGAAGGCGATCCGCGCGCTTGCAATTTTCGAACCTTCCACGGTCAGATTGAAGCAGCCGCAGACAGCAGAAATGTCCTGATCGAACCTTTTCGACAGTTTGTAGCAGGCAAGCCCCGGCGCCGATTTCGGCACGCTGATGCTCTCGACGAATTCGCCCGGGCGGCGGTCCTGCTTGCGGTAGTCGAGGAAGAACTCCTCGAGCGGCAGGCTGCGGCGGGTGTCGCCAAGGCGCAGGGTCAGGGTGGCGCCCATGGCAATCAGCGCCGGCGGGCCGTCGCCGATCGGCGAGCCGTTGGCGATATTGCCGCCGATCGTCGCGGCCTGGCGCACCTGTTCCGAGGCGAAGCGGCGCAGAAGCCCGGCGAGCGCCGGGTGCGGCCCGGCGGCCCAGGCCCGCAGCGTGGCGATGGTGACGCCGGCGCCGATGGTGAAGCCGGTCTCGGTCTCGGTGATCTCGGCAAGATCGGTGCAGCCGCCGAGGAAGGCGACCTCGGGCAGGGTGCGGAGCTGTTTCGTCACCCACAGCCCGACATCGGTCGCGCCGGCGATCAGCACCGCCTCGGGGTGGGCGGGATACCAGGCGGCCAGCTCGTCGGCGGAGCGGGGCAGGAAGGCGGGGGTTGTCTGCCCCCGCACCCCCGCCCGCATGTCTTGGGGGATTTCGGCCAAGGTGAAGGCGCGGTCGGCCGCGAGCCAGTCGGCGACGGGGGCGTCCTTTGCCGCCTCGGCGGCGCGGATGATCGGCGCATAGCCGGTGCAGCGGCACAGGTTGCCGGCGAGGATGTCGTCGTGATCGGTGCGGTGATTGAGATGCGCCGTCGCCATCGAGACGACAAAGCCCGGGGTGCAGAAGCCGCACTGGCTGCCGTGGCAGTCGACCATCGCCTTCTGCACCGGGTGCAGGGTGCCGTCGGGGGCGGCGATGCCCTCGACCGTGCGCAGCGCCTTGCCGGCGATCTGCGGCATCATCATCAGGCAGGCATTCACCGCGCGTGCGCCCGAGGCGTCGCTCACCATCACCGTGCAGGCGCCGCAATCGCCCTCGTTGCAGCCTTCCTTGGTGCCGGTCAGCCCCTCGGCGCGCAGCCAGTCGAGCACGCTGAGGCTGGGTTCTTCGAACCGCGCCACCCGGGTTTCTCCGTTCAGAAGAAACGAGATTTCCATGGTCATGTCCGCCGCGATACCGATGTTTTCGACCCCGCGCCCGATGCGGCATAGAGCGGGGGGCTCTCCCATCCCCCCAGCAAAGCCCAAGCGCCGGGTCTTGGCAAGGGTGGGGGAGTGGGTGGCTGCGAGAATTTTGACCTGTTGATTAAATTTTGAGCTGTCCGAAGGGGCCTCGCGCCCCCTTCCGCCTGCCGCCGCCGCCGCTTATCCTGCCGCCATGGCCGATCCCCGATTCATCCACCTGCGCGTGCACACCGAATATTCGCTGCTCGAGGGCGCGATGCCGGTGAAGAAGCTGATCAAGATGTGCGACGCGGCGAAGATCCCCGCCGTCGCCGTCACCGACACCAATGTCATGTTCTCGGCGCTCGAGTTCTGCACCACCGCGAAGGAATACGGGCTGCAGCCGATCATGGGCTGTCAGACCGCGGTCACCTTCGAGGAGAGCCGGCCGGGCGAGAAGCCGAAGATGCCCGCCCCGGTCGTGCTGCTGGCGCAGACCGAGGCCGGCTATATGAACCTGATGAAGCTCTCGACCTGTCTTTACATCGACAAGAACGGGATGCTGCCGCAGGTCTCGCTCGAGGATCTGCAGGCCCATTCCGAGGGGCTCATCTGCCTCACCGGCGGCGCCGAGGGGCCGGTGGGCCGGCTCATTCAGTCGGGCCAGCTGCCGAAGGCGCGCGATTTTCTCGAGCAGCTCGCCGCGATCTATCCTGACCGGCTCTATGTCGAGCTGCAGCGCCATCCGGGCGAGGGCGGGCGGCTGATGGAGGGCGAGCGCGCGACCGAGCGGCCCTTCCTGGAGCTCGCCTATGAGATGGGGCTGCCGATCGTCGCGACGAACGAGGTGTTCTTTCCGAAGACCGAGATGTTCGAGGCGCATGACGCGATGCTGTGCATCGCCGAGGGCAGCTATGTCGACCAGATCGAGCCGCGCCGGCGCCTGACGCCGCAGCATTATTTCAAGTCCGAGGCGGAGATGGTCGCGCTGTTTGCCGACCTGCCGGAGGCGGTGGAGAACACCGTCGAGATCGCCAAGCGCTGTGCCTTCGCAGTCTACAAGCGCCCGCCGCTGTTGCCGAAATTCGCCGACAACGAGGTCGAGGAGCTGCGCCGCCAGGCCTGGGAAGGGCTGAAGAACCGGCTTGCGGTGATCCCGCATGCCTGCCCGGTCGAGGAATACGAGGAGCGGCTCAAATTCGAGCTGGGCATCATCGAGCAGATGGGCTTCCCGGGCTACTTCCTGATCGTGGCCGACTTCATCAAATGGGGCAAGGCGCATGACATCCCGGTGGGGCCGGGGCGCGGCTCGGGGGCGGGCTCGCTCGTCGCCTATGCGCTGACGATCACCGACCTCGACCCGATGCGCTATGCGCTGCTGTTCGAACGCTTCCTGAACCCGGAACGCGTCTCGATGCCCGACTTCGACGTCGACTTCTGCATGGACCGCCGCGAAGAGGTGATCAGATACGTGCAGCAGAAATACGGGCGCAACAAGGTGGGCCAGATCGCCGCCTTCGGTGCGCTGCTGTCGAAGGCCGCGGTGCGCGACGTCGGCCGCGTGCTGCAGATGTCCTATGGTCAGGTCGACAAGCTCTCAAAAATGATCCCGGTCGAGGGGGTGAAGCCCGTTTCGATCGAGAAGGCTTTGGCCGACGAGCCGCGCCTGCGCGAGGCGGCGAAGGAAGAGGTCGTCGGCCGCCTTCTGAACTATGCCCAGCAGATCGAGGGGCTGTTGCGCAACGCCTCGACCCACGCCGCGGGCGTGGTGATCGGCGACCGGCCGCTCGACGAGCTGGTGCCACTCTATCAGGATCCGCGCTCGGACATGCCGGCCAGCCAGTTCAACATGAAATGGGTGGAAAAGGCCGGTCTGGTGAAGTTCGACTTCCTCGGGCTGAAGACGCTGACGGTGATCCAGAACGCGGTGAACCTGATCCGCAAGTCGGGCCGGCCGCTGCATGTCGATGCCGCGGGCAACACGCTCTACGAGCCCGCCGAGGGCGCCGAGAACCAGATCAACGCGATCCCGATCAACGACGCGAAGACCTATGATCTTTACGCCCGTGCCCATACCGTCGCCGTGTTCCAGGTGGAATCGACGGGGATGATGGACGCGCTGCGGCGCATGAAACCGACCTGCATCGAGGATATCGTGGCGCTCGTGGCGCTCTATCGCCCGGGCCCGATGGAGAACATCCCGGTCTATTGCGAGGTGAAGCACGGGCTGCGGCCGCTCGAATCGCTGCATCCGACGATCGACCCGATCCTGAAGGAAACGCAGGGCATCATCGTCTATCAGGAACAGGTGATGCAGATCGCCCAGGTGATGGCGGGCTATTCGCTGGGCGGCGCCGACCTGCTGCGCCGCGCCATGGGCAAGAAGATCGCCGAGGAAATGGCGAAGGAGCGCCCGAAGTTCATCGAGGGCGCGAAGAAGACCCACAACATCGACGCGAAGAAGGCCGGCGAGGTCTTCGACCTGCTCGAGAAATTCGCGAACTACGGCTTCAACAAGTCGCACGCCGCGGCCTATGCGCTGGTCTCCTACCAGACCGCCTGGCTGAAGGCGAACCACCCGGTCGAGTTCATGGCCGGCGTGATGAACTGCGATATCCATCTCACCGACAAGCTCTCGACCTATATGGGCGAGGTGCGGCGCGCGCTTGGCATCACCGTGGTGCCGCCCTGCGTGAACCGTTCGCTCGCCACCTTCGACGTGGTGAACCAGCAGCTCGTCTATGCACTCGGCGCGCTGAAGAACGTTGGTGTCGAGGCGATGAAGCTGATCGTCGAGGCGCGCGACGATATGCCGTTCCGCGACCTGTTCGACTTCGCCCGGCGCTGCGACATGAAGCGCATCGGCAAGCGGCCCCTGGAAATGCTGGCGCGCGCCGGCGCCTTCGATCAGCTCGACCCGAACCGGCGGCGGGTGTTCGAAAGCCTCGAGGGGCTGATGGCCTGGTCCGCCGCAGTGGCCGAGGCCAAGGCCTCGGCGCAGGTGTCGCTCTTTGGTGATGCGGGCGACGACCTGCCGCCGCCGCGGATCGCCGATGTCGACGACTGGCTGCCCTCCGAGCGGCTGGCGGAGGAACACAAGGCCATCGGCTTTTATCTGTCTGGCCACCCGCTTGACGACTATCTACCTGCGCTGAAACGAAAAAACGTGATGACCCTGGCCGAGATCGCGGCCAAGGCGCAAGGCGGGCCGTTCATCGGCAAGATCGCGGGCCAGGTTGCCGTGCGGCAGGAACGGAAGTCCGCGAAGGGCAACCGTTTCGCCTTCGTCTCGATGTCGGACCCGACCGGCCCCTTCGAGGTGACGGTGTTTTCCGACACGCTCGAGGCCACGCGGCAATACCTCGAACCCGGGCAGGCGGTGGTGCTGACCGTCAAGGTCGATGTCGAGGGCGAGACGGTGAAGATGCTCGCGCAGGGCGCGCAGCCGATCGACCAGGTCACCGCCGATGCCGGCAGCACCGGGCTGATGATCCATGTCGAGACGCCCGAGGCAGTGGGCTCGATCGCTGCGCTGCTCGAGCGGATCAGCGGCGAGGGCAAGGTGCGCTCGCGCGGGCCGGTGCATTTCACCGTCTACGACAGCGAGCGCAATTGTCGCTATCAGCTCTGCGCCGGCAAGGAATTCCCGGTGAACCCGAAGGTGAAGGGCGCGATCCGCTCGTTGCGTGGTGTGGCGCTGGTCGAGGAGGTCTGAGGTCGGGAAGGTCTGAGCCGGGCCGCGGGGCCCGGCTGGCGCCGCGTCAGTAGTGCGGCGGCTTCTGGTCGGCGAGCGGGATCTGCCCGCCGTCCGAGAATTCGCGCTCGGCCTCGCGCTCCATCAGCAGCCCGACACCGCGCGACAGGCGCACGATCTCGCGCTCCTGCCGGGCGACGACGTCGCTCAGCTCATCCACCGTCTTCACGAGGAACGCCATCTGTTCCTCGAGCCGCTCGATCCGGTCCGTCATTTTCCCTCCGGCGCTTGCCGCGCGGCAGCCCATCCGCTACACCCTCGCCCGAGAAACGATCGGGTGCAAGGCCATGTCCAGCGAGAAGAAACCGCGCCGTCCGCGCGCGGAAACGCCGAAGGGGTTTCGCGACTATTTCGGCTCGGAAGTGACCGAGCGGACCGAAATGCTCGCCACCATCGCGGACGTCTATCGCGCGCATGGCTTCGACCCGCTGGAAACCTCGGCAGTGGAGACGGTCGAGGCACTGGGCAAGTTCCTGCCCGATGTCGACCGGCCGAACGAGGGGGTCTTTGCCTGGCAGGATGAGGGCGGCGACTGGCTGGCGCTGCGCTATGACATGACGGCGCCCTTGGCGCGCGTCGCGGCGCAGTTCCGTAATGACCTGCCCAGCCCCTACCGGCGCTATACGATGGGCCCGGTCTGGCGCAACGAGAAGCCCGGTCCCGGCCGCTTCCGCCAGTTCTATCAATGCGACGCCGACACCGTGGGTGCGCCCTCGGTCGCGGCCGATGCCGAGATCTGCGGCATGCTGGCCGATGCGCTGGAGGCGGTGGGCATTCCGCGCGGCGACTATGTTGTGCGGGTGAACAACCGCAAGGTGCTGAACGGGGTGATGGAAGTGGCGGGCGTGCTCGACCCGACCGACCCCGAGAAATTCGCGGCCGAGCGCGGCATCGTGCTGCGCGCGATCGACAAGTTCGACAAGTTCGGCGAGACGGGCGTGCGTGCGCTGATCGGCAAGGGGCGGCTTGACGAGTCGGGCGACTTCACCAAGGGCGCCGGGCTGACCGATGAACAGGCCGATGTGGTGATGGGCTTCATGGAGGCGAAGCGCGACACCGGCGCCGCCACCGTCGCGCGGTTGCGCGAGCTGGTGGCGGGCTCGGCCCTTGGTGCCGAGGGGGTGGACGAGCTTGAACTGATCGCCGCGCTCCTCGACGGGCAGGGCTATGGCCCGGACCGCATCGTCATCGACCCCTCGGTGGTGCGCGGGCTCGGCTATTACACCGGCCCGGTGTTCGAGGCCGAGCTGACCTTCGAGATCCTCGACGAGAAGGGGCGCAAGCGCTCCTTCGGCTCGGTCGCGGGCGGCGGGCGCTATGACGACCTCGTCAAGCGCTTCACCGGCCAGACCGTGCCGGCGACCGGCGTCTCGATCGGCGTCGACCGGCTGCTGGCCGCGCTGCGCGCCAAGGGGCGGATCGGCGGCACGGCACAGGGCCCCGTCGTCGTGACGGTGATGGACCGCGACCGGATGGGCGACTATCTCGCCATGGCGTCCGAGCTGCGTCGCGCCGGGCTGCGTGCCGAGGTCTATCTGGGCAATCCGAAGAACTTCGGCAATCAGCTCAAATACGCCGACAAGCGCGAAAGCCCGGTCGCCATCATCCAGGGCACCGACGAGGCCGCCCGTGGCGTGGTGCAGATCAAGGACCTGGTGCTCGGCGCGAAGATCGCCGCTTCGGCCAGCCTCGAGGAGTGGAAGAACCAGCCCGCGCAGGTCGAGGTGCCGCGCGACGAGATGGTCGCCACGGTGAAACGCATGCTGGGGCTGGGTCTGTGATGGCGGCGAAACCCCGTTCCCGCGAGATCGGCGAGCGCCTTCTGGGCGCCTTCCTGCGGGCCGGCGCCGCCGAGGTCACGCCCGACATCCTGCAGCCGGCCGAGACCCTGCTCGACCTTTATGGCGAGGACATCCGCGCCCGGGCCTATGTCACCTCGGACCCGCTGCGCGGCGAGATGATGCTGCGCCCCGACTTCACCGTGCCAGTGGTCGAGGCGCACATGGCGGGCGGGGCGGAACCTGCGCGCTATTGCTACATGGGCGAGGTCTTCCGCCGTCAGGATCACCGCGGCGCGGCGCGGGCGAACGAATACCTGCAGGCGGGCTACGAGGTCTTCGACCGCGAGGACCCCGAGGCCGCCGATGCCGAGGTCTTTGCGCTCTTCGCCCGTCTGCTGGCGCATCTGCGGCTGACCAGCACGATCGGCGACATCGGCATCCTGCGCGCCGCGGTCGAGGGGATCGACACCATTGCGCCGCGCAAGGCGGCGCTTGCGCGTCACATCTGGCGGCCGCGCCGCTTCCACGGCCTGTTGCAGCGCTATGCGGGGATCACCCCGGTGCCGGGCGGGCGCGCCGCGCTGCTGTCCGCCGGGGCGCCCGAGGGTGCGCCCTGGATCGGGTTGCGCAGCCCCGAGGAGATGGCGGCCCGCATCGCCGTGCTGCGCGCCGATGCCGCCGCCGCGCCGATCCCCGCCGAAGTCGTCGCGCAGCTTGACGCGCTTTTCGCGCTGAGCTGTCCGGCCGAAGAGGCGCCGGCGCGGTTGTCGGCCCTTGGCCTCGCCTCGCTGCCGCCGGCGATCGCCCGGCTCGAACGGCGCCTGGCCGCGATGGCCGCGCGTGGCATCGACACCTCGGCGCTGCGCTTCGAGGCGAGCCATGGCCGCACCACGATGGAATATTACGACGGCTTCGTTTTCACCTTCACCGCCGCCGATCCGGCGCTGCCGCCGGTGGCCTCGGGCGGGCGCTATGACGCGCTGACCCGGTTCCTCGGGCAGGGGCGCGAGATTCCGGCCGTGGGCGGGGTGATCCGTCCGGGGCTGGTGGCCGATCTGGAGGCGCAGGCATGAGCGCGATCAAGCTGGGCGTGCCCTCGAAGGGGCGGCTGATGGAGAAGACTTTCGACTGGTTCGCCGAGCGGGGCATCCGCCTGCGCCGCACCGGGTCGGAGCGCGAATATGCCGGCGCTGTCGACGGCGCCGAGAAGGTCGAACTCGTGCTGCTCTCGGCGGGTGAGATCCCGCGCGAGCTGGCGGCCGGGCGCATCCATCTGGGCGTGACGGGGTCCGATCTCGTGCGCGACAAGCTCGCCGACTGGCAGACGCTGGTCGAGGAGCTGGCGCCGATGGGCTTCGGCCATGCCGATCTGATCATCGCGGTGCCGGCCTGCTGGGCCGATGTCGACACGCTCGAGGATCTCGACGCCGCCGCGCATGCCTTCCGCGCGGCGCATGGCCATCGGCTGCGGATCGCGACGAAATATCACCGTCTGGTGCGCGAGTTCCTGACCCGAGAGGGGATTGCCGACTGGCAGTTGGTCGACAGCCAGGGCGCGACCGAGGGCACGGTGAAGAACCTGACCGCCGAGGCGATCGCCGACATCACCTCGTCGGGCGAGACGCTGCGGGCGAACCACCTGAAGATTCTCTCGGACGGGCTCATCCACAGCTCGCAGGCGACGCTTTTCGCCTCGCGCATGGCCGATTGGGCGGGGCTCGAGGCCTCGCGCGCGGCGCTGATGGCGCAGCTCGGGCTTGTCTCGCGTTAAGCGGTGCAGACTGGAATGCCGACGCGGCCGGGCATCGTCCCGGCCGTTTTCGTCCGGGCAGTGCACCGGATAGGTTCGCCCCGGGGGCGAAGACGACGGGGCTGGCGCGACAGCGGCGCTATCGGCGGGAGGTTCCGAATTTGCTTTTGCGGGGATGTGGTGGCAGCCCGTAGGGGAGTCGAACCCCTCTTTTCAGGTTGAAAACCTGACGTCCTAACCGATAGACGAACGGGCCACCGTTTCCGCTTCAGCGCGTTGCTGCGCGGCGTGGAGCGGTGTTTAGGCGAGCTTCGCGTGACTCGCAAGAGGGTTTTTTCAGTTTCTCGCAACTTTCTTCACGCCCGCGCGATCGGGCCGAAAAACGCCTTTCCTCAAGAGGTTGGCTTGAGCTCAGGCGCGTGCGGCATCGTCGAGGCGCAGCTGCACCTTGCGCCGGCCGCCCCAGGTGTTGATCTCGAGCTTGCCCGCCAGGTGAAAGCGCCCCGCGCCGCCTGCGCTCAGTGCCGGTCCAAGCGGGCCGTCGAAGGCGCCGAAGGCCACCGCCTCGATCCGCGAGCCGAGGCCGTCGCCGAGCGAGAAGCGCAGATGGCTTTCGCCGATCCGGCGCGGGCCGGTCACCTCCATGTCGGGAAAGGCGAAACGCGGGGCAGGGGCGCCCTGGCCGAAGGGGCCGGCGCGCTCGAGTTCCTCGATCAGCTGCACGGTGGCGGCGCCGGGCATCAACAGCCCGTCGAGGCGCAGATCGCGCGGCCCGCCCGCACCGGCCCCCTGCCGCGCGAGCAGCTCGCTCAGCCGCGCCATGGCGGGTTCCAGCTGTTCGGCCGCGACGGTTAGCCCTGCCGCCATCCGGTGCCCGCCGCCCTTCAGCAGCAGCCCCTCGGCCGCGACGCGCTGCACCGAGGCGCCGAGATCGACGCCCGCGACCGAGCGCGCCGAGCCCTTGCCGATACCGTTCTCGAGCCCGATCACCGCCGCGGGACGGTTCGTCGCCTCCTTCAGCCGGGCGGCGACGATGCCCACCACGCCCGGGTGCCAGCCTTCGCCCGCCGCCCAGACGAGCGGCGCGTCAAGCCCGCGTTCCTCGGCCTGGGCAAGGGCCGCGTCGCGGACCCGGTTCTCGATCTCGCGGCGCTCGGAATTCAGCTGGTCGAGCCGGGCGGCGAGCGCCTCGGCCTCGGCCCGGTCGGCGGTGGCCAGAAGCCGCGCGCCGAGGTCCGAGGCGCCGATCCGTCCGCCCGCATTCACCCGCGGGCCGAGCACGAAGCCCAGATGATAGGCCGAGGGCGCCTGGTCGAGCCGCGCGACGTCGGACAGCGCGACGAGCCCCGGCCGCTCGCGCCGCGCCATCACCTTCAGCCCCTGCCGCACCAGCGCCCGGTTCACCCCGATCAGCGGCGCGACATCGGCGACGGTCGCCAGTGCCACAAGGTCGAGAAGCCCCATCAGGTCGGGGCCTTTTACGCCCTTCTCGCGCAGTTGCCGGTTCGCCTCGACCAGCATCAGGAAGACCACCGAGGCGGCGCAGAGATGACCGAGCGAGCCGTCCTCGTCGAGCCGGTTCGGGTTCACCACGGCCAGCGCCTCGGGCAGGGTCTCGGCGCCGAGGTGGTGGTCGAGGATCACCACGTCGGCGGGTTTCGCTGCGGCCACGGGCTCGTGGCTGAGCGTGCCGCAGTCGACGCAGACGATCAGCGGGTGGTCCTTGGCGAGCGCCTGCATCGCCGGTACGTTCGGGCCATAGCCCTCGTCGATCCGGTCGGGGATATAGAGCGTCGCCTCGCGGCCGATCGCGCGCAGCCAGGTCAGCAGAAGCGCCGCCGAGGACCCGCCGTCGACGTCGTAATCGGCAAAGACCGCGATGCGTTCGCGCCCGTCGAGCGCGCGCAGGAAGCGGGCGGCGGCCTTTTCCATGTCGCGCAGGCTGCGCGGGTCGGGCAGCAGCTCGCGCAGGGTGGGTTCGAGGAAGCCCGTGGCCTCCGCGGGGGCGACGCCGCGGGCGACGAGCACGCGGGCAAGCGGCAGGGGCAGGCGCGTCTCGCGCGCCATCGCCTCGGCAAGGCGGTCGGCCTCGTCCGTGGGGCCGATCCAGCGCCGCCCGGTCAGCGACGCTTCGACATCGAGGAATGCACTCATGCCCTTCCCATAGCCGATCGGCGCGCGGCCTGCCAGCATTGGCTCAGGCGTCGACGGCCTTGCGCACCATGTCCCAATAGATCACCTCGACGGTGTCGAGGCTGAGCCGCCCGCCCTCGCGATACCAGGTGTTCACCCCGGTCAACATGGCGATGATCGCGAGCGTGGCAAGCTTGGTGTCGGGCAGTGCAAAGACCCCCGCCGCGCGGCCGGCGATCAGGATCTTTTCCAGTTCGGTCTCGTAGGCGCGGCGCAGCCCCTCGATCACCGCGAAGTTTTCGGGGCCGAGGTTGCGCAGCTCCATGTAGCTCAGGAACACCGCCTCGGCCCGGGTCAGGTTGAAGCGGATGTGAAAGCGCACGAAGGTTTCCAGCGCGGCGCGCGGCTCGGCCTGTGGCGCGACCTCGGCCCAGGCGGAGAGCAGCTCTTCCATGTGGCTTTTCAAGAGGTCGAAAAGCAGCGCCTCCTTGTCGGGGGTGTAGAGGTAGAGCGCCCCCGCCTGCACGCCCACGGCCGCCGCGATCTGCCGCATCGAGACCGCGGCAAAGCCGTGGCGCGCGAAGAGCCGCTGCGCCTCGGCGCGGATGCGCGGGCCGGTGATCTCGGAATGGGAGCCTGTCTTGCGTGCCATCGGCACAGGTTATCTGAACATCTGTTCAATATCAAACCCCGGCTGCGGGGACGTCTTGCGGCTCTGGTCAGCGCCGGCGGGCGGGCTTATGGTCGGGCCGTTGACAGGAGCCGCCATGACCCGCCTTGCCCTTGCCCTCGGTCTTCTTGCGCTTGCCGGTTGCGGCGCGCCCGGTGCGGACTATCCCGCGCTGGTGCCGATGGAGACGCTGCTCTCCGACGCGCCGCTGACACCCGACCCGGCGCCGGCGCTCGAGGCGCGGGCAGATGCGCTGCGCGCGCGTGCCGCGGCGATCCGCGCCGAGCAACCCTGAGCCGGCTTCGACGCGTTGCAAGGTTGCGCCCGACAGGCTAACAGGGCTCAAGACCAATCCAGCGCAAGAGGTTCCCATGTCCGCCCCCGACGTTTCCCCGCTCCGCCTCGGCATCGCCGGGCTCGGCACCGTCGGCATCGGCGTGGTGAAGATCGTGCAGCGCCATGCCGACCTGCTGGCCGTGCGCTCAGGCCGGCCGGTGGTGATCACGGCCGTCTCGGCGCGCGACCGCACGAAGAACCGCGATGCGGATCTGTCGGGCTATGCCTGGGAAACCGACCCGGTGGCGCTGGCGCAGCGCGAGGACGTCGACGTCTTCGTCGAGCTGATGGGCGGGCACGAGGGCGCGGCGAAGAACGCGATGGAAGCGGCGCTGAACTCCGGCAAGGATGTGGTGACGGCGAACAAGGCGCTGCTGGCCCATCACGGTCAGGCACTGGCCGAGAGCGCCGAGGCACTTGGCCGGGTGATCCGCTTCGAGGCGGCGGTGGCGGGCGGCATTCCGGTCATCAAGGCGCTGACCGAGGGGCTGGCCGGCAATGCGATCCGCCGCGTGATGGGGGTGATGAACGGCACCTGCAACTACATCCTGACCCGGATGGAAAGCGCGGGCCTGCCCTACGAGACGGTGTTCGAGGAGGCGCGTGCGCTTGGCTATCTCGAGGCCGACCCGACCCTCGACGTTGGCGGCATCGACGCCGGCCACAAGCTTGCCATCCTCGCCGCCATCGCCTTCGGCACCAAGGTCAGCTTCGACGCGGTGCAGCTCGAGGGCATCGGCAAGATCTCGATCGACGACATCCGCCGGGCCGACGACATGGGCTACAAGATCAAGCTGCTCGGCGTGGCGCAGATCACCGGGCGCGGGCTCGAGCAGCGGATGATGCCCTGCCTCGTGCCCTCGTCCTCGCCCTTCGGCCAGCTGCAGGGCGGCACCAACATGGTGCTGCTCGAGGGCGATTCGGTCGGCCAGATCGTGCTGCGCGGGGCCGGTGCGGGCGAGGGGCCGACGGCCTCGGCGGTGATGGGCGACGTGGTCGACCTGGCGCGCGGGCTGCGGATGCCGACCTTCGGCCAGCCGGCGGCGACGCTCGCAGACCCGGTGCCGGCGGTGGCCTCGGCGCCGGCCGCCTTCTATCTGCGGCTCGAGCTGATGGACAAGCCCGGTGCGCTGGCCAAGGTGGCGATGGTGCTGGGCGAGGCCGGGATCTCGATCTCGCGGATGCGCCAGTACGGCCATGCCGATACCACGGCGCCGGTGCTGATCGTCACCCACAAGACCACGCGCGACGCGATCGACCGCGCCATCGGCGGCTTCCCGGCGACCGGCGTCGTCGCGGGCGACGCGGTGGCGATGCGGATCGAAGAGGTCTGAGCGCGATGATGTTCAGCCATATCACGCTGGGGATCGCCGATCTCGCTCGTGCCCGCGCCTTTTACGCCCCGCTGATGGCGCAACTTGGGCACCGGCTGCGCTTTGACAGCGCGGTTGACGGTTGGATCGGTTGGGAGCCGGCCGAGGGCGGGCGCCCGCTCTTCATCGTCACCTTGCCCTTCGACGGGCGCGCGCCCGCGCCCGGCAATGGCGCGATGGTGGCCTTTCTTGCCCCCGACCGCAGTACGGTCGATGCCGCCTATGCACAGGCCCTGTCGCTTGGTGCAAGCGACGATGGCGCCCCGGGACTGCGTCCGCACTACCACTCCGACTATTACGGCGCCTACCTGCGCGACCCCGATGGCAACAAGCTCTGCATCGTCTGCCACAACCGGCCGGAGGCTCTCAAAGGGCTTTGAAAAGCGGGGCTTTGCCGACCACTCTGCGCCGTTTGTCACCGTTAGCGTTCTCAGTCTTGTCACCTCCCCCCACGGGAGGCTTAGCTGTTGGTGGCGCTTCGCTCTGGCAGACAGGAGAAGATCATGACTCCCCCCATCGATTTCAACGACCGCATGCTTTCGCTGGGCCTTGCCCGCGTCTCCGAGGCGGCGGCGCATGCCTCGGCCCGGCTGATCGGCCGCGGGGACGAGAAGGCCGCCGATCAGGCCGCGGTGAACGCCATGCGCGAGCAGCTCAACAGCCTCGACATCCGGGGCGTTGTGGTGATCGGCGAGGGCGAGCGCGACGAGGCGCCGATGCTCTATATCGGCGAGGAAGTGGGCTCCGGCACCGGCCCGGCGGTCGATATCGCGCTTGACCCGCTCGAAGGCACCACGCTCACCGCGAAGGACATGCCGAACGCGCTGACCGTCGTGGCGATGGCGCCGCGCGGCACGCTCTTGCACGCCCCCGACGTCTATATGGAGAAGCTGGCGATCGGCCCGGGCTATCCGACCGACATCGTCTCGCTCGAGATGACGCCGACCGAGCGGGTGCTGGCGCTGGCCAGGGCACAGGGCGGGCGGCCCGAGGACATCACCTGTTGCATCCTCGAGCGCGACCGCCACGTCGAGCTGATCCGCGAAGTGCGCGAGACCGGCGCCGCGATCCGTCTGATCACCGACGGGGACGTTGCCGGGGTGATCCATTGCGCCGAGCCCGATTTCACCGGCATCGACATCTACATGGGCTCGGGCGGCGCGCCGGAAGGCGTGCTGGCGGCCTCGGCGCTGAAATGCATGGGCGGGCAGATGTGGGGCAAACTCCTGTTCCGCAACGATGACGAGCGCGGCCGCGCGGCCAAGGCCGGGATCACCGATCTCGACAAGATCTACACCCGCGACGAGCTGGTGAAGTCGGACGTGATCTTTGCCGCGACCGGCGTCACCAATGGCTCGATCGTGCGCGGCGTGAAGCGCGAACCGACCTACATCGAGACCGAGACGATCCTGATGCGCTCGAAGACCGGCTCGGTGCGGCGCATGATCTATCGCAACCCGGTTCGCTGAGCGCGCCCTGCGCCCTGCCAAAGACGCGAAACGCCGGGTCCGCGGACCCGGCGTTTCGCGTGCAGGGTCAGTTGTTGTCGGACCATTTCGTGCGCGGCCCGCGCGGACGGGTGACGACGAACTCGCTGAAGCGCAGCCGCGCGTTCAGCCCGATCGTGGTGGAGTTCCGCCCGTCGAGGGTCAGGCCCTTTTCGCCGATGTCGAAGATCGGCCAATACAGATACGAGGCCTCGACGATCGCCGCGGAATCCCCCGCCGCCATCATCGGGATCGCCCCGGCCATGGCGTCGAGCATCGACTGGGTATAGGCCTCGTGGCCGCCGGTGGCATGGGAGGCGGGCGAGCTGGGCGTGCTGTCCGACGCACGCAGCTTGACCCGCTTGCTGGTGCCGTCGCAAACGCGCGCGTCCGTTTCGGTCGCCTCGCAGGAGATCAGCGTGACCCGGATCCAGCTTTGCCCGTCGCCGCTCGAACGGGTGGCGGCATCGAAGATCTTCTTGACCCCGTCAACATAGGCCGGCCCGATCGGATCGCGCACGCGCGAGATCAGGTCGGCCACGGTATAGGTGGTGCGGGACACCACGGCGCGCATGCGGAAGGCGTCGTAGAACTGATAGGCGACCATGAACCAGCCGAGCAGCAGCACGGCGCCGAACAGCCCCTCGATCGCCACCGAGCCGCGGTTTTGCCTGAGGAAACGGTGCAGGAAACGCAGCGGCATCATCAATTCCTCGGCTCGTTGACATAGGCGGTCATCGCGACGAGGGCGAAACGGCCGCTTGCGTCCTTCACCAGCGCGGCGCCAAGCGGGTCCATATCGGACATCGCCTTCAGCTTCAGACAGGCGCGCACCACCATCAGCTGGTTCGAGGCGCCGTAATCGAGTGTCGGGTTCAGCTCCGTGGTGCTGCTCGAGTCGGTGCACATGGTGCCGTTGGTGTTGGATAACTGCCAGGTCGTGGTGTCGACCGGGAAGATCTCGACCGCGAGGTTCTCGGTGCAGTCGGGCACATAGCGGATGGCCGCGCAGATCTTCTGCTTCAGCTGGTCATGTGTCAGGTTGACCAGGTTGCCAAGCCGCAGCTCGCGGGTTGCCACGTCGACGGCGCGTTCGAGCAGGATCTGGCGCAGGTTCGTCACCATCATCTCGACGCCGGCCAGCATGATCATGAAGAACAGCGGCAGCCAGAAGAGCGTCGGGATCGTGACGGCGCCGTCCTCGTGCCGAAGCCGGTGCATCAGGTGGGGTCCGGGGCGGTGTGTCCTGCGCATTTGTCGCCCCCCTCAGTTCGTCAGCCGCAGCGCGTTGATCGCCGAGGCGATCGAGGTGAAGGCGTCGGTCAGATCCTCGGCGTTGACGTCATAGGCATAGCCTGCCGAGGTCGCGCATTGTGACAGGATCGTCTTGCCTTCGGTCGGGGCGTTCACCGCGACAGTGAAGACATAGATGCCGTGCGTGCTGTCCTTGGCGACGTCGCACAGCTTCAGCAGCGCCGTGTCCTTCTGGCTGAATTCCGACTGCACGGCCATGCCGTTGTAAAGGTCGGTTTTGTTGGCGGAGCCGTTGGCAGCCCGCAGCGAATTGTAGAGGAAGGTGTTGATCACATATTGCAGGGTGTAGCCCTTGCTCCACACCGTCTCCCAGCTGATCGGATAGCGGTTCGTGCCGGGCGAGCTGTACCAATAGCCGTTCGACAGCTTGTAGTAAGGCTGGCTGCGGCCCGGGACGTAATAATAGAGGTTGTTCCACCAGGTGCTGTTCGTGCTCGAATCCGCAAAGGCGGTGGCGCTGTAGGTTGACACGAAGCCGGAAGCGCCGGTGCGATAGGCGGGCTTGGTCGAATAGGAACGGGTGTTCTGCCCGTCGGTCATCAGCACCAGCACCTTCATCGAGCTGTTGCTGGTCGTCTGTGTGCCGTCGTCATAGTCGAAAGGGCGGCCTGCGAGGTCGCTGCTCACATAGCCTTCGGCTTTCATCGCATTGAGCGCGCCGCGCGCGGCCGGGTCGAGCAGCGCGAGGCCCCAGCGGGCGCCGACGTCGATCGCCGTGTCGCCGCCCGGCGAGAGGTTGTTGATCGCGGTGTTGATCGTCGTCTGGTCATTGGCGAAGGCCAGAACGGCCGCGGCACTCGCATTGGGGCAGTTTGCGATATTGGTCCGGGTCTGCAGGGTCCAGCTGCCCTGACCGAGGGCCGGCTGCCCCCAGTAGTCGAAGCTGTCGCCGAACATCGTGCGCTGCAATGCTCGGGTCGAGGAAATGGCGAAATCGCCGTCGGACAGGGTCTCGATGTCGGCGCAGGTGTTTTGCCTGTGATCGGTCGAGAGGTTGAACCCGACCGAAGTCCGCGGGCCGAGGCTGACCTGCTGGTTGTAGGGCACGATCGAGATCGAGAGCCGCCCGGCCGGCGCGCTTGCCGGTTGCACCGTCTTGAACATCTTGTCGACGAAGGCGAGGGCCGCCGGGCGCAGCTTGTCCATCCGGGTCGGGTAGCGGCCGTCATAGCTGCTGTTCGTCGGGTAATAGATGTTCTCGTTCATCGAGCCCGAGATATCGAGCACGAGCGAGATCTCGACATTGCCGATTTCTTCCTGCGCGGTGCTCGAGCCGGTCGCCTGCAGCGTGTTGATGTTGATCAACGAGCCGAAGATGGTGTGCATGTTGTCGGTGGCATTGATCGTCACCCGGCGCCATTCGTTGAGAGTGCCCTGCTGGACGTCGGGCGTCGCGTCGAGATACTCGAGCCCGGCCTTCTTCAGATAATCCTCGACGACCAGGGTCGGGTCGAGCTCCTGCGACAGCGAGGCGGCGGCAAGCGCGGCGCGGTCGAGCGTGTTCTGGATCTTCGTGCGGCGTTCCTCCTGACGCACGAAGTCGATCGAGATGCCGGTGCAGATCATCATCACCAGAAAGATCTGCAGCGCCAGCGGGATCAGGGCGCCGTCCTCGTCGCGCAGGAAGCGGGCAAGCCGACGGGCGGTTCTGCTCTTGTGCCGGATACTCACCATGCTGCTCTCTCCACGCTTCCCCCGGCGCGGCGGCCGGGGGCGACGACTCTGCTCCGAGGGCAGGGTATGCGCGCGCTTCGGGGCGGAATTGGGGCGCTCGGCGGGCAAAGCTGCCCGATTGTCCGGAGGCCGCCGGGAATGCGCCCGATCACGGGAGGCGGTTTCCGATCTCGCGCCAATCCGCCATGTTTCTTTCGCAGGGCGCCGCCGGGGTGCGGGATTTCTTAACGTTTTCGCGACGGTGCTGGTGTGGGGCTGCACACGGGCCCTTGACCGCGATTCGCGGCGCCGCCCTCTCGACAGCGGCCGCGCAGGGGCCATATTAGAGGGCATGAGTCTCCCACCCGGTTTCCTTGACGAATTGCGCAATCGCGTCTCGATCTCGCAGGTGGTCGGGCGCAAGGTCGTGTGGGACATGCGCAAGTCGAACCAGGCGAAGGGTGACTTCTGGGCGCCGTGCCCGTTCCACCAGGAAAAGAGCGCCTCCTTCCATGTCGACGACCGCAAGGGCTATTACTACTGCTTCGGCTGCCAGGCGAAGGGCGACGCGCTGACCTTCCTGCGCGAGACCGAGAACGTCAGCTTCATGGAGGCGGTCGAGATCCTTGCGCGCGAGGCGGGGATGCAGATGCCGGCGCGCGACCCGGTCGCGGCGCAGAAGGCCGACCGGCGCAGCGAGCTTGCGCAGGTGATGGAAGAGGCGGTGAAGCATTACCGGCTGCAGCTGTCGATGCAGGGCGGCGCCGCCGCGCGCGACTATCTTGCCCGCCGCCGGCTCGGCCCCGAGGCGCAGGCGCGTTTCGAGATCGGTTTCGCCCCCGACCAGCGTCAGGGCCTGTTCAACGCCCTGAAGGCGAAGGGGATCGCCCCCGATCTGATCGTCGAGGCCGGGCTTTGTGCCCGCCCCGAAGACGGCGGTGCGCCCTATGACCGCTTCCGCGGCCGCATCATCTATCCGATCCGCGACGCGCGCGGGCGGGCAATCAGCCTGGGCGGGCGGGCGATGGACCCGAACGCGCGGGCGAAATACCTGAACGGGCCCGAGACCGTGCTGTTCGACAAGGGCCGCAATCTCTACAACCACGGCCCCGCGCGCGAGGCCTGCGGCAAGGGCGCGCCGCTCATCGTCTGCGAAGGCTATATGGACGTGATCGCACTGGTCGAGGCGGGCTTCGGTGGTGCCGTCGCGCCGCTTGGCACCGCGGTGACCGAGGAGCAGCTGCACCTGATGTGGCGCATCCACGACGAGCCGGTGATCGCGCTCGACGGCGACACGGCGGGGATACGCGCGGCGCTGCGGGTGATCGACCTCGCGCTGCCGCTTCTCGAGGCGGGCAAGGCGCTGCGCTTTGCGATGCTGCCGGGCGGGCAGGACCCCGACGAGCTGATCCAGGCGGGCGGGCGCGCGGCGATGGAGCAGGTGATCGCGGGGGCACGGCCGATGGTCGACCTGCTCTGGGCGCGCGAGATCGAGGGCAAGGTCTTCGACAGCCCCGAGCGCCGCGCCGCCCTCGACAAGAGCCTGCGCGCCGCCATCCGCCGCATCCAGGACCCCTCGATCCGCGCCCATTACGGTGATGAAATCAAGCGGTTGCGCGAAGACCTCTTCGGCATGAACCGGCCGCGCGCGATGCGCGAGAGCGGCGGCGGTGGCGGGCGCGAGGTGCCGCGCGAGGGCGGTGCCTGGCGGCCACGCGGGACCGGCTTCGGCCGGCCTGCCGCCCCGGCGCTGCCGCTGCCTGCGACCCGCTCGACGCTGCTTGCCGCCGCCCCCGACGAGCGCGTGACCGAGGCGCTGCGCGAGACGATGATCCTTGCCATTCTCGTCGCGCATCCGGTGCTGGTGGCCGAGTTCGAGGCCCGGCTCGACCGGATCCTCTTTGTCGATCCGGCGCATGAGCGGCTGCGCGGGCTGCTCCTTGCCCATTGCGCCGAGCCGCCCGAGGCGATCGCCGCGGCCCTCGACCGTGCGGGCGATGACCTTGAAAAGCTGCTCGCCCAGCCCCATGTGCGCACCGCCCCCCCGGTCCTGCGCCGCGACGACACCGACTTCGCGCGCATGTGCCTTGCCGAGGAGCTGGCCAAGCTGCAGGCGGCGCGTGCCGTGCGCAGCGAGACCGAGGAGGCGATGGAAGAACTGGCCGGCCTGGCCGACGAAGGGCTCACCTGGCGAATCACCCAGGCGACCCAGGCGTTGCATCAGGCCGGCAAATCGAGACTGGAGGACACCAGTGATCTGGGCGAGGACCGTGAAGCGATGTCTGCCTTTTTGCAGTCTCTTCTGGAAAAACATGGCGGGGGAAGCGGCAGTCTCTGAGACGCAGCGCAAAAGGGCCGATTCGGCCCTGTGATTCGACCCCGTGATTCGATAAGACAGATCAACCGATTCGATCCCGTCGCGCCCCGGTCCACCGGCGTGACGACGCCCGAGAAAGCCCGAGCAGGAGCGCACATGGCCGCCAAGGACATCGACGAGAACAAGCCCGACACCGCCGCGGACGAGGACACCTCCTTCGACATGAGCAAAGCCGCGGTCAAGCGGATGATCGCCGAGGCGAAGGAACGTGGCTACATCACCTACGACCAGCTGAACGCCGTGATGCCGCCCGAGCAGGTGTCGGGCGACCAGATCGAGGACGTGATGTCGATGCTCTCGGAGATGGGCATCAACGTCGTCGAGGCGGAGGAGAGCGAGGAGCCCGAGGCGGGCGGCGCGGTGGCCGAGACCGGCTCCGGCTCGCGCGAGATCACCGTCGCGACCTCGACGAGCGAGACGCTCGACCGTACCGACGACCCGGTGCGGATGTACCTGCGCGAGATGGGCTCGGTCGAGCTGTTGTCGCGCGAGGGCGAGATAGCCATCGCCAAGCGCATCGAGGCCGGCCGCAACACGATGATCGCGGGCCTGTGCGAGAGCCCGCTGACGTTCCAGGCGATCACCATCTGGCGCGACGAGCTGCTGAACGAAGAGATCCTGCTGCGCGACGTGATCGACCTCGAGGCGACCTTCGGGCGCTCGCTCGACGGCGACGAGGACGAGATGGCGGCGCCGGTCGAGGGGCTCGAGGTCGACGAGTCCGCTGCCGGCACCGGCACCGCACCGCGTCGTGCCGCCAACGAGCCCGAGCTTGATGCCGACGGCAACCCGATCCTGCGCTCGGACGAGGACGAGGAAGACGACGAAAACTCGAACATGTCGCTCGCCGCGATGGAAGCGGCGCTGAAACCGAAGGTGCTCGAAACCCTCGAGGTGATCGCGCGCGACTACACGACGCTGGCCGAGATGCAGGATCTGCGGATGTCGGCGACGCTGAACGAGGACGGCACCTTCTCGGTGGCGGAAGAAGCGGCCTATCAGAAGCTGCGCTCGGAGATCGTCGGTCTCGTCAACGAGCTGCATCTGCACAACAACCGCATCGAGGCGCTGATCGATCAGCTCTACGGCATCAACCGCAAGATCATGTCGATCGACAGCGGCATGGTGAAACTCGCCGATGCTGCCCGCGTCAACCGGCGCGAGTTCATCGAGGAATACCGCGGCTACGAGCTTGACCCGACCTGGGTCGACCGGATGCAGGCGAAGGGCGGCCGGGCCTGGGCCACGCTGTTCGAGAAGTCGGGCGACAAGGTCGACGAGCTGCGCGCCGAGATGGCGCAGGTCGGCCAGTATGTCGGCGTCGACATCTCGGAATTCCGCCGCATCGTGAACCAGGTGCAGAAGGGCGAGAAAGAGGCGCGTCAGGCCAAGAAGGAAATGGTCGAGGCAAACCTGCGTCTGGTGATCTCGATCGCGAAGAAATACACCAACCGCGGGCTGCAGTTCCTCGACCTGATCCAGGAAGGCAACATCGGCCTGATGAAGGCGGTCGACAAGTTCGAATACCGCCGCGGCTACAAGTTCTCGACCTATGCGACCTGGTGGATCCGTCAGGCGATCACCCGCTCGATCGCCGATCAGGCGCGCACCATCCGCATCCCGGTGCACATGATCGAGACGATCAACAAGCTGGTGCGCACCGGACGGCAGATGCTGCACGAGATCGGCCGCGAGCCGACGCCCGAGGAACTGGCCGAAAAGCTGCAGATGCCGCTCGAGAAGGTCCGCAAGGTGATGAAGATCGCCAAGGAGCCGATCTCGCTCGAAACGCCGATCGGCGACGAGGAAGACAGCCAGCTCGGCGATTTCATCGAGGACAAGAACGCCGTCTTGCCGCTCGACAGCGCCATTCAGGAAAACCTGAAGGAGACGACGACGCGGGTTCTGGCCTCGCTCACGCCGCGCGAGGAACGCGTGCTGCGCATGCGCTTCGGCATCGGCATGAACACCGACCATACCCTCGAAGAGGTGGGCCAGCAGTTCTCGGTGACCCGCGAACGCATCCGCCAGATCGAGGCGAAGGCGCTCAGGAAGCTGAAGCACCCCTCGCGCTCGCGCAAGCTGCGCTCCTTCCTCGACCAGTGATGAAAGGCGCCCCCGAAAGGGGGCGTTTTGCCATGCTGCCCGACGTTGCCGCCCCCGGTCTGCGCACCATCATCTGTGGCACCGCCGCCGGTCGCCGCTCGGCCGAGCTCGGGCGCTATTACGCGGGACCGGGCAACAAGTTCTGGCCGGTGCTCTGCCGCGCGGGCCTCGTGCCCGAAGCGCTCGCCGTCGGCGATGAGGCGCGGCTTCTCGGCTTCGGCATCGGCCTGACCGATCTTGCCAAGGGCGTCTCGGGCGGCGACGCCGAGATCCCGGTGCAGGCCTATGACCCGGCGCGGCTGCGGGCCTTTCTCGCGCGCTACCGCCCGCACAGCTTCGCCTTCAACGGCAAGAATGCGGCGCGCCGCTTCCTGGGGGTGCCCCGCGTCGGTTTCGGCCCGATCGACCTCGACGGCCTTCCCGTCTGGATCCTGCCCTCCACCTCGGGCGCCGCGAACGGGGCCTGGGACGAGGGGATCTGGCGCGCCTTCGGCACCTTCCTGCGCGCAATCCCTTTCTCCTTGCCGGAAATACCTCGGGGGTGAATTCGGCGCAGCCGAAGAGGGGGCGGCGCCCCCTTCGCTTCCCCTTGGCCTTCCGCCCCCGCGGGTCTACCCTTCACCTGCCCGGTCGCGCCGGGTGGCTTCAGGGAGTTTCCCATGCGTGTCCTTGTCTCAACCCTCGCCGCCGCCGGTCTCGCCCTTGCTGCCGGCTCCGCTTCGGCGGGCGATTTCCTCGCGCTGAACGGGTTGCGCGTCGCGCCCGCCGGCGGGCAGGAGTTCCACGTCGCCTTTGGCGGTCTCACCGGCAATGACGACTTCTGGTGTGCCGCGGGTGATTTCGTGCTCCGCGGGCTCGGCCTGCCCCCCTCGACACGGATCTATCGCACCTCCCCGCCGCCGCGCCATGCGGGCGAGGGGGTGGATTTCTCGCTCAGCGACGCCAAGGCGGCCGACAGCGGTTTCACCCGCTTCGGCGCCAAGGACAAGGGGCTGAGCGCGGCGGCAGCGCAGCATTATTGCCCGCTCGTGCCGCTGTTGCCCTTCAACTAGGTCAGGCCAGCGCGCGGGCGATGGTTTCGGCCATCGGCTCGGTCGGATGGCCGATCAGCGCCGAGAGGGTATGGCTCGCGTCGTAAAGCGCGCCTTTCGCCGCCTGCGCATCGCTGTCGGCGAGGATCTTCGCAAAGCCTTCGGGCAGGCCTGCGCCGATCAGCGCCGCGGCATAATCCGCTTCCGGCATGTCGATATACGCGACCGTCTTGCCCGAGGCCTGCGACAGCAGCGCCGCGAATTCGGCGAGCGTCACGCTGGCGTCGCCGGCAAGCTCATAGGTCTTGCCCGCGTGGCCCGCGCCCGCGAGCACCACGGCCGCCGCCTCGGCATAATCGTGCCGCGGCGCGGTCGAGAACCGGCCCTCGCCGGCCGCGCCGAAATGCTTGCCGAGGCTCAGGTCGGTTGCGAGCGAGGCGAGCAGGTTCTCGGAATACCAGCCGTTGCGCAGGAAGCTGTGCGCGATGCCGCTCTCGGCGATCATCGTCTCGGTCGCCTTGTGCTCGGCTGCCAGCGCCATCGCCGAGTCCTGCGCGTTCAGGATCGAGGTATAGGCGATGAAACCGACGCCTGCGGCCTTCGCCGCCGCGACGACATTGCCGTGCTGACGCGCGCGCTGGCCCACGGCCGAGCCCGAGATCAGCAGCAGCCGGTCGACCCCTGCGAAGGCGGCGGTCAGGCTTTCGGCGTCGTCGTAATCGCCAAGCCGCGCGCCGATGCCCTGCGCCTCGAGCGCTGCCGCATCCTCGGGCCGCCGCACCAAGCCGAGGATCTGGCCGGGCGTCACCCGTTCCCGCAGCGCGGCAATCACCAGCCGGCCCAGCTGCCCGCTCGCCCCGGTCACCAAATAGGTCTCTTCGCTCATTCCCGTTTCCTCCGGTTGCGACTCGTGTATAAGTCTCTTTTAGAGACCGCCATGATCTGCGGAAAGGAGGCAGGTTTTCCTGCCAAGGTTACCTGGAGGGAACTGATGCGCGACGGGATGGACCAGATCGACCTTGCCAATTGCCCGGTGCGCCACGTGCTCGACCATATTTCGGCGAAATGGACGACGCTGATCCTGCTGGAGCTTCAGGCGGGCCCGTGCCGGTTCAACGCGCTCGCCCGCAGCCTGCCCGACATCTCGCGCCGGATGCTGACGCAGTCGCTGCGCGATCTCGAGCGCGACGGGCTGATCTTGCGCGCGGTCTTCCCGACGAAACCGCCGAGCGTCGAATATGCGCTGACCGATCTCGGGCGCTCGCTGCTTGGCCCGCTTTGCGCGCTGATCGACTGGGCCAAGGCTTCCGCCCCGGCGATCGCCATCGCGCGTGCGGCCTTTGCGGCGCAAGCCTAGGGCTTTCGCGGCGGGCGCGGGCCTGCTACCTCTGGCAAAAGACTTCCGGAGGATGCCATGACCGCGCGCCTGTTTCTGCTTTTCCCGGTGCTGCTTGCCGCCTGCACGCTCGAGGGGATGTCGACCGATCCGGGCGCGCCGAGCCTCGACAAAGCGGGCACCTGCTTTGCCCTTGTCACCGCCGAGAAGGATGGCAGCTATACCCTGATGACCGGCGTCGCCGATGGCTCGAAGGCACCGGTCGGCGTGCCGAAGACCGGGCTTGACGCCGCGGCGGTCGATAAGGCCTTCGCTAGGGAACGTGCGATCATGGACATCAACCCCGAGTGCCTGGCGATCTATGCAAGGGGGCGCGAGGCCGCGCAGCCCGGCGCGTGATGCACCGCCGCTTCGAGATCGCGACGCGCGGCCCTGGGGCTTTACGAGTTCACCGGCGCGCTGCACCGGCTGGTGCCGCCCTCCGACCGGCCGGAAAGCGCCTGGATGACCCACACCTCCGAGGGGCCGGATGACATGCCGGCCCATGTGAAGGCGGCGCTGCTGCCGACCAGCCTGAAGATTTCTGTCATTTTGGGGCGAATGATGCTTGGGATATGGCGTGGAATATACCTTTTCGAACATCGACGGATGCCGCACCGCCGCGAGGTGGTGGCGTTGCTGCGCTGAGTCCCGGCCGCCACACCCGGACCACCGGATCTGGTAGGCTCACATTTGTGCTACCCAAAAGTTCGCCTCCCCCCTATAGTCCTGTGGATAACCGGGGCACCAGACCCCACATGCGGCGGGAACAGGAAAAGGGAGAAGCCATGCGCTGCCCGTTTTGCGGAAATGTCGACACACAGGTGAAGGACAGCCGCCCGGCCGAGGACCATGTGGCGATCCGGCGCCGGCGCTTTTGCCCGGCCTGTGGCGGGCGCTTCACCACCTACGAGCGCGTGCAGCTGCGCGACCTTGTGGTGATCAAGTCCTCGGGCAAGCGCGAGGATTTCGACCGCGACAAGCTGGAGCGCTCGATCCGCATCGCCATGCAGAAGCGCCCGATCGAGCCCGATCGCATCGATCAGATGATCTCGGGCATCGTGCGGCGGCTGGAAAGCCTGGGCGATACCGACATTCCGTCGCGCACCATCGGCGAGATCGTGATGGAGACGCTGGCCCGGATCGACACCGTCGCCTATGTCCGTTTCGCAAGCGTCTACAAGAACTTCCAGGCCGCCGACGATTTCGACAAGTTCGTCTCCGAGCTGCGGCCGCAGACGGGCGAGAGCGAGTGACCGACGCCGACCGGCGCTTCATGGCGCTTGCGCTTGGCCTTGCCGCGCGGGGGCTGGGCAATGTCTGGCCGAACCCGGCGGTGGGCTGTGTAATCGTGAACGACGGCCGCATCGTCGGCCGCGGCTGGACGCAGCCGGGCGGGCGGCCCCATGCCGAACGGCGCGCCCTCGACATGGCCGGCGCGGCGGCGCGGGGGGCGACGGCCTATGTCACGCTCGAACCCTGTTCCCATCACGGCAAGACCCCGCCCTGTTCCGAGGGACTGATCGCCGCTGGCGTGGCCCGGGTGGTCAGTGCGCAGGAAGACCCGGACCCGCGGGTTTCCGGCCGCGGCCATGCGATGCTGCGCGGGGCAGGGCTCGCGGTCGAGGTCGGGCTGATGGAGGCCGAGGCGCGGGCGCTGCAGGCGGGGTTTCTCAGCCGCATCACCCGTGGCCGGCCCTGGCTGGCGCTGAAGCTTGCCACCAGTTTCGACGGCCGCATCGCGCTTGCGAATGGCGAGAGCCAATGGATCACCTCGGCCCCGGCGCGGGCGCGGGTGCACGCCCTGCGCGCGCGCTTCGACGCGGTGCTGGTCGGCGGCGGCACGGCGCGGGCGGACGACCCGCTGCTCACCGTGCGCAGCTTCACCCCGTTGCGGCAGCCGGTGCGGGTGGTGGCCTCAACCGGGCTCGACCTGCCGCGCGGCCGGCTGGCGGGGTCGGTTTCCGAGGCGCCGCTGTGGCTGGTGCATGGTCCCAATGCGGCCCTCGAGGCACGCGCCTTCTGGGCCGGGATTGGCGCCGAACTGATCGAGGTTCCGCTTGCCGGTCAAGGGCTTGACGTCGCCGCGCTGAGCACGGCACTTGGCGCGCGCGGCCTGACGCGGGTGTTTTGCGAGGGCGGCGGCCAGTTCGCCGCGGCGCTGATGCGGGCGGCGCTGGTCGACGAGCTGATCGGCTTCACCGCGGGCGTGGCGCTTGGCGCCGATGCCCGCCCGGCGCTTGGCCCGCTGGCGCTGGCGCATCTGCCCGAGGCGCCGCGCTTCACCCTTGCCTCGGTCGAGACCCTGGGCGGCGACGTGCTGCATCGCTGGCGGCGCTAGCGCCAGAGAAACGCCCAGGCGGCGAAGGCCCCCTGCAGTTTCGCGATGCTGCGGTTCAGCGGCCCGGGTGCGGGCAAGGGGCCATTCGCCAGCCGGTCAAGCACCACCTCGGGCGGGCAGGGACGGCGCGAGACCGGGTCGTAATAGCGCGGATAGGCGATCAGCACGGCATGAACGAGCGCAAGCAGGTCGGGCCGCGCGCTGCGGCGCGCCGGGATGGTGCCAAGGTCGCGGGTCAGGCCCCAGCCGGCATAGAAGGGCGCGCCGGTCACGGTGACGGGTACGCCGCGGATCAGCGCCTCGAAGCCAAGCAGCGAGGTCATCGTCCAGACCTCGTGCACCGCGCCGATGAGCGCGACGGGATCGGCCTGCTCGACGATCTGGTCGGCAAAGCGCAGCGCCTCGGCCGGGTCCACGCGGCCCGGGCGCAGACCCGCCTCGACATCGGGGTGAGGTTTGAAAAGGACAATTGCGGTGGGGTTTTCGGCCCGAACCCGCGCCAGCAATGCCAGATTGCTGCAAGTCTCGCCGGCGCCCAGCCGGATCGAGGCATCGTCTTCGACCTGTCCGGGCACGAGGATCCGGTGGCCTTCGGGCAGCGGGGGCAGGGCGCCGCCGAGGTTGTATTTCGACACCCCCGCCTTGCGGATCGCGGCGAGCAGGCGCTCGGCCCGCAGCCGCCCGCCGGGGGGCGGCTCGTGCGAAATCAGCGTCTCGAGATCCGAGGGGCGGGTGGGGTCGTAATAGATGCCCTGCGCATCGGTGACGAGCGAGAGCGGCGGGATCAGCTCGGCGCCCAGCCCGCGCGAGCGCAGGAAACCGTCCTCGACCCGCAGCGCGGGCAGGTCAGGGGGCGCCTTGCCGGCCCAGATCAGCAGGCTGCGGCCGCTGTCCCGTGCGACCTGCGCCGCGCGGGCGGGCGGATCGACGAAGCGCAGGGGCGTTTCCCGGCCGAAGACCTGTTGCAGCGGGCGTCGCTTCCACAGCCGCATGCCGGCGGCGACATGGCCGACGCGGTCCTGACGGTGGGCGCGGACCTCGGCCTCAAGCTGGTCGACCGCCTCCTCGAAGCTGCAGATCCGCTCTCGGCACGGGTCGAACCAGGTCGGTGCGAGGATGTGGCTGGCGGCGAAAAGCTGGGCGCGGGTCAGGCGGCGTTCGCGCCGGGCGACGGGGGTTTCGTCCTGCGTCAGGCCCCAGCCGGCATAGAAGGGCTGGCCGAAGACGCGGGGGCGGTGGCCGGCGAGGATCGCCTCGAATCCCATCAGCGACGAGACGGTGTAGACCGCGATCGCGCCGTCGAGCAGCTGCCAGGGCGAGACCGGATCGGTGAAAAGCTGCGTGCGGGCGTCGCAGTGTTCGGGGCCGTAATGGCCGGGGCGCAGCCCGGCGCGGGTTTCGGGGTGGGTCTTGATCAGGATCCGCGTGCCCGGATGCTCGATCTGCGCGACGGCGAGCATCTCGCGGAAGGTGCGGGCACTGGCGCCGCCATGGGTGATCGAGGCATCGCCCGCGGTCTGGTCGATCACCAGCACATAGCCCGGCGCCGGTGCTGCGAGGCGTTCGTCGAAATTGTTGTATTTTGACAGATCTAGCGCCTTCAGCCGGTCGATTCCGTCGCGCGCACGTTGCAAAAGGGATGTGTTGTCAAGCGGGTGGCGGGCCAGAAGACGCTCCAGCACCGACGGGCGGGCGCTGTCGAAATGCACCCCCTCGGGGTCGATCAGCAGGCCAAGCGGTCCCTCGCCGCCCGCACGCCCGGGATGCACGCTGCGCAGGAAGGCGTCTTCGAGCCGCACCAACCCCACACCGCGCCGCGCCGCCACCGCCTCGCCGCGGCGGGCATAGGGCGAGCGGCCCCAGACCACCACGCGGTCGGCGGGGCCGGGCAGGCCCAGATGCAGTGACCAGCCCGCCGCCCGCAGGATCTGCCGCAGCCGGCGTTCGCGCAGGAAACCACCGTTGTAGAAGAAAAGCCGCCGGGAAAGCTCCCCGGCGGTCGGATCGGGCATGGTGCCGGGCATCAGTTGCCGGCGAGGTTGCTGACCGAGTTGACCGGGCCGAGCGAGCCGGTGATCGCCGAGAGCGATTTCTGCCACTGCACGTAGGGCGCTTCGGTCACATAGACGGTGTCGCCGTCGCGGATGACAAAGTCGCGCGCAAGGAACATGCCGTTCGGGCCAGTCAGGTCGAGCAGGTAGACCATGCGCTGGTCGCCCACGAGGTCATTGCGGCCAAGCACGACCGAGGCGATCTCGGCCGGCTCGTTGCGGAACACGAAGACGCCGGTCGGGTCGGCCAGACCGGTCTGCAGCCCGCCCACGGTGGCGATCGCCTCGAGCGCGCTGAGCGTCTGCGTCTCGAAGGGCACGCGCGCCTGCGCGCCGGTCGCGCCGAGCGAGGTGAAGGAGCGGGTGTCCTGCTCGACAAGGATGACGTCGCCGCCGCGCAGGGCGATGTCCATCTTCGGGTTCTCGTAGAGATCCTTGAGCCAGACCGTGCCGGTCTTGGTGCCGCGGGTGACGGTGATCTTCGCGACCTCGGGCTTCACGGTCACGCCGCCCGCCCGCGCGATCATCGCCGAGAGGGTGCGGGTCGGCCGTTCGATCGCATAGACGCCCTGGCCGGCGATCGCCCCCATCACCGAAACGGTCGAGCCGTCGCCCGGGGTGCGGGCCACCGCGACCTGCGGGTCGGGGGTTTGCGCATCGAGCTTCTCGGTGATGACCTTGCGCAGCGCGTCGGGCGAATTCCCCGCGGCCTTGATCCGGCCGGCGTAGGGGATGAAGATGTAGCCCGCCCCGTCGACCTGCACCTCGGTCAGCTGCGTCGGCACGCCCTTCTTGCTCATCACGCCGTCGTCGACGTTTTCCCAGATCGTCAGGGTCAGCGTGTCGCCGGGGTTGATCGTGTCGGAGCCGAGCACGCCCGCCTTGATGAAGGAGGAGGTGAAGCCGAGCGCCGGCTGCACCGCGGTTGCACGCACCACGTGGTCGTTGACGGTGACGACGAAGGCGTCGCCCTGCTTCATCACCGAGCCGGCGAAGATCTCGCGTTTGTTCGGGCCGGACCGGGGCAGGCCGCAAGACGCGGTGCCCAGAAGAGCCGCAGACAGGCCCAGAAGCAGGGTCCTGCGGGACGGATTGACGTTCACTGCTCGTGCTCCTCTCGCGGGGGCGCTTTTATGCTTTTGCGGCTGAAGTTAACGAAAACCGCAAGAAAAAACCAGTCTGTTCAGCGCACCACCCGCAACTGTTGCCGGGGCGCCGCTTTCCCGGCGGTGAGGGCGTCATAGGGGTCCTCGGGCGACAGCATCATGTCGACGACCTGGCGCAGCAGGATCCGCCGGCCGCGGGTGGAGTAGAACCCGCCCGGCACCTGGCTGGTTTCCAGCAGATAGTGGCGGTAGTCGCGATAGGCGCGGGTGTCGGGGCGGCGGGGGCTTGCGAAGAACTCGGCGATCGGCTGGGCCGAGACGAATTCGGGCTTGTCGAAGACCGCGCGGCCAAAGGCCTTGAGCGGCAGGCCGCGCCACAGCACCTGCTGGGCCGCGGTCGAGTTCACGGTGACGGCGCTGCGCGCCTGCGCAAGCAGGCCCGCAAGCTTGCCGCCGCGGATGAAATGCACCCGGCCGCCGAGCCCGAGCCGCGCCGTCGCCTCGCGGATCGCGCGGGTGATGGGGGCGCGCCCGTCCTCGAGCGGGTGGGCCTTGAAGACGAGGTGGTGATGGGCGGGGGCGCCGGCGGCGAAGCCCTCCATCACCAGTTCGACGAACTCGGTCTGCGAGGCGAAGGAGGAGTGCATGCGGAAGCTGGAATCATGTTCGAGCTGCATCAGCACCAGATGCACCGGAAAGCCGCCCCGCCGCACCCGCAGCGTGGCGAGCGCCCGTTCGATGCGATAGACGGGCATCAGCAGCAGCCGGTGCAGATACAGGTGGAACTCCTCGATCACGGTGATGTCGCGATGCGGGCGGAAGTCGCGATAGCGCCGGTTCAGCGCCAGGACGAAGAAATGGTAGAGCGCGCCGTAGAAGATGTGGTGGCGCATGTCGCCCCAGCGGGGCGGGGCCTCGGGAAACTCGATTTCGCTTTGCGCAAGCGCGGCGCGCATCTCGGCGACGCCGAGCTTCATCAGCCGTGAATTGCCGTTCGAGCCGCCGCGCTCGTAGGTCACCCAGTAGGGGCGCAGATAGCCTTCCTCGAAGACATGCACCGTCACCCCGGCGGCGCGGGCCGCCGCCACCGCCTCGGCATGGATCGGGCGGGTGTCGCCGTAAAGCACGAGATCGGTGACGCCCTTTTCGGCCAGCAGCGCGCGGATGCGGGCAGGCCAGTCCCCGGGCGGGTCGGTGTAGCGGATCAGCGTTGCCTTGTTGAACCAGAACGCCTCGTCGCCGCGGTTGAAGGCGACGCGCCAGACGCCCGCCCCGGCGGCCCCGAGCATCCGCCCCAGCTGGTGAAAAAAGGGGCCGTGCGGACCCTGCAGCAAGAGGAAGGTGCGACTGGAGTGACGATGCATGAACTGGTTCCGGAACTCTTCTTCTTCTGGGCCGAAAAGCCGTAGCTGTCACGGGGAATTCTTGTCAGTCTCGCGCCGGTTCGCGGCGCCAATGCGGCAAGACCGGGGCAATGCCGGCGTTTTTGCAGAGGGGCTGTGCGGGGCGGGCCCGGGGCGCAGGTCTTGCGTGCCGGGGCGGTGCGGGCTAGGCAGGGGCAGCCATACAAGGGGGATGGGATGTTCACCGGAATCGTGACCGATATGGGAGAGGTCCGGGCGCTCGATCAGGCGGGCGATCTGCGCGCGCGGATCGGCTGCCACTACGACATGGAGAGCGTCGACATCGGCGCTTCGATCGCCTGCGACGGCGTCTGCCTGACGGTGATCGCCAAGGGCGCGGACTGGTTCGACGTCGAGATCTCGGCCGAGACCGTGTCGAAGACCAGCATCGGGCGGAACTCGTGGCACATCGGCCGGCGGCTCAACCTCGAGCGGGCGCTGAAGGTCGGCGACGAGCTTGGCGGGCACATCGTCTCGGGCCATGTCGATGGCGTGGCCGAGATCGTCGCGATGCACGACGAGGGCGACAGCACCCGCTTCACCTTCCGCGCCCCCGAGGCGCTGGCGAAATACATCGCGCCGAAGGGCTCGGTGGCGCTCAACGGCACCTCGCTGACCGTGAACGAGGTCGAGGGCACCACCTTCGGCGTCAACATCATCCCGCATACCAAGGCGGCGACGACCTGGGGCGCGGCGCAGCCCGGCGATCCGGTCAATCTCGAAATCGACACGCTCGCACGCTATGTCGCGCGGCTGCAGGAGTGGAACGCATGACCCAACCGGTGGACAAGTCCGGCATTCACGATACGCCCGGTCCGGTGGAAAAGCGCTATTCCGACGTGATCTCCTCGATCGAGGAAATCATCGAGGACGCGCGGAACGGCAAGATGTTCATCCTTGTCGACCACGAGGACCGCGAGAACGAGGGCGACCTCGTGATCCCGGCGCAGATGGCGACGCCGAATGCGATCAACTTCATGGCGATGCACGGCCGCGGGCTGATCTGCCTGGCGCTGACCGGGGCGCGCGTCGATGCGCTCGGGCTGAGCCTGATGAGCGCGAACAATTCCTCGCGCCAGGAAACCGCCTTCACCACCTCGATCGAGGCGCGCGAGGGCGTGACCACCGGGATCTCGGCGCATGACCGCGCCCGCACCATCGCGGTGGCGATCGACGCGGCCAAGGGCGCCGCCGATATCGCGACGCCGGGCCACGTCTTCCCGCTGCGCGCCCGCGAGGGCGGCGTGCTGGTCCGCGCCGGCCACACCGAGGCCGCGGTCGACATCGCGCGGCTTGCCGGGCTGAACCCCGCCGGCGTGATCTGCGAGATCATGAACGAGGACGGCACGATGGCGCGGCTGCCCGACCTCGTTGCCTTCGCGCAGCGCCAGGGGCTGAAGATCGGCACGATTTCCGAGCTGATCGCCTATCGGCGCCGCTATGACAACCTGGTGCGCGAGACCGCGCAGAAGCCGGTGCGCTCGGCTTACGGCGGCGACTGGTCGATGCGCATCTTCAGTGACGAGACCGAGGGCGCCGAGCACATCGTGCTGAGCAAGGGCGACATCACCACGCCCGAACCGGTTCTGGTGCGCATGCATGCGCTCGACCCGATGGCCGACGTGCTCGGCCTCACACCGGCCAGGGCCGGCGAGATGGGGCGCGCGATGGAGGCGATCGCGGCCGAGGGGCGCGGCGTCGTCGTGCTGCTGCGCGAGACCTCGATGAAGATGGCCCAGCCCGGCGAGACCTCGCCGCAGACGCTGCGCCAATACGGGCTTGGTGCGCAGATCCTGTCGGCGCTCGGCCTGTCGAAGCTGATCCTGCTGACCAATTCGGGCCTGCCGAAGGTGGTGGGGCTTGACGGCTATGGGCTCGAGATCGACGGCACGCGGGGGTATTGAGATGGCGGCGAACGAACAGCACTACACCCTGCCGCTGCCGGTCTTTGACAAGCCGGTGCGCCTGCTCCTCGTCGTTGCGCCCTATTACCGCGACATCGCCGACAACATGATCGCCGGGGCAAAGGCCACCGCGGCCGAAGTCGGCGCGGTCGTTGACCTGATCGAGGTGCCGGGTGCGCTCGAGATCCCGACGGCGATCGGCATGGCGGCGCGGATGGCCGATTACGACGGTTTCGTCGCAATCGGCTGCGTGATCCGCGGCGAGACCACGCATTACGAGACCGTGTGCAACGACAGCTCGCGCGGGTTGACGATGCTCGGGTTGCAGGGCGTGTGCATCGGCAACGGCATCCTGACCGTCGAGAACCGCCCCCAGGCCGAGGTCCGCGCCGACCCGGCCGATCAGAACAAGGGTGGCGGTGCTGCCGCTGCGGCCTTGCATCTTGTCGCGTTGTCGCGCAAATGGGCGGGCCGGACACAGGGGATCGGCTTCCGCCCGCAGGGTGAGTCGATCCGCCTTGCCGGCGAGACCGAAGGACCGAGCCAAGCATGACCGATACCGCCCCCGAGACCCCGAAGAAGCTGACCTCTGACGAGAAGCGCCGGATGAAATCCGCCGCGCGGCTCTATGCGGTGCAGGCGCTGTTCCAGATGGAAGCCTCGGGGCAGGGGGTGGACCGCGTTGCCCTCGAGTTCGAGAACTATCGCTTCGGCCTTGCCCTCGAGGAGGGCGGGGAGGCGCTGGCGGAAGGCGACATGAACCTGTTCCGCCGGCTGCTCGACGATGCCGTCATGTGGCAGGCGAAGATCGACCAGGCGACCGACCGCGCGCTGGTGGCGAAATGGCCGATCGACCGGATCGACCCGGTGCTGCGCGCGCTGTTCCGCGCCGCGGGGGCGGAACTCGTGAACCCGGCGACGCCCGCCCGCGTCGTCATCAACGAGTTCGTCGAGGTCGCCCGTGCCTTCTTCCCGGATGGCAAGGAGCCGAAATTCGTCAACGCCGTGCTGGACCACATGGCGCGCGAGATCCGACCCGAGGCGTTCTGAGCCTGCCCGTCTGGCGGGCATCTGCCGCATCGGGGAAAAGAATTTTCCCCTGCGGCATTCCGGACTGTTTGAATTCGTCAGACATGCGTTACATTGCATGTAACGAAAGGGGAATCGTCATGCCCGAACTCGTCCGCCTCTATATCCGCAACATCATCTTCGGCGCCGGTCTCTCGGCGGCCTTCGTCGGCCTGCTGCTCGGCTTCGACGTCGCGCATCTGCGCCACCTGATCCTGTCGTCGGACATCGGCTATATCGCGGTCATCATCCTGTTCATCGCGAACACCGTGGTCTTCGCCGGCGTGCAGTTCGCGATCACCATCATGCGCATGGCCGAGGACGAGACGCCCCCCGGTGGCGGCAAGCGCGACGCGATCCCGGCCGGACTCGATGCCGCGGTGCAGCTTGCGCCGATTCCGGTGCCGGTCGAGGCCAAGGCCAGCCGCAAGGCACAGCGCCTGCCGCGCTGAGCCGCCGCAGCCTCCGAAACGAAAAAAAGCCCTCCGCGATGCGGGGGGCTTTTTCATTGGGTGGCGGAAACCGCAGCGACCGTCGGGGCGTGAATTTCCCGAGAGCCTGACAAGTCAGGTGGGAGCCAGGTAACGAGACCAGGGTCTCGACAGAGCCAGCCCCCTCAGGAATGGTTATCGGCCACTGGAAAAGGGCCCCATTGACGCGAAGAGCAGTAACCGCCAAGGCCAGAGATAGGCGCCTGACGGCGCTTCGGCAAGGGGGCGGGGCGCGCTTTGCGGGCTGGACAAATGTTTATGATTTGTTCACATTATGCCCATGCCTCAGGATCTTACCCCCGGTCAGCTTCTCGCCCGCGGCGCCTGCCGTTGCCTTGTCGAACACGGCTTTGCCTGTGTGACCGAGCTGGTGCCGAAACCCGGGCTGCGGGTCGACGTGATGGCGCTTGGCCGCAAGGGCGAGATCTGGGTGGTCGAGTGCAAGTCGGGGCGGGCCGATTTCACCTCGGACCACAAGTGGCGCGGCTATCTCGACTATGCCGACCGCTTCTTCTGGGCGGTGGATGCCGATTTCCCGGCCGAGATTCTGCCTGCTGACACCGGGCTGATCCGTGCCGACCGCTTCGGCGGCGAGATCGCGCGGATGGCGCCCGAGGTGCGGCTGGCGCCGGCGCGGCGCAAGGCGGTGACGCAGGGCTTTGCCCGCACCGCGGCGCTGCGGCTGCAGGGCCGCTCCGACCCCGGCCTGCCGCTCGCGCCCGGGCCCGCGGGGGTTACTTTTTCCCCTTAGGCTTCGGGCCCTTGCCGGACTTGCCGCCCTGGTCTTCGGCGATCGCGCGGGCCTGCTCGGCCGCGGCCATCAGCTCCTCGGCGATGTCTTCGGCCTCTTCCGGGTCGAAGTCGAAGGGGAACTCGAAATCCTCGCCGACGATGTAGATGCGCACCATGCCGTGATCGGTCGGCCCGATCTGCAGGTCACCGGCGATGTCGCTTTGCTTGTTGATGCTCATGGGGCGGCCTCCGCAACTGTCGAGCCCGTTGGCTAACGCCAAGCCGGGCGCGAAGCAACGGAAAATGCCGAAAGGGGCGTTTCCTCCCCTTGCAATCCCGCGCGGCTGCGGCTAAATCCCCGCGCAGTGCCGCCTTAGCTCAGTTGGTTAGAGCACCAGATTGTGGATCTGGGGGTCCCCCGTTCGAGCCGGGGAGGCGGTACCATTCCTTTCCTCACACTGTGCTGGTTTTGCGAGGACCGTTGCCGGTTGACCGGGAAACGGTTTGCAGCCTGTTTGCCAAGGCCGGCTGCCGCCGCGCTTCCGGAACACGCGGTCGCGGCGCCGGCCGGCCCGGCACTCCGGGGCTTGCCCCGTCGCAGGGGAGGGCCGATGACAGCCCCCGGGCTCAGGCGGTCACTGGCGCGTGCGTCTGCGGCCCAAGCGGGACGTCGATGTGGAAGGTGGTGCCGATGCCGAGGCGGCTTTCATAGGAAATCGCGCCGTCCATCCGCTCGATCAGAATCTTGGCGATATGCATCCCGAGCCCCGAGCCCCCGGACACTTTCAGAGAACCGCTCTCGACCTGGTTGAACCGTCCGAAAACCTGGTCTTCCTTGTTGTCCGGAATTCCGATTCCGCTGTCCTGCACGGAAATCCGCAGGCGCGAACCGATCAGCCGGGTCGAGCACGCGACCTGCCCGCCCTCGGGGGAGAATTTGACGGCATTGGAGATCACGTTGCCGACGACCTGTTTCAGCCGGTCGGGGTCGGCGCGCAGCTGCCGGTGCACCTGAGCTGAGGTGGTGGTCAGCCGGACGCCGGTTTCCGCCGCATAGGCCTCGTATTCCTCCATGACGTCGCGCAGGAATGCGTCGGCGTCCAGATCCTGCAGCCTCAGGGTGATCGTGCTGAGGTCGAGCTTCTGCAGATCAAGGACATCATCCACCAGTTTCAGCAGCCGCAGGCTGTTCCTCTGGGCGATGGTCAGCAAGGTCATGAGCGCCGGGCTGACCTCTCCCGCCGCGCCATGGAGTGCCAGATCCAGCCCGCCTTTCACCGAGGTCAGGGGGGTCCGCAATTCATGGCTGATCATGGCAAGGAACTGCGACTTGGCGTGATTGGCGGCTTCCGCACGGGCCAGCGCCTCGCGCAGCGCCTCCGCCGAATGTTCCCGTTCGGTGATGTCCACCAGCGAGACGGACCAGCCGAGCAGGGGCCGCTTGGTCTGGATCGGGCTTTCAATCGGCAGAACGCGCGAGTCGAAGGCGCGCCCCCGCAGCCGGATCGGTTCCGCACTCCCAAGCTCGCCGGTGCGGATGAAGGATCTCAGGACCGGGCCGATTTTCTCCAGCTGATCGAGGGTTTCGCCCCGCCGCGGCATCTTCTTGCCGAACAGCGCCTTGGCGGCGGGGTTCGCGCCGGCGAACCGCCCCTCGGCATCGAGGATGATCACCGGGTCCTGCGTGGCGTAGAACAGCAGGTTCCGGCCCTGCGCGGCAGTGTCCATCATCGTGTTGTTCAGCAGCAGCCAGCTCAGGGCAATGAGGGCGACCGCGAACATGAACGGCGTCGGGTCGTATCCGAACATGGTGACCCCCCAGCCGACATAGGCGAGATTGCCGGCCAGCGGCACGGCGGTGATGCCGATCAGGACCCCGAGGAAGGGGCGGATGATCTTCTTTGCCCTGAGGAAGGCATAGGCGAGCACGCCGAGGGCGCTGCTCACGAAGATGTAGAGGCCGGCGGCGACGGCGAAGAAGAGCGGGCCGTGGTCGAAGAAGACGAACCGATGCGCGCCTTGTGTCACAAGCCGGGTTCCGGTGCCGTAAAGCAGGTGCGTCTGGCTGTTCGTCAGGGCGATGATGCTGACGAGGGATGGCAGGCCGAGATAAAGCAGAAGCCGGACCGGCTGCCGGCCCGGGCGGGTGTTCATCGTGTAGTCGAAGACGAAGAACGCCCAGGCGATGGGCAGCAGGGTGATCCCGGGCCAGGCGGCCAGCGACCAGCCGACCTTGCAGGTCTCGCCTGGCGAGGCCAGGTCGAAGGCGACGGTGAACAGCCACCACAGCATCGCCAGCAATGTCAGGATGAAGGCGGGTCTGCCGGCGAAACGGTTGTTCCTGACGACCCAGACCAGGATGAGGGCACAGGCCGCCCACAGCGCCGCTGCAAACGCAGACGCGAAGGTGAATTCCAGACTCGTCAGGCAGCTCATGGTCTACTTCGACAACCTAGGTTTGCACGTTGGGCAGTGTGGAGGTGATCATGTCGAGATTTCTTCGGCTTGGCACCAGAGACCTCTCGCGTCGGGCGCAAGATGCGGGGCCTGATGCCGTTGGGTCAGCGGTGCCGACGGTACAGCGCGAAGGTTTTGAAAACAAGGCAGAAAGGCCAGCGCAGGCGAGGTCTCCTCGCGGGCCGGAAACGCGACCGCGCCCCGTTGCCCGGCATGTTCCGGCGGCCATTTCCCCTTCCTGATGCGCGTTTTGGCGGGCTCTGGCCGGGATCGGTCACTCTGCGAAAGGTTGTGTGCCGAGGCGACGGCCCGGCCGCCGTGTCGAAAGGACGCGGGTTTGCAGGTGCAGACCGGGATGCGGCCGGCACCACTCATGCTGCGCAAGTTTCCGATGTTTCAGGACCCGGGTCGTGCCGGTCTACGGCCGCGTGGCCCGACGGCTTCGGACCCTCAGCGCGCTTTCGCCGTGGCCTCGGAAGAGAGTGACAGCAACCTGTGCTGGGCGGCCTGAAGGTGCCCGGTCAGCACGGCGCAGGCGTCCTCTGCGCGCCCCTCGCCATAGGCCCTGGCGATCTCGGCGTGATCTTGCAGCCAGCGTGCGGTGTCGGTGGCGAGAGTGCCGTATCCGCTGGTGTGAACGACGCAGATCCGGCGCAACTCATCGACCATGGCCAGTTGCCGGGGGCGCTCGGCAGCACTGTAGAGCGTGCGGTGAAAGTCCCAGTCCCCCTTTTCCCAGCCCGGTCTCCCGGCCTCGAGAGAGGACCGCCGGAGCACATAGTCGAGCTCTGCCTTCGCCGCATCTCCGGCGTTTCGTACCGCGCGGCGCAGCAGATCGCCTTCCAGCATGATCCGCAGCTCGAAAACCTCCGTGAGTTCCTGCGCCGAAAGCCGGATGACCCGCGCGCCTTTGCCGGGAACCACCTCGACCAGCTTGTCGGCGGCAAGGCTGAGCAGGGCGTCCCGGATCGGGATCCGGCTCACGGAAAACTCCCGCGCGAGATCGGTTTGCGGCAGAAGCGTCCCGGGCGGGTAGACCCCTGCCAGAATGGCCGCGCGGAGCTGTCCGGCGAGATCCATTTTCTTCCTCCCTCTCATCATGTATACATGTATACGAATCTTTTGGACGAGAAGGCAATCCCGTGGACCATCACTACACCTCCTCCGTCGTCTGGACGGGAAACCGGGGCGAAGGCACCGCCCATTACCGCAGCTATGACCGGAGCTGGGATATCGCGGTCCCGGGAAAGCCGGTCATTCATTGCTCGAACGACCCTCTGCTTGGTGGCGATCCCGGCAAGATGAACCCCGAGGATCTGCTGCTCTCGGCGCTCGCGGCCTGCCACATGCTCTGGTATCTGCATTACGCCTCCGACGCCGGGATCGTCGTGACCCGCTACGAGGACAGTCCCATCGGCACCGGCGTTGTCGAAAAGGGCGGCGCGGGCCGGTTCATCGCGGCGACCCTGCGTCCGCGCATCACGGTCCTGCCCGGAACGGATATCGCCGCGGCCACGGCGATTCATCACCGGATCCACGAGGTCTGCTTCATCGCCAGATCGGTGAACTTTCCGATCAGCTACGAGCCGGTGTTCCTGCTCGACGCGTGATCGCGGGGATCGCCGTCAGACGTCACCGTGCCCGCGCGGCCGGGCAGGCGAAACGGCACTGACCGGGGAGGGCGCGCCTCCCCGGTTCGCGGCCCCCCGGGGGGCGTTTTCGCTACTCCCCGGGGGGGGGCGGCTCAGGCCTCGGCGGGGGCAAATCCGGCTTCTGTCAGCGCTGCGGCCAGCGCGTCACGCGCGGCGGTGGTCTTCACCTCGACCTTGCGCGCGGGCGGATCGGTCTGCACCTCGGCCGCCGGGTCGACCGACTGGATCGCCTTGGTCACTGCGCGGGCGCACCCGCCACAGGTCATCGCTTCGATGTGGAATTGCATGTTGCTCTCCTTGAAGAATGCGGAACATGCCTGATGAGATGGGGCTTGCCACGGTTGGAAGGTCAAGCCTGTTTTCGGCCTCTCGGAAAAACATTCTCTCCCTCTTGACCTTCCCATCATGGGAAACCCTATCTGTCTTGGCGGACAGAATTCACCGAAGGATGCCGCCATGACAAAAGTGACCACAGCGCAAGGGGTTGCCGACGAAAACCTCAGTCTCGACATCGAGGGCATGACCTGCGCCTCCTGTGTGGGGCGGGTGGAAAGGGCACTCGCGGCCACGCCCGGGGTCTCGGCGGCCACGGTCAACCTGGCGACCGAGCGGGCCGAGGTGTCGGGTCATGGGCTCGACCGCGCGACGCTCGTCAGGGCGGTCGAGGCGGCGGGCTACGAGGTGCGGGCGCAAAGCATCGACCTCGCAGTGACCGGGATGACCTGTGCCTCCTGCGTCGGGCGGGTCGAGCGGGCGCTTGCGGCAGTGCCGGGGGTCACCGGGGCAAGCGTCAATCTGGCGACCGAGCGGGCTCAGGTGAGCGGCACGGCCGCGGCCGAGGCGCTGATCCGCGCCGTCGAGGCGGCGGGCTACGAGGCGCGCGAGATCGCCGCAAGCGAGCTTGGCGGCGCGACGGCCGAGACCGCCGCGCGCAAGGCCGGGGAAGAGGCTGCGCTCCGCCGACAGCTGATCGTGGCGGCGGTGCTGGCCCTGCCGGTCTTCGTGATGGAAATGGGCTCGCACCTGATCCCGGCCATCCACAAGCTGCTGATGGCGACGATCGGGCATGAGGCGAACTGGATCGTGCAGGCGGTGCTGACCTCCATGGTGATGGCCTGGCCCGGAAGGCAGTTCTACCGCAAGGGCCTGCCCGCACTGCTGAAGGGCGCGCCCGACATGAACAGCCTCGTCGCAGTCGGTACGCTCGCAGCCTGGGGCTATTCGCTGGTGGCGACCTTCGCTCCCGGGGTGCTGCCGCCCGGCACGGTGAATGTCTATTACGAGGCCGCGGCGGTGATCGTCGCGCTGATCCTGTTCGGGCGCTGGATGGAGGCGCGCGCGAAGGGGCGGACCTCGCAGGCGATCCAGCGGCTCGTCGGGCTGCAGCCGCGCCACGCGCGGGTGCGCCGCGATGGCGTGGTGCAGGAGGTGGCGGTGACCGCGCTGCGCGCGGGCGACCTGATCGAGCTGCGCCCGGGCGAGCGTGTGCCCACCGATGGCGTCGTGACAGAGGGCGCAAGCTGGGTCGATGAAAGCATGATCACCGGCGAGCCGCTGCCGGTCGAGAAGGGGGCGGGCAACCCGGTCACCGGCGGCACGGTGAACCAGACCGGGGCGCTGACCTTCCGCGCCACCGCGGTGGGCCAGGCCACCATGCTCGCCCAGATCATCCGCATGGTCGAGGCGGCGCAGGGCGGCAAGCTGCCGATCCAGGCGCTCGTCGACCGGGTGACACTGTGGTTCGTGCCCGCGGTGATGGGGCTTGCCGCACTGACCTTCGCCGTCTGGCTGATCTTCGGGCCGAGCCCGTCGCTGAGCTTTGCACTGGTCAACGCGGTCGCGGTGCTGATCATCGCCTGCCCCTGCGCGATGGGGCTGGCGACGCCGACCTCGATCATGGTTGGCACCGGGCGTGGGGCCGAGCTCGGCATCCTGTTCCGTCGCGGCGAGGCGCTACAGGGGCTGCACGACGTCCGCGTGGTCGCCCTCGACAAGACCGGCACGCTGACCGAGGGCCGGCCGCAGCTCACCGATTTCGCGCTGGCCCCCGGTTTCGGGCGGGCGCAGGTTCTGGCGGCGATTGCGGCGGTCGAGGCGAAATCGGAACATCCGATCGCCCGCGCCCTGCTGGCAGCGGCCGAGGCCGAGGGGCTGGCCGTGCCGACGATCCGCGACTTTGCCTCGCATACCGGGCTCGGCGTTTCGGCACAGACCGATGCGGGGCGCATCGCCGTGGGAGCGGATCGCTTCATGGTGCAGCTCGGCCTCGATCTCGGCCCGCTCGCCGATCAGGCCGTGGCCCTTGCCGAGGCGGGCAAGACCCCGCTTTACGCGGCGCTCGGCGACCGGGTGGCGGCGGTGCTGGCGGTGGCCGATCCGATCAAGCCGACGACGCCGCAGGCGATCCGCGCGCTGCATGCGCTTGGGCTGAAGGTGGCGATGATCACCGGCGACACCGCCCGCACGGCGCAGGCGATCGCGCGGCAGCTCGGCATCGACGAGGTGGTGGCCGAGGTCCTGCCCGAAGGCAAGGTGCAGGCGATCGAGCGTCTGAAGGCGGCGGGCAGGCTCGCCTTCGTGGGCGACGGCATCAACGACGCGCCGGCGCTGGCGGCGGCCGATGTCGGCGTGGCGGTCGGCACCGGCACCGACATCGCGATCGAGGCGGCCGATGTGGTGCTGATGTCGGGCCGGCTGACCGCGGTGCCCGAGGCGATTGCGCTTTCGCGTGCAACGCTGGCGAATATCCGGCAGAATCTGTTCTGGGCCTTCGCCTACAACACCGCGCTGATCCCGCTTGCGGCCGGGGTGCTGTGGCCCGCCTTCGGCATCCTGTTGTCGCCGGTCTTTGCGGCCGGGGCGATGGCGATGTCCTCCGTTTTCGTTCTGGGCAATGCGCTGCGGCTGAAGCGCTTTGCCCCTGCTCAGGGAGACCGGACATGAACATCGGCGACGCAGCCCGGGCCTCGGGTGTCTCGGCGAAGATGATCCGCTATTACGAAACCACGGGCCTGATCCCGGCGGCGGCGCGCACCGGAGCCGGCTATCGCAGCTATGGCGAGCGCGAGGTGCAGATCCTGCGCTTCGTGCGCCGGGCCCGCGATCTCGGCTTTCCGGTGGTGACGATCCGGGAACTGCTCGCGCTCTGGGGCGATCGCGCCCGCCACAGCGCCGACGTGAAGCGGCTGGCGCTCGACCATGTCGATGCGCTCGAGCGCAAGATCGACGAGATGCAGGCGATGGCGGCGACGCTGCGCCATCTCGCCGAGGCCTGCTGCGGCGACGACCGGCCCGATTGCCCGATCCTCGAGGATCTCGGCCGCTCGGCGGGACCGCAGGGCGAGAAAGCCGCCGGCCCGATCTAGCGCGCACGGTGGCCTCTTCGCGTGACGGGGCAGGGTGATGCAGCCATGCCGCAGTGCCTGGAAATCGCCTTCCCTCGCGGCAATCTCTCGCCAAGGGGGCCTTTTGGGAGTAGGCTTCACACAGTTTCGTGAGCAGGGCGCGCGTTTTGTGCCAGACGGATTTTCTTTGCGAGCAGGAGTTTCCATGAAATCCCTTGAACGAACGATTCCTTGCGTTGCCGCCTTTGCCGGGGCCCTCCCGACAACGGCGGTCGTTGTGGCTGGTTTGCTGGCCGCGGCAACCGGCGCGTCAGCGGCGACCGTGACCGACACCTTCGGCGTCACCATCACCATTCAGAGCGACTGCCAGATCACCGCGACCAATGCCCTCGATTTCGGTACCACCGGCGTGCTGACGGCGGCGGTCGACACGACCAGCACGCTCGATGTCGTCTGCACGCCGAGCACCGCCTACGACATCGGTCTGAGTGCGGGTGGCGGCAGCGGGGCGACGACGACGACGCGCAAGATGACCGGCGGCGCCGCGACCATCGACTATCAGATGTTCTCGGACACGGCGCGCACCACGAACTGGGGCGACACCGTGGCCACCGATACGGTGAGCAGCACCGGCACCGGGTCGACGCAGAGCTTCACCATCTATGGCCGGGTTCCGGCGCAGGCCACGCCCGCCACGGGGACCTATACGGACACCGTGACGGTCACGGTAACCTTCTGAGACAACGGCCCGGAGGAGAGATGGGGGGGCTGTCGTTTCTGTGCCGCGCGGTCTGCGCGGCCGTTTTGGCATCGCTGCTGCCGCTTGCCGCAGCGGCGGAGGGATTGCGGGTGGCACCCGTGCTGCTCGAGGTGGTGGCCCCTGCGGCGGCGGGCAAGCTGATGCTGCGCAACGAGGGGCGCGCGGTGATGACCGTTCAGGCCCGCGTCTATCGCTGGGTGCAGCGCAACGGCACCGAGAGCCTCGAGCCGACGCGCGACGTGGTGGTCAGCCCGCCGATGACCCGCATCGCCCCGGGCGCGAGCCAGACGCTGCGGGTGGTGCGCACGGCGAAGGGACGCATTCGCGGCGAGGAGGCCTATCGCGTCATCGTCGACGAGGTGCCGGACCGGCGCATGACGCGCAGCGGGCGGGTGAATTTCGCCACCGAACTGCGGCTGCCGGTGTTCTTCGTCGGCGCCGGTGCGACGGCGCCACAGCTGCGCTGGTCGATCCGCGGCAGCGGTGCGGGCGCCGTTCTGGTGGCGCGCAACACGGGCGATCTGCATCTGCGCATCGCCGATGTGACGCTTGGCGGTGCGGTGCGACGGCCAGGGTTGCTCGGCTACGTGCTCGGCGGTTCGGTGATGCAATGGCCGATCGGCTCGGGCCGGCTGGGCAGCGGCGCGATGCGGCTCAGGGCGCAGACCAACTTCGGAACGCTCGATGTGCCGCTCGGGCGGGAGTGAGCGGCAGCGCCCTCGGGTGTTGCCCGTGCATCTGCTCCTGTCTCTTGCTGCCCTGACCCTTGCTGCCCCGGCCCGCGCCGAGGAGGCGGCCTGCGCCGATGGCTCCGCCCGCGCGCTGTTTCTTGAGGTTTTCGTCAACGGCGCGCCGATGAACCTGATCTCGGAGTTCCGCGAGGGCGCCGACGGCACGCTGTGCGCCGAGGCCGGAGAGCTGCGCGACAGCGGCATCCTGCCCGACCCGGTGGCGCGCAGCGGCCTCGTGCCGCTCGACGCGCTGCCCGGGCTCGACTGGGCGCTCGACGAGGCGGCGCAGACGATCCGGTTCGAGGCGGCGCCCGCCGCGCGCGCACCGCGCGCCCTCAGCGCCCGCGCGCCCGACCCGCTGGCCGCGGAGGAAGGACCGCCTCCGGTCGATACCGGCACCGGGCTCGTGCTGAACTACCAGCTCGACTTCGAGACCTATGGCGGGGGCGGTAGCAGCGACAGCAGCCAGTCCGGCACATTCGATGCCCGCCTCTTCACCCCCTTCGGGGCGATCAGTCACGGTTTCGTGCTGACCGGCGACGCCGGCGCGGGAACCGCCTATCGCCGGCTCGAGACCTTCTGGCGCTCGGCCTTTCCGGGCCGCGCGGCGCAGCTGCAATTCGGGGATGTCACCAGCCGCGGCCCGGGCTGGTCGCGCCCGGTGCGCCTTGGCGGGGTGATGATCGAGCGCAATTTCGCGCTTCGCCCCGATCTCGTGACGCTGCCCTTGCCCTCCTATTCCGGCAGCGCCGAGGTGCCCTCGACGGTCGAGGTCTATTCCGGCTCGATCCGCACCTATGCCGCCGACGTGCCGGCGGGGCCGTTCTCGCTTTCCGATCTGCCGCTGCCGACGGGCTCGGGGCTCGCGACCGTGGTGCTGCGCGACGTCACCGGCCACGAGGTGCAGGTGGCGCTGCCCTTCCTCGTCTCGGATGAGCTGCTGCGCCGCGGCACGCTCGATTACGCGCTGACGCTCGGCCGGCCGCGGCTCGGGCTCGGCACCGGCGAGGACCGCTACGGCGACGGGCAATATGGCGTCGCCTCGCTGCGCTACGGGCTGAGCGATGCGGTCACGCTGCAGTTTCACGGCGAGGCGGGGGAGGGGCTGCAGCTTGCGGGGCTGGGCGCCACCTTCCGCATCGGCACGCGCGGCACCGCGGGGCTGACCTTCGCCGACAGCCGCACCGCCACCGATCACGGCCGCCTTGCCGAGGTTTCGGGGCGGTTCCATCTTGGCCGGGTGCAGCTTTCGGGCCGGTTCCAGCGCAGCTGGGGGCAGTTCGACGACATTGCCTCGGTCAGCGCCGAAACCGTGGCCGGGAGCGTCAGTTCGGCGCCGCTGCGCCATCTGGGACAGGTTGCGCTCTCGGTGCCGCTTACCGTCGCCGGCGGCGCGAGCATGAGCCTTTTCGCCGCCGATCTCGGCCGCACCGACGGCAGCGCCGAGCGCAGCTTCGGGCTCAGCTACAGCCGGCCGATCCTTGCCGAGGGCTCGCTGAACCTTTCGGCCTATTCGGTGCAGGGCGACGGCGCCGACACCGTGGTCGGGCTTGGCCTGTCGCTGCCCTTCGGGCGTCGCGGCAGCGCCGGGGCGAACACCGAAAGCCGCGGCGGCGCGGCGCGCAGCACCCTTTATGCCTCGGGCCGCAGCGGCGTGCGCGAAGAGGGCTGGGACTGGCGCGGACAGCTTGGCCACACCGATGGCGGCGCGCTCGCCGATGCGCGGCTGGCGCGCACCGGCCGGCTCGGCCGCGCCGAGGTGGCGCTGCGCCGCTATGGCGAAAGCTCGGGCGCCGGGCTGCGGCTCGAGGGGGCGCTGGTCGTGGCGGGGGGCGGGCTGTTCCTGTCGCGCCGGATCGACGATGCCTTCGCCGTGGTCGATGCCGGTGCGCCAGGTGTCGCGGTCGAGGCGGAGAACCGCGCCGTCGGCCGCACCGGGCCGGGCGGGCGTCTGCTGGTGCCGGACCTGCGTTCCTACGAGGGCAACAGCCTTGCCATCGACACCGCGAGCCTGCCGCTCGATGCGGTGACGGGCGAGACCCGGCGCTCGGTCCGCCCGGCCTATCGCAACGGCGTCACCGTCGATTTCGGCGTCGAGACCGAGGCGCATGGGGCGCTTGTCGGTCTCGTCGATGGCACCGGTGCGGTGCTGCCGGTGGGAGGGGCGGCACGGGTCAATGGCACGGGCGAGCCGATCCTCGTGGGTTATGACGGGCTCGTCTATGCGCTTGGCCTTGGCGCCGAGAACGAGATCGCGGTGAGCTATCCCGACGGGCAGAGCTGCCGCGCTCAGTTCCCCTATGTCGATGCGCCCGGCACGATCCCCGAGATCCGCGGGGTGCTGTGCCAATGAGACGCGCGATCGCTGCACTGCTGGGTGCCCTGTTGCTGTGGTTTGGTGCCACCGCCGCCGCACAGGCGCAGAGCTGCAGCTTTTCGGCGACCGATGTGGTGTTCGGCACGGTCGACGTGCTCGGCGGCGGCGCCACCGACAGCAGCGGCATCATCCATGCCGATTGCTCCTCCTTCCTCGGGCTGCTGTCCTCGATCACCCTCACCATCAGCGTCGGCGAGGGGCTGGGCGGCGCCAGCTCCGGCGCGCGGCAGATGGTCAGCGGCGCCACCGCAACGGCGCTGAACTATCAGCTTTATCGCGACGCGGCGCGCAGCCAGGTGCTCGGCTCGGACTACTGGAGCTATGGCGGCGCCCCGATCACCCTCAGCGATGCTTCGCTGCTCAATCTGCTGACCTCCACCGGCCTCGACATCCCGATTTACGGCCGGGTGCCGGGCGGGCAGGCCGGGGTGGCACCCGGCAGTTATGCCTCGGTCTTCAGTCGCGATCCGACCGATGTGCGGGTCGACTATCGCACCTGCAACCTGCTGCTTCTGTGTGTGAACCGTACCGCGAGCTTCAGCTTCACCGTCTCGGCCACGGTGCCGCCCGACTGTCTGGTCACCGCGGGCGATCTCGACTTCGGCTCGACCGGGGTGCTGAGTGCCGCGCGCGATGCGACCAGTGCGATCAGCGTCACCTGCACGCTCGGCTCGGCCTTCGATGTCGGGCTGAACTACGGCTTTTACGGCAGCGGCCCGGGCGACCGGCAGATGCGCAGCACCGCGGGCGATGCGGTAGGCTATCGCCTTTACCGCGATGCCGCGCGCAGCCTCGACTGGGGCACGCTTGCCGACGGGCTGGCGCAGGCCGGCGCGGGGCAGGGCACGGCACAGGCCTTCACCGTCTACGGCCGGGTTCCGGCGCAGGCGACACCGCCGCCTGGCACCTATTCCGACACGGTCGTGGTGACCGTGACTTACTGAGCGCGCGGGTGCAGGCTCAGCCGCCCGCTTGCCAGCAACACGCCGAAGATCGCCACCGCGACGCCCGTGATCTGCGTCAGATGCGGCGTCCGGCCGAAGGCCGCGGCGATCAGCAGCGCCGAGACCGGCACCAGGTTGAACAGCACCGAGGTCGCCGCTGGCCCGCGCACTGCGATCCCAACCTGCCAGAACAGATAGGCCAGCACCGAGCCGACCAGAGCCATCCACAGCGTCGCGCCCCAGGCGGTGGGCGAGGCTGCGGCGGCGATCGCCAGCGGGTCTTCCAGGGTGAAGGCGGCGATCAGCAGTGCCGCGGCCCCGGCAAGCATCGTCCAGGCCGAGGTCTCGAGCGGGCTTGCCGCGCGCACCCAGCGACGGCAGCCGATGGTGTAAAACGCCCAGGCAAGGCTGCCGGCGAAGATCAGAAGGTCCCCGGATGCGAACCGCGCGCCGCTGAAGGCGCCCACCGTCAGCGCCACGCCGACGAGGCTGATTGCCATGCCGAAGAGCGCGCGCCGGCTCGGCCAGTGCCCGCCGATCAGCGCCTCGAGCAGGCTCGTGGTCAGCGGGCTTGTCCCCATGATCAGCGCCGCGGTGACCGGGCTCGAGCTTTGCATGCCAAGGAAAAGCGCGGCGTTGAAGCCCGCGACCCCGACCACGCCCAGCACGAGGAAAGCCAGCGCATTGCGCCGCAACGCCTGCAGCCCGGGCCCCTCGGCCAGGCGCAGCCACAGCAGGATGCCGAACGCGGCAAAGACGAAGCGCCCGGCGGCGGCGGTCCAGGGCGGCAGCTCGTGCAGCACGATCCGCGTCGCTTCGAAGTTCGAGCCCCAGAACACGGCGGCCAGCGCGCTCAGCACGAAGGCGGGGCCCTCGGCGCGGCGGATCTCGGGGGGAGGGCTCTCGGTCAGGTCGGTGACGGACATCTCGGATCTCCTTCGGATGGGAATGCCCCTGTCTGCCATTCCGTTCTGAAACTGGATATGGCAGGATTTCCAAATCTGTTTTTCAAATTCGGAAAGGTCATGGACCGGCTGAACTGGGACGATATCCGGATTTTCCTTGCGCTGGCGCGGGACGGCACGCTGTCGGGGGCGGCGCGACAGCTTGGCATCGGGGTGGCAACGATCTCGCGCCGCATCGAGCGGGTCGAGCAGGGCATGGGCCTGCCGCTGTTTCTGCGCCATCAGCAGGGCTATGACCTGACCGATCAGGGCGCGGCGCTGCTGCCCAGGGCCGAGGCGGTGGAGCTTGCCGCCCAGCAGATGCGGCGCGAGGCCGAGGCGCAGGTCGAGATCCGCGGCCTTGTGCGGCTGGCCAGCATCGAGAGCCTGATCTCGCCCTTCGTGGTGCCGGCGCTTGCCCCGCTGCTCGCCGCCAACCCGGGGCTCGATGTCGAGATCAGCTTCTCGCCGATGACGGTGAACCTGCACCGCCACGACGCCGACCTTGCGCTGCGCATGGTCGAGCCGGAGAGCGGCAATCTGACGGTGCGGCGCCTTGCGGTGATGGGCTTCGGGCTTTACGGCCCGGCGAACGGGGCGCGGCCCGTGCGGCAGGTGAGCTGGCCCGATCTTGCCAGTCTTGGCACGCCGCTTTCCTGGTCGCGCGCCTTCTGGGCGGGGGAGGGCGGCCGTTTTGCCGTCAACACGCTCGAGGCGCAGGTGACGGCAGTGGCGACGGGGCTCGGGGTCGGCGTGCTGCCGCATTTCCTCGCCCGCCGCGCCGGGCTCAGGCTGCTTGCCGAGACGCTGCCACAGGGCGGACGGATGGAGCGGCCGGTGCTGCTTGCGATTCACGCCGATCTGGCCGCCTCGCGCCGGGTGCGGGCAGTGGCCGATGCGATCGCCGCCGCGATCACCGCGCAGCGGCGCACATTGGAGCAGGCCTGACGGGGGCGACAGCTTGGCAAGACGGCCCTATGCTGGGCCGCCAGCCAGACGGAGAGCCCGATGTACGTTCCCCCGCAGTTTCAGGAGCTTGACCCCGAGCGCATCCGCGCTGTGATCGAGACCGCGCCGCTTGCCTGTATCGTGGCGCAGACCGAGGACGGCCTGATCGCGAACCACATCCCCGTGCTGATGGCGCCAGACGGCGCGCTGATCGGCCATGTCGCCGCGGCGAACGAGATGCACCGGCTGATCCCCGACGGCGGCGATGTCCTGGCGATCTTTCGCGGCGTGGATGCCTATGTCTCGCCCGGCTTCTACCCCTCGAAGCCCGAGCATCACCGGCATGTGCCGACCTGGAACTACGAGGTGGTCCATGTCCACGGCACGATCCGCTTCCAGCGCGACGAGCACGCCAGGCGCGCCGCGGTCGCGCTGCTGACGCGTCACCACGAGCGGCGCCTGAACGGCGCGGAGGCCTGGCGCATGGCCGATGCCCCGGCCGATTACATGGCGCAGATGCTGGCGGGCATCATCGCCTTCCGCATCGCGGTGACGCGGACGGTGGCGAAGGCGAAGCTGAGCCAGAACCGCGCGGCGCGCGATTACCTCGGCACGATCGACGGTCTGCGCCGCAGCGGCCACGCCGCCATGGCCGATGCGATGGCGGTCCGCCTGCCCCCGGGCGAGTGAACCGGCAGGCTTTGGCGCGCGCCTGCGCCGGGGCGGCCGCTTTCGGGCTTGCGGGGCCTGCAGGGAAGGGCCGGCCCGCGTTGCAACGCCACACTTCGGCCGCGCACGATTTCGACTTGCCGATGCTGCGGTGTGCCGCTAAACGGGTCGGCGGAGACGTGGCCGAGTGGTCGAAGGCACACCCCTGCTAAGGGTGCAGGCCCGGAAGGGTCTCGAGGGTTCGAATCCCTTCGTCTCCGCCACCTACCCTGAAATCATTAAGCGATCTTAGCTTTTCGCAATCCGACGGCTGTCGCGTTTCCTGTCCTGGAGCGGTCTGGGCCGGGCTGATTTGCAGCCGGGAAGCACCGCAAGAGCTCATGGACGCGAGGCGGCAACGCGCCGCAGCGCGAATACGAGGGCGGCGCGGCTTCGTGGGTGTGCCCCCTTCCGACAGCATCGGTATGCCGCGCCGGCAGGCAGCTCGTGTCCGCGCGCGCTCCGGCCGCCAGTCCGGCGGCGCCTCGAAAGGGGGCATCCCGCTCAGGCCCTCTTCTCGGGCGGCAAACGGGCGGGGCGCGGTGTCCGCTCCCCGCGATCGTTGGGCCCGGTTCAGGCAGTCTTGCCGGCCGCCATCGCGCGATAGACCGCGCCCTCGAAATCGAGGTAACCGGTGAAGGAGACGGGGTCGCCGAAGGGCAGGATCTGCGTCGCCCAATAGCCGCCGACGCCGTTCTGCCGGTCGATCCAGAAGAAGCTGTTCGCCAGCCCCGCCCAGCCGATCGACCCCGCGGGCCGGCCCGTCGGCGCCTCTTCCTCGTTGGTCATGAAGGTGTAGGACCAGCCCTTCTTCAGCCCCGGGAAGAATTCGGCATCATGCGACAGCTCGGGGATCACGCCGGGCAGCATGCCCACTTTCTGATGCGCCTGCAGCCCGTTCCGCACCGCCCAGCCGACGGTTTCCGGGCGCAGCACGCGGCCGTTCGGGCCGTCGCCGTCGTTCAGCCACATCCGGATGAACTTCATGTATTCCGGAATCGTGGCATAAAGTCCGTGGCCGCCCATCTCGACCTCGGGATCGTCGGGCAGGAAGAACTCGTCCATCGGCGTCAGCGCGCCGTCGGCGCCGCGGGCATGGATGATCGCGGTGCGGGTCTTCATCGCCGGGGTGCGGGTGAAGGCGATCTCCTCCATTCCGAGCCGGTCGAAGATGCGCTCGCGCATCACCACGCCAAGGCTCTTGCCGCGGATCCCCTCGACCACCTGGCCCGCCCAGTCGATGTTGGTGCCGTATTCCCACCGCGTGCCCGGATCGAACAGCAGCGGCGTCTCGATGCAGCCGCGCGAGGCGGTGACCACCGAGGGCTGGCCGTGCTCCTCGGCGAGCCGCCGATAGGTGGCGTTGAAGAAGTCATAGCCGAAACCGCCGGTGTGCAGCAGCAGCTGGCGCGTGGTGACGTCGGTCTTCGGCGCGCGCAGCCGCGGCGTGCCGTCGGCGTCGAAGCCCTCGATCACCTGCAGCCGGCCAAGCGCCGGGGCATAGGTCCTGGCCGGCGCATCAAGGTCGAGAAGCCCGTCCTCGACGCATTGCAGCGCCGCGGTGCCGGTGATCGCCTTGGTCGTCGAGAAGATGGCGAAGACCGTGTCCTCGTCCATCGGCGTGCCACCGAGCCGGCGCTCCCCCGCCGCCCCGGAATAGAGGGTGCCGTCGCGATCAGTAACCATCGCCACCACGCCCGGCACCCGGGCCGGGCCCGCGGTGGCGCCGTGCAGCACCGCATCGCAGGCGGTCTTCAGATCCTTCATGTCGTCCTCCCTGAGTATTCGCTGCCCGCAGCCTGCCATGGCGCGGGGGGCGTGGTCTGTCCGGTTTGCGCAGGCGCTGTCCGGTTTCGGAAGGCAAATGCGGCGCCCGGTCAAAGCCGCCGGCGCGCCCGCGTCTGCGACGGAAGCTCGCCGAAGCGGCGGCGATACTGCCCGGCCAGCGCGCCGAAATTGACGAAGCCCCAGCCGCTCGCGATCTCGGCGATGGTGCGGTCAGGGGGGGGCGAGGTCAGCTCGGCACGCAGTCCTTCCAGCCGGCGCGCGGCCAGAAACGCGCGCGGCGAGATCCCGCGAAAGCGGCGGAACCCTTCCGAAAGCGTGCGCGCCGAGACCCCGAGCCGCGCCGCCACGGCGCCGATCGTCGGCGGGTCGCGGGCCTCGGCGGTCAGCATCTCCTCGGCGCGGCGCACGTAGAAGGGGGCGGCGGCGCGGGCGCCGTCCTCGAGGCGCAGGCCGGTTTGCCCCGCCCATTCGCGCAGCAGCTCGAGGCAGAGCATCTCCTCGAGGTGGCGCCCGATCACCTCGGTGCCGGGCAGCGTGCCGCCAAGCGTGCGCGCGGCGTAATCGAGCAGCCGCAGCCAGGCCGAGTCCCGCCCGCCGATCTTCACCCGGCGCGTCCAGAGCGCATCGTCGGGCACGAAGCCGAACCAGCGCGCGGCGGTCTCCTCCATCAGCCGGTGCGGCAGCGTCAGGTTCAGCTGCATGTGGTCGTCATCGCCATCGAGCCAGTAGTCGGTGCGCGCGCAATCGACGACGAAGCTTTCGCCCGGGCCGGTGGTGGCGGGCGTGGCCCCGGTCTGGTGGCGTAGCGCGCCGCGCAGCGTGGTCAGCACCAGGATATTGCCCGCCTCGGGGGCGAACCGGTCGAGGTGGATGCCGGTGCCATAGGAAAACCGGGTCAGCAGCACGCGGCCGGCCGGCGCCGAGATCATCGTCGCATCGGGCAACGCGCGCCGGTCGAGCGGCCGCACCCGATAGGGCATGTAGGCCGTCTTGCAAAACGCCTGCACCTCCTCCCAGTCGGTTGACCGCGTCCGCCGGTCATGGCGGATCGCTGCGCCGGACGCATCGACGAGCAAGGCCTCCTCCAACATGACGCCCTCCCCGCGCTCTGCTGTGAGGGCCATGCTAGCACGGCGGCGCGGGCCGTGGGCAAACTCCGCGGGCCGGGATCTGCGACCTTGGTCGTAGGGCGCGCGGGTTCGCGCGGCGCCCGTTCGCGCGCCGCCTTGCCCGTTCCGGCGCCGCCCCGCGCCGCCGCCCGTCGCGGACGAAAACCCCGCCGGATGGCGTCTCAAGCAAAATCAGTGAGTTACGGGGGTGGGCGCCAAGCTTCGGTTTCTCCTAAGCCAAGCCTAGGAAAATGCTTCTGCAGCCTCAGCCGATCGCCGGTCATGGTCGCCGGGACGCAAGCAGGAGACCGGGACATGACCGCAACCGAGTTCGATTACATCATCGTGGGCGCAGGATCGGCGGGCTGCGTGCTGGCGAACCGGCTCTCGGCCGGGGGCCGTGCGACGGTCTGCGTGATCGAGGGGGGCGGCACGGAAAGCGCGCCGAACGTCACCGTGCCGGCGGGGATCCTGTCGCTCTACGGCAATCCGAAATACGATTATGCCTTTGTCGGCACGCCGCAGCCCGAGCTGAACGATCGTCGCATCCCGGTGAACCGCGGCAAGGCGCTTGGCGGTTCCTCCACCATCAATTCGATGGTCTTCATCCGCGGCGCCTGCTCCGATTACGACGAGTGGCGCGATCTTGGCTGCGCGGGCTGGGGCTGGGATGACGTGTTGCCGGTGTTCAAGTCGCTCGAGAATAACCAGATCGGCCAGTCGCCCGAGTGGCACGGCACGGGGGGCGAGCTTTACGTCAGCGCCGCGCGCGATCCGAACGGGCTCGACCGGATGTTCATCGCCGCGGGCCGCGCCGTGGGCCTGCGCGAGAACACCGATTTCAACGCCGGCACGCAGGAGGGGCTGGGCGTCTACAACGTCACGCAGAAGAACGGCACGCGCTGGTCCTCCTATCGCGCCTTCCTGAAACCGGTGCAGGAGCGCAAGAACCTCACCGTTCTGACCGGCACCGAGACGCATCGAGTGGTGCTGGATGGCACTCGCGCGACCGGGGTCGAGGTCAGCGATGCGGGCGGGCGGCAGGTGCTGCGCGCGCGGCGCGAGGTGATCCTGAGCGCGGGCGCGATCGGCTCGCCGACGATCCTGATGCGCTCGGGCATCGGGCCGGCGGCGATGCTGAAGGCGGCGGGCGTCGCCGTCGCTCATGACCTGCCGGGGGTGGGGCAGAACCTGCGCGACCATATCGACGGCATGATCACCGTGCGCTCGCGCTCGACGAAGACGCTGGGCCTCTCGCTCGCCAACCTGCCGGCGATGATCGCCGCGCCGTTCAGATATCTCTTCGCGCGCAAGGGGATGCTGAGCACGAATTACGTCGAGGCGGGCGGTTTTGCGCGCACGAAATTCGCCGGATCTGAGCCCGATATCCAGTTCCACTTCGTGCCCGGATACCGCAGTCACCGCGGGCGGTTGGTCGAATATGGCCATGGCTATGCCGTCCATACCTGCGTGCTGCGGCCGAAATCGGTGGGCGAGATCCGGCTCGCGAAGGACGGCGGCGCCGAGATCGACCATCGCTTCTTCACCGATCCGCAGGATGCCGCGACGCTGGTCGAAGGCATCAAGATCGCCCGCGCGATCTTTGCCGACAGTGCCTTAGATGAGGTCCGCGGCCCCGAGATGCTGCCCGGGCCGAAGGTGCAAAGCGATGCCGAGATCGAGGCCTATCTGCGGGCCGAGGCGCTCACCGTCTATCACCCCGTCGGCACCTGCAAGATGGGCCGCGATGCGCTCGCCGTCACCGATCCGGCGACGCTGAAGGTGCGCGGGATCGAGGGGCTGCGTGTGGCCGACGCCTCGGTGATGCCGACGCTGATTGGCGGCAACACCAACGTGCCCTCGATGATGATCGGCGAGCGCTGCGCCCGCATGATGCTCTCTGCTTAGGTTGATCCTAAGCCGTGGTGACGCAGGAATTTCTTTTTCCTCAGCCAATCCTGCGTCACCCTCTTCCTGCAAGGCGATGAACCAGAGTTTCCGCGATGATCCGCACAGGCACTGACTACAGGGAATCGATCCGGGACGGGCGCGAGATCCACGTCAACGGCGAGCGTGTCGCCGACGTGACCGCCCACCCGATGTTCAAGCCCCTGGTCGACATCCGCGCGCGGATCTTCGACATGGCGCATGCGCCCGAGACCGCCGCGGTGATGACCGTGCGCGGCGAGGGCGAGGTGAACGCGCAGGCGAATGTGCTGCCCTTCAGCCAGGCCGACTGGTGGGCGAAGCGGCGCGCGACCGAGGCGGTGCTGGATGCCGTCGGCGGCGTGGTGACGCGCGTGGGCGACGAGACCGTGGGCGAGATGTGGTCGCTTTATGATTGCGCGGCGACGCTGAACGAGATCGACCCGCAATTCGCGCCCAATATCGCCGCCCATATCGCCCGCGTGGTGCGTGCCGACCCGTTCCACGTTTCGGCCAATACCGACCCGAAGGGAGACCGCTCGAAAACGCCCGCCGAGCAGGACCCCGACATGCTCCTGCATGTGGTGCGCGAGACCGATGCCGGCGTCGTTGTGCGCGGTGCGAAATTCGAGACCGCGGCGGCCTATGCGAACCAGGCCTTCACCAAGCCGACGATCGCGACCTGGGGGGAGGGGGCGCTGTCGCCCTATGCCGTGGGCTTCATCTGCGACCTGGGCACGCCGGGGCTGAAGTTCATCTGCCGCACCGGCTTTGCCGGCCGGGCGCCGGCCGAGGATTACCCGCTCTCGAACCGCTTCGACGAGATCGAGGCGCTGGTGATTTTTGATGATGTGCTGATCCCCTGGGAGAACGTGCTCTTCTATCGTCACGTCGCTTCGGCGATGGCGATGCGGGCCACGCTGCACCGCTATTCCGCCTTCGCCTTCGCGCAGCGCAGCCTGAAATTCGCCGACATGATGATCGGCGCGGCGCTCTTCAACCTGCGCCAGACCGGGCTCGACCGGTTGCAGGGCGTGCAGGAGAAGCTTGCGCAGCTGGCCTGCTGGCGCGAGGGGATCGACGCGCATCTGACCTCGGCGATCGCGATGGCCGAACGGAGCCCGGCCGGGCTGATGATGCCGAACCAGTCGCTGATCTATGCGGGCCGCGTCTTTGCGGCGGGGCAGATGGCAGCGATGATGCATCTGGCGCGCGAGCTCTGCGGCGGGCAGATCGGGCTCACCCCCGACGCGGCCGCCTTCCGCGCGCCCGAAACCGCGCCCTGGCTCGAGAAATTCTATGGCATCAATGACGAATGGCAGGCCGAGGATCGCCGCCGGCTGATGGCCTTCGCGCGCGATCTGCTCAATTCCGACTATGCCGGCCATCGGCTGACCTTCGAGCTTTTCGCGCAATCGCCGCCCTTCGCCCATCTCGCCGCGGTCTATCGCAATTTCGACTGGGAGGGCCCGCTCGACTGCGTGCGCCAGGCCGCGGGGCTGAGCGAGCGCGTCATGGGCACGGCCACGCGGAGCTGCGCCGACAGCCCGGCGAGCCGCTGGTTCGCCACCGAACGCGCCGGCCCCTGAGCCCCTTGTTTCCTGCGCCCTCGGGCGCCCCCGGATTTCACAGAAGGACTGAACGATGTCAGTTGAAAAGATCGAAGCCCTCGTCGTCGGCGCCGGACAGGCCGGCCTTGCCGCGAGCGAGCATCTCGGCCGCGCCGGCATTCCCCATCTCGTGCTCGAGCGTAGCCGGATCGCCGAGCGCTGGCGCACCGCACGCTGGGATTCGCTTGTGGCGAATGGCCCCGCCTGGCACGACCGCTTCCCGACGCTCGAATTCGACGCCGATCCCGACGCTTTCGTGGCGAAGGACGCGGTCGCCGATTACATGGAGGCCTATGCAAGCCACATCGGCGCGCCGGTGCGCTGCGGCGTCGAGGTGAGCCGGGTCGCGCGCCTCGAGGGCCGCCCCGGCTTCCGTGTCGAGACCTCGACCGGCGTGATCGAGGCCGAGTATGTGATCGCCGCGACCGGCGCCTTCCAGACGCCCTCGATCCCGCCGATGGTGCCCGCAAGCGCCGGCATCACCCAGATCCATTCGAGCGACTACCGCAACCCCGCCCAGATCGCGCCGGGCGCGGTGCTGGTCGTCGGCGCCGGCTCCTCGGGCGTGCAGATCGCCGACGAGCTGCTCGCCGCGGGGCGCAAGGTCTATCTGTCGGTCGGGCCGCACGACCGCCCGCCGCGGAGCTATCGCGGCCGCGATTTCGTCTGGTGGCTCGGTGTGCTGAACCTCTGGGATGCCGATGCGAACCCCTCCTCCGAGCACACGACGATTGCGGTGAGCGGCGCGCATGGCGGCCAGACCGTCGACTTCCGCAAGCTTGCCGCGCGGGGGATGGTGCTGCTGGGCCGGACCGAGGGCTTTGACGCAGGCACGATGCGTTTCGCCCCGGATCTGGTGAAGAACGTCGCGGGTGGCGATGCGAATTATCTCTCTCTGCTCGATGCCGCCGACGCCTATGTCGCGCGCAACGGGCTCGACCTGCCCGAGGAGCCGCAGGCCCGCGTGATCGGCGCCGATCCCGCCTGCATGACCGATCCGATCCTCGCGCTCGATCTGGCCGAGGCCGGGATCACCACGATCCTCTGGGCCACCGGCTTCAGCTCGGATTATTCCTGGCTGCCCGAGGGCGCGCTCGACGCCGCCGGCAAGCCGCGCCATTCGCGTGGCGTCTCGACCGAGGCGGGGATCTATTTCCTCGGCCTGCCCTGGCAGACGCGCCGCGGCTCCTCCTTCATCTGGGGATGCTGGCACGACGCGAAATTCGTCGCCGACCACATCGCCAAACAACGCGGCTATCTGGCCTATGCGCCCGCCGCCGAACCCGCCACCAAGACCGCCTGAGTTCCGGAGACCCGACATGGCCCATACCCGCATCCGCAAATTCAACACCAAGGACACCTATCCCGAGCAGAAGCTCGACAACGACCTGTGCCAGGCCGTGGTCGCGCGCGGTGCGACGGTCTTCCTGCGCGGCCAGTGCCCGCAGGATCTGGACACCGCCGAGGACATCGGCTCGATGGACCCGGTCGAGCAGACACACAAGGTGATGCAGAACATCCGCCAGCTGATCGAGGAGGCCGGCGGCAAGATGGAGCATCTGTGCAAGGTCACCGTCTATCTGACCGACGTGCGCCACCGCGAGGCGGTCTATCGGACGATGGGCGAATATATCAAGGGCGTGCATCCGGTCTCGACTGGGGTGGTGGTGACCTGCCTTGCGCGGCCCTCGTGGCTCGTGGAGATCGACGCGACGGCGGTGATTCCGGACTGAGAGCGCCGGGGGGCGCCGCCCCCCGGACCCCCCGAGGTATTTCGGGCAAGATGAAAGGGATGGGGTTGCGATGACCTTTTCGATCGTGGCGCGCTGCGCCGAGAGCGGGCAATTCGGGATGGCGATTTCGTCCTCCTCGCCGGCGGTGGCGGCGCGCTGCGCCTTTGCCCGGGCGGGCGTGGGCGCGGTGGCGACGCAGAACGTGACGAACCCGGGGCTCGGGCCGCTGATGCTCGACCGGCTGGCGGCGGGCGAGAGCGCCGAAGCGGCGGTTTCGGCGGCGGTGGCGGCGGACGGCTTTGCCGCCTATCGGCAATTGCTGGCCATCGGGGCGACCGGCGCGCCGGCGATCCATTCCGGGCCGCATGCGCTCGGGCTCTGGTCCTCGGCCACGGGCGTTGACTGTGCCGCGGGTGGTAACCTGCTGGCGGACGCCGGTGTGCCCGCGGCGATGGTCGCGGGGTTCGAGGCCGCGACCGGGGGCCTAGGCGACCGGCTCATTGCCGCGATGCAGGCGGGGCTTGCCCTTGGTGGCGAGGCGGGGCCGGTGCATTCGGCAGGCCTTCTGATCGTCGACCGCCAGGCCTGGCCCTGGGCCGAGCTGCGCATCGACTGGCTGGATGACGGCTGCCCGATCGCGGCGCTGGCCCGCGCCTGGGAAGTCTATGCGCCGCAGGCGAATGACTATGTGACCCGCGCGCTGAACCCGGTCGCGGCCCCTTCCTACGGCGTTCCCGGAGACGAATGATGCAAAGCCTCGCCCATTACACCGCCCGCGCGGGCGCGCTGATGATGCGCAACCAGTGCTGGATCGACGGGCGTTTCGTGCCCGCCGCCTCGGGCGCGCGGTTCGAAAGCGTGAACCCGGCGACCGGCCTTGCGCTCACCGATGTCGCGCGCGGTGGCGCCGAGGATATCGACCGCGCCGTGCGCGCGGCGCGTCGCGCCTTCGAGGATGGCCGCTGGGCGAAGCAGACGCCCGGCGCGCGCAAGGAGGTGCTGCTGCGTCTGGTGAACCTGCTGCGCGAGAACCTCGAGGAATTCGCGCTTCTCGACACGCTCGACATGGGCAAGCCGATTGCCGAGACGGTCAACGTCGACGTGCCCGGCTCGGCGCATTTCTTCCAGTGGCATGCCGAGGCGATTGACAAGCTCTATGACGAGGTGGCGCCGACCGGCGGGCGCGATCTCGCGCTCATTCGCCGCGTGCCGCTTGGGGTGATCGGCACGGTGGTGCCGTGGAACTTCCCGCTCGACATGGCGACGTGGAAGCTCGCGCCGGCCTTGGCCGCCGGCAATTCGGTGGTGCTGAAACCGGCCGAGCAATCGCCGCTCTCGGCGCTGCGTCTGGCCGAGCTTGCGGCCGAGGCGGGGCTGCCCGATGGCGTGCTGAACGTCGTGCCGGGCTTTGGCGAGGATGCGGGGCAGGCGCTTGGCCGGCATCCGGATGTCGATTGCCTCGTCTTCACCGGCTCGACCGAGGTCGGCAAGATGTTCCAGCGCTACGCCGGCGAGAGCAACATGAAGCAGGTCTGGCTCGAGACCGGCGGCAAGAGCCCGAACCTGATCTTTGCCGATGCCGATCTGGATGCCGCCGCCGACAAGGCCGCCTTCGGCATCTTCTTCAACCAGGGCGAGGTCTGTTCGGCCAATTCCCGGATGCTGGTGCACGAGAGCATCGCCGAGGAGATGCTGGTGCGGATGAAGGTGCGGGCCGAGGCGATCCTGCCGGGCAACCCGCTCGACCCCGAAACCACGATGGGGGCGATGGTCGATGCCCGCCATGCCGAGCGGGTGGCGGGGTTCCTGGCCTCTGGCAAGCAATCGGCGCGTCTCGTCACCGGCGGGGAACGCCTGACCATCGGCGGCTCGGATGCCTTCATCGCGCCGACGATCTTCGCCGATGTGCCGCGCGACGCCCGCATCGCGCGCGAGGAGATCTTTGGCCCGGTGCTTGCGGTGCAGACCTTCCGCGACGACGCCGAGGCGATCGCGATCGCCAACGACTCGGTCTACGGCCTCGCCGCCTCGGTCTGGACCCGCGATCTGAGCCGCGCGATGACGGTTTCCGATGCGCTGGTCGCGGGCACCGTCTCGATCAATACCGTCGATGCGCTGAGTGCGATGACGCCCTTTGGCGGCATGAAGCAGTCGGGCTTTGGCCGTGACCTGTCGTTGCATTCATTCGACAAGTATTCGGCGCTGAAGACGGTCTGGATCAGCTATTGACGGCAGGGGCGCGGCGGATCAGCTTGCGTTAGGGAAAAACTGACATAAGGCGACCGGGGATAAGCCGTGCCCTTACGCATCACGCTACGACAGCTTGAATATTTCGTCGCCGTGGGCGAGTGCGGCTCGATCGCGCTCGCCGCCGAGAAGGTGAATGTCTCCTCGCCCTCGATCTCTTCGGCGATCTCGCAGCTCGAGGCGGAATTCGGGCTGCAGCTGTTCATCCGCCGCCATGCGCATGGGCTGTCGCTGACGCAGGGCGGCGCGCGCTTCATGGACCTAGCCCGCGAAGTGCTTGAAAAGGCGGGCGCGCTGAACGGGCTGGCGAATGACATCACCGGCAAGGTGCGCGGGCCGCTGAACATCGGCTGCCTTGTGTCCTTCGCGCAGATCGTGCTGCCGCAGCTGCGCCGCAGCTTCGTCGACGCCTACCCCGAGGTCGAGTTCCATCAGTTCGAGCGCGACCAGCAGGAGCTGTTCGACGCATTGCGCTCGGCGCGGCTCGACATCGCGCTGACTTATGATCTGAACGTGCCGCCCGACCTCGACTTCGTGCCGCTGATCGGGCTGCCGCCCTTCGCGCTCTTGCACGAGACGCATGAGCTTGCCCATCTCGAGGCGGTCTCGCCGGCCGAGCTGTCAGACTATCCGATGGTGCTGCTCGACCTGCCGATGAGCTCGGACTATTTCCTGTCCTTCTTCACCGCGCTTGGCATCACGCCGATGATCGCCGAGCGGACCCGCGACATCGCGGTGATGCGCTCGATGGTGGCGAACGGCTTCGGCTATGGCCTGGCGAATGTGCGCCCGATCACGGAACTTGCCCCGGACGGGCGGCGGCTGCGGTTCATCCCGCTGACCGGGCCGGTGCGCACGCTCAAGCTGGGTCTGATGATGAGCGAGGGGGCGCAGAATTCGCGCACCGTACGCGCCTTCATCGACCATGCCCGGGCCGAGATCACGCCCTTGCGCGCCCCGGGGCTGCAGGTCCAGGCAAAGGGCGTGCGGCGCGACTTCTGACGCTTTCACCAACTGCACATTATGCATGCACTTCGCCGCCGAATTAAGTGATTAGGCGCAGCCTAAGTCAGGCTTCCGCAAGGTGTAATTTACTTGGGCGCCGCCGCGCCAGATCGTCCTCTCATCCCGGCCAGACCTGCGGCCGGCAAGGAGACGACGTGCGAAACCCAGCCTATGACATCCTGTTCGAGCCCGCGAAGATCGGGCCCCTGACCGCGAAGAACCGCTTCTATCAGGTTCCGCATTGCAATGGCGGCGGCTATCGCGACCCCTCTGCCGCCGCAGCGATGCGCGGGATCAAGGCCGAGGGCGGCTGGGGTGTGATCTTCACCGAGCAGACCGAGATGCACCACACCTCGGAAATCACCCCCTTCATCGAGCTGCGGCTGTGGGACGATGCCGATATTCCGGCGCTGAACCGGATGTCGGACGCGATGAAGACGCGCGGCGCGCTCGCGGGCATCCAGCTTGCCTATTCCGGCATCAACGGGCCGAACCTTTATACCAAGGAAGTGCCGCTTGCCCCTTCGGCGCTGCCCATTCGCACCTTCACCAACGACCCGGTGCAGGCGCGCGCGATGGACAAGACCGATATCAGGAACCTGCGCCGCTGGTTCGTGAACGCGGCCAAGCGCTCGAAACTGGCGGGTTTCGATCTGATCTGCCTGTACGGCGCGCATGGCTTCGGCATCTTCCAGCATTTCCTGTCGCGTGCGACGAACCAGCGGTCTGACGAATACGGCGGCTCGCTCGAGAACCGGGCGCGGTTCGTGAACGAGGTGATCACCGACATGCGCGACGCGGTCGGCGACACGATGGGGCTGACGCTGCGGGTGAGCCTTGACGAGCACATCGGCGCGCTTGGCTTCTCGAACGCCGAGCTGCGCGAGTTCATCGAGATGAACGCCGATCTGCCCGACCTGTGGGATCTGGCGCAGGGCACCTGGGAGGATTGCTCGGGCCCCTCGCGCTTCAAGGAAGAGGCGGCGCAGGAGGTGCTGGTGACCGGCATTCGCGAGCTGACCTCGCGCCCCGTCGTCGGCGTCGGCCGCTTCACCTCGCCCGATGTGATGGCGCGGCTGGTGCGGCAGGGTGTGCTCGATTTCATCGGCTGCGCCCGGCCCTCGATCGCCGATCCCTTCCTGCCGAAGAAGATCGAGGAAGGCCGGATCGAGGACATCCGCGAATGCATCGGCTGCAACATCTGCATCACCGGCGACATGACGATGAGCATCAGCCGCTGCACGCAGAACCCGACCTTCATGGAAGAATGGCGCAAGGGTTGGCACCCCGAGAAGATGAACCCGAAGGGCGACAGCAGCAACGTGCTGATCGTCGGCGCGGGGCCGGCCGGGCTGGAAGCTGCCCGCGCGCTCTCCTTGCGCGGCTATGACGTGGCGCTCGCCGAGGCCGGCACCGAGCTTGGTGGCCGCGTCGCGCGCGAGCGCAAGCTGCCCGGGCTGTCGGCCTGGGGCCGGGTCGCGGATTACCGCGCCTATCAGCTGAGCCAGCGCCCGAACGTCGAGACCTATTTCGACAGCCGTCTGAGCGCGCAGGAGATCCTCGACTTCGGCTTCGAGAATGTCTGCATCGCGACCGGGGCGCATTGGCGCGCCGATGGCGTCGCGCGTCAGCATGTCGTGCCGATGCCCGCCGATCCGGCGATGCCGGTCTTCACGCCGGACGACATCATGGCCGGGCGCCTGCCGAAGGGCGCGGTGGTGGTCTTCGACGATGACCATTATTACATGGGCGGGGTGATGGCCGAGCTGCTGGCCAAGGCCGGCTGCAGCGTCACCCTTGTCACCCCCTCGGCCTATGTCTCGGACTGGACGCTGAACACGCTCGAACAGGGGGCGATCCATCGCCGGCTGGTCGAAAACGGCGTGAAGATCACGCTGAACACCGGCATTGCGGCGCTGCATGCGGGTGGCGTCGAGACCGAATGCGTCTACACCGGCGCCACGGCGCGGCTCGGCTGCGACGCGGTCGTCATGGTCGCCTCGCGGATCTCGGACGACGCGCTCTATCACGACCTGCTGGCGCGGCAGGGCGACTGGGCCGATGCCGGCATCCGCTCGGTCAAGGTGATCGGCGACGCCTGCGCGCCAGGTCCGATCGCCTGGGCGACCTATGCCGGGCACCGCTATGCGCGCGAGCTTGACCAGCCCGACATCGGCGATGCGCTGCCGTTCCGCCGCGAGGTCACGCAACTCGCATGAATGCGTCCGGCGCCGAGGGGGAGGGCGGCGCCGGCCCCGAAGAGCAACAGGGAGCTCAGCCATGACACGCGGAAAAGCGGTCGAAGTCTTCAACGTCACCAAGCGCTTCGGCGATTATCTGGCCCTCGATCAGGTCAGCTTCACGATCCACGAGAACGAGTTCTTCACGCTCCTTGGCCCCTCGGGCTGCGGTAAGACCACGCTGTTGCGGATGATCGCTGGCTTCGAGGCCCCGAGCGAGGGGGCGATCAGCCTGTTCGGCACCGAAATCGCGACGCTGCCACCGCACAAGCGCCATGTGAACACGGTGTTCCAGAGCTATGCGCTGTTTCCGCACATGACGCTTGAACAGAACATCGCCTTCGGGCTCGAGAACCTCGGCTGGGACAAGGCGCGGCGGCAGGCGCGGGTGGCCGAGATGCTGGAGATGGTGCATATGACGCCCTTCGCCAAACGCCGCCCGGCGCAGCTTTCGGGTGGCCAGCGCCAGCGCATCGCACTCGCCCGCGCGCTCGCCCCGGAACCCAAGGTGCTGCTGCTCGACGAGCCGCTTTCGGCGCTTGATCTGAAACTGCGCCAGGCGATGCGCGACGAGCTGCGCGCGCTGCAACGCGCCACCGGCATCACCTTCATCTTCGTCACCCACGATCAGGATGAGGCGCTCGACATGTCCGATCGGATCTGCGTCCTCGGCCGCGGCCGGATCCAGCAGATCGGCACGCCGTCCGAGATCTACGAGGAGCCGGAAAACCGCTTCGTCGCCGATTTCATCGGCGAGACGAATTTCCTGCCTGCCGAGGTGATCGCGCTCGAAGGCGCGACGGCGCGCGTGCGCACCGCCTTCGGCTTCGAGATCACCACCTTCCAGAAGGGGCTGAGCGGGCCGGGCAGGGCGACGCTGTCACTGCGCCCCGAGAAGATCGGGATGGAGGACCAGGCGGCGGGCAACCTGCTGACCGGCACCGTCACCGCCAAGAACTACATGGGCGGCTATACCCATTACACTGTCGACACACCGGCGGGCGTGCTGCGGGTGTCGCGGCGCAATGCGGTGAGCCAGGCGCAGAGCTACGAGATCGGTCGCGAGGTGCGCCTTGGCTTTCGCGACGACAGCGCGCGGGTGCTGGCGCAATGAGCGGGTTCCGCTTCTGGGGCCTCGTGCCCGCCTGGGCGCTGATGCTGGCGACGCTGCTGGTGCCGCTCTGCATCGTCGCGATCGTCTCGGTGGCCGAGCGCGGCGCCTATGGCGGGTTCGCCTGGGCCTTCACGCTCGAACCCTACAAGGAGATCCTGTTCTCCGAGGACTGGGACGGCAACCTCGTCTTCGATCCGAAATATCTGGCGATCATCGGCCGCACGCTGGTGCTGGCCGCCGCGACCACGGCGATCTGCATGGCGCTGGCGCTGCCCGTCGCCTATGTCATCGCCACCCGCACGCCGCGGATGAAGGCGGCGCTGATCTACCTCGTCACCCTGCCGTTCTGGGTGTCGATGATCGTGCGGGTCTATGCCTGGCTCATCATTCTCGGCACTGACGGGGTCGTCGGCCGGGCCTGGGCGGCGCTTGGCGGGGAGGGGACGCTGCTCTTCACCTCGGGCGCGATGCTGGTGGGCATGGTCTACAGCTATATCCCGCTGATGGTGCTGCCGGTCTTTGCCGCGATCGAGAAACTGGACCCGGCGCTGCTCGAGGCCGGCGCCGACCTGTATGCCAGCCGCTGGACCACGGCGCGGCGGGTGATCCTGCCGCTGACCTGGCCCGGACTTGCCGCGGGGGCGATCCTCGTCTTCGTGCCGGCGCTTGGCACGGTGCTCGAGCCGATGCTCTTGGGCGGTGGCAAGCAGATGATGATGGGTACGCTGATCCAGTCGCAATTCGGCGGCGCGCGCAACTGGCCCTTCGGCGCGGCGGTGGCGCTTGTCCTGATGGCGCTGGTGGTGCTGGTGCTGATCGCGAATGCACGACGCGCGATGCGCAAGGAGGCCCGGGCATGAGCACGCCGCACGATGTCCGCCATTACCCCGGGGCGGGGCTGGTCACCTGGGCCTTCTTCCTGTGGCTTTACGCGCCGATCGCGGTGGTGATCTGGTTTTCCTTCAACGAGAACCGCCTCGTCTCGGTCTGGAGCGGTTTCTCGACGAAATGGTATGCCGCGGCGCTGGAAAACGACGCGCTGCTCGATGCGCTGCGCGTCTCGCTCATCGTGGCGCTGACGGCGACGGTGGTGGCGACGCTCGTCGCGCTTTCGGCCGCGATGGTGCTGACCCGCCACGCCGACCTGAAATTCCGCCGCCTGTCCGAAACGGTGGTGAACCTGCCGCTGCTGCTGCCCGAGATCGTCGTCGCCGTCGCCTCGCTGATCCTGTTCTCGCAGATCGGCTTCACCAACGGGATGGCGCGGCTAATCGTGGCGCATTCGGCCTTCTGTACACCCTTTGCCTTCCTGCCGATCCGCGCCCGCTTGGCCGGGATGAGCGCGGATTACGAGGAGGCGGCGCAGGACCTCTACGCCGCGCCTTTCACCGCCTTTCGCCGCGTCACGCTGCCGCTGATCCTGCCCGGCGTCTTTGCCGGCGCGATGCTCGCCTTCGTGATCTCGATGGACGATTTCATCACCTCGAACATGCTCAATACCGGCGGCACCACGACGCTGCCGATCTACATCTTCAGCCTGATCAAGAAGGGCGCAACGCCCCAGCTCAACGCGATCTCGACCCTTCTGATCCTCGCCTCCCTCATCATCGCGACGCTGGCCCTTGCCCTTTCGGCGCGGGCGATGCGGCGCGGCTGATCGTCAGAAGAAACGACCCAACAGGAGACCACTCATGAAAACGAAACTGATCCTCGGCGCCGCGCTCGGCCTCGTGCTGGCCCTGCCGGCCTTCGCGGGCGGCACGCTCAACCTCTACACCTGGTCCGACTCGATCTCGCCCGAGCTGATCAAGAAGTTCGAGGCGCAGACCGGCATCACGGTGAACGTCGACGGCTTCAACTCGAACGAAGACGCGCTGACCAAGCTGCAGGCCGGTTCGTCGGGCTATGACGTCGTCACCCCCTCGCAGCACTTCGTGAAGATCATGATCGATCAGGGCCTGCTCGAGGACATCGACGCCAAGGACATGCCCGCCTTCGCCCAGGTCGACGACAAGTGGAAGAACCAGTGGTGGGACCCGACGAGCGAATACTCGATCCCGCTTGCCTATGGCACCGCGGGCTTTGCGGTGAACCGTGACCTCTACAAGGGGCCCGTCGACAGCTGGAAGGTGATCTTCGAGCCGGACGCCGACCTTCAGGGCAAGATCGGCATGCTCGGCTATCCCGACGAGGTGGTGGGGGCGGCCGAGCTTTATCTCGGCATCGAGTTCTGCACCGAGGACAAGGCCGAGATGAAGAAGGTCTATGACCTGCTGAAGGGGCAAAAGCCCTTCGTCGCGACCTACAATTCCGACAACATCGAAAACAGCCTGGGGGCGGGCGAGGTGGCGGCGCATTTCTGGTGGGACGGCGAGGAGCTGAAAACCCGGACCGGCGGCATCAACGTCGAATATGCGATGCCGAAGGAAGGTCTTGTCGGCTGGCTCGACAGCTTCGTCGTGCCGAAGGGCGCGGCCAATGTCGAAAACGCCAAGGCCTTTATCAACTTCATGTCGGAAACCGAGAACGCGACGATCCAGGCGAACCATTATGCGCATTCCTCGCCGGTGAAGCTGGACCCGGCGAAGGCGAAATACACGCCCGAGACCGCGCCCGAGCTGTTCCCGACGGTGCCGGTGACCTTCTCGAAGGCCTGCTCGCCTGCTGCGCAGGATCTGGTGACCAAGGTCTGGACCGACCTGCTGCAATGATCTTCTTCCGGTCGGCCCCGGGCCGGCCGGACGCGTTTCCCGGAGAGAGAAGAAATGACCCCGACGATCGAGATCCATGACGCGCGCGACATCTTCACCGATGCGCCGGTTTCCCTGCGCCTCGAAGGCGGCCGCATCGCCTGGATCGGCGCCCCCGGCACGATGCCCGACGCCCCGCCGCCCGCGCGGCGGATCGCGGCCGGCGGGCGGCGGATCGCGCCGGGGTTCTGCGAAAGCCACCTGCATCTTTTCTGGGGCGGCGCGACGCTGTCGCAGCTGAACCTGCTCGGCATCGAAGGGGTGCAGGCCGCGGCGCAGGCGATTGCCGGTTTCGCGGCGGCAAACCCTGCGGTGCCGCTGCTTGTCGCCTATTCGGCGAATTACGAGGTGCTGGGCCCCGGCACGCGCCCCGATCGTCACGCGCTGGACCGGCTCTGCCCGGAGCGTCCGCTGCTGATGATCGCGGTCGATGGCCATGGTGCCTGGGCAAACACCGCGGCGCTGGCGGCGGCGGGTCTGATGACCCGCGTGCCCGAGGTCGAGAATGCCGAGGTCGTGCTCGGCCCCGATGGCAAGCCCAATGGCGAGCTGCGCGAGGGGGCGGCAATCGCGTTGGTGCAGCGCCTTTCGACCTCTGGCGGGCGCGAGGGGCTGGTGATCGCCGGCGACGAACCCGGGACCGTCTCCCCCGCGGATCGCGCGGCCGACAAGGCGACGCTTGCCGCGGCGCTGGCCGCCTGCGCCGCCCATGGCATCACCACCGCGGTCAACATGGACGGCAACCTCTATCTGGCCGATCTGCTCACCGAGATGGAGGCCGAGGGCGCGCTGCCAATCCGCGTCTCGACCGCGATGCGGCTCTCACCCGCCCATGACGACGCCCGCATCGCCGAGCTGATCGCGGCGGCGACGCGGCCGGCGCAGGGCAAGCTCGGCTTCGGCCGGATCAAGATGTTCCTCGATGGCGTCTTCGATACCTGGACCGCCTTTCGCACCGACGATTATCCCGGCCGGCCCGGCTTTCGCAGCGAACCGCTGTTCACCCCGGAACGCTTCAACGCGCTGTGCATCGCGGCCGATGCGCGCGGGCTGCAGATCCAGGTGCATTGCGTGGGCGACGCGGCGGTGCGCCTGGCGCTTGACGGCTATGCCGCGGCGCAGGCCGCGAACGGCGCCCGCGATGCCCGCCACCGGATCGAACATATCGACATGCTGCACCCCGATGATCTGGCGCGGTTGCGGGACCTCGGCGTGATCGCCTCGATGCAGCCGGTGCACCCGCCGGGCTCGAGCGGACTGCCGCTCGAGCCCACCGTCTCGATCATGGGGCGCAATCGCTGGCGCGACACCTTCCCCTGGGCGGCGCTGGCCGGGGCGGGCGTGCCGATCGCCTTCGGCACCGACTGGCCGACGGCGCCGCTCTCGCCCTTCAACGCGATTCACGCGGCGCTGTCGCGCGCGCCCTGGGCCGAGGATGTGCCCGACCAGCGCCTGCCCTTCGAGGCGGTGATCGAAGCCTATACCGCGGGCGGCGCCCGGGCGCTTTTCGCCGAGGAGGGCCGCGGCCGACTCGCGCCCGGGATGGCGGCGGATCTCGTCCTTCTCGACGGCGATCCGCGCGCGCTGCGCGAGGATGCCGGCGCCTGCCGTGCCGCACTGACCATCTGCGCGGGCGAGATCGTGCATGAGGCGGCGCTCTGATGCGCGCCCGGATCGAGGAGATCCTCGCCACGCTTGTCGCCTTTCCGACCGTCTCGGCGCGCTCGAACCTTGCGCTGATCGACTGGGTCGAGGCCGTCCTGACCGGGGCGGGTTTCGCCGTCACCCGCATCGCCGCCCGGGACGAACCGAAGGCCGGGTTGCTGGCCCGGTTCGGCACGGGCGAGGGCGGCACGCTGTTCTCCGCCCATACCGATGTCGTCCCGGTCGAGGGCCAGCGCTGGAGTGTCGAGCCCTTCGCGCTGACCGAGCGCGGCGATCGCCTGCACGGCCGCGGCACCACCGACATGAAGGGCTTCATCGCCTGTGTTCTCGCCCTGGCCGAGACGCTGCGCACGGCGCCGCCCGCGCATCCGGTGATGATCGCGCTGAGCTGGGACGAAGAGCTCGGCTGCCGGGGCATCCCGCAGATGATCGACCGGGTGATCCCCACCCTCGGCCGGCCCGATCTGTGCATCGTGGGTGAGCCGACCTCGATGCGGCTCGGCCTTGGCCACAAGGGCAAGGCGAGCTATCGCGCCACCTGCCATGGCGAGGCGGGCCATTCCGCGATGGCGCCGCGCTTCACCAATGCGCTGCATCTGGCGGCCGATCTGATCGGCGCGCTCAGGGTGGAACAGGCGCGGCTGCTGCGCGAGGGCACGCAGGACGCGGCCTATGACGTGCCCTGCTCGACCGTCCATGCCGGCATCCTGCGCGGCGGCGTCGCGCTGAACATCGTGCCCGATCATGCCGAGGTCGATTTCGAGATCCGCCACCTTGCCGCCGAAAGCGCCGAGGAGATCCTGTTGCGGATCACCTCGGGCCTGCCCGCGGGCATCGAGATCGCGCAGACCGGCGCCTATCCCGGGCTCGACACCGACCCGGCCGTGCCGGCGATCGCGCGGTTTGCCGCGCTGCTGCCCGAGGCCGCGCCGGTGAAGGTCTCCTACGGCACCGAGGCGGGCTTCTTTGCGGCGCTCGGCCTGCCCACCGTCGTATGCGGGCCGGGCACGATGGACGACGGCCACCAGCCCGACGAGTCGATCGCGCGCAGCGAGCTTGCGCTGTGCGCCGGGGTTCTGGCCCGCATGACGCGGGGGATCCGCACGATCGTCAAAGGGGCATGACGGCCTCATCGGGCCCATCTGCGTCGGGGCTGCCCGCCACTTCCGGAACCTTCTGCGCGCTGCCTGCGGGCGGTCCGCTTCTCAGACCGGCGCCGTCGAGCCGCGCACGATCAGCTCGCCCGCCAGCACGATCCGCCGCGGCCGCATCTTCGCCGCGCCGATCCGGGCGAGCAGGGTCTGCATCGCCTCGCGGCCGAACTCCTCGACCGGCTGGCGGATCACCGTGATGCCGGGATCGACGAGGTCGGTCCAGACCTCGTCGTCGAAGCCCGCGATTGCCAGCCGGCCGGGGATCGGGATCCGGCGCTCGTGGCACAGTTTCAGCGCGGCGCGCACGAACAGGCCATTCGACAGGATCAGCGCATCGGGCATCTCGCGTTCGAGCAGTTCCGCCAGCGCGGCATGGCCCGCATCGAAACTCGGCAGCGAGAGCGCACTGCGCGCCGGCAGACCGTGCCGTTCGAGTGCCGCCTCGACCTCGGCGCGGCGTTCCATCCCGGTGGCGGAGGTCGAGCCGAACAGCCCCGCGATCCGCCGCCGTCCCGAGGCGACGAGATGATCGACCAGCTCGGCCGAGGCGCGGGCATTGTCGAGCACGATGCTGTCGAAATCGGTCTCCGGCATGGCGCGGTCGACCAGCACCACCGGCCGGCCCACGCGCGCCAGCACGGCGGGCGAGAGGTGGCGCGTGGGGGTCATGATCAGCCCGCTCACGCGCTCCTCGGCCATCAGTTCGAGATACATCGCCTCGCGCACCGGGTCCTCGTCGGTGTTGCACAACAAAACCCGCATGCCGGCGGCGTAAGCTGCGTCCTCGACCGCCCGGCTGAGCTGGGTGAAGAACGGGTTGCGGATGTCGGCGACGATCAGCCCCACCGCCATCGAGCGTTGCGAGCGCAGCTGCCGGGCCGCGAGGTTGGGCCGGTAGCCGGTGGCGGCGACCGCCGATTCGACCCGGCGCAGCACCTCGGCGCTGACCGGCCCCTTGCCAAGCGCGCGCGAGACCGTCGAGGTCGAAACCCCCGCGGCCCGCGCGACATCCTTGATGCTGACGCTCATTTTTTGCAAACGTTTCCAGTTTTCGGCAAAGGAAAGATATCGCGTTTCAACGGGTTTCGCAACGATATGGCGATCTCTCCGGGCGCTTTGCAGGTGCAGCGGAAAATTTTGTGGGAACGTTCCCACGACTATGCTATTCTTCTGGCATACAGAGGCTGGAGGAGCGCCAATGTCCCTTTCCAATGATCCGGGGCTGTTGCCCCGCGAGTTGATCCGGCTTGATGCGAAGGTCGCCGACAAGGCCGATGCGCTGCGTCAGGCGGCGGCGCTCTTGGCGGCGGCGGGCTGCACGCGGCCCGGCTTCGAGGCCAGCATGGCCAAGCGCGAAGCGGCGGCCGACACCTTCCTTGGTCGCGGCATCGCGATCCCGCATGGCATGCTTGACGAGCGCGATCTGATTCAGCGCGACGGCATCGCGGTGCTGCAGGTCCGCGACGGCGTGCGCTGGAACGAGGGGCAGACGGCGCAGCTCGTGGTGGCGATCGCGGCGCGGTCGGACGCGCATATCGGCATCCTGCGCCGGCTCACCCGGCTGATGCAGGACGTGCCGCGGCTTGAACGCCTGTCCCGCACCGAGAATGCCGACGAGATCATCGCGGCACTCGCGGGCGACGAGGGCACGGCGCCGGCCGCCGCCCCGGCGACCGACCTCGGGCAGAGCTTCGACTGGGTTCTCGATTATCCCTCGGGGCTGCACGCGCGCCCGGCGACCGAATGGGCCGAGACGGCGCGGCGCTTCTCGTCGCGCATCCGCGTGCGCCACGGGGCCGAGGCGGCGGACGCACGCAACATGCTGTCGCTGCTGCAGCTCGGGCTGAAGGCGGGCGATGCGCTGACCTTCTCGGCCGAGGGGCCGGATGCGGCCGATGCGCTCTCGACCCTGCGCATCGTCGTCGCGGGCCTGTCGGCGCGCGAGAAGGCACAGGCGGCGCAGGCCGAGGCGAAACGGGCCGCGGCGCAGGCGGCGGGCGGCTGGCAGCCGGTTCACGCCCCCGATGTCGACGATGCGCGGGTGATCGACGGGGTGTCGGCGGCGCCGGGGCTGGCGATCGGGCGGCTGCACCGGCTCGAGACCGGGCCGACCGAGATCCCTGATGCCGAGCCCGGCAAGCCCGAGGATCTGGCCCGTGCCGCCGACCGGCTGCACGCCGCACTTGCCCGCGCCCGCGAACAGCTGCGTGCGCTCGCCGATGACACCGCCCGCCGTCTGGGCGAGGCCGATGCCGGGATCTTCCGCGCCCAGGCCGAGCTGCTCAGTGATCCGGCGCTGGTGATCCATGCCTCGCAGTCCCTGGTCGACGGCCATGGCCTTGCCTGGTCGTGGAACCGCGCGATCGAGGAGGCGGCCGAGCCGATGCGCCGCTTGGGCAATGCGATCCTCGCTGGCCGCGCGGCCGACCTGCGCGATGTGGGGCAGCGGGTGCTCGCCCTGATCGACCCGGTGCTGGCGCGTCCGACCCCGGCCGAGCTGCCCGAAGGAACGATCCTGATCGCCGACGACCTGACACCCACCGACACCGCCGGGCTCGACCCCGCGCGGGTGCGCGGCCTGGTGACCGCGCAGGGTGGGCCGACCTCGCACAGCGCGATCCTTGCACGCACGCTCGGCCTGCCGGCGGTGGTCGGCGCGGGGGCGGCGCTGTCGCGGCTGACCGATGGTGCCGAGGCGATCGTCGACGGCACCGGCGGGCGGCTCTATCTTGAGCCCTCCGAGGCGGATCTGGCCTCGGCCCGCGCCTGGATCGCGGCCGAGGAGGGGCGGCGCGAGCTGGATGCCGCCGCCCGCGCGCTGCCGGCGGCCACCACCGACGGCCACCGCATCGAAATCGGCGCGAACATCAACCTGGCCGAACAGGCGCCCTTCGCGCTGGCGCAAGGCGCCGAGGGCGTCGGGCTGATGCGCACCGAGTTCTTGTTCCTCGAACGCGCCGAAAGCCCGACCGAGGAGGACCAGTATCAGGCCTATCGCGCGATGGCCGAGGCGATGGGCGACCGGCCGCTGGTGATCCGCGCGCTCGACATCGGCGGCGACAAGCAGGTCTCCTATCTGGACCTGCCGCGCGAGGAGAACCCGTTCCTCGGCGTGCGCGGCGCGCGGCTTCTGCTGCGCCGGCCGGAACTGCTGGTGCCGCAGCTGCGCGCGCTTTACCGCGCCGCGCGCGACGGCGCGCGGATCTCGGTGATGTTCCCGATGATCACCTCGGAACCCGAGCTGATCGCGCTGCGCGAGACCGCGGGGCGGATCCGCGCCGAGATGAAGGCGCCCGAGATCCCGCTCGGCATCATGATCGAGGTGCCCTCGGCGGCACTGCTGGCCGACCGGCTGGCGCGGTATGCCGATTTCTTCTCGATCGGCACCAATGACCTGACGCAATACACGCTGGCGATCGACCGGCAGAACCCGGTGCTGGCGCCCGAGGCGGACAGCCTGCACCCGGCGGTGCTGGCGCTGATCGCGGCGACGGTGAAGGGCGCGCATGCGCATGGCCGCTGGGTCGGCGTCTGCGGCGGCATCGCGGGCGATCCCTTCGGGGCGGGGCTGCTCGCGGGGCTTGGCGTCGACGAGCTGTCGATGACGCCGCGTGACATCCCGGCGGTGAAGGCGCGGCTGCGCGGTGCGGCGCTGCCCGCGCTGCAGGCGCTGGCCGAACGGGCGCTGGCAATGACCGACGCCGATCAGGTGCGCGCGCTGGCCCTCGATCCGCAGGTGGAGTCATGAACGCGGCCGACCTTCACACCGTCGCGCTGAACCCGGCGATCGACCTGACCGTGGGGCTTGCGCGGCTGGTGCCGGGCGAGGTCGCCCGCGCGCGCTCGGCCCGCCATGACCCGGGCGGCAAGGGGGTGAATGTCGCCTCCTGTCTGGCCGACTGGGGCGCGCGGGTCGCCATCCACGGCCTGCTTGGCGCCGAAAACGCCGCGCGCTTCGAGAAGCTTTTCGCCTCGAAGGGGATCGCCGACCGCATGGTGCGGCTGGCCGAACCCACGCGCACCAATATCAAGCTGCTGGAAGAGGGCGGGCGCACCACCGACGTCAACCTGCCGGGCTTTTCCGCCTCGGCGCGCGATCTGGCGGCGGTGGCCGAGAGCCTTGCGCAGGTGGGCTCGGGGGCGCTCGTCGCGATCTCGGGCAGCCAGCCGCCGGGGCTTGAGGACGACGCCTCGGCGCGGCTGGCGGGCGGGCTGGCCCGGCGCGGCGCGCGGGTGATGCTCGACGTTTCGGGCGCGCCGCTGCGCGCGGCACTTGCGCTGCCCGCCGACGCCGCCCCCTTCGCGATCAAGCCGAACCGGCACGAACTCGAGGAGTGCCTTGGCCGGCCGCTCGGCCGGCGGGCCGATCTGGTCGCCGCGGCGCAGGGACTGCTCGATCGCGGCATCGCGCTTGTCGTCGTCTCGCTTGGCACCGAGGGGGCGATCTTCGTCGGCCGCGAGGCGGCCGTGCATGCGGCCCCGGTCGCGCTGTCGCACGGGTCGACCGTGGGGGCGGGCGACGCGATGGTGGCGGGGATCGTCTCGGCGCTGGCCGAGGGGCTGACGCTCGACCGGCTGGCACAGCGCGCCACCGCCTTCTCGGTGGGCAAGCTGCGCAACGCCGGTCCGCATCTGCCCGAGAACACCGAGCTGCGGTCGCTTGCCAGCGCCGTGCCGGTGCGGCCGCTTGCCGAATGGCTCGCCGAGGGCTGAGCCGGAATGACGGCCGGGGAGGGAGCCCCGGCGGAAGAACAGGGTGTGCCGCCTGCCGGCGGCGCGCCGATGCGGGAGGTCCGGTCCCGTCGCGGGGCCGGGCGGAGAAGACACTGGAGGACAGGAGGAACAGATGTCCGATATCGTGGCCGTGATCGGCGCCGAGACCTTGGCGACGCACGGAATGCTGGCGCGAGAGGCGCTGAAGAAGGCCGCGGCCGGGCTTGGCCGCGCGATCAGGGTCGAGCTGCACATGCCCGAGGGCGTGAGCGACCCGCTCGACGCCGCGACGGTGGCGGCAGCGACGCAGGTGCTGCTGGTGGGCGAACTCGCGCCCGATCCGCGCTTCGACGGCAAGCAGACCGTCCGCGCCACCTTGCAGGAGGTGCTCGATGCGCCCGCCGCGGTGCTCGGCCGGCTCGAGGGCGCCAGCAGCGCGCCGGGCATCGGCGCCGGGCTGAAGATCGTCGCGATCACCTCCTGCCCGACCGGCATCGCGCATACCTTCATGGCGGCCGAGGGGCTGCAGCAGGGCGCGAAGGAAATCGGCGCCGAGATCCGGGTCGAGACCCAGGGCTCGGTCGGCTCGGAAGATGCGCTGACGGCGGCGGAGATTGCCGCGGCGGATCTGGTGGTGATCGCCGCCGACCGCCAGGTCGAGCTGAGCCGCTTTGCCGGCAAGCGAGTGTTCCAGTCGCAGACGAAACCCGCGATCAATGACGGCGCCGGGCTGATCCGCCGCGCCATCGCCGAGGCCGCGGTGCTGAGGGCCGGGCAGGACGCAGCCGCTGCCGAGGCGCAAAGCGGGGCCGCACCGGCGCAGGCCGGCGGGGCCGCGGGGGTCTACAAGCACCTGATGACCGGCGTGTCCTTCATGCTGCCCTTCGTCGTCGCCGGCGGCATCCTGATCGCCATCGCCTTCGCGCTTGGCGGCATCTATGTCTATGACGACGCGCATCAGGGCACGCTTGGCTGGACCCTGTTCCAGATCGGCGCGAAGGGGGCCTTCACGTTGATGGTGCCGGCGCTGGCGGGCTATATCGCCTTCTCGATCGCCGACCGGCCCGGCATCGCGCCCGGCATGACCGGCGGCGTGATCGCCGGCACGATCGGCGCGGGCTTCATCGGCGGCATCCTTGCGGGCTTCATCGCCGGCTATGCGGTGCTGTGGCTGAACCGCGCGATCAAGCTGCCGAAGACGCTGCAGGGGCTGAAACCAGTGCTGATCCTGCCGCTTCTGGGCGTCTCGATCACCGGCCTTCTGATGTTCTACGTCATCGGCAAGCCGACGGCGGAGCTGCTGGCCGCGCTCACCGCCTGGCTGCAGGGGATGCAGGGCGCGCAGGCCGCGGTTCTTGGCGCGCTGCTCGGTGGGATGATGGCGGTCGACATGGGCGGGCCGATCAACAAGGCAGCCTATGCCTTCGGCACCACGCTGATCGCCGCGAACGTGACCGAGCCGATGGCCGCGGTGATGTGCGCCGGCATGACGCCGCCGCTTGCGCTCTCGATCGCGACGAAGCTCTTCGCCAACCGCTTCACCGCCGAGGAACGCGAGGCGGGCAATGCGGCCTTCGTGCTGGGCCTGTCCTTCGTCACCGAAGGCGCGATCCCCTTCGCCGCGCGCGACCCGTTCCGGGTGATCCCCTCGCTGATCGCGGGCTCTGCGGTGGCCGGTGCGATCTGCATGGCGATGGGGGTTCAGCTCAAGGTGCCCCATGGCGGCATCTTCGTGCTGCCGATCCCGAATGCGGTGGGCAACCTGCCGGGCTTCGTGATCGCGATGCTGGCCGGCACGGCGGTCTCGGTCATCGCGCTGCGGATCGTCAAGCCGCGGCTTGCGGCGGCGGGTGCCTCCGCCCAGCTGAAGGCCGCCTGAGCGCGGCCCTCGGAACGTTCCTCCCCGGTCGCCCGGGCGTCTTGCGCGGATCGCGTGCTGGGCGTCCGGGCGGCGCCTTTGGCGCCCCCCGGGATGTCAGGCCCGGAAGGGCTCAGGCGTTGAACAGGAAGTGCAGCACGTCGCCGTCCTGAACTTCGTAGGTCTTGCCCTCGACGCGGAACTTGCCCGCCTCCTTGGCGCCGGTCTCGCCCTTGTATTTCACGTAATCCTCATAGGCCACGGTCTCGGCGCGGATGAAGCCGCGCTCGAAATCGCCGTGGATGACGCCTGCCGCCTGCGGCGCAAGCGTGCCCTTGCGAATCGTCCAGGCGCGGGCCTCCTTCGGGCCGACGGTGAAATAGGTCTCGAGGCCGAGGAGCTGATAGCCCGCCCGGATCAGCCGGTCGAGGCCGGCTTCGTGCAACCCGAGCTCCTCGAGGAACATCGTCGCTTCCTCGTCGTCGAGCTGGCTGATCTCTTCCTCGATCTTGGCCGAGATCACCACCGAGGCGGCGCCCTGTTCCTGCGCCATCTGCGCCACCTTCTCGGACAGCGCATTGCCGCTCGCTGCCTGCGCCTCCTCGACGTTGCAGACGTAAAGCACCGGCTTCGCCGTCAGCAGCTGCAGCATGTTCCAGGCCTTGCGGTCATCCTCGACGATCTTGACGGTGCGCGCGGGCAGGCCCTTTTCGAGGACCTCCTTCGCGGCCAGCATCAGACGCGCGTCTTCCTTCGCCTGCTTGTCGCCGGCGTTGATCTTGCGCGCGAGGTTCGCGAGCCGCTTCTCGAGGCTCTCGAGGTCGGCGATCATCAGCTCGGTCTCGATCGTCTCGGCATCGGCGATCGGATCGACGCGGCCCTCGACATGGGTCACATCGCCATCCTCGAAGCAGCGCAGCACATGGGCGATGGCATCGACCTCGCGGATGTTCGCGAGGAACTGGTTGCCAAGGCCCTCGCCCTTCGAGGCGCCCTTCACGAGGCCCGCGATGTCGACGAAGGTCATCCGGGTCGGAATGAGCTGCTTCGAGCCGGCGATCGCGGCCAGCGCCTCGAGCCGCGCGTCGGGCACCGCGACCTCGCCCACGTTCGGCTCGATCGTGCAGAAGGGGAAGTTCGCCGCCTGCGCCGCGGCGGTCTTGGTCAGCGCATTGAACAGCGTCGACTTGCCCACGTTCGGGAGCCCGACGATCCCCATCTTGAAGCCCATGATCTTGCCCTCTCGCTCATCCGCTGTTGCGGGCCTCTTACGCGGGCGCGCGTTGCATGGCAAGCCGCGCCCCTTTCGGCATTGATTTTCCCGCCCCCATGCCGCAAACCCGGGCGGACAGAGCAGGGGACCGCACATGACTCGCATCGATGCCAGATTTGCCGCGCTGAAGGCCGAGGGGAAGAAGGCCTTCGTCGCCTATATCATGGCGGGAGACCCGGACATCGAGACCTCGCTCGCGGTGATGAAGGGGATGCCCGCGGCGGGCGTCGACGTGATCGAGCTCGGCATGCCCTTCACCGATCCGATGGCGGACGGCCCGACGATCCAGCTTGCCGGTCAGCGCGCGCTCGACGGCGGTCAGACCCTGCAGAAGACGCTCGACATGGTGGCCGAGTTCCGCAAGACCGACAATGTCACGCCGATCGTGATGATGGGCTATTATAACCCGATCTATAACCGCGGCAGCGAAAAGTTCGTGGCCGATGCGCTGAAGGCCGGTGTCGACGGGCTGATCGTCGTCGACCTGCCGCCCGAGGAGGATGCGGAGCTCTGCATCCCGGCGAAGAACGCGGGGCTGAACTTCATCCGTCTCGCGACGCCGACGACCGATGACAAGCGCCTGCCGAAGGTGCTGCAGAACACCTCCGGATTCGTCTATTACGTCTCGGTCACCGGCATCACCGGCAGTCAGGCGGCGCAGGCGGGCGACGTCGGCCCGGAGGTTGCGCGGATCAAGGCCTCGACCGATCTGCCGGTGGTGGTGGGCTTCGGCATCTCCACCCCCGAGGCGGCGCGTACCATCGCGGGCGTCGCCGATGGCTGTGTCGTCGGCTCGGCGATCGTGAAGCTGGTGGGCGAGGGCAAGTCCCCGGCCGAGGTTCTGGCGCGCGTGGCCGAGCTGGCCGTGGGGGCGCATTCGGCCTGAGGGCTTTCTGCGCCCCGCGCAGGGGGGCTGTCTGCCCCCCTC